>Ga0066648_10000033_pt1 | contig 78508 bp, 77 predicted proteins | sample CryGeyCG12114_NA_FD_59537 | JGI IMG/M metagenome (GOLD analysis project Ga0066648, IMG submission 59537) | Groundwater microbial communities from aquifer - Crystal Geyser CG19_WC_8/21/14_NA | ecosystem: Environmental > Aquatic > Deep subsurface > Groundwater | place: USA: Utah: Grand County... | reverse complement strand
ACCCTGCAAGATTGTTGAGATGAGCACTTCCAAGACTGGCAAGCACGGTCACGCCAAGGTCCACATCGTCGCCATCGACATCTTCACCGGCAAGAAGCTCGAAGATCTGTCTCCATCCACCCACAACATGGATGTCCCCAACGTCTCTCGACGAGAGTATCAGCTCGTAAGCAGCAGCCGTCCGTATAAACAAACAGGAAACCCACATACTGATGCCTTGGGATAGATCAACGTCGAGGATGACTTCCTTTCTCTCATGGATGACTCTGGCGAGACCCGAGAGGATGTCAAGTTGCCAGACGGTGAAATTGGTGACAGAATCAGAAAGATGCAGGATGATGGCAAGGACGTCAGTAAGTATCATTCGTATCCCCTCGAGATCGTTCCAGTTCTAACACTCCGCAGACGTCATTGTCCTCAAGGCTATGGGTGAGGAGGTCGCCATTGACTGCAAGGAAGGTGCCAAATAAGCAAGCACCTTGGCAGCTGTGTCTGTGCTAGCTCAGTCCTGGAAGTTCTTAGTGTGCGGACCTGCAGATACCAAGAACGTTGACAGCAACGCTCCTCGAGCATTTGCCTGTCGCACCTCAATCTCGTTGAGGGAATGGGACGCTGCGGCCCTTGGTGATATTCGAGGATGAAAAGACAGCCCTGGCAGGACATTAAGTGAGGGCAAAGGGTCGACCTCACGATCCCACGAAGAAATGAAGATCATTCAAGAGCTTAGTCTTATCCCCACACTTGCACTTTCCTCTGAGCCATCTTATTCTTTACTCTTGGCGCTTACCTTTTGTACCTGCAGCATCGCTACATATGCCTGGACGACGAATCTGCCTTTCTAGAGCTTTTGCGATGATATGTGACACAAGAACAATGGCTAACATTAAATGGAAGATGTTTCATTACGATCCAGGCTAACTGTCAAAGCACACACGATCCGTAATACCAGCATATTCAGGTACCCAGTTCATATCCATGTATGGCCGCAGGCGTTGTAACGACCCTAGACACCGTGACCACGATCCACGACAAGCACCAGATGGGCCCCTCCTGAGCGATCATGGTGGCTGGGATAGTCCTTGATTTCCAGTGCCGTCCGTCACCGTAGACATCATGTCATCGTTCACGCAAGGCTTCCATCTCGCATAACCAAGAAATACAATACGTGGTGGATCAGTCGTGGTGGTTGCGTCAGGTCCTGTCCGCTTTGAACCCGAAGTAACAGCATTGCTGGCAGGCCGCAGAAACGCGAGCTTATCAGCCTCCCAAAGCTATCTTTCGAATATCCAACACAACGACCACAAGTGAAGGAGCACGACGACCGTGCGAATCCGGTCTCTCATAGCAACGAAACGACAAGGAGCAATACGGTAGGTCTCATTTTACCCGAGAACCGAAACATTGTGCCGGCTGGACAAAGAAGTGAAGAACATGTTCTAGAAGTTGAGTGATGCTGTCTGAGCGCCGGTCAGATCATGTGTCTCGAGCAACCGCATGACAACTAGAATGGACTGGACATAAGTAGCTGGACGCTCGCAATGCTTCACACTGTGGTGAGGGTATGCAGTCAACTTGAAAGTTGACTTCAAGCCTTTTAAGCCAGCTTCAACATCGTGATATGGTCAAGCAAGCTTCTGACACCCCAGTCCATCAACACAATACACGTGAACCCACAAAGACCGGACGGTGCAGGCACACCATCAGAGGTCCATCTCAGTTTTTATCGCATGGTACGGAACAATACGCGACCAGCACCATGACAACAGCCCACCCAGGCTTCGAACGATCTTTGCCGGACGAAGACGTCCAAGCCAAGCCTGTAGCTTCAGACAAGACCACCCAAACACACCAAGCCTCTCAGCAGCCAGCACTCCACCACCACCGCTGCAATGCGGTCGCCATACCCGTCTCTGAGCTCCCAGCTCTCCGTGGCCCACCGTCACGACCACTGCCACTAACGCGTGCTGCAAGCCAATATGCCGAAGACGACGCCACTTCAGCGCACAGATCACAGATGGGTTTTCTCGCACCAACAATCACGCTCACGGCGCCGCATGGCATCACGGAGGCTGTACTGTCGTGCTTTGGGGAAGACACGCCGCTTCTGAGATCTGTCACACCAGAGGCGGAGGCACAGCCGATCTGCGATGGTGGACCTGGTATGGCGAACGTGATCGCTGATGAGCGTTCAACTAAGCATGAACATGAAGTTGCAATCGAAGACGACCGCGTCAGTCCATCCATGACTGCTTCTAGCCTGGAGCATTTTCCCGCCATGCCTGGATCGCTCATAATCGTGGGAACAGACGAGAATAGTGAGGAGCATAAGGTGACCTTCGTCGACATACCGACGTACATCTTCGAGTACTTTCCATCTGGGAAAGGGTTTGGAGCTAGGGCAAATGTTGTGATCGAACTCGAGCACGGAAGAGACGCTGATGCCGATACCAACGTTTCTGATTCTGATTCTGATTCTGATTCTGATTCTGCTGGCGACCTTGACCCCGTGATTGACGGTGAGAAGAGCAGCGACGAAAGTGAAATGCATATCAGAACCCTATCCAGTGATGTCAGCAGCACCAGTAGCAGTACCACTGATTATCACGAGACAAATGAGGACGCCGAACGTCTCCAATCCAATCGGGACGAAATGGATGTTGAGAACAACCATCAAAACGAGGTGCCGCTCATGTTCACCTATTCCAAAACCGACAGCGATGGAGAAGGGCATGTTGAAACGCAGGGCGAACTATCAAAGCCACTTCCCGTCCTCGCTGGCCAAGGGCCGCCGTCCGCGATTTTGTCTCCTCGGCTAAGCAGGACCGCGCTCGATCACTATGGTCTTGTCCTCCGTGACGAAATCGGAAATTCTATAGGCATTGGTCTCCACTCCCAGGAGCATCGTCTTCAATATCCTTGGTGGAGCAACAGGCATATTGTTCAGGAGAATGGCGCAACTTCGCTGCTCTTCACAGATGAAGGTAGCATGAGTGACGGTACTCAAGGCATCGACTCAAACTATTCAAAAGACGACACCGACGACTCCCTGCATGACCATGAGACCATTAGCTCGAGTTGCCCGACTGTCGAGTGGATACAGGCATTCGCAGAAATCGTTGGTGTCGAGCGACATTTGCCGCGTTGCGTGCACCAGTTGAGAGGTGAGTGGCCGGGTCACTGGAGTGCCGATGAGGGGAGCAGCCTGGTTGGCAAGCACTGGAGGGAGTGGAGGATTGGGAGGCGGAGGACAAGAAGTTTGTTGAGGGATTATATAGGAAGCGATGATGGTGAGGCTAGACCATGAATTTCCTTTGCAAGAGCTGGATTGTGTTATAGCAGATCAGGTCTCTAAGAAGTGGATGAAGGAGCGATGGGGAGGGCAGCAACAGCGTGGGTGAGTGAAATTTGCAGCCTCCTGAGCAGTACGATCTGCCAGTCACGCATACCTCCATTGTCAAGTGACAGGCCTAGAAGTACTGTTTAACATTGTCCAAGCCTTTGGCTTGTCACTGAACCAACTGTGGTGTCTTAGCTAAGACTAATTGCACACCATGTCGCCGCTGTTGAACTGAGTTATACGCGGTATTCGCAAATGCAGAGAGAGGAACGAGAGTTGCTTCATGCCGATGTGTCGATAGCATGGGGTCATTGCCAGCACTGCAAAGTATCTTGAAGATTGACTTACGTCGACAGAGGAAACATATTGATGGTGCTCATGGAGACACTAGTGTGGCACGTGTGCTGTATAGCCTCTTGAACCGGGCTCAGGTGTTTCTCTTTCATTTTGCTCTTTCAGAGCGAATGGCTCAGCCCGAAGACAGTTGTGGAACTAACGCGGTTGTGAGTCAAGCAAAACCCACTCTCGCGACAGGAAAAGGTGGTGTGGATGCAGACTGTAACGTGTCGAGGTCAACAGTGTGTGCAACGTCTTAGCTGCAGAATGCCAAATTCCAGCCGCGCACAAGGTGCTTCATCACAAGCGCACGGTCTGAGAAACACTTGGGGCTGCCTCTTATGTTGAACCATTAGAGGAGGTGTAGGCTGATAGAAGCAAGAACTACAATGCGGAGAGTGTAGCCGAGAGTCAGCCTGGCAGGGAGGGGCATTGATTAGGTTCCGGCCACATCAAGTTCGGCGGAGAGTGGCTTGAAGATAGGGTTTCACAAGAGTTAGTGAGTGAAGACGACAGCATAGTGTGAGGGCAATTGCCAGCTAAAAGTCACGTGAGCATATTGCTTACTCTGGGTACTTGTAAGCTCTTCGCGGATGAGGCATCCGCATGATACGATTGCTCTTTTACAAGCGAACTTCGCACACAGATCCGCACCTCAGAAACATCAAACGTCGATGTCGGTATCTAAGCTTTGGCGTTGTGGATCAACAATCGCTCTCGCCTCAGCTTGAAGTGCTTATCTTTGTATTTCTGATGCTACTTTCCTACTCGCAGCTGCGAATCTAACGGGAAGGATCTGGCCGATAGCTGTTGTCGGCTGATCACTAATTACTCGCGTCAACGTGGTGTGTAATTTCGACTAATCATTAGTCAACAATAGCGACTAGTTTAGACCGCTTGCTTGTGCTTCTAGAAGGCCTGAAGCTCTTCGGGTGATGCCAGAAACGGGACAGTCGGCCCCATGATAGTCTCTTGGCCCATTCGTCGACTGAGCAGCATTTACCTCAATCGAGGCACTCGCAGACAAACTGCAGTCCAGACAGGGATTATCTGCAGCCCAATGGCCACTCCCGCGTTGTCGATGTGACCCTAACCCTCCTTCTGTGGAAGGTCAATTGCTACTTTCCTAATGGGTGCTGGTTTCGTTATCCATCATCCTTGCTACCTCGGAATCGTTGAGAGCGTTGAGACTGGCACGGAGAGTTTTTGCGCTTCGCGATAACGAAATTTGTGAAGCCTCAGGAAAAACTTGCTGGGCAGGTCCTTCCACGCTATCTGGATCAGATGAGATTCATGAAGGCTTATCAAGGCTTAAGCTCGGCTCGAGCTGTCTTGGGGCAAGACTTGTTCAAAGCTTCGTTATCTTTGGATCCGTAGACATGCTTTAGCTTCGGCGACCTAGTCTTTTGTAGGCGTAGCGGGCACATTCCACTAGTGGCCTCGATTTTGTCACCACTTCAACCCATTTTTCCGCCTTCAGATAGCTTGATGCTCTCCACAATGACTGACAATTCTCCTCTTGTAATAGCGTTGTATTTCACGAACATTGCTCTTGCTTACCCCAGGTTGCCTGAAAGCTGTAAGAGAGTGTAATCAACTTGGGCTGGTTCTGTAAGAGACTGATTTCTTGAGGAAAAGTGCGCCGCCGGATTACGATAGCATGGTGGATGATGCGATGCGGCTCGACAGCTACGGAACCTGCCTCGCTAGAAGAACCACATCAGCGTCGCTGTGGCCGAGATAACAAAGTTGTGTCCGTATGGTCAGAACCTCGGCTAGCGATGATTGAGGCTGATTTGGTGACTCTCAAGTCCACCTCTCTTTCCAGTGTCACCTGCTTCCGGCACGGCTGCGAGTCGAGATTCGGTGCACCATGCAGGGCTAAACTCCTTGCTCTGTTTCTTGCCACTAATGAGACCAATTAAGCTCTGAGTTATCTCCACTAGCTTGATCTTGCAATGCTTGTTACACATTCTGATTCGAGCACGCGACCAGTGGTTCTTTCGCAGAACGATCGTTTGTGTTTCTAGACTGGTCCAGTCCCCAGGCAAACCGCGTACTGTCGATGCTAGTAGTGTGATTCGGCCACTGAACGCTCCCAAGTGGGCTCCTGAGTTCGCATGCGCATCTAAAGGTCGGTCGGCTAATATTGTTTGAGGCTTCCTGCTGTTCGGGTGAGGGCTCGATACAGCTCGTGGTGTGTGTCCTATATCAGTCGCACTCCGTCCTGCATCGCACTTACTTCAAAAAGTTGCGCATTTTCACCTGCACTTTCACTTTTTGCAGACTTGACCAAGGTCACGACAAGCTTTGTTTCTTGTCAACCTTCCACACTCCTTCTTCCTCCTATATTGTTACCTAGACATTAGCCACCATGGAGAAAGCAGACAACATCGGGGTTACAGAGACTGGTTCCGAGTCGCCAGATCTTCATGGCTATCGACATGGTTCTGTGAGCAACAAGTACGAGGTATGTCTTGACAGTCGTGTGGTTTCGTAACGTTCTTGCTGACCCTGTGCGCAGTCTAGGAAAGGTGCGAAGCTCAACGAAGCCACCGATATCTATGGCGATGTCCAAACTGCAGAGGAATACGGCTATGTCTCTCGAGGTCTCAAATCGCGACACATCCAGTTCATTGCTCTTGGTGGTACAATCGGTACTGGTCTCTTCTTGGGTATCGGCCGTGCTTTCAGCACTGCTGGTCCTCTTTCGATCCTGCTCGGTTATGCCTTTGTCGGTCTGGCAGTATTTGCCATGATGATGTCTCTTGGTGAGATGGCGACCTGGCTCCCGCTTCCTGGTTCCATCCCTCAGTTCGCAACCCGTTACATTGAGCCAGCTGCTGGTTTCGCGACTGGCTGGAACACCTGGTATTCAAATGCCATCACCCTCTGTGCCGAAATTTCAGCTGCTGCCACAGTCATTCAATACTGGGAAGGCGCTAGGGATATCAATCCCGCCGTCTGGATCGGTATCATCCTGGCCATCATACTCTTCCTGAACATCTTTGCTGTGTCAATATATGGCGAAGCAGAGTTCATATTCGCGTCGATCAAGATCCTTACCATCGTCGGATTGCTGATTCTATGTTTGATCATCGACGTCGGTGGAGTACCAGGGCAAAAGCGCCTCGGCTTTCAGTACTGGAACAACCCTGGTGCCATGAAGACATACATCGCCAGCGGCAACACAGGCCGATTCTTGGGCTTCTGGGCTACCATGGTGAACGCCGCTTTCTCCTACGGTGGTGTCGAAATGGTCGCGGTGGCTGCTGGTGAGGCCGAGAACCCACGACACAACATTCCAAAGGCCGTTCGACGAGTATTCTGGCGTATCTTGTTCTTCTACATACTCGGCTCTCTTGCGATCGGCGTTCTCGTACCTTACAACGACGCCAACCTGCTGCAAGCCATCGCGAGTGGTGAGCCTGGCGCTGCCGCATCTCCTTGGGTTATTGCTATCAAACGAGCAAACATTGATGCTCTTCCATCCATCATCAACGCCGTCATCTTGACCTCCGCCACTTCGTCGGGTAACGCCTTCTTGTACACTGGTTCCCGATATCTGTTCGCGCTCGCCCAAACCAAGCAAGCACCACGAATCTTCCTCAGGTGTACCAAGAACGGAGTACCTTACTACTGTGTCCTGCTCACCTGGTCGATCGGCTTTCTCACCTTCATGAGTGTTTCCTCCGGCTCCGCTGCAGTCTTCACGTGGTTCCAGAACTTGACAACCATTTCGACTCTGTTCACCTGGGTCATGATCTGCTTTTCGTACGTTCGATTCCACAACGCCATGAAGGCACAGGGTGTTCCACGATCCGACATGCCGTTCCGTGTCAAGGCAAACGACAAGACGCCCCTTCTCGGATGGATTTCTGGAATCTTTTTCGCCATCATCATCTTCTTCAATGGTTGGGATACCATTGCAGGTGGATGGAACTACCAGGGTTTCATCACTGATTACATTGGTGTGCCAATCTGTAAGTCTCGTACGAACCTCTCCGAAATATCCTTCACTAACGTTCCGCAGTTTTCGCGCTCTACCTCATTGGCAAGATCTTCTTCAAGTCGAAGTGGGTTCCATCCTCGGAAGCCGACCTGTTCACCGGAAAGGCTGCCCTCGACGCAATTGAGTGGCCTGAGCGAGTCCCACGAAACATGCTCGAGAAGGTATGGTTCTGGATTGCATAGAGGAGGACAGTACTGTGTGGTGGTGACTTTGTTAGCAAGCGAGCGAGTCCAGGTTAGCTATCTCATTTCTGCTCGTGCAGACGCAACGACGGAGATGATAATGAAATGATACCCTATGTCTTCTTCGCGCATTGCTGTTGGGCTATTGCGTTTAACGCGCGTTGTTCAGGGTTTTGACTCAGTCTTGATGTGAAAAGCTGGTCGACGGCGGGACCTGGTTCAGCCGGAGCAAGTTCGAAAAAACATGCCGCCCCTGATTATTTCAAGCTCTTGGAGGCCTTGATGCGCCGTTCAGTGTTCTGCAACTGACCCGCCCTGATGAATGGACCTGAGAAGATGCTCGAAAGGAATATTTGTACTAGTTGACCAGACAGACACTCCGGTGCCAAGCAGTTAACCGGCGGCCGAGATCCACGTTGATTGGTCACAAGAAGACTGTATGCCGGCCACACTTCGTCGTCGTCATCGTCGCCTGCCAACTGACTGTTCTCGTACCGGATCTCTCGACTTGTCTCAGGACCATCGAGCGACAAAAGCTCGAAAGACGTACAATGAAAGGCGAAATCGCATGTTGGGCCAAAAGCTCAGACAAAAGACCACTACTAGCGCCCTGGGCATGTCAAAAGGCGTGAGTGGAGCCCGGCTGGCCGTACTATACGCGACAAAGTTTGGTAAGCAGCATTGTTCATTCGGACTAGGTGGTTGTGAGATTTGTGCATTGTACGCCCATTCTTGCTTCGTGCAATCGATGTGCGTTGAGCAAGCCCAGCTTCATTCGAAGCTGCCTGCCACGGAATGTTGTCCTTGACGACATGCATCGTGTTCATGGCTGTAATTTCTATGTCCGTTCAGACCATCACTCTGATTGGCCACGCATGGGCTAGCTGAAGGCCGATCGACTCTTCAATGGATACGATGGAGGATTTAGTCCGTGACAGATCTATGAGCAAGAAGGGAAGCGACAAAGTAGCGCTGCTAAAGCACGGTCTTGACCAAAATACTCTGGATGGGGTACTACAGTGAGGTTGCTGCCTAGGATAGCAAGGCTCAAGCACGTCGAGGAAAACCAAACTGTCTACAAAAGTATGAGATGTAGTCTCGGGCATGATGAATTGGGCATCGGTATGGTCATATTGGTTTCTTCCTTGTTCACTCTTCATAGACCGGAAGTGACATGTGGTTTGGTTCTGCGTGTCTGGCACCAGTACAATACAGAGAAGGAAGTCGACCACGCATGGTTAACCCAGTATTGGGCTCTGTACAGCGTTGGCTTGAATGACTCTGCGGCCTGCTATGCCCCGGTGCGTCAGATCGAGGTTGACAAAGAGTTGAGCTTCGGACCCCTTCAAGATTGCCAAGGCGGCCCATCCGCTAGTGGTAGCGCTAAGAGTACGGTCATCGCTTATGCTGGAAGTAGTCTCTTGCTTGCCCGTAGCAGGACAAGGAGTGAAGCGGCAACCTGTTTTGATGGAGGCTATCCTCACTCGCTTTCGTCGCAGTATCATTCTCGTTGGCCCAAACACATTTCACAACCATTGTTACTAACGTACTCCGCGCCCAGAAACTCTACATGCACCAAGCATTGGTCACATTGTCTCCTTGAGCAGTGCTGTAGCGTAGCGTGCAACGCCACTGAGGATACAACTAACTACAAGCACAGAGCGAGAACCTGCAGATGTATTTGTACTGACAATAAAAGCAATGTTCTAATGCCACAGTAGGAGTCTAGAACACTGTTTCGGATCACAAGCAGAACTACTTTCCAAAGTCTCGATATATCTTCGACATGGAACTCTCAAGATCATCGTTGGCTACACTCCGTCCAGAAACACACAGAACTCATCGCCTAGAATTCAGACTCTCGCACCAAATATAGCTCCCAAAGCCAACATCCACGTTCAGCGACCGTCCCATCCGTCCCCATCTGAGCTTTCAATCTTCGTATTTGCACCTGCTGGGCTGATTTATCATAGCATACGGCCCTCAAGCACCATCATCCATGCTTTCCACGTCCTCCTCATCCTCTCCATCGACGACATAATCGGGCACCACCATACCTTTTCCGGTCCTGGACCTATACGCGGAATTCAACAGCAGGAATCCCTCGTCCTCAAGTTCAGTCATCGGCCTCTGACTCAATCCTGACGGACCAGGTTCGTAGTCATTAACGTCAACTTGCGAGCCTTCGTTGGAAGCGAGAACTCTGATGATCACCTTGATCAACTCCCTACCATCACGCAACTCGGTCTTGATGCGATCGAGAATCTCGATCTTTTCACGTGACGTGAGCGGCCTCTCAATACCGGGCAGTGCAGCAATAGTCCGACCACGCCGATCAATGTCTCCGAATCTCTCCCGACCGAGCCTGGAGTGTTGGAGAAGACGAAGGGTTTCTTGACCACTTTGCTTGTTCGGCACTCGAAGGAGGTGGGTGGCTCTCTGGCGGAAGGCAGCAACATCGAGGGTCTGGCGATCGAAGCCGTGGTCCATGTCGGTAATCTTTTCGCTGCTGGTTGCGTCACATGTGCTTTGAAACGCGATGTTGAGCGCCGCTTGTATCTTCAAGAGCAAGAGAGGTGCGAAAAGCTCGGGCTGACCATCAAGACCACTGACAGCCGCCACAGCCTTGCGACTGAACGCCCATCGCAAGTACCTCAACCTCGCAAACCCATCCTCGCCGTTGCCAGCAGAGCCACAATGTCTGACTTCTTCGAGGGCCCTTCCAAACCCCAGCACCTCCTCTTCGGCCGCAACTTCCATCATCTTGTCCGTCAACCTCGTCTCTCCACCGTCAGCAACTGCTTTCGCATACGCCTCAGCCTTCTTGACCGTCCTAAGAACCTCTTCTTCCGTCCAGCGAAGCACCATTCCAACATTGATAGCTGCTTGGATGCGGTTGGACTCGTCGAGCATCTTGTCCTGCCGCACTCGGACAACTTCGTCTTGTGTCCAGTGGAGCATGATTTCGACATTCTCCTCTTTAGTTGCGTGGATGCGCTTCGCTTCGTCGGCTAGCTTGGCTTGTTGTATTCGCTGCTTGTGATCCAGGAGGTCTTCATATGTGTTGATTGCGATCCTTTTCGACTTCTGCTTCTGTTCCTGTTTCTGTTGCGGTGCCTGCTTTGAGTCGGACGGCGTGTGCGCCCCACCGTGCTGTGCCTTCGTCATCTTCATGGTCGCAGGCCAGACGCTGCTCCCTGGCGCCATTGGGATGCCATAGTTGTAGTTGAGTGTGACGGGTACATTTTGTGCCTGCAGTTGGGGTCGAGGCCGCGCACTCCCTGCTTGAGTTGACTTATTCTCTGATTGCTTTTCGCTCGATGGCTTCTTGCTTCTCGATTTTGCTTCTGCTGGTTTGAAGATTTGTTTGCTTCTGGAAGGAAGCGTCGTTGAGGACAATGGCGGTGCCATGTTATGGTATGATCTGATAAGGACGACGGTTGTGGAATGATAGGATGGTGTTGATATCCAGGCTTTCGGAAGCCTGTTTTCAACGTTGTAAGAGTGGTCTCGCAGTCGATCGAAGCTTCTGTCCAGTGTTTGAGAGATCTACTGTCACCTTTGAATTTCACGAATATGTCCGAAGCTGGATTGCCTGACGCAAACTCTGATATAGACCGCTCTTCTAGATCACTTGGTCAACTGAACAACACTTTGATATATCCTCAACGTCAAGTTTCTCGCGGCCAATCAATCGTACTGTGACATCAACCTGAAACGAGTGCGGCTTTGGTTGATATGAAGTGACATAATACGGGTATGCGAGGCTGCCGTGGTTTGGAGGAGGTCAGAGGTTGCGGCGCGGCTCTCGATGCTTACACTTCTTGCAGTCTCAATCACAAAGCTCCCAGCGGGTCGAATAAGCGGGACCGACGTAGTTGAGGTCTCGGTGTACTGGAGATAGATCTGTCAATCATGGTCAGTGGTGTATGAAGGAGACCATTGTCTGTCAGTGCAACCTGGCTTGCGCAGACGTCAATGGCGCCATGACAAAACGACGAAACCATTGTCTGCGGACTGAACCTCGTGCCTTTTGCTTTGCTGTCTTTTTTGTAATGCTGAACCGTCGTACGGCCTGGCCTCATTGAATTGCTAACCTTGAGTCGTTCATTGTCATCAATAGTCTGGAAGAGGCCTCCGTTCTTGATACTGTCTTCATGTCTGCGTGTCTGGTATTTGACGTTCTCTGGTTGTATCAAGCCTCCTTTTCCACCATCCATACTCTAGTCGTTCACTTCGTACTCCTTTGGTACGTCTTGTCCCTGGTCAGTGAATGGCTAGGCGATCCGTAGTCTTTGCACCATTGCCATAGCAGAGGATAGCGCCTTGGTCGAATTTGCGCTGATCACGGCTTGCTTTCGGCGCTCAGCTGCTTTACTGTCATTTTAAATCAACCATACACCAAACCAGCGGTAGCAGAAGACCAAGATGCCACAAATTGATAGCGAGAATTGTTGTTCTTCTTTGCCAAGTGGCGTACAAGCAGGTGATCGTACTCCTAAAGTCGTCAGCAACGGCATCAGCCGGGAGACCAATCATGCTCGGGGTTGGAGGCGACTGATGTGGTTAGAAATGGGTCAACATTGCTGCATCGGAGCCAGGGTACAAGTTTGCACAAACACTGGCCGTGCCTAAGATGTCAAATTGGGCGGTGATGACGCGAGACTGGCTCCTGAGCAACCAAGTCAATCATCACCGACGCCCGTAGTGCCTGCCGTAAAGTTCCAGAACATTTGCTCAGAGGTAAATGAGGCGTAAAGAGGGAAGGAGTTGGAAGGAATCCCATTGGATAGGTTCTAAAATTACAGTATTCTTGTGTATTGGGGCTATGATGTGCGATTCATAAAGATATCACAGATTTCGTGCACGGGTTCAGCTTGTTATAGATACTGCTTCCATTGGGTTTACCATCCTTGGAGCTGTAGACCCTACTTGCTTCGCCAGCGCCGTGAATTCCCTCGATGGAGACGACGCAATGCTCTTCGATCGTTCAGGGTCTCCCGCCATTTCAGCATACCTTACGCCTGCGCCGTGCAAGCAAACGGGGGCGGTTTGTCGTTGCAACCTTTTTGATGGCAGCGCACCGAACGGCCCGTTCTTCTTGCTGTAGGACTTACACTAATAGCGTGTCTCTTGTCGATCTGCTGCTTCGAAGACTGTTGCGAGGCAGGTTGTGTGCCTGTGCGAGTAACTCAAGTCGAGAAGCCTGAGACAGACGGCCGTCAAAACGGTGGTATGCGTTGCTTCTTCGTGGCAGGTATCGTAAGACCGCGTTGTCCCTAGACCTACAGTATGATCTTACCGTATGTGACTGTGGTATGGTTGTCTGCTCGTCATGAGCGTTCAACGCTGCGTCGCTTCAATGCACATTCCGTCGTCCTGCCGGCCCTTCGATACCTTGTTCTGGCTGATTGAGGGTTTGTAAACGCTCTGCAGCAGGCGTTTCTTCTATAGCACAAGGTTGGTAGATGATGCACGAATTGTGGTTATATCCTCAAATTCTCAGTCCCGAAGACCGAGGCGCGTTCTTCGGCGACTGAGGTAAGTACGTGGTTCAATCGCATCTCCACGTTGGTATTTCAAGGCTGACCAACAACCTCCACGCAACCTGCTGTAGCCTTTTCTGATCCGGCCGAAACCATACCTCACGGTAGCGCGCAGGTCGACAATGCCAAGTAAAGGCTCCCAGTATGGCACTTGCACTTCGGTCGGTATGGGCTGTTGGTCTCTGTTACAATAGGAGATTGCACCAAGTGTCGCTAGTGGCGAGGCCTGGGGTATTCCAGGTTGTCCTGGTCTTTCGCGGAAGGACAACAGACGACCTAATGACAACAGTCAGTGTTCACACTCATATCCAGATTTTGTATCTTGACAGATAGACTTGCATTCTCTGTTCGCATCACGAATTTCCCGTCTCTTTCCATACTAATTTGGGCGCTTGTATTGTATTATCTTCAGCATTCCATCTCTTGTTCGTCTTGTGTCTTCTTTTATTTCTTTTGTATGCATAACGAACAGTCGCATGCTTCCTTTCTTGACATTTCTAATGCAAGCCAGAACCTGATATAGTTCGAAACAACAGTGGCCAATGTTGATGATGTGAAGATGCGGCAGATGTCACCGTGGCGACACCTATCCCAAGGAAGTGTCTAGCATTGGGTCCATCTTATGTGCACTCAGTGCATATCATTGCGTAATCGGAAAGAAAATACAAGCAGAGCTTTTGGTTTGTGTGCAAAGGTTTCAGGACAAGTGACTTGATCGTAAGGGCTCGGCATTTTGTATAACGAAGAGTGTCCTTATCTGGTACCGTAACAATCAAATACGAGGCATTGTTGCCACCATATATTCAATGACTCTTGCTACGTGATCTGGCAGCACGTCCTCGTTACCCATCGTCCGAAAGTTGTCGAGGTCGAGCCCAAATGGTTGGAGCTGCGCAAGGATCTGCGATCTGACAGCTTGGTTTCTTACATCTGAGGCGCGAAAGAGAATTATAAGCCTCTCCTGAGCACTCAGCGGCCGATGGGCGCCGTAAGGTCCTCGATGATGTTCACCGGCGATTCTCTCGGCCTCTCGGTCCACGAGAGGATCGCGCCCGAAATAATGGGCTGGCGCAGCATACTCTGCGTTGTGAGTAATATTCAACGCGGCCTGAAGCCTCAGCGCATCGTTTCTAGACTTGGCGGGCACGTTGCCATTCGAGATATACTGGGCTTGGATGGATCCCAGTCTAACAACCATAAGCGTGTGGGTGATGCCAGACTGACGAGCAATCAATCGATCCCTCTCCGCTAAGACCTGCTCATCTCGAACCCGAAGCAGATGAAGCGCTCGAGCACGATCGTTACCAGCCACATTGAGCACTGCCTGAACTCCAGCCACCTGCCAAATGTCTCCAGTCCTCGTGAAGTGGGCGATCTGGTCCAGCAAACGCCGGTACAAGGCGTTGACTGTGACGTCATCGCTCGAGGGCACGTCACCAAGGTTCACAGTGTACGTGCCGTCAGGTGTTTGAGACAACGGCAACAGACCGAGCTGTATTGACATGTTCTCAGGTCGGCGTTGTTCTGCTGACGTCTGGCCATCACCGTTGCCACGTTCTCTGGCTCCTTCAGGGCCGCGTCTGGTGGTAACAGGACCAGTAGTTACGTGGGCGTGCGGCTGGTCTGTGGGACTTTGCGAGAGAGATGGCCCATCGCCAGTCCGAGCTCTCTTCGCCGACACTTCGAGGTCCTCCAAACCGTCTGTTCGGCCTCGCTTGGTGCCTCGGCTGTTCAGGTCAGGTTCACTGAACCCCGACATTGACAGGCATTGCCGGTCAGTGGTGAAATGTGAGCCAGATGTTTGACCATTGACAGCTAATCCAATGGACTGGGCCGTATCGAAAGCAATGGGTCTAGTTGGCCAACTAGAGACGTCGGCATCGTAGCTGAGAGTGATTGCTCGGGCTAATGCCGGTGTTTCGGCTGTTTGACTGTCCAGTGATTGTGACCGTGGCTGTTGTTGCAAAACGTCAGCTGCTGCACCGTCTCCAGCCTCATCCTCACTCAACGCCCTCGCTCGTTGGGCTCGCTCTTCCTTTCCCTTCCTGGTGTTCTTGTTGTTGTACCAAGCATCACTGTGGAAGAGCTTGGCCGAGTCATGATCGTTCAGGAAGAATTCTCGCTGCGGCCAATAGCAGACACGAACCTTGCCTGTCGCTGTTGATGGTTTTTCGGGTGGAGAGCCACCTCTTTCTTCGCCGTCCAAGTACGCTCGGATATACCTTGAGCCTTGGCAAGTTGTGCATGCGCCGCCTCGGGTTATGCCATCATAGCATTTACGGATGTATCTTGTACATGACAAGCACTTCCCCTTGAGTGTGTTAACGGGCTTTCCTGGGCCTGGGCAGTATGAGCTAGGCTGCGGACGCTCATGGAGAGGGATATTGAAGGGCCATGGGTGTAGCAGGCTATAATTCTCTGGAGCCCACTCGTGGTCCTCCCACTTTTGGCCCTCCCGCTTTCTGTCGGCTACCGCCTTCTGCAGTCTCTTAAAGTTTCCCTCTGGAGTGTCGTAGGGATCGAGAAATGAATGACTGTGGAGGTTTGGGACGCGGAAACCGGGGTGAGTTCGGCCGTATTCGTTCAGCCAGTTCTGGGAGATGGGTGCGCGACCCGATGCTGTCGCGCCTGTGGCTCCATCTTTGACGAACGGTGATTGGCTGGTGCTATTGCCCGCAGAGTCCAATGTTTGTGCGCCACTCGGAGACGTTGAACTGCACCCGGAGTCTGGTTGACACTTCGGAACATCATTCTATGATGTTGAGTTGCTATTACGACCAGATTGGGGTGAAACCGAAGCGGTATGGCTGCGCACGTTGTCGAAAAGCTGTCTCGACTGGGGCATGGGCTGAGCTTCTTGGCCAAATGACGGTGTCGAGTTCGGATTTCCTGACGTCGAGTTCACACCATAGTGAACAGCTCTGGTCAATGGTTGGTACTCTGATGGTGCGACAAGTGAAGGGTTTCTCAGACCGTATCCTATGACTTGTGGATAACCGTAAGCTGAGATGCCTTGATAAGCAGAGCTCCCGGACACGGGGTGGTTGCCGAAAGATGACGTGTACGATGTCGGTATAGCAGACCTGCGAAGTGGATTGAAATTCTCTTGAGGAATTCCATCTGTGATTGTGCTGTTACCGAAGTGGGTTGCTGAAGGTCTTTGGTCGTTGAAGGACTCGACCTGTCGACCAGGGCGATTCACGGACGGGAGCGCCAGCTGTGTTGGGGTATTTATATCGCCAGCATCTTCTTCCACTGTCAATCTTGACGCCATCTGCCCTTGGGAAGCGGTGTCACTCATTGCGATAGAGTTGTCGACGACACGTGGATCTTGGTCAAGTTGTTCAGGTTTAGGGGCTTGAAACGCGTCGTCGATTACGAACTGTGCTACAACCATGTCAGCAGCTTGCGGGGTTGGATGGAAAAGTGTGGAGCACGTACTGTTCAAGACCTCATGATAATTGATATCGGCAAAAGGGTCTGAGGCATCATAGCCATCAAAAGGTTGTGCGGACATCTTGGCTTTTGTATCTTTTTCGGATGACTGGAAGGTACGAAGGACCGTAAGAAGGTTCCTCAGGCTGCCTCCGCGGACAAAGAGACTTCGAGTCGACAAGTCTTCAAGAATCTTCGGGAATCCCTCTGGTCGAAGGTTGTTGTGTCGAGAAAGGTCGTGAACACAACCAAATCTGTCGAAACTGGGGGGCTGGAGAACATTCGGTCACCAATGAGACACTGCAGCAAAAGTGGAAATTGTCCGATCTAACGCTGTTCATGGCAGCATGCGGGCTAGCCTTGTTGTGTGAACGTCAGTGATTCGATCACGCGCACGACGCGCCTATCGTTGTTGCTTTTCCGTCGAGTCGCTGCAGCAAAACTTTCACGCTACGGGGCAAAATGGCAGATCTTCACTTCGCGTCCTACGTGTAATATCACCCAGGAACTGGCAGAGGCGTTTGTACCTGTCTTCCTCGTGATGTCAGGATGTGCTCTCACCGTCGAGAGGTACCGAAGTGGTGGGCTGTACACGCCAAGCTCTTGAGCTGCTGAGCTGATATACCTATATGAAATGGGCAGGGCTTGCCTTCTGGAGGGTGGGGAAGGTGTCATTCATGAAGCTGAGAACGGCTCCCCTTGGGACTTTACAGGAGAAGTATCCTTGAGAGGTCACAAATTTACATACACTACGCGGTGAAGTGGTTGAATATATGCCATGCTATGGACTGTCCTGCTGATGCTTGCGAGCAGCAAGCAGTTTCCATTCTCATCATGACATGACCACGCGATCAGGAACAAGGGCCACTGTGTGTCGGACCAAACCTCCCATGATCAGATCAGATGATTCTACAATTGCGGTTATCAATCTCACCTTTGCGCCGCTCATACTGGTACGATGACTTCCCAGTGTGGTATCATTCATGGTCTTCTGTCTCGTCGCGCCATATGGCGCACGCAATACTCCATCTGTCGCCATATATAATCTGGCACTCCATCAACGAAGCTGAAGAATTGCCACCAGTCCATGCCAACCGCGCGGAATACAGACAGCAGTGCGTCCTGGGTTGGCAATGATGGGTAAATTGCCGCGTTGATTATCGAGCTCCGTTGAGCGCTTGTCATTCCCTCGTGGACCCCGGGAACGGATCCATTGGAATTAGCCATGCTGTGAAGATGTGCTATCTCTGTTCGCACAACCTGAGGAACAAAGAGATACCCGTAAACCGCAGAGATTGTGTCACCCATACTGACATTCAGAGCAGCTTGCGCTCGGACCATGTCGTCTCTATCACGGGTACGCCACAGCCTCTCGAAGACATCTTCATAAGTCCACCCAGATCGCTGAACGATGTGCTTGGTTCGTTCCCGTTCAAGTTCCCTTGGTGTTTTGGCAACCAAAAGGAGCGCTAGTCTCTGGTCGGCGCCGGCAAGGTTTGTCACGGTTTCAAGGTGGTTGAGGATCTGTGTGAGCCCATCTTGGCGAGCATGATCCTGCCACCCTACTATCTTACTGGTGATCTCGACATCAGGCAGCCGAAGCACCCATGCTGGATGGAGTATCTGCAGATCGGGCATGGTACTGTGGGTGATGGTTGGCGGTGGAGCCACTGTGGCACTTCCTTGTTGTACCACGTGGAGAATTTGACGGTTGCCACCATTGCTGGTGCTGTTGACGCGCGAGCGGCTCGACGTTGGAGCATCCAGCTGATCGGCACGACGCGAGACCTTCGTCGCAGCCTCAGCTGTGTCATCATTGACTTCATATCTTCGCTTTCGACTATTGGTAGTGGTGTCATCTAAGGGGGCTGCTTCCGTCTGGATGGCGGGTTCGTTGGTATCTTGTCCTGATCTCTGGCTGTATAACGTTGAGTCATGCGCTCTGGCTAAAGCGGTGATCTCTGATGGTGGCGCGGGAGCGTGTGTATCACGACGTGGTGCGGTTGGGCTTGACTGACTATCATCGTCAGCGAGTTGAGCTTGGGTGACGTCTTCCGCCTTCATTGCTTTGCGTTTGGTTATTGCCCTTCGTGTGGCGTCACGCTTCCACCACGCACCCTCCCATTTCCCCTGCTTCTTCTCCCCACGGTCAAATAGCTTGACGGTATCGAAATATTCCAACAGATGAGGTGGCTGGCGCCAATAACATATGCGTCCTTGTCCCGATTTCTTCTTGCCTAGTTGCTTGGTAAGCGCTTCTCTACCATGGCAAGTCGTGCATCTGCCATCAGTTCGTGGATCTACGCACTTTCGTATCCAGTCAAGTCAAGCACTTTTCTCTGGCCAAGCCTGATGGTGCTGTTGTCTCATCTGGACAGAAGCTCTCAGTGCCTCCCCTGTCGTCGGGCTGAATATTGTACGGAAATGGGAGTTTCTTGCTCCAGTTGGACACATGATAACGGTGGTCTTCCCATCGCTCAATGTTCTGCTCCAACATAACGTCCCAGATATGCTCTTCCAACCTTTTCGCGTTCCATTGCGGAGATTCAGTAAGGACAATGCATGGGTGGTTCGAGATGTTGGCCAGAGAGTATGCAGGGATTCTGCCCTCAGCTACCATTCTGTTCAAGAACTCGCTTGTGTCCTCCCCTTTATTGGGGTGTGAGCTTGTAGTGAGATCGATCGGAGCAAGCACACGACGTGGGGTGACACTACGGTCTATTGCCGGCTGAGTGAACGTCGAAGGTTCGTTAGGTGTAAGGAGCGAGGCGAATTGCGGCACAGAAGGCAGGAGGCTTCGCACTCGACGATCTTTTGGATGCTGTTCCGCCCACGCTTGTTGCAGACTACCCACTGTGTCATTGTACGGATGCCCCTGCGCATACTGAGACGGAACATGACGCTGCTGGAGGTCCCGATCATCTTTCTAAGATGATTGAACCCCAGCATTCTCTTGTGGGTCTAGTACATTACTATACGATGTGTTGAAGTTGAAGTTGTAGTCGAGGTCCCCAATGTCCGAAAAGTTCTGTTCAAGATCCTCAGCTGAGGTGTGGGTGAAGTGCTCTTCGCTGTCCTGAGCATTGGTGTGGACTCGAACATTCATACCGGATCTGCTATTCAAAGAAGACACGCTTGGCCCAAGGGTGCCACTGTTTATGGTTGACTCCAGTTGGACCGATGAAGGCTGGGTCGAGTAGGTCGACCGAAAACTCGTGTGAGGCTGATGGGACGTAGCGTCAACCTGAATATGTCCAGTCAATGGGAGCATAGTATTTGACTGGTCAATGTCGAGTATACCTGGCAGAGATCCGAATGCAGTCTGGAAAGGCTGATCTGCGAGGCCGCCTAACTGGCCTCGGACTGGATGGGCTGCTATTGTCGGGTCGATCTGTTCTTCAAAGATGCCTCGGCTTTGCTTCGAAGTGTCCATTGCGACGTCGGTAGCTTGAGACGACGGAATTGAGCTGTTCAGCTGCTTCTGGCTATTGTCAGCAATAGAGAGGAACGCTTCGGCGGTAACAAGTCACTCACTAACGAGAAGGTCCGTAGTGGCTCAATGAAAAGGTCGCAAGTGTCGCAAAGATCTCTTGAGATTGCGGGGTCTCGAAAGGATACTGCTCTTGGTTTGAGGGGCGCGAAGAACACGCCGGACCTTTCAGACGACCCAGTACTGGTAAGGAAAACGTAACAAAGTCGACAGGCTACAGGGTTTCTTGGGGAGGCGTCAATTTTGTGTTCAGATCAAGTCTTGAAAGATGGAAAGATCATCTCATCTAAGATGAGGTGGTTGACGCTGTTATGGTGTGTGTCCCATGCAGTGATCCAATCATCCGCTCGAGGGGAATTGCCCCACTCATCCATTCACAGACCTTGTGCAAAACAACAAAGCCGGAGTGGGCAACATTGTTTACCAGACCCCACATTTCGAGGCCACAATGCTCGAGTTAATGGCGGCTGCCATGATCTGGGGCACACTAGTCAGTCTTTGCGTCATACCCACTCCCTTCACTACAACTTACACATCACTTATGTGACGTCGAGGCTGTTTGCTTCCTTCCCTGTCGGGACACCACAGGACGGGCTGACTACTTGCAACACTGGACGCCTAGATCAGTGGAGAGGACTGGGGAGCTGACAGCATGGCTTGCTCTATATGGTGTATACTAGCATCTTCTGAGAACGTACGAAACTGTGAAGATGTTCAGAAGATGGTGTGCCTCGGAGCAAGAAAGACTGAAAAGTCAATTAAGTCCTATCATCTAAGCGTCGGGTTGTTATTTGGTCAAGTCGCAAGCCTTATGCTCGCTTGCTCGCAATCACCACGCGTACCAGCGATCTTGCTAATCTACACTCGCATGAGGTTGCACGGCATGCGATACTGTGCAGCGGAGGGCACGTGCGGCCGAGCATAGCAAGCTTTGAAGAAGTCTGGGCCTACTGAATATCATTGCCTACCGCATCAGCTTTGTATCATCTTGCTGTTTTGGTGATGGAACATGCTTGGTGCAAGTCAGCGGCCTTCTGCCTTGACGCTATTTACACACTGAGAAGTAGGAAATGAAAACCCACCCAGGCAGGTAGTACAAACCCTAGTTCTTCTCTCAAGCTCGTCCCAACATGCTTTGAGAGCAAAGCACATATTAGTGCGATTCAACACTTGCTTTCGCTCCAAAGTCGTGGTAACCCCTTAGTCTCATCGAATATCATCAGCCCCATGCGAGTACCTCTTGTCAGCCCCGTGGCGCGTAGTACACAAGTGCTTCCAGGATCCGGGCGATGTGATCTGGCACAATCTGTGTGATATCCTCCGACCACGCCCCTTCAGGGATCCCAAATGGCTCCAACACTCTTCGGACGTGCGACCGGAACACCCTGTCCTTGATAATTGAGGCGTGGTACAGGATCGAAGCTATCTCGGCCAATGTCAATGGTCGATATGCGTCGAAGGGGCCTCCGTCCTGTTCTGCTAGGGCAAGACGCTCCATCTCCCTCAGGAAACCAGAGTCTCTGACAAGTAAAGCTGCAGGAGCACTATACCTTCCACCTAGCGAGATATTCAGTGCAGTCTGTAACCTTAAAGCGAGAACTCTGTCTTTGTCGGTAACCTTCGCCTGGTCGCGGTCATAAGTTACTCGGATGGCGTCCAATTTCTTAACCATCCCTTCGAGTGTCTCGCCAGACCAAGCTGCAAGCATAACATGTCTGTTCTCCATAATAGCTCGGCTCGATCGGTCTTCAATAAGCCGCCATGCAAGAGCACGATCGGCACCTGCAACATTGATGGCAGCTTGTATCTGTGCTGCTTCCATATAGTCACCAGCCAGGTAGTATTGGTCACGTCGCTTTTCCAAGAGATCATACCGAGTCTCGACGTGGTTACCAGGTAACGGCGTTGCACCCACCGGACCAACTGCGGCCAGTTCCTGGTGATTTTCAGATGCTGATAACGTACCGTTACCACATTGTGATAAGGCGACGGCAGAGCTTTGATTTCGAGGTCGCTTTGATGGTCTGTTAAGCTCACTAACATCAATCTCTCGAGTTCGTTTTGTTCCTCGGCTGTTTTGGGTTGACTCGTTTGCTCCTGACACAGAGGGCTCTTGTGGCAACTCACGCTGTGAGGCTGATATCAATCCCTGTGCAACTAGGTCCAGGATTCCAGTGCTACGAGACATGGCCCGAACCATTCTCGGCAAGGGTGCGGAGCCTATCGACGTGGTTTGTGTTCCCGAGAATGGTGCTCGTGGCAGTGGGTAGTGTTGGCCAGCAGCACGTGTAGCCTCCTGCTTTTGCTTCTTGGCCGTCTCTGCGGCTTTTCTGGCCCTCTCTTGACTTCTGGCAATCGCAGCCTGTGCCTTTCGCTCTTCCTTTCTGGCCCTAGCATCCTTCTTGGCACGAGCTGCTTGTTTCTTTGCTTCGTCCTGCGCATATTCGGCTTTTGCCTCAGCCGTGTTACTTTCGATCCATCGGCAATCCTTATGGAAGAGTTTCACCGAATGGAAATCGTTCAGGAAGAACTCTTGCTGCGGCCAATAGCATCTTCTGGTCTGACCTGATGCTTGGTCTCTCTTGCCGAGACTCTTGAGATACTCTTTTATGCTCTTTGCACCCTGACAAGTTGTGCATTTCCCCTCCTCGGTTGGACCATTGTAACACTCTCGGAGGTTGTACTCACATTGTAAGCACTTGTTACCTTCTGCAGTGTTAGCCGGCTTATCTGGGCCTGGGCAGTATGATTTCGGCTGCGGTCTGGCGTCAAGAGGAAGATTGAATGGCCAAACCCTAGAGCTTAGACCAAAATGCCACTTGGACGGGTGGTATTTATGGTCTTGCCATTCTTTAACCTTTTCTCTCTCCTTCTGGATATGTGCCCGCATCAGCTCGAAGTTCTCCTCGAGCGTTACATCTGGACGAAGGAAGTCGTGGTTAGAGAGGTCAGGAACCTCAAATTCTGGGTGGTTGCTCCCATATTCGTTCAGCCACTCTTGGGACATAAGCACGTGACCTGAAAAGGGTGGTTCACCGCCAACATCGGCCGAGCCTTGGGTTGGTTGAATATCATCTTGTCTGAACAATTGCAGAGTGTCTTGTGAGGTAGTCTCAGGCTGCGGGTCCGGCTGATAGCTCGCAACATCGTTCTACGATGTTTGGTTATCAAGCTGACCGTTGCTAGTCATCTGGAGGTTACTCGAAGGTGCGAATGGTGACGATTGGCCGAAGGAATCCCCTCTCGCTTGTGACTCATAGGCACTTCGGAAAGCATTTTGGAGGAACGAGCGTCGCCAACTCTCTTCTGAGCTATACTGCGCCGCTGTGACAGGCAGCTGAGGGTCGCAAGCTCGCTGAATCTGCTGGCTCGTACAGCTGTCAACGTCATTCGGAAGAGGACCGACCGTCTCGTTTTCTGCGTCTATATATAGGTTCGTCGCCTGTGGGTTGAGTTGCGAGTTGTCGTGAATTCCGTTGAATTGGAATTGCGATTCGAGGTAGTCGAAAATTGTCTGATCTTCTGCGGTGGGAAACCACCTGTCCAAGGTGTCCCCATCCAGGTTTCCAGAGTTTTGACCGACGTCGTCTGTCTCGAGGTCAGTATGCTGTTGAGCTAGTAAAGACTCTACCGGATACTCACTGTTGTCGAGCTCGTTGAACAGGTTGGGCATGTCCTCACCTGTAAAGTGGTGTTCCGAAGGTGGTTGAGACATCTTTGTCGTCCTATCTTGAAGCAAGAAAGTCGAACACCCGAAGCAATCCTCGTGAGATCTTTCGAGGCCAACAGAAAAGATATGGACAATGTCGTTAGGTTCCTATGAAGATTTCTAGGAACTTGGTAGATCGAAGGTTGAGAGGGGAGACAGTTATGTTGCAAGTCAACAAGTGGAGAGCTCCATAGGGGTTGCAACCTCGAAAGTGAAAATAACGAGTATGCGGCGCCCGCTACTCTCATGCGGCAGACTTCACTAACGCCACTACTACAACAAAGAGCGCGTCTCTTCTGTCGTCACACGGCGAGTCTCTCAGGCACCCACCACTTCACACACATCACTACTGTGAATGCTGAGATTCTGGGCTTTCAGTTAGTAAGCCGCTTTCACCCGCTTGTCTGTGAAGCTGCCGGCAAAAAGACCCCGTCCGTTATATCCGTCTAAATACCTCATGCCTGCCCCTTGTGGGTAACTTGACGAACACGCCTTTGAAACACCGAGGACTGTACATGACCTCCGAGCTAGCTTATCGAGGTCGAAAGTGGCGTGTGAGCCCTAGATCGAGGCTACCCGGTGCCGATGGAGTTGAAGCGAACAGACTGAAGTACTACACGCTGTCTTGGACATGCAGCCCTGCTACGGCTTGTATGTACCATATATAAGGTGTGCTCTGAAGCGTGATGGCTGGTGATTGGCTACAATATCGAAGAAGTGGCCTACTCATGCGACGATATGATATGGAAAAGGGTCTTTGGAAGAGGCTACGACAAGCCTACCATGCCTGGACTGGTATAAGAGCGACATTCTGGCCACAATTGTATGTACAGGAGGTGCAAGAAGGAATCTATTGGTACAATGAGCTGAGTGCGACTACCAGGGGGATGCTTTCTCGAAGACTGTCTGATTAAGGGATACGTTGGTGAGTAGGTAACGGGAATAGCATTGCCCAGGAGTGCTATTAATTTGGAGTAGAGGAGATCGGCGAAAACAGAAAAACACACGCCAGTGTCCTTTGTGGTCCAGTCTCGAGATGAGTCTCTTTGTCGGACGGAGGTCGGTGTGCTACCAGTTCATTTGCACGGCTCGATTCTTTCATTTGTCCTGTCCGGATCTTTCATTGCACTCAACTCCTCTGAATGTGGTCTGAGCTATTCAGGAATGGGTGATGCCATATTGACGATTTCCTGAGCCGATAATCCGTTGCCTTCTTGTGCCATTCTGCTGAGAGTGATGACAAAATGTTGCAGCGCTCGGATACCGTTAAGCCGCTGGCTCAAGCTCTCGGCAGGTCCTGCATACAGTATTGACGTCCAACCAGTAGCGATGTCGAAAAGGATCTGGACGTTGACGAGGGGATCTTCGGAGATCGTGCGTTCCTCTATCATCCTAGAGGCGCCACCCCTCGCCAGCTGAAGGCTGACTTCGTCTTGAAGCTGAAAGATGTGTGAGTCGCCTGATGGAACATCATCTGGAAGACCAAGCCTGCCTAGATCTAGGGTAAAAGCAGTAGCCACAGGCGTGTCGTGTTCCTCCACTAGGTCTTCAGTTTCCATGCACGTCTGATTTTCTTCTGCATCTGGCGTGCTTCCTGCCGAGACCTGCGTTCCTCCTTCTGCCGTCGTCTCGGCGGCGACCCTGATTGCCCGACTGCGTGTGTTACCAGCGTCGCCTCACGTCTTGACGATTCTCGCCTCAGCCACCTTCTTCTTTCTGCTCGCGGCGGTATTCGAAGGGAGCTGTCTGCCACCTCTCGCTTCGTGGGCAGCAGGATAGGTCCAGTGGTCCTTACTAGGATCGATCCAAACGCACGTTCGCTTTGTTGCATGCTTGCCACCGTGCAACTTCCGACAGGTCTCGCACTCTCCATTTTGGACACCAGTCCCATGACATGGTCGATTGTATCTGATGCAGGTCAAACATCTAGCAGCCCGTCCTTCTACCTTCACATCCTCTCCATCTGGAGGCTGTGTTATGGCACCCTTTTCAAGGTAAGCCAAATGATGGAACCTTGAAGGGTCGTCCTTTGCCACGTTAGATGGTCTTTGGTAGTTGATTTGCCTGTGGTAGTTCAGCTCTTGGACTCTCCATTCAGCGCGTCGGTCCCCAAGTTCATCAGCTGTGAAAGAGGTCAGTGCAGATGAAGCAGCAGACCTCGCATTGATCGGGGTAACGTGCTGGTTGTTAAAATCCGCGCTAGTGGCAGCTGATATATAACTGTTGTTCATTTCCGCGGTTGGTGATTTAGACGTTGTATGGAATCGGTGGTATGGTTGACGGTAACGCCCTGATCAGCTTGCTAATAGCGGTGCTCAAGATCTACTGCTTACTGGCTGTGTATGTAACTTGGTTTCGTGCAAAATTCAAAGGCATTGCGTCCAGTACCTGGAACAAGTAGTCTTGGCAAGCACGTCGCTCGATGAATTTCGTAACAGACGTGATGGAAAACAATGCCGATACTTTGACCTGCGCAGCTGAACAAGAGGAAGATGCCAATCGACCGTCTGCACCACTTGTGGCTAGTTCCAGGAGTATCGGAGGCTTCTTCGACCCCGGACTAGAACACAGCAGTGTGAAGTAATGTGCTTATACCGGCCAGTCACCGTCAAGGACCTGGCGGGCTGTTGTTGTGCTTGCATATTTTCGTTCCTCAACGACAAGAAATGCAAAACATTCCACCGGTGCAGGAACATTGAGTTGCATGCCACGACCAGCAGCTTGTTGCATTTGATCTAAGAGACCTATTGAAGGCTCTTGAACAGTGGTCGTGGAGGTATAGCTTAGGAAGAATCACTGAGATTGCACCCTGCCTACAGCTGAACTGACACTTCACTTTCATCAGTTGCGGTCGGTCTTCGAATGGTGAGATCGTCGGTAAGCAGACCCAGGTCGCAGCGATGACCCAAGCTCTCGCCGACTTGATGCCTTGACCGATGAATGGTTCATATGTTCATACTGCGAGACACGGTCCTGCCACAACAGTCGAAAGCATTCAGTACACGAGTACTAGTTAAGAAGTTGAGGTAGGCAAGAGACTGGAACACTTGTACCGCTGAGAGGGCTTGTCAAACCAAGCAAGCAGCATTTGCCTTGCTTGTTACGCATGTGGATCTAAATGGCCCGCATTAAATCACCACACATTGTGCTTGTCAGACTATGGCGGTCCGCTGACGAAGCATAGCCTGGGCCTCTGCTTCATCGGGCCGCCTTCTATGGTGGCGCTGCTCGTACCATGCGCTCACATTCTTTGTTCAACATACAACAAGTATTGTGGTTCAAGTCTAGCTTGTGGCCAGCTTGCTAGATTGCAAAACAGCATCAGCCAACAGGACAGCTTGACTTGGACCAGAAGCAATTGTGTGCAGCGCGTGACTGCCGGCCCCCGATGATCACCATGTCACTCCCAGCGTGCTGACCACGATTTCGTGGTTCGAGGCCTTTGCGTCCAGGTGCTATGCTGCTAGGAGCAGCACAGTGTCTGAAGACGAGGAAGCCGATCTTGTGGTACACGCAGATTTGTGTGGAACCATTCTTGCTGTACTTTTGAGAAAATCGGAGCGACCCTGGGCAAGGAACAGAAGCCAGGTGTGTCGCTGCCTTACTAGCATGGACATTGCCTCCTTGAGGATCAGTATCGCGACCTTGCAGATTGAGAGATGAGCGATTGAAGGGAAGCAACGACGAATTGCAGGATTGAGGCGAAGTACGGAGAGCCAGAGCTTCAGGGGTGGCAAGGTCGAATAGAGTTTGGTGGAGAGCCAATCAAAGGCCGAGGAAATTCTACTTAGTCAGCGCAAGTCCTGGTTCTTATCAACGGAGACATGTAGCTGTCTCATCTTATTTTGTAGCAGGTACGCAGAGGATGACCCTCGCGGCGGTCGAACGGAGAGTGATGGATGACAATGCCCCCTACTCGTTGTGTGAAACAAGCTTGCAGCTTTCTTTGTTCGTAGAACTAAGTTTAGACTCCTCAAAGTGGACAATCGTTGTTCTCCGCTCTAAACCTTCGGGCAACATCACGCACCGATGAGGCCACAACTGTTAAGTTGTCCATCTCTTATACAGTGGTAAGCAATGTCCCTTCCAACCATGCTCGAGTCATGATCACGAGCGCACCTTCCCCTCCAACTCTGTTCTGGTGGACCTCACTTCCGCCTAGCTCATGCCGACAGCATTGAAGCTAATGCCACCAAGCTCTCAGCTGGCATCAACGCGTTCTGTCCCACCATTGCGTTGATGTGGAGAACAAGACGCTCTGTCCTTCGGATTAGAATCATGCGTCTTTCGGTGGCATCCTCTGACTCGTCTTCCGGTGCGGCCTCGGCTTCGTCCAGAAGCTCGGCTAAGGCTGCAGACGTTATGTCGAACATGCGGTCTCTGTTCTCCGTACCATCTGCCGTGATCAGGTGATCTCGCTGCATGATGGAGGCAGCATGTCGCATTGCTACCCAACTCCGCGAGTTTGACAGACCGAAGTAGTCGGGCTCGGTGGAAGCAGTTGCGCCCTCCTGCTCCTCTTCGGCCCACTCTTCTTCGTCGTCTACACCTTCCTTCTCTTTCACCTCAACCTTCCCCAACTTCCTCCTCTCATCGTTCCACAACCCAGCAGCTTGCAATTGCGCCTTTTCAGCCCTACCTTCCCGAGTATTCCAATAGTTGATAATACCCTTGCCTGTGCCTTGGTTCGCACGTTGGTGAGCTGGGTATGTCCAGACATTCTTCTCTGGTTCAAGCCAACGGCATACCCTCCTGTTCCCGTCGACAATGCCGCGACAGACGTCGCACTTTCCATCTTCAACGCCGCTACCACATGGGCGGATGTACTTGATGCAGCTCAAGCAGCTTTCCTCTCGATTCGGCAACTTGACATTGTCGCCGTTCCCGGGGAATGGTATCGCACCTTTCTCGAGGTAGTCCAGGTGCTCCCACCACTCGCCAGTGCTCTTCTTGATGTCAGTTGGCTTGACATATCCAACTGACGTGTGGTAGTCGGCTTGCAACTTGGCAAGTCGAGTTCTCTCTGCGTCGGAGCATGCGCGGACTGGATTCGTGGTGGCAGATGAACCAGCAGTGTTGCTGTCTGTGACCTGCATTGCGCTGTTGCTGGCCATTTCTCGAAGGATGTTGTCTATATGTATCTTGAATCAGTGAGCTGCATGTTACTGGGTTGGGGCAGCTTCTCACGGTATCTAATACTAGAGAGGCTCGGCAAGACAGCGCTCCAGAGCCTATGAAGAACGGACCTGGTTTGGCCCGGTAATGATACTGTATCAATTAGGAGATGCTTTTGAAAGCCAGCGCTTCCACTCACGGCTAGGCTCGACAATGATGATGGTTTCTACCACGGCTTTGTCAAGTGGTGGTATTGCGAAATTTGTCAAGAGCCGAACTTTGGGTAGGTACAGCTTGGCAGAGTGAAGAGCTGACAGAAGGTTGTCAGCTCGAACGGCATTGATGTTATGCTGTACTTACATGTATGGCTATTGCCTTGTGAAAAATCGATCAAGCTGGTGGTGTGTGGTGCTTCGTCAAGAGATGAATTGGTATACTGAGCAACTGACTGTCAGCAAACCTTTCGCGTGCTAAAACAAACTTGCAAGGACAGAACGCAACACGGAGGTAAGAGTTGAACACACCTGCAGAAGCGACAACGTCGGTATGAGATACCTGGTATTCAACTTGGTTTTGGTAGACCTGAGGGTTTTGGAAGAAGGAACGAAAAGACGAAAAATACTGAGCGAACCTGTCATCAGGCATGTACGGTGTGTCAATCGGTCTATGAAAGCAGTGAAAGGAATAACGCCTTGCGCTTGTGAAAGCATTGCTCAATAACAAATGCCATACCGGACGGTCAATGCTGGGGTCAGATGAACCCCCATCCACGAGATGCAGCCCCAGAACACGCACAACTGTTGTTTAAACTACCCATGCTTGCCTTTGGAACACACTGCATATACTGGATTGCATCTACCACTCATGGGCCTTGGATCGCCTTTTGCGAGACCATCTGCGTAGGATCAACGGCTTGCAGCAAAATCAAATCAGGCTATTGGCCCCGACTCACTCGACTTGACTTCTACGGTGAGCTTTTCCCCTTCAGCTCACTACTCACCTTGCATTCCAGACGGGAAACACTTCTCGACCAGACTATCCCCTCCTTCGGAGCTTTAGGAAGGCAGCAGACACGGAAGCAGCACGAACGGCGGTCGCTCCCGTGGGAGCACCGAGAAGATCGCAGACACTTCAAGGCGGGATGTCGATGAGCAAGACCTTGCCTCCTACTGGAGACATTCTCGTCATCTCCAGGGGTACACCAGATCCGAAAGCTCATGGCACTCAAGATGCCAAACTCGACGGCATGACCACTGGGTTCAGGAGGAACGTGTCAGCTACTAGCTACTGTACTGGGAAGCAGGACAGAAGACCGATGACACCCGGACGAGCATGTGAGCTCGCCTCTCACCAGATCTGCTTTATGCAGCCAAAGCTGAGACTCATGTTCCTTACCTATCCCCCTCAATCCATTTGGCTGACACGAGGAACAGTGAAGGAGATTTCCGTCACCGCATCCAGAACTACATGCAGTATTCCCGATGCACACCTCAGCAATCGAATTGCAAAAGGACCAATCCGAGGAGCCAGTCGCATCTCCTCAGTCGCGATCCTACAATCAGGGCTGTGCAGTCGATGAAAGATAGCTCAGCTATGATCTTGGAGTGTTCAGTCAACGACGATCCAACGCAGGAGCAAAATGGACAAGCAAAAGGTCGTGATCAAGCCTACGTTAGAGCAACGGAGAGAAGTTCTCGATAGCACATGATGGAGAAAGGCAGGAAGGTCATAAGCTGTTCAGAAAAAACACTTGGACGATGAAAACACAAAGCAGTCATCGATACCTGGTATATTTGTAGTTGTGAGCACACCGAGAAACTGGGTCTTTCTGTTCTTTGTTCTACGCCTGACAGTCCTCCGCTGTTTCTGGGGTATCCTCTTGTAGGTTTTGTCGAGCTTGGCTTGTGCTATACCTTTTGCGTTCAGCTCTTCCAATGATCCTCCTCCCAAGCTCTCGATACTCGTCAGCTTCCAACGACCTTCTATAAACATCAAGCCTTAGCAGTAGCATTGCGCACCTACTCTCACTCGCCACTCCCTCCTCAATATCTGCAATGTTAAAGTCCTGACTCCTTTCTTCGTTGACTCAGCCCGTTCATTGCTCGAGTCTTGCCGCCATGCACTTGAGCCTCCCGTCGCAAACCTCAACCTTTTGTGTCCTTCCCGCACTCCCTGGCCCAAAGCTCAATATGGTCTCTCTAGCCCTCCAAGCTGGGATACTTCCACCTTATCTAGGCAATTCCCCAATCTAAAATGTGCTTGTGGGTCATAGTAGTACTATTCTCGACAACGATCGTGGTCTGCTGCCGGACACTCCCGCATCCACATCAGGCACCCTCTCAGATCGTCGCTGATGAGGTTGACTTGTCTGAAGTTGAAGACACCAGTGCGGACGACGTCCTGGCTAAATGATTCCATGACGTCGGGGTACTCCCCGATATCTTTTGAGGACATGCTCTCTGCTCGGTCAGGCGTAGGTGTACGAGGACGTCGGTAGTTAGGGTTTTGTTTACCTTCGGCTTGTGACTGGGTTGAGTCCACATGTCTGCGTGAGCTTATTGGTATACAGAATAAGATGGTGGATTAGACCATGTGCTTGCGCTGCTTTTGTGGTCTTGCCATCCTAAAGCAAGACTGAATCGACTGTTGGCCATCTTCCCCCGCTTGTAGTAGCTGTTGTGTATCGGTCATTTTCAGGCACTTCTTGTTGGTATGGAGAGGGCATGACGACCCAGTATTCACATTCAGCTTCCAGAAGAGTCAACACGAAAGCCTTGTCGGTTCTGGTAGTACATACCGATGACAGACTTGGTAGAGGATAGCGCTTGTCATGGTGTAAATACACATGTGTCTAGACGAAGCCGACGTGTCTGAGCGATAGGTCTTAGAGTTGGTTCTGGGAGAATACTCACGACATCGAGATGATAGCGATGGACACAGTGCATACTAGAAGTCGTGAAGACCGGGAAGACAAAGACCACTTATGACAAGTAAAAAAGTGGAAGAAAGAAAGCTTGTCCGAAATAGCGCTAGCGCTTCTTCGTTCTTGTGCTGCTATTCGCCAGAGTCCCTACCCCTTTACCGTCGAACCTTCCCTTTTGATCACGACACCTCTGTTCTGCTGTAGGCTTGTTTTGCTTCCAGGGTTTGCTGCCTTCGGCTGGCTACTGCGTATCTACATCGATTCGATCTTGGTCTACCACCGAGCTTGATGTGTCATGTTCCTGGCTAGCAGACGGCGATGACGTCGTCGGCGGTGCAGAAACCAGTAGCGGCGGCGTCAAAGACCAATTTCGAGGCCAAACCCTAGGATGATACCACGGCAAGATACTCAACATCTGCTCCTCGCTGATAAGTAGGCTCTTCTTCCGCTGCTCACCGAGCCGCACGAATATCTGACGCCAACGCGGCAAATATATGTTTTTTTCGCCTCGTTCGCTGTTTTCAATTGCTTGCACCTGCTCGTAAGCCAATGTGCACATATGGCGAATGTTAAGCTCTTCGCGGTCGATTCCGACTGTCTCTGTCATCCTGAAAACAAGCAATCGGAGGAGTAGTAGGTCCAGTCTATCCGTGAATCCTATTGGAGGAAGCCATGGCGGAATCTGTCCACTGTCGCTGCGTGTTGTAAGATCTTCGTTCACAGCGACTGTGGCAGTGGGGTTGTCGACTTGGTTGTCATTTCCTTTGTGGTCTTCGGCTCGAGAGAGATCGTTCCGCTGTTGGTCTGCTCTCGGTCTGCGTTCTGACTGGGCGTTACCAGAGCTGCGCATATCTGCCAACGGACTGTCGTCTGCAACGGATTTGCACTTGCGGGAAGCGGTCTGATCATTGCCTGTATTGCTCATGACTGCTTGTGGTACTTGGTCAATGGAAAAGAAGCAAGGAAGCAACAGCACGAACTGCTGAGCACTATATGCTACTTGGACGGTGGATTGTTGCGACGTGATATTGCTCCCCCAGCAAGCTGCGTCTGCAGATCACTGACAAGCTATAGTGCGTGACTAAGTGTCTCCAATCAGCCATTTTGGACGAACGCAAGCACTTCTGAAGCTCGTGACTGCGTTCAAACTGTGTGATTATCCCAAACAGCATCTTGAGTATAAATGCTACCTGCCAGCAACCCATCATCACCTCCATGTATCTAGAATCGACATGGGGGACCGTCATCCTTTCTGTATCATCGCGCCAGCATCCAGTGCGTCTTGAGCTTTTCTATGTGCTGCTTCAAGATTTGCTGCCGTCTCTTATCCCGGACTATACACTGTAGATGCCTCTTCGATTCTTGTGGCTGAGCGGGATCCGTGGATCGTAGAAAGTAGTGTTGTTTCCAGGATCAGGTGTAACCAGGAGTTGACAGAAAACCGGTATACCACAAATCCGTGACAACAATTGTCATTTTTCTTCTGCTAAGAGTTATTCAAATAGGTTCCAAGCAAGCATGATGTCTTTGGCCTTTATAATGTCGAGCTAGTTACTGATCACGCCCGTTATGGTATATGGTTGGTCCGTATTGCTGTTTGGCGTGTCGATGCAGGAGGGACTGTCAAGAGGCTCAGCTAAAAGCTTGTCAAGCACCGTCTCGAGATGATGGTACGTGTAGAACGTTCGATTGTCTCGGAAGCAGACTGAAGGATGCGCTTGGATCAACGACAGGACATTGTTGCGCTGCTGAAATGATGGATGTAAGGCAAGCCAAGAGCCATGAGTCGATCAGTGATGGCGACGAAAGGCTTACCTTTTGTTGAGAGCTCAAGTGCCTCGAAGTTCTTTACGTGCGGTAAATGGATGGCTGGGCAGGCGTGCGTAGGTATCCTACTTGTTATCTCTTTGCTGAAAGTTGCCTCCAACTTGTGGCAGTTGCTGGAATGCCCCAATCGTAAAAGGTCGTAACATAGAGAGAGACACAAGCAGGAGCTAGGCGCTGCATTGCATCCAAATGCTCCGGGTAGAGCAGGCTTGCTGTAGTACTATTTCGCAAAATGCTGCTTAGTGCTAGAGGTGCAGAAGGCAAAAAACGCCCAACTGTACGTTGAGCACGGCAGGTGGGTTAGTTGTGCTGACTGTAACTCATGATATTTCAAAAACGTATCTACAGCAAATCATTCTAAACGATACAAAGTTCCAAATGTCAACCCAAGCCCTGCAGTTTCCAGCTTCAACTCAGGTTTCCGTAAGACCACTTGCTCTCAATACTGCCTGGTTTGACTGTTTGCCCACTACAATCATTTCATGACTCGTATAGTCATCCTCGTTTGTTCGGATGGGTATCGGGCAAGAGTTCTCGGATCTCACGCGTATCTATTCCCCTGCCCCGCTCGTGCCATAACAGAAGCCGTAGGTAAATCTCGTTCACCGCAGCAGCAACCTGTCGCCTCACCCGTGGGTCTGCGATGGTACTGGCTCGGCTGACATAAGTCAGACTTCTCATTGTCTGCTCAATCATCCCGTCGAGGTTGCGCGCAGAGTCATCATTGAGTCCACCAGCTGTAACCATGTTCGCAGTGATCCACCGCAGAATTTGACTTTCGTGGCTTTGTGGTGGTATGTCAAGAATGGTTGGCCACAGGTCATTCTTTGTCATCTCGCGCTCAAATCTGCCTTTCTTGGTGTTGCCAGGAATGCGGTGGTCGGGGTCATAGTAGCTGGCGTGGTCCTCGTAAGTCCATATCTCCTTATCTGGCTGTTTCCAACGGCATATTCGTACGGCCCTGGTGGGCTTCTGCTGTCCATTTGCTAGTGTCGCCCAGTCTCCACCTCTGCAGTTGTAGCACTTGCCATCTTCGACGTCGGTACCACGACACTTGCAGCCTTGGTTGATGCAAGTGAGGCATGACTCTTGCTCTTCCTTCACATTCGTGCCATTGGGTGGTCGCACAATTGACCCTTTTGCCTCGAATCGTTCCTTCGTCCGAGCTTTTGTGCTGCGTTTGTTCAGACGAAGACACAATTCGTCCGTCTGACGTGCCTTCTCCGGATCAACCGCGCTAGTGTTCTGGAATACGTAGCCTTGTGGCGGTTGTGGAAACCACGCTGCCATCACACTCGCGTTGTATGGTTGGAGAGTGTGGACAAAAGGACCGTTTTCATTTGACCGAGGCCGCTGTATGGTGTCTTGCAGAGGTGCATTTGGCTCAATGTCCGATTCGGGTATTTCTTCGTGGTCTGACCCGGACATAGCGGTCCTCTGTCGAGTGGTATATCTGATCATATAAATGTCAGTCGTCATCTTCAGCAATACTGGTACGAACTATGAGTGAGAAGGATGAGAAGAGGTGACTTACTTGGGGCTTGATGGTTTCTAACTTTGTAGATAAAGCTAGCTTGCTATGACAAACAAGATCGATTATAGTTTGATAAGGAACAAATATTGTCCTGAACGAGAAGATCGAATGTTAATCTAGACTCGTTTGCTGATTGTAAAGGTAGAGACTGGATGCATTTGCTGAGAGCTGGGAAAGGAACCTTATTATGTTCGCGAGGAAACCACAAGTCCACCGATAAACAGTCGAGGAGGAAAGTTCAGCATCTTTGAATGTACTACTAAGCCTTTTCTGTCTAACAAACACGGTCACTGAAGCTTTGACAACAGCACATGGTACTGGAGGACCTATCACAGCGTAGCTATGCCTGGCTAGAGGTGGAAAAAGGGTGAACTCATTTCAGTATGAGCACGTTCAGAAGAATAATGTTGATCGTCATCTTAGGTGCGAGGAGCACGCCAGATAGCACGACATCAACGTCATCACAGGTCTAGTAGTATTTGTTTTCTGCAAGCCGAAGATTTCAGCTTTTATGGGTTTCGAGGGTGCACCAGTATAAGAATGGTGCATATTCAAGGAACCTCGCTGCTGTAGCTTAAGAACAAGATAACGGACCCTGATTTCAGCGACACTAGGCTGATGCTGATGCCACGGCACAATGTGGTGTAGGCGTGGGAGGTCCACGTGACAATGAACCATCCACCTTCCCACAAGTTCAAATGGCTCAAAACTTACGTGCAGTTAAGCATCCTTGGGCGGCCACGGGTTACTCGGAGGACTTCGAGATTTTGGGACTGTTCGGTATCATGGTAAGTGGAGCATATCAGTCGATAGACCAGAAATATTTGAGGGAGGCGGAGAACGAGGACGAATAGTGGCGTAATGGATAAAGTGGTCCAACTTGTGCAGAAGCAATTCGATACAACTTCTGAAATTCCAGCTAGCTAGAGCACTCTCAACTGACTTGAGGTGCGTGATACCTAATTCAGCACATCATGATTGGGGGATCGTCGCATACTTGTTGTCGAGGCAATTTAGCTCTATCCATCAACGATAACAAATGCCTTTGTCTGACCATAGCCTTTCAAGCAACGTCAAACGGCATGAGAAACCACACAGAGCATGTGCGCTGGTGTACCATGTAGCTAGCTCTTCAAATGTCTCTGTTTCCTGTCTCCAAGGCCACCGTAGGACAACGCGAATATGCTCTCAATCTGAATTGCTGGAGATGTTGGTATCTTTTCTTGTCTTGGGCTTCTTCGCGGGAGGTTTCTGAGTGGCGATCGAGGACCCCCCTGCTGACGGTGTCTTCCTCTTACCTCTTTTTGAAGAAGGCTTAGTGTTGAGTGAATCAGGTCTTTTAGTGTTCTTCTTGGTCTTCTTCGGGGTCTCGGTATCGGCGACATTGGTAGAAAGCTTCCAGGATTGGTTGACTGTGAATTCGGCCAAAGAAGCCAGTGTCCCCTTTTGCAACGTTAGTAACTAAGAGGTGTCGATGCTATGAAGACTTACAGTTAGGGTAACGTCGTCAAGTTGAGCGCTAGTCCATGGCTCCAGGATGCCCTGAGCACGTTTTCTCGCTTCGACTAGCTGGTTCAATGGTGCGACTATAGGGTCGTTGCCTGGCACCTCCACGGTCACCTGCATGAGGACCGTGGGGACTGGACTGAACATCTATATTCTCTTAGTAACGCACTACGATTCGATAGTGTATTTACCTCAGTAGTGTCAGGACCGGTGACTTGAGTATGGACTGAGTATGCAGACTGGAGGTTTGAGAGCCTCAGCTGGGCGCTCGGTTCGTAAGCTTCAGTGCCAGGGTCTACCTGTATCAGCAAGTGAATCGTGTAGATAGAGGTCGCTTACCTTCTCCTTCCCTCTCCTTCATTATACTCTCGTCCGCTTGGCCACGTCTCAGTGCTGCATTTTCTCTCTGCAATTGCTGGTTTTTGTCGGTGATACTCCTGTATTTCACCTCGGCGCGAAGGCAACTCATTCGATCTTCTTGTTCCGCGATGGTGTTTTCAAGATTGCGAATAAGTCGAATCAGTTGTTCTTTGCTTGTATTCTCATCAATCAGAACCTCATTGGTGTTGTTCATAGGTGCATCTGTGATGGTGACGGGATTTTGACGGGCGTTGTCATGGATGTCTAGACTGTCGCGCGAAGTTTGGTGTTCGTATGGGATACCACCTCGATATTGTGTGTCTGAGTCCATTGGTGTTGCAAACCGGTTTGAGTGGTCGCTTGGTTTTGACTGCAAGCCTTGTTGGTTTTCAGTTTGACTGGAGAGTGTTGAGGGACCACTAACACCACCCTTGCGTTGTGCTTGGTACACCGACTTGGCGACTGTGAAGGATTTTGTGGTGTCATGATAGGTTCGGACTGTTGGGGCGGCTGCGGACCAGTCTTGGATGGTGTGGCTTGTGTGATACCGTCGTTCAAGCCACCACCTAGTCTAGTGTTAGCCCGTGGTCTTAGCCATGGTTGCATATCAGTAACCGATGTCTTTCAATAATTCCTCTAGTAGTTCCTGATCTGTGGTCTCATGTTAGACATTCGACTGTTAGAAGATTGAGGCTGCCGATTACTGTAAAGGCTCGAATCCATTTGAGAGTTGGATACTTTGGAGGGTTGAGATCGGTTTTTCGATCCTCGACTGCTTAGTGGATGTGTAATGTCGTAGCCAAAGAATAGCTTCTGGAGTAGACAGGCAAAGCACGAAGTGACACGATACAAACAGGCTTCGGACGCCAAGCACGCTACCACTAGCTTGGCTTCTCAAGCCACTCCAGATGGGGCAGTACGAGGCCGCATGAGGAAATCTGAAGCTGGGTTCTTGTTGTGTCTTTCTGTCCAGCGACGAATAGAATCGGGAACATCATACAAAAAGCTCGACCAGAAGATCAGCATGCCTTCTGTAAAGACTCATAATCCACAGCGTGATGATGCGCCGGGCACGGTGGCACGAAGAGGTTATGTCAAATTTAGGAGGCTCTTGCGAACTGCCGCTAAGCCACACTGACCTGTTGACCCACCGATATCACTATTAGGGACTGAGCTAACGACTGACTATATATTGGTCATTCAGATCTACTCATATTGCAGATGCTTTGCCGCCAACGCCAACGCTTCCTGCTAGTGTATCATTATCACATTGAACTTCCTAACCATCGACCAGATCCAATTCTTCTACCCCTCTTCTACATTCATGGTGGAAGGAACATCGTCTTGGGTGTGGACATCTGCCAAGAACACTCAGAGGACGCTTAGTTGAGACCCTGTCATCTAATACGCTTTAACTAATAGAGTGACGTCGATGTGATAAGCTAATCGGCAACGCATGAATGAATTGCCACGATGAGATCAAGCCCTGCGGTGTTACATTTCGTTTTACTGCCGGCGCTCTTCGTGACGATAAGTATCTGCACATTCCGCCGCATGTGTAGACTTACCACACAAATCATCGCTGTCCAATATCAACAGGGACCCTGCGCTGTCTCTTTCGCGAAACGACTATTCTTCTCAGCGGCACAGTATACCCCAATAGTGCAACACCGTCAGAGCTCAACACCTTCCTCAAATTTCTTGTATTGTGTCTTGCCTGTTCTAGTTTTGAAAGATGCGCGGGGGAGGACGGCTCTTTTGCTAATTCGGTGTTGATTACCCTGGCGTTGAAGGACTGGAGGAAGCTTTTCTTTGCCGCGGGGTTTTTGTCCAGCAGAAGAGAGGGGTGTCTGAGTCGTTCCGTCGGGGGTCTCGTGTTCTGTCTGATTGGCGTCGTAGTCTCCAGGTCTGCTTTCTAGGGGTTCATGCCGCACCGACCAGTTGCCTAGACGTGCGATGCTCTGGACTAGCTCCTCGGGGCATTCAAGCTATGGCGAAGTTAGTAGCCTTCCAAGCCGTAGGACGTTAAGTCGTACCTTGAAACGCTGGTTATCGAATTGCGACAACGTGATGATCCGCCACAGCATGGTCTTCAAGGCGCGGTCACCAACAGAATCGGATTCGTCCAGCAAAGAGGTGCAGTGTAGCTGGATGGTGACTGATGACCCATTTGTCTCGATCTGTTGGAATGTTAGTCAACGCTCATCGCAAGTCTTGACGGACATGCCTTCTCTACTGAGACTGGAGGAGGTGGCTTCTGATTGGAGATAGCCAAGACATCGCCATAGCCAATCTGTCTTACTGGTTGAGCTGCCAGGGCGAGTTGCTCTGTCAGTGGTCCTGTCGTCCTCTGTACAAGTACTGTGGGTGTGTCGGTTGTACTGCCTAAGAGGTTTCCTTGTTCATCGATAGATTCTTCGCTATTGGCATCATCCTCTTCACTTGCGTCGTCATCATCCTCTTCGCTTGATTCGTCGTCATCCTCGCTTGCTTCGTCATCAGAACCGATCGATGTCGTAGACTCATCGTGGTCTCTCATGCTGCCTGGCCCAGATGGCCCCTCGAATGGTACATCCGGTGAATCGAGAACGCATCGCGCGACAGCATCTGCCATGCGGTCACTGTCAATGACAGCGAGCCACCACATGCATTCGGGTGTAAGCGTGGGCCACTGTCTCGACAGGCGCTTTACGTTGCGGGCAATGCTCATACTCCGTATTGGGGTTGCTAACTTCACACATGCTATCAAAAGTGCGAAGTCTTTGACATGAGACAGTATAAACACGACATTTCGAGTCATGTGTGGCTGTGCCGCGAGAAGCTGGTCGTAGATCTTTTGGTCTGGCTTTTGGTTGTGATACATGCCCTTCTTGATGATTATCTCTTGCACGGCCTTGTTAGCCTTCTTGCGCTGCTTGACGGTAAGATCCCTAGAGCAGGCATTGTCCAGGGCTCTGACTACTGCAAGAACTTCTGATGTCTCCATTGTGACAGATTGTGTGGCTTGACTGGAGGATGTTGTGGAGGATGTGGATGGAACGGCCCGTTTTGCTTCGGGTGTATACTCCAGCTGTTAACTGGTGGTGGATGCAAGGCCTCATTCGAGGTGGCTTAACGTTCTGGGAGAGGTTCGTACTTGTACCTATTCCAGCTTCCAGGTCTACCCCTGCATATTTCCCGCATAGTAGGCGGCGCCTGCAAATGCTTCGTCATGGTCAGAGTAAGGCCCATGCGTTATTACGCGTAGGCTTGGCATTGTTGGCTATCACAGCGGCCTTACCTAGCCATTACTTCTACTTAGCTCGATACAATAATCCTTGTTTGATCTCACATCAACAGGCTTTAACCAATAGAGTGGCGTCGATGTGATAAACCAATCAGAAAGGCATGAATAGACTGCAGGGATGTGATCAAGGTTATGCAAGGCAAGGTCATCTAATGCTAATGCCTTACGCTTAGCCTATTATGAATGCTTCTTCAGTATTCCTTGACCTCAGGCTTTCCCTGTTTAAGCACTTCGTCATCATGTACTACTTCAAGTCCTTTGTAATCCTGTACTTGCGCCTGACTGCACTTCTTGCATATAAGTCACTTCTTTGAAGTATAGACATCGATTCAACGTTGTCGCCCTCCACCTCGACTATACCCTCCAACTCTTCGTTCATAGGGCAGGCACCTGGTGCATGAGCGATCCCATCGTCCATAGTAGGACAAAATCCACTCGGCTGGAACTAATAAGTTCACTGACGGTCTCTACAGATCTACCTCAATACAACTCCAAGCTTCCGTTCAAGTCGCAATTTGGAGATTCTAGCGGTAAGTTATCCACATCGTCAGCAAGAGGCTAGCCTGGTACATAACTGACTGGATTCAGCTTGGTTGTTGAAATTGACCGTCATTTCTTGGAGAGCATTCATCGCCTAGGCATCGCACTCGACGAACCCCCGGACTTCATTGAACCAGAGCACACAGTCAAGCAACCAAAACACACAGTGATCAAGGACACAGCAATCATGGATCAACCAGAGTCTGAAACATCGAGTCGCGCAAGTACTCCAGAATCTACAGAGGGTGACAGAACACCCACCGGAAGCGCAGCTACAAATTCTCCTGAGGACCACATTGACACCCCCTACGACCACATCTACCTGGTCGGTGGCGCCTCGGTACTTGGTATGCATCAGATATGGGCCCCTAAGGATGGCGACTTTGAATTGGAAGACCCCACACCTCTTGGCAGTGAATGCTATTTCCGACTTAAGACGCAGTGCCAAAAGCAGTTCAACATAGTGCTACCACATCCGGCTAAGCACCTCGGGGCGCGACTTGTGGTTCACTATAGTCGGTTTCGAACCCCCGTACAATACTGCGGTGCAATTCTTGCATTGTACCGTTGCAGAGATGACCCAGATTGGCACTGGCCCTGTGAAAGCTGGAAAACTGTCACAGACAAGAAAGTCTCCAAAGCAAGCAAATCAGACCAGAAGACTGATACTGACATGGTCCCCGAAAGCAACGATCCAGGTCGGCCGAATCTGTCTGAGACTGGCCGAGCCAAGGTTGGCGAGTACCTCTTCCGACGATTGCATCTCAAGCTGCAGGAGAAAAGCGTCATCGGCCTTGGAGATGACTTGGACATGCTCTACGACAAACTGTTCGACGTGGCTCATTCAGCCTTGGGCAAACTCAAACGCGGAAACCTCGTGAAATACATGCATTCAGGAATGTCCAAAACTTACTTGCAGAGACTCGAGTGGCTGCCTCCGAACGACATTGACGAGCTTCACTTGGTACACATGGCTTGTGCAATGTATTTCAACATGCGCGCCATGTCGCCACCAGAATTAACAGAGCTAGTGCTTGAGATGGTCTCTCCAGACACCGAGTGTATCTTGTATTGCGACAGTCGATTCTACGGATACGAGCAAACTGCTGATACTGTGCTGAAAATGGAGAAGTCTGGCATCATAAGGATTGCACAGAATCAAAGCAAGAAGCTGGTTGGTCGTTTCCAAGTCCAGGCAGTATTCAGTCAGTACTTACAGTATCTCCTTGACGATGGCACGCATGGACCCAAACCCCACGAAAGCGTCCTGCGGCTGATGCCAGTAGGAGGATACGTGCACAAAATGTTCTGCTACCTTCCCTGAGCCGCAGTCAAGAGGGATGAATGCTGTTGTGGAGATTTCGAGTCTCTAGAGGGCCATAAGCTGGATACGCCATCGGTCGCTGCAACAGCATTAGGGACCTCAACAGATGTCGTGCAGTGACTGATAGGTACGTGGTGGAAGGGCGGACATGATACATCAGAGGTTGCTCGACTGGCTTACTGACATTGCTACCACTTGATAGTGTCGCTATGATGTGCGGGATGGTCGATGATGCAGCGGTATGGCCTTGTCAACACAGCCTCAACCCGTTGAATCATCCTGTTTCGCGCGTCATCAGAGAGGAGAGACAGCTTAGCTTAGATAGAATAATCTTGAACACCCCTACACGTTGGTTCTCACAGACAGATAGTATCCGTCAAAAGTTGCCTAGATACACAATTCCAATGGTCTTCCGAGCATTAGAAGTGTGCTCGCGCATAGTGTGTTCTTCTTATTATGAGTGGACATTCTTCAACACTCCTGCTTAGGATACAAGGATGTTCCAATGAGGAGATCCCTACCAACTTCTCACTTCTCAAATATCGCATGGAGTAGCTAAATGCCAAGACCCTCACCCGAAGTGTCAGAGCGAACTGATTGTTTGCCATAGCTTTGTCACTTAGCCGTTCCGGGCGTCAAGGTCAATCACGTGCAAGCTTTGATGTTCTTCTCTAATATATAAGTGGTCTGTCCTCCTCCGTTAATATCGTCTGATCTTTGCAACCAAACCATACCATAGTTTGTGCAGCAGATACAGTCCTGGTACAGAACCATCCTTCCCCTCCAAGCCCTCGCCCATCTCCACGATGACAGCATCATCCGACTTCCGAACACAGGCTATGAGAGTCGCATGGGCACTTCTGAGCCAACAGAGCGACAGCGAAAGAATGCAAACCGTGACCCAATTCTTGGAGTGAGTAGCTGCTCACCCCGAAGATGTACCACAGGAGATAACGGTCATGATAGATTTAAGCCAGACCTCGCGACCACTGCAAATCCCCAAAATACCATGATCGCAGTCAGAGTGGAAGAAACGATCAGGGGGTCACTTCGTCGAGTGGTGGATGATGAGTACAAGACACGTCTGTCAGTGACAGACATGGCGTTCCGATTTCTTGCTATACAGCAATCCATTATCCAGGCATACGAAGACGTGATCCCGCGCCTTGTGAGTTCGACACCATGTTTTAACGGCATCATACTGACAAAATCAGGAGATGTACAACGGAGTGAGACCCGGTACAGATGAGCGCACCTTCGACGAGCTCATTGGCTTTGTCAAACTCGAGATTGGCAAATTGCGAACCCCAATGGCCGTATTATTCGACGATTACATCCACAGCGCCTCTTACGAGAGTGTTCAACTCATTGACACAACCACGCTCGCCTCAGTGGATAAAGACAATCTTTCCATACGATCGAATATCCAAAAGTTTGATAGCAGCCCTCGTGCCATGTATGAGAGGTGCCAAGCTGGAGTGAGAAAGGCCTTGAGTGATTCGACTATTTCAAAGAGCGAACCCGCTGCAGACATCATACGGCATTTGGACCTCAGCATGCAGCCAAATGGCATAGACGACCTCATGAGCTTCTACGAACAGATAGGAACCCCTCAACTCGAGGGTCTCACGAAAGAAGTCCAGCAGGTCGCAGCTACTGGAGTCGAGGTCCCAGATGCGACGATGAGTGTCGACCAGCAGATCGAACCCATTACCCTAGATGAGAAATGCTATCAACAAGACACCACAACACAGTTCGCTTTAGCGTTGACTCATTTGCAGGCCACCGTCTGGCTTCACAACAACGCCACAACATCCCGGAGCTTCATGATGCGTTTCCACAAAGAGTTCGGTGTACGTACGGGAGTCAGTCTCGGCGACTCCCCGGCGCACGATTCGTCTAGTATCAATGAGCTATACGAGAAGCTCCTAGGATCCCAGAAGAAATACCGTAGGTTTTTCGAGCTCGTTGAGGGGAACATAAAGACTGCTGAGCACAAGTTCGAATCTGTTGAGCACACGTTCAAGTCTGGAGTTGCTTCTCTGCTGCATGCGTCCCGGGTGGCCGATTCAATGACCCCCGTTCTGTTAGAGCACTCGCAGAACCAGTCAGCTGTGGTGGCAGCATCTAAGTCGCAGTGAGGTAATCTGGTCTTCTGGAGCTCGCATGCAAATATCCTAAGAGACCAACCTTACTGTCAATTGGTTGTGCAGGAAAAGGCACAAGTATACACGCTGTGTGTGAACGGCTGGTCTCACCAGGTACACCTGTGGCGGGACACATCAGTCCCATGAACGGGAGAGGAAGTGGGAGAAATCATCATCGCAAGATTGCAATCGATCAGATCGACGGCGGATAAAAAAAACACATACTTTCGAGCTTCATCTTTCATGGGCTGTACTTTAGCTTCCGCTGCATTGCATTACAAAGACGCTGCATGCTTTTGGCACATAACATGCTCTTTCTAGTCGTCCTGGGACAGTAGAAATAGTGTTGCTGAGGATCCAATGGTCTGATTCTTTACGCTAGTTCTTTTGCAATGATTTCTTTGCCACTTTGTTGACCTTCGACCTCCGCTTTGTATCTATTTTCTTCAATCTGCGATGTTCAACGGCTGCCACCAATCTTTGTACATCAACATCACTGGGGTCTGACCTAGTCGCTATCTTCCTTGCCAGTCTGACGATGTTCGCAGGTGTACCTCTTGGCCCTCGAGCAATGACATCAGAGCCAGGCAAAACTCGTGATATGCTCGGAGCAGCCTCTTTAGGATCGTCCAGGATCTCGGTGTCAGAGTCTTCATCTATACTAGTAAGAAACGGCCATGAGTAGTTCAAACTTGCTTAGCAGGATGTCCGATGTGCAAAACCGCGGGATCTCCAGTTGCCTTCACTGACTGGCGAGCAGGAATCGCTCACGTTACAAGGAAATTCTGGCGTGCTTAGTTGCTTTTCAGCCCCGAGTCATCGTCCATATCCAAACCCAGCCTTGCGATTCGACAACGAATCTGTCAGATCTCTGTGGTTACAGCTCTTCACGATAAGTCGAACCTTTCACCCTAGGTGCGACAGTCTGTGGTGGGTCCACTGGCTTCATGCATCGATTGATCTGCTCTTCCCAGCATCGGTTGAAGTTGAAATCAACGTATTGCCTTGAGGCCGTCCACCTAGCTTGCCGTGTTGCTTCTACTTGCTTAGTAGACCACTCGTGAGCAAGCAGTAGACCTCCAACAGTAAGTCGCTTTGCGAGATCGATGTACAGTCGATCGAGATATAGCACATCTCCAATCAAGCATAGCTTCAAGCGGTATGGTAGTGGTCGCTCTTTGAAGACCGCGTAGTCACCTCTGAATGGACAGTTTTGTAACGAGTTCCACTCTCTGAGCTGCGTAGATGGAGTCCAGCGTACTGACTCATCGTCTCTGTATAGCTCGTCCGATACATAGAAGGATGCTGTCTCAGTAACATCGCCATGGTCCGTAGGTCTAGGACGCCTCGAATCTGAACATCGTGCTTCCAGTATAGTGCATCTGCATCTCGACGTCCGTCGAATATCAGCATGATGACACCAGGGTCTTCGAGGATGTCTTTGAGTGTATTGTCGTTTGATGAGGTGGTTGAGAAGGCTTTGTCTTGCAGAGTGAGAACATCGACCAGGTATGTTTGTGCTTTGACGAGGTCGCGAATCTGGAGATAGCACGTTGTTCCATGGCGTCCGAGATTGATAGCTTCAAGGTCCTAAGCAAGCATCGGTCTGCCAGTGACACGGGGTATTGTCTCCAGAGCGTCAACCATCTGCTTGACCCGGGTGGGAGTCTTGACTTCAATGTGGGTGCTGTGCCATTCGTGCTAGAAATTCTATCAGTATCATGGTATAGACCATTAGAGGGCTGCTGGTCTACCTCGAAGTAAAATTGCAACTGATTGTAGTGAGGTTCAAGCAACTTGCAGAGGGCTGATCTCGAGATAAGGTCCTTGACTTGCCTATATCTGTACCGCATATTGCTTTGGTACCTTGACTTGCAACGTGCAAGGGACGGCCGCAGTCTCTTCACGGCAATGACTCGATACTCTTCGAGCGAATTGCCTCGCATGTGAATGGTCTCCAGCGCCCCCCGGCTTTGAGATACCCATCTCCTGTTATTAAGCTCCTGTGTATCGATCACCTGTATCAGTTGTGAGTCATTCAGGCTGACTTTTCGGTCGCTACGCTTGAAGCGACTGCAGTCTTTCCACTTGACTTTGCACGGTGGACAAGTCTCGCAGTTGCAGCTTTGGGCCTTGTGAGTGCATACCGGGCGATACCTACACCGGCAGTGAGTCCCGGGACTGCTGCAATGCTGACACATCTCGCAGCAACCCTCGCGCTCCTTCTTACCACATTGTACGCAAAATGTGCAACGACAGAGTCCGAGACGTGGATCTGCTCTTGTGCTTGGAACATGATCTTCTGGATCTCCACAAGTGCGACACAGCTTGCATTTGCAGAAATTAGGATGCTCCCCGCAGTAGTAGCAGTCACGGCATGTGCAGTCATCTTCACCGCATGTCTTGCATTTCTGGCAGTCACCTCTTCTTTTGTGTAAATGTCCACAAGAAGAGCACTGGCGTTCTTTGCCATTCCACAGCTGGCTGTCTTCGAATGGCTCAGTGGCCAATAGATAGAGCAACCTTTTGTCGTCGATGTCTAGGTCCATGATCATACTAGTGGTTGTTAGAGTTGTTGTCGCTGGATGTGTTAGTACTCTGGGAGAACAACTATTGTGGGTTGACTCACCCATATTGCTATTCTGCGGCCCAACGACGCTGAGTAGCAATTCGGTTTTTAGTGTTTGATATCGCTTTAATGATGGTGAGGGGGTGTAACAGAGTGGTGCTCTAGGCGCCTTCGTGAACCTTGATTAGGGATTCTTTGGAAAGCCTTTTCTAGGTTGTCGGAGATGTAGCCAAGTGACTCCTCAATAGAAGTGTTTATCGTTACTGACCGCAGTGAAATCCCCATTGGTGATGAGTGATATCCTGTAATATATCATACTGTCGAGTAGATTTGCTCGACACTTCCTTAAGTGGGGAGGTCTTTAGAGGCTGCTGAGTGCAAGAAAGTCCTCCAACTGTCACGGCAGGCCACTGGGGAGCCGCGTTAGGTCGGGCAGGCAATTTGAGCATGGTGAATGTGAAAAGGTGTCTCTGGATACAGAAGTGTCATGCTGATTGTCGACCAATGCGAATCCAATGAAAGGTTGGATCAAGAGCTTGAAGGGAGACGAGTTCTGGGTGTGGGTCGCAAAATGCTCAACGTCTCAATGAAGCCTATGAGAGCACTCGTAAACGCACATCGCTAGCGTAGTAGCTGTCATGAGCCTGATAGAGAGTGTCGAATCGAAGCATGATTACATGATTGCCTCAGGTCCTCGGTATGGGGTAGAAAGCAGTAAATTGTGGGGACCTGGTGTGCCTGCTAAGCATTAGCAAACGAACAAGAAGCTTAATCACAAAGCTAGTAAAACGTGACTTCTGATTGTTACAGTCCATTGAGCCTGATAGATTCAGATAGTGAGGACCTACCTGTATCTTAGCATTGGACATTGCATACTTACGAAACCTAAGTGAAGTAAACCGAGATGGCAGAATTATCAGGTTTGCGAAGCAGGGGTAATTACGAAAGGCGGTATGCGCGCCAACGTCAGCACGGCTTGACAACGCACTGTCTAAATGGCAACTACTGCTGCAGTACATACCCTCTACGACAGTGGCATCTTCTACCAGATAGTGTCTCACCTGATGCGGTCAAAAATCGCTTAGACCTGGTAATGCTCCGCGTCATGAGTACCAAGTCTGAGCGATTATGTAAGTTTTTCTGTTTGAGCACTGTGGTATGAAGACTTTTGTGATGCCAGCACTGAGGACCTAACACCGAGGACCTGACAATGAAGACTTGGTATAGAGGACCTGCTTGCAGGTTTGAGTATATACGTTCACTGCCCTTCGCACATTGCTGGTCCAAGATCTTTGCTTGTCCTACCCATTGCTTCTACATCTACCACTTCTACCCAAGTAGAACTTGGTTGAAGACCACAGCCAGATACTGCTACCATGGCTTACAAAGGCAACAACATGTCCAACATTGGGTACGGTCTTCACGGATCTAATGGCCAAGCAGCCCAAGGAACACCAATGCAACCGCATCAATCACTGAATGGATACGAAAATATGCTGCACTACCGTCCAAATCCCACCACAGCACAACAGATGTACATTCCACAGCAACAGAGCTATCCAATGCCACAGACTCCGAGCCCATATTATCATCAAGGCCAGCCAATGTCACAGATCCAGAACTCGTATCACCAGAGCTATACGATGCCACAAATGCAGAACTCGTTTAGTCCAGATGTCCAGATGCATCAACAGATTTCTGGGATGCATAATCAACTTCTCGGTGTACAAGTGCATCCACAACATAGCAACTTCCTCATGCTCGCCAATGGGAACGTTGTTGATATGAACGACCCAGCAGTACGGCGGCGAGTGCACCTGGCGAATATCGCTAGAGCAGGGCAGCGACAAGCAGCAATGGTAGCTCAACAAGCCCAACTACAAGCAAGCCGATCCGCAATGCTGCAAAATCAGTCATCGCGATCTCGACCCCATGCGAGCAGTCGAAGCCCACAAATTCGAGAAGGGCCCGGTTACCGTATTCGGAAAACTCCTTACGTTCAAAGAAACCGTGTTCCTCGTAAACAAGAGAGTCCCGTTCACGAGGAACCAGAAGACGGCCCAAAGAGAGTCGATGAGGCGATCGACCTCACAGGTGATAGCGACGACAACATTCCCACTGCTGTCGAAAGTCAAGATAATGGAAATCTGTTTCTGGATCCATTAAGCTCTCTATTGGCAGACCCTTTGCCTGCTCTGCCTCTGGACCCATCAAGCTCTCTATCGACAGAACCTTCGCCTGTCCTACCTCTAGATCCGTCGGGCTCTCTATCGACAGAGCCTTCGCCTGCCCTGTCTCTGGGCCCATGGGGATCCCTATCGACAGAACTTTCGCCTACTCTACCTCTGCTAGATCGATCTTCGAGCACTGTGGAACAAACACCCGAGAATACGACGCCCAGCGTACAGGAAGATCCCTTCGAGCTCTTCATCAATATACCGGAGTCTGATGGCGATACATTGCAGGTCGATAATTGGCAAGATAAAGACACCCACACAATACCGTCGCCAGTAGCGCAGGACACAGAAGATAATAGACAGCTGTTCGACGTTGTCGATACCTCTGTCGAGGAAGTGAACGAATTTGAGAATTACGATTGGGATGACGCGTTTCGATCGCAGCGAGAATCGGGTGATGGTTCAGATAACGAGATACAAGGGGAACAGGGTTTTAGTTTATAACAGCAGCAACTGGATTGGATGGAAGGTACTCACGTCGGTCTGTCTATAATTTCGCATGTTCAAGCACGCGAAAGTTTGTAATTAATTGGAATGTTGTTGGATTACTTGATGCTTGCCTTTTCAGGGACTGCATGCCTGCTATTTCTACGTGTAAAACGTATCCATCAACATGATATCGTATCAAGAACTGTTCAATCGCTCTCCCACGTTCTCTGGCCCAACGAAGCGAATGTCAACATGCTGGCGCCCTCTCCCCAGTCCTCGTGATCGGTATACGGCCACGCCGCGACGACAGCCCAGACATCCTCGTCAATCATCCTCAAATCTGGCATGGGCTCACCGGACTCTTTCTTGCAGAGCCAGTACTCTGATGCAATGATTTTACCAGCTTGTTCTTGTGCAGCAAGGCTCTCCTTGAACTCTTCATATTCCTGATCTTTGACCGGATCGAGAAGCGGCATGTAATCGCACGTTCCCCAGTAGATCTTTGCTATCTCGGTACTCCATTCAGCTCGACGGAGACACTTCAGTGCCTTGTACGTAGCACGCTGATGTCCGCCTTCGCGCTGGTCGATGAGATTGCGGTCGTTCACGAACGTCGCCACAAAGTCGCCCATGAACCATGCTCGTTCTATGTTACCTTTAGCAGCATCGAGAACCAGGTCTGTGATGGCACGATAGTATTGGTCGTGTATGGGCACTGTGATTTCCGAGCCGTTGTTCACCCTTAGAAGGTATTCTTTTACTAGTCCGTCACTGATGTCTTCGAAGTCGATGTATTCATTGATAGGCGGCGGGAATGCAGGTTCCACGTGTCGATTGAAGTAAACGAACCGACGTTTTTTCTCTGAACGCACTACTTTTGGTGTTGCTCTCACACCTTCGTTGTTCTTTGTCTCCAAGTCACTTGACTGACCTTTTTGTTTTCGTGTTTTTCGAGGGTTGTTTGCTGTCTTGGTGGGTCGGCCCTTTGTTTTACGCCGCTTGGGTCTTTGTTCAGGTTCGGCCTCAGAACCAGAGGACTCTACAATGTGCTTTCGTTTTTTTGAAGTCGTCTCGAGCTCTGCTGCAAGCCCAACATCGTCTTGTGTACGCCTCGCTGAATGTGTGGTGCCTGTGTCGACGTTGTTTAGGGTCTCGGTGTCAGAGGTAGCAGCTATGAAGTCGGACGTCCGATCTTCCTTGGTGTTATCAACGGCCTCCTCGTTGGGTTGATTGATATCTGTTGACAGCCCCGCTTCTTCAATCGCTTCATTCATGTCAGCGACTCGACATCATGTGTTGCCACCCAGCTGCTATCACGTACCTTCTTCCGGAGGACCGTGGGCTGGCTTAGCCTGCGTTTCGTTCAGTCTTGGTCGCTTGTGAAGCGCAGGTGAATCATGTAAGGTATCTGACTGAGGGCCAATCGATGCTGAGTGTGACCGCTTCTTCGAGTTGCCGTATTTCTGAGACGAAGGCGATCGATCGATTGGAGAACCCGATGCCGCAGGCTCAAAGCCAAATTCTTCATCGCTGGCAACTCGTCCAATGAGAGTCTCAAGACTTGGCGTCGGCTTATTGGCTTCACGACCAAGTGCAGATGCCTTGGAAGATGATGGTCGACTTGAACTCTCGGCGCCTGCTTGATGAGTTTTCGTACTTGCGGGTCTCACTCTTTTCGCAGGTCGAACTGGTTGTGCAGTGATGAGGATATTATCGTCCTCACTACCATCTTCATCTCGTGCTCGCTTTCTTCCTACTGGCTTCAGCGACTTGTTAGAAGCAGTGGTAGACTGAATATTAGAAGATCCATGCTTGTTTGTACCATACTGGCCGATGACTCGCTTCTCAGGGACTGGGGTTGAAGATTCGTCGTCGACGGTGAGATCTATGACCTGAGTCACTCGTGAGGGCACTTCTTTTGCTGACTGCTCGCCTGTCTTTAGTCGAGAGTCTTGAAAGTGTTCCTCACGAGCTTGCTGTTGCGGAAATGCTGGCGCAAAGCCATTTGTATAAGCGGGTGGGCTCGAAGGGTGCGCATCTCGGACGTAGTCCTGTTGAGCAGCAAGAAAGTCAAAGCCGTCGTCTCCTGTCCACGCGTGGGGCATCAGAGTAGGTCTCTGAGGTCTTCTAGGCCTGATGTATTCAAGAAAATCCATAGGCACATCGTTTCCCTGCGCCATGATAGAAGGATCACTGGCAATTCGGATTGAACGGTCAGTGTAACGTAGGTAGTTTCAATGACCACCTCCACGTTGCGAGAAGGTGAGCAAGGCGAAGAAGTTCGAGTTAAGAAGGATGCGGACAATTGAAAGCGTGTTGGTCGATCACAGACAGGCGTTGCACTTTGGATTTGACAAACAGACGGGGTTGACACGTTAAGACGATACTCGTTGCCAGATCGACATGGTCTGCACTTTCACTGACACGAATCCTTTGCAGATACATTTCCTTATCCAGATCCTGCTTGTTGCCATCATCACTAGCACACAGGATTGCCGAGTCCGTCATAAATGTGCACACATGGGATGAGGGTCCCTGCAGACTCGAGGCGTGGAGATGTGAACGAAGAGATAATGCCATTTCTACTATACTGTAGGTGATTATACCGCCTAGAGCCTCCGCTGGTATGTAAACCCTGGAGTTGAACGTGGATCGTTGTGACTTGAAGTTGGATCTCTTGCTAGTACATCGAACATTATCAGGGGGAAGGTGTTACCCTATCACGTGATATTCATGACTCAGGGGAACTGGACAATGCACATCTTGCAAGAGCAAATGGTCAGCACTCAAGCACATTCCGGCTGTATGCTTCGCTGTAACACAGGACACGTTACCTGAGCATATAGGACGTCCTCGATCCAAAATTCGAGCCAAGCATCCCGCAGGCCAAGAAAACAGCGAGCCAGGTGTGGGTCGTGTTTGGTAAGCGCGATGAGTTTCTTGTCCTAACCTCCTTCGGTAACGTGGCTAGACGAACGATCATCTCAGGTCCTCGCTCCATCCAAGACGAGACTGGCGCCGACGTCTTTCCTTCAACACGATCAAGCGGGCATATGCTAGGCTCCCAGCATGATACTGTCTCATAACCGAAAGTGCTGGGGCGCCATACTTACAGTCAACGTTGCCCTTAAAGTCAAGCACGCAGGCAGTAAACAATATGCCACGCCGACAACCTTCTGGGGGATTGAAGAGCATAGAAAACCGAGAAAGGCACGCAGCAACTTCTTCGTGGTCAGGAGGGTCAAATCAGAAAAGATGAACTGGTGTACGACGCTAAATTCGGCTAAGCACGAGCTCATGACGAACAGATTGCTGCTTGCGCGAGTGCTCGCATCTGTGGTCTTGGTCAGGTCCTCGTTACGGGTCTTCGCCGTCAAACATTTTCATATACATTTGCTGCCATTGATCCTTTCAATCAGGTCCTCGCTATAGGGGCCCCTCCATCGAACGGCGCGCTAACTACACGCTTGCTGCGCCTACCTGTGCTCGGTCAGGTCCTCGCTGTGGGATCACTCCCACAGTATGTTCCGAGTCCTGACCAACCAGAATCCAAAAGCTCTCTACCGTGTCAGTGAGCAGACCTAATGTGACCACGTGTATCTTTTCAGCAAGCACGCAGTTTTCGAATATAAGACACCCTACGCATGCGTGTTCCCTCATTGCCCACCCTCAGAATACTTTGCCAATACACTACAGACACTCCTGCAGCATCCTCTACTCAACAGATTGCAGGTTAGATATCTACATAACAAGCACACCCCAAGCACGTTCAGTGCACTCAAGCTATCGGTAAGGAAACCTTTCAAGAACAGGTTCAAGCCACTCACACTTGTGACAGTAATACAGCTCTGATACTTTTTCGAAGCACTCCCAGCTCACTCACACTTCGGTAAGAACACACTCTTCCTGAGCACGTTCAGGCCACTCACACTTAGGATAGGGAAATACTCCTCGCACCCTCCCGAAGCACTTCAAAATGCAGAACTCCTCTGTGCAAGCTCCTGTAGCAGGACAGTACACCCCGGTCGGTACGACAGCGACATCGGTAATACAGCAGCAGCATACTACTCCGGCACTCCATACGCCCCCATACGGGGCACTCAACCACCTCGCTGCGCCTGTAGCAGCACATACACAGCCATGGTATGGCATCCAGGCTCCTGGAATGCCTCAGCAGGGGCAATATAACCAGTTCACTACACATACAGCCCCTCAGACGCAGATGCCTCATGTCATACAGGCTGGCGGCACGTACCCAGTGGTTCAGGGTCCTATGCCGGAGGACTTGGAGGCTTCATGGGAAGCCGACGGATGTATGAAGGACCCTTCGGGCAAATGGTTCAAAGTCCTGGGCAACTGCAGCGGGAACCCCCTGCATTTCAGATACACCCCATTGCGCATGCTGCCAGACGGCAACATAGTCGCAATCATCAACAGACAGGTCATCTGGCCTGCACCCCTCCGAATGAAGTACGGAGGAGCACCTCAAGCGACAAACCTCGGCCAGTGAGGTTAGGTTCGCGACCCCTATAGCGACCTACTGACTACGTATTCTCACCACCAAACCACCACAGCTGAGCTAGAAACACGACACGGCTCAACGCGCCTTGAGAGTACGCCAAACGAGTCATGTTCACCAGTCAGACGATATCTCTCAATGTCAAAAAGACGACACAGCAGTATCCCGAAGGCTTCACGTTTAATACATGCAGGAGCACGTCTTGGCACTTTCGTGCGCTGGCGGACAGAAGGTCGATGCGTGTTGTGCCCAGGCCGGGTACAGCGGCAAGAAGGGAGGATGACAGCGTTGGGGATTTGGACCCGAGACTTGATACGGCAGGCAGGCAGACTTGCATACAGCTAAGGATACAAGGAAGTAAGGAGGCAAGAAGCAGTACGCCGAGATCTACTCGTCGTGCTGAGGATCATTGTGGACTGGATGTTAGGAACAGTATGGACTGAGCACTTATGGAGGAACAGTATGTCGTGCGTTCGATGTTGTGGTCGTCGACCCCAGGAGATATCAGGTAGCACGCACCGGATGGGGTTTGGCGCAACGATCAAAGCCAAATCCTCGCTTGTAAGAATCATCCTGGCGTTAATTAGCTGGTACTCTGACTCTAGTACTCGTCCCACTCTGCCTTCTTGAAGCATCGACCCTCCCAGCGCTGCTGCTGACCCTCGCCAATCTCGTCCACGTACACCTTGTCCTCGGAGGGTACCTCCCTACTCTCTTCCTCACGCAGGCTTCTCCCCTTCTATCATTCCGTCTTGGGGAACCATGAGCCCCAAGATCAGTAAGTCGTACTACCAACTCCTGTAACCCGAAGACGAAACCCCTTGGTCCACATGGGCACCCAGCCAAAAATTCGTATGTATACATAATCCCAACACATTCCCTTCGCAATCGGCCATAGATAGACCAGAATACGAGCGATCCCGTCCGATCTCGCATATCTAAGCTTCTAATCGGCTCGCTAGTAGTTGGGTCGGTGACGACCAGCGAATCCGAGCTGTCGATTGTTGTTTTTGCAGATTTTTTTTTTGTCCTGTCCAAGGGGGGGACATGCCGATCCGAATTTCTGGATCGACCTGAGATGCGGGCCGGACGGCATCTAGCCCAACACGGACTAGCGTCATAACATCTAAGGCGGGTACGACTTGCTGGCATGTACTTTCTCTGCTGTGCTCGCACTGCGTGTGGTGACATGGCAAGTCCCATGGCTGTACTTGCCTACGTTATGTGACGGTGACAATATGCAACTTATACTCGAAGGGATTGAGAAACGTGGAATAGTCGTAGTAATCAAAGCTATGGGTATCACTTGCTGAGCAAAATCTATAGTAAATCAAAGCACCGCCAAAAGTTCGTCAAAGAGAAAGAGAGAGAGAGAGAGAGAGAGAGATCTCATTGGTAGCACAAGCCACCTCCTTCACTCTCCATGTTCCAGCTCCCCGCAAGACCAACGGTGGTCGGCACCCTCTCAAGGCCGGGCATACCATCCATCTCGTCTTCCTGGGCCCTTAGACTCTCAACATCGACTTCACGGTCTGCTGCAGTCTTGCGTGCGCCAGTAAGTACTTTTCGAGCCCACGCATCGATAGCCGGTTCACCTGTTTCATCTCTAGCCTGCTTCAGGAAAGGTATCAGTGCTGTACCGCCGGTACCACGCATCTTCTTTTTCCGCTCTTCGGCATCGGAATTCTTGTAACTTATGCCTGCTATTCCTCGCCCTCGGTTCGGTGCTGGGCCAGAATCAGGCTCGGGACCTGAGCGGCCACGTGATCTGCTCACGCTTCGTGCTTCGCGACTTTTGACGATGATGTAGCGCGAGACGATCTGGATGTGTTTGTCTCGTAAAGCTCGTAACATGGCCAGACACGCGTCGTAGGCCACTGTTAGATTTCTATCTCTTTTGTTGTAGTCGACAAATTCGCGAATGTTGGAAACTGCTTCCACCGCTTGCAGGAATCTCTTATGTGGACCAGGCATGTACTGGCGCATCTCGTGTATAAAGTTGTGTCTGGGCTTTGGTGCAACACCGGGCTCAGCTTCTGACTCTGAAGTCTCACTAGCCTTTGAGCCTGTCGGTCTGTGCTCAACGCCTAGGAAAATGTCAAAGAGCTGAATAAGACTGCTCTGGGCATTCGAGCCACCACCATACTGGCGCCAGGAGGATGTTCTGGCGTCACCATCGTCGTAGAATACGCCATGTGGCAGACCTGCGTCCTTCATGTTCTTGCTACCAGCGAGGAAAGGGCGAATACGATGGTAGAAGACGTGAGGGTCGCAGTTCTCGTTCATGCGGAGCAGAAGTGAACCGATTTCGTCCAAAGCTTCGGCTAGGGTACGCAAGTTCTCTGTGACTGTCTCTTTGTCACCGTCTCTTGCTGCTTGGATAGCTTCGAGCATCAAGGGTATAGTCGAACCACCTCTTGCTTCAATTGCAACACTGACAAGGTAGAACCATTGCTCGTCGAGAGAACCAGTATAGGTCATGAGAGTTGAGAGGTTCTCGAGGGTGAGACCATCGCGTGCGAAGAGTGGCTTGTAGTTCCAGAGACAAAGACCGGCATAGGTGGCGACTGGAGGAAGCTCGAGGTGCTCACAGACCTGCAGGAGGGGATAGGTGATGGAGGGTGGCAAACGTTCGGCGGGTTTCTCACCTCCCCAAATGTAGCCGTGAGCGAGGAAGATGAGGACGGTGTATGCTCTTCTCCATTCATTCTCAGTGTACAGATGGGTAGCGGGTATTATTGGGAGTTTGTCGATAACTGTGCGTAGTCTCTTGCTGAGGATGAGTGACTGGAGATTGGCTACTATCCTTTCCCATTTCTCGTACACTGGGTCATTCAGACATAGAAGCGGCAGTTCGGAAGGGAGGAAGCCTGTCGAGGGGGAGACGTGGTAGTCTTCAGGTCGAGGGATTGGTGGAAGCATCGTGTCTGTCGGAGTGAGGCGATGTGCAGTGGTTAGGTGTGCTCCTGTAGAGTCAAGGTAGAGGCCAAGTTCATGGACAGAGCGAGCAAGGCAATATGAGGCAAGCAGAAGAATGATTCGGAAGTTTAGGGTCAATGATGGTGGGTTTCAGGGTCCTGGTGGGCGGGAAGTGCGGGATCGGGGGAGGCTGCGAACGATCAAGAATTGCGCTCAGCTTCCACATTACCTACCATCATTTGTGCTTCACTTCATACCAGCCTCGGTCCATTCGGATGTAATTGGTGAGCCTGTCTACCGATAACGAGGGCGATATGATGACCAACCGTTGGATACGACATGGACGGAAGGAGGGACACCACGGCGGTTCTGCGTAGCTCCGAGTCCAGAATACCAAGCCCACTGCCACTGGACCGATTCTCGCCGACCAGCCAGAACATTGGAGAAATCTCACGCACCTTGCCCAAGAAGCCTCTTTCCTTTTCGAACTGCCGTGAGTAGAAGTTGGTTGGCTAGGAATTGTGACAGACCGAGGAAAATCTTAACTGACGAGATCGTTGAGATCATCAACGGCCACCACTGCACGCAGATCCGGGGCGCTGCAGGTTCATCTTCGCCTCACAGGGATCTGCACCATGTCGTCACAGCGTGTAATCTTCAGGCATCCAAATTACTGCGACAAGGTGGCTTGTATGCAGAGCTACCCACTGACATACAAGAGCAAGGCATACATCACGGCGTGTATTCACACAGCATCTCATTACTGATCAGGGTATCTGCAAAACTTATCCAAACATGCACGTCCATATCCAGCTCCCAGGTAGTACATTTAGATCCATCGTTAGTAATACTCCTCTTCAACCGGAACACCGCTCGTAACGAATCGCATCATCCTTGTCTCCTCCACTGCCGGACGAACAGGCAACGCTATTCGTCTTTGTTATCTTACCTTCCTTATCGCGTGTCTCCTAGCCCGGCAAAGTGTTGTGGATTGTATGTATATCCATGTTGGCTCTGCGAAATTTGTCGATTATCGTTCTGACTGTCAGGTACAGGTGAGACCTTGGGCGGCCTCGGAGGAGCAACCTCGGTGCCTGGTAATTCTGCAGCGAAGCTCTTGCCTCCCCCCTGAACATCATGTCTAGGTGACCCCACTGACTTAGGTGGTGCCGAGTAGTTGGTAGGGTAGGATGACATAGACCCGTCCTGGCTATTCACATCCGATTGCACCCCGGACCACCTCTCGTTGGGCGGGTACGGTGAGCTGCCAGACATTTCTGAATAACTGGAGAATCTGCTGCTACTGGGGTGGAGGTGTGAGCTCGACTGACCATATTGGGTGTCGCCGGGCATTTCTATTGCTAGCCCGTTCTGCTGCGAATTGCTATATGTACGGTTGTAGTTGGATTGCCCGTAATAGGCCGACTGGCTAGGATGTGGCTGTAGGGGTGAGCGCAAGTTGACACCATTTGGCCCATATACGCTGGGCGTCAATACTCCTGGAGAGCTGGGTTCGTAGGATTGGGACCGGTCGTTGGGGTTCGTAGTCTTCAACTTCCCCGTGTCATCAAACATGGCCTGCAGCACACCAGCATCGATCAATTCGGCCTTCTTGATCATGCGCTCGATCATGGTCTTGGATGCAGCTTTCAACTCTTTCTTGACGAAGGATACCATGGTCAGATTGGCCTTGATCTGTGTGTCCACTCTCAGATACAGTCCTTCTGGCGGCGCATTACTGCCTAGCTCTTTCGGCTCCGGTGGTTCACCGGGTTGGTTACCTTTGATCTGGTATTTGTGTCGCAGCTCAATGCCCATAGGCACATACATGTGGGTCTGGACGCCCCATGGCACATCGTGGAAACATCCTCTGAAAGACACTTTGCTGGAACCCATTTTCCCAATTCCAGGCATGAACTGTATCCTCTGCGTGATCTCGTACCAAGTCGAGTAGAATTCATCGTTTGGCGCATCGCGAGGAGCCTTGATCGCACGGTAGTCGAGCACTAGCGGGTTGAGTGTAATGAGCTCTCCATGACTCTGCAGTAGTTCGATGGCGAGTTGTCGCGGTATGTGCGACGGGATGATATCGATTGTCGTGTATAGCGCCTTCATCGTAGCGAGCTTCGGTTTGGTGGATGAAGCTGATCGATCAGGTTATCGGCCCCTTTGAAACAATCATCCCTTGACAAAGGATGAACATACGTAGAGATCGTTGTTGAAATGTCTGAGGTCAGGCTGTCAAGTCGTACGGCCCCCTGGGCAAATGTCAGCGCAAGCCCAGCTTGCGAACTGCGCAGCGCAAGTGACGAACTACGCCCGGGGGCCCAGGACAAGAGAATTGGCGTCGCTGATAATCGTTAGTCATGCTGGGGCTTTGACAGCAGCTGCCTCCAGCATTCGTCACAGCGGGCGGATAGTTGATTGTGATTGGTTTCAGTGCTGTCACTGAACCCTATTTTAAGCCAAGAAGGATCGCCCCGAGCTTGCAGAATTAGGGCAGTTCCCTCGCTATCTTGGGCTGTCACCATTCGTTGCCAACAGGGTGTATTCCTCACTTCTCGACCTTGTGTTATTTTCATCATCAGCGCGATACAGCCAGATCATGGTGTCTCGCATGCAGATGCCTCATTTCGAGATGGCTTGCGAATAGCGCGGCCAAGATCCATGAGCTTGATACTGCCGAAACTTTGGGTTTCCTGTAGCGACTCGACCCACCCAAGACTTTATTTAGCTGGACCCATTTGGCTTGGTTCCAGAACTCCGCAGCAAGACAAGGAAAGATGGCCAACGCGGCGTGGTTCGGCATTGAGATTCGCGAGAATTTTCCGCCCGCAAGAGATGAGAAGCTCATGACAATCACAAGACAAACCGTACTATCCCATTGTGCGATATCATTGTGCCTGTCAAAGAATGTCCATCTGAAGATATTAGCTGCAGCCTGCACCGGCCTATCGTCGTCAAACCATGGATTAGATTTAACATCAGGCCAGGCTTTACATACGGTCCATTAAAATTATTATAGCGCAACAAGATGCCACTGGTCCTTCCGATAGCCTGCAGGAGTGATCAGAAGACATCGTAGTGAAGGTAAACTGATCAAGACACACCGAGCAGAGAAATGTCTCGAACTGTAGAGGAGCAAACAGCATGTTTTCAGTTGAGCAGACCACGAGCTCGATGGGCCTTGTACATTGCCTTCCGACTTGGCGGCGGACCGACATCGTATGCCTCGTCATACGTCGAAAAGTCTGCGCATATCGTCTCTACGAGAGAAGTAATATCTTTGGAGGGAGAACAGAGTGTACACCGATTACGCTGTGGTCTTTCTTGTCAAGTTGGAGGTAAGGACCGAGGTCGACTGCATTCGTCTCCCCCCCTATGCGCGTCAAGCAAGCAAGCCAGGCGAAACCAGGTTGGGCGTTGTAGGGAAGGAGGACCGTAGGGTATACCGATTCTGCCGTAAACCTTTATGTTGAGCTGGAGGTGGGGACCCAAGAGTCGATTAGACTTGCCCTTCCATGCGCATCATCCAATCTAGTCAGGCGAAACCAGCATATCTGAGAAGGAAGTCGTGTCTGTGAAGGAAGTCAGGTGTTTGGGAAGGCAAAGACGGTGTATACCGATCCGCCGTAATGGTCTGGATCGAGCTGGAGGTGGGGACCGAGGTCAATCGAGCTTGCCCCTCCGTACGCACCGACCAAAGCAAGCCAGATAAGATACTATGACCTTGAAAATGCAAATCCAGTCAAGGCAAATTGAGGTGTATAAATAAAGCTTTGACGTGGTGTGCGGAGAGGATGACCGTAGACGTGTCTGTGTAGCTGTGACGCGTGATCATGTGGTGTTGTCACATCGTCCACTCGACACTCCCCACTGGCATCTTTGACAACAGCCAACCTAGTTGAAAGTTACGAATATTGTGATTGACCTGCTGCGGCCCCAACACGCATTTGATCACGCTCATAAGCATTCAGTCGAGCAAGTAAGGAGTGTCACGAATATCGGGCGCCTGTTAACTACATACTAGTAGTATGCTATTGGTCATTACTGGCTCGCAGTAGTGAACGCACTTCATCGAGTGATCTTGCACTCCGAGAACAACATCCTCGGACTCAAAGTGCTTGAGTAGTATGTACGAAACAGCTGTGCTATAGGCAAGATCTAGCAACGAGTACTGCATCTTCTGCCGATCCTCTGCAAGAAGTCCTGGGGTCGTATTGTCTGAGCCCGGCTAAGGTCTACTTATAAAACGTCCACCAATCACTATGGAAGCATGTAGCTAACCTGGTTATCATCCGAACTAGCTAGGCATTACTCACGCCGTAGGCAGAGACATTTAGAACGTAACCATGTATAACCAGGTATTGTTACGTTACAACTACTACCTGGGCCTACCGAGAGCGGGCCGTGCTTCGTGATTACTACTATAGCTGTAGATTTGTTCAATGCTTTATTGCCTTTTAGCTGTAAGTACGCTACTTCGTCAAGTCTCTCAAAAGCTTTGCGGTGAAGACCCCTGGCCTTACGACGACGGCCTCACCGGATTTGGTTACCCTTGTCTTTGGAGAAGAGCAGTACAGCAAAGGATATTAAGGGCTGCCTTCAATCACGACTGGGAACAATCTATTAGCTAAAGACGAGCCAACACACGACTTACTAGAGAGAATCAAAAGTCAAGACTCGGAGCTCGGAAACCAAGAAATTAAGATTCGAAGTTAAGAGGTGATGCTTTAGAGCCAGTAACATACCAGCCATAAGCTGCGGCATAAATTTACGCGTCGGAAGGCTGGCGCGCGATAGCTACAGGCCCAACCGAACTGGCTCCGGAAGTAGCTCGAAAAGCATGATGATGATGATGATGTGGCCTTTGGCAGACGAGATCTTGGACGGCTGGGGAGATCGAGAGGCATGTTTCCCCAGAACTCCAAGGACTTACTGATGATGAATACCGTTGACACTGGTGAGGAGGCGCCTATAGAGCGAAGTGAGTCCGAGTGCTATGAGTCAGACCTAGAAGAAGACGAAGAGTTACCAGGTCATCAACCAGCACGTGATTTTGGAAGGCACTGCAACGTTGAGGTTGAGGCTCTCAGAGTGAGTGCGGAGTTCGGCGACCCACTACCTCGTCTGACTAGATCGACGACCGAGAAAGCTAGTCTGAATGTGAAGCGACACTTGCTGTATACTAAGGTAATAGTTGCGACAATTTACTTTGTGCTGACAGGAGGAAGGAAGGGCTGGATGCTCATGTCGAGATCAAAGGGGTCCCAGATCAGAGTCTGTAGCATCTACTGTCAAGACATTGAGAGACAAAGGACACGATGCTGTTGTGCAATCGATGCAGACGATTCAGTGATACCAAACCCAAAAGCCATAACTCAGCCTTCTGCTACCAGTCTTTTGGTTCCGTGAAGACACCACTGTGCCTCCTTTTACCTTGACGCGTTGATCAGCCTTTCCCAATACTAGTAGCAATGAGATGTACAAAGGCGCGAAGCGCCTCAAAGAAAACAAGTTGCCTTTTCGTTCTTGGAGGCTAGTCAGGGCATGCAAACAAGTTGAAGATCAACACACAGACTCGGAGTCATGTATGCGGCTGCACCCCTAGGCCGACGAATATTCATCATGCAGTGGACCTAAGTAGACTCGGCTGTTCTACGAAAGAAGATTCACGCATCGATAATACCGAGCAATAGCAGGATGGCAAAGCAGCACACGCAAATTATTCGAGGCTATGTAGCCTGAGCTGAGGATGTCCAAATTGGATTATGACGGCATGTAGTAAGAACTCGAACTTTTGTCACGGCCTGATAGACAGACAGGGTTTGAGCGGAGACGACACAGGTCTGGCGGTGCAGTGATAAGACTTGTATCGGACACAGACACGTGACATCATGTACATGAGCTAAGCCAAAAGAGGGAATTCCTGCTCTAGGTGATCTAGCTAGAGCGAGTACTAGAACATCAGGTCGAGACACACTCCATTCGTAGCCGTTTTCAGTGACCTGCATGTCGCCTATCCGGGCGATCTGAGACACCGTCAGACCGAGCTCTTATCCGACCTTCCGTATGCAGCTAGTACTACAACGACCGACTATGCGACCTGTTCTTAACCCCTTTCATGCGCAGATCTCGAGGATGAGGTTACATAGGCAGGCCAGTCGAAACGTTCCTCGCTAGTCATTGGTCGCTTGGAGTCATCTAAAGCGGTATTGAGCAGAGGGCAGTGGAGGTCAGTGGAGGTCAGTGGGGTCATGGCAAAAGACTCGCTATGTAGAAAGTTTGTCAGATCAGACAGTAGTACTAGTACTTAAGGAGACGTGATGTAAAACGTTGCTTGGTCGGTGCTAGTGGAGTGGATAATAACCTTTGAACTTCGAGCGTGGGGGATTCAACGGCTTGCAGCAAGAGGTTGCCTTTGAACACTCCTCAAGCCGGCACATATCCAGCTGTAGTAGAGGCCGAGAGAAGTGGCGTACTTGCTAGTAGTAATACTAGTATCCAGACCAAGCACACACGTGGTAGTACTCTACATGAATTCCTCGACAACATAAGCCATGAACTCATGATTGGTAAGCATGCTACTGATCGACACAGAATGCTCATACCGTACCACCACTATTTAGTCTTATATACTTCACGAGTGCCCTTCAAAAATCACTGATAGTGTTCCGCTTGACGAACGTGAGCTACTGGCTCACAGCTGTAGACGTTGGGACGATATCACTGTGAACGAGCACTTATGCCTGTACGTTCACGTCAGACACTGCACCGTATGTTACGACATGGCGTGCTTTGCGAGGTACTGATCGTGAAGTTGGACCACCATCGGCAGTTGTCTCAAGCACACGAAGAGATCGTTTGGGTATGAAGACTGCCACTGCCGCTTGCCGCTGAAGTTTATTCAGCCAAGGCAACAGCATGTGTGGCATGACTTGGAGCTGCTATATGGACACCAAAGACATGGGTGGTCAGGCATTCCGGCTGCTTTCACAGGTGCTCTTCTATGTGAGTTTCATGGGAAGTTACTTTCACACGCAAGACCAAGACGCTTATGCATACCAGTACTATCGACCCTCCAGTCGCAATGCTAGCATGCAGCACTTCTTCTTCCAACCTTGAACATGCCGTCTTTTGCGGCCATACACTGGCCGTTGAAAGTTGTTTCGATGACTTCACCAAAACAACACTGGCATGTCGACTCGAGTCTCAGAGCCTCTCGCGAGTTAGAAGAGGTCCAAGTTTCCATAAAGATGCTATGACACACGTCAGGCCGCCTCTTGTCGCTTAAGTACCTCTCGGTCGATGAACGATTTCAACTTGAAGTAAGTTACAGCAGGCTTCAGGCCGCCCGCTTGTGGCCGCCTAGCTACTTCTTAGCCTACCATTGACTTTCTGTTGCCGCCTTGCTTCTTTGTTAGCTCAGAATTGACCTCAACCAGAAGTGAGGTTGCATCACCTATGAAGTGAGTCGTCATAGTGAGAGTTCACGCTCTGGTTAACATCAGACGCTTGAAGGCAGAACTGTTGTATAAAGACTCCACACTTCCAGTCGTAGGAGTGATAGTATTCATGTTCTACACCTTTGTGTTCACATACCTTGGACCGACCGTGAGACCCCAAACTCTCGCACATATGATTGAATTCAACACGGCCGATATGGCAGATTGCAAGCCGCCTTTCAAAAGAGGCATCTCTTTCCAAGTTGAGCCTAACAAGACTGGATTTGCTACCATTGACGAATGCCATCCGACCCAAGTGACTAGGATTCCGGCTGGAGTGAGTAGCACATGAGTTGTATACGTTGATACTAAATGCAAGCAGGTCGTGGAGGGCGATATCAGTGTCAAAGAACTGCGTGATGCGATCCCACCCCACTGCTTCCAACCCACCTTGGCGAAGTCTTTGCTCCACCTTGGTCGCGACCTCCTCTACTCGGCTTTGATGACCTGTTTCTTCTTTTTCACAATTCCAAGGATTGTTCAAGCCCATGCTCTCCTCTACTATCCTCTCATGGTCCTCTATGGCTTCTCTCAAGGTATCGTCTGGACCGGCCTCTGGATCAACGCTCATGAATGCGGACACAGTGCTTTCTCGAAGTATAGTGTCACCAACGACAGCATCGGATGGGTCCTCCATTCATTCTTGTTGACTCCATACTTCTCCTGGAAGAGCACACATCGCCGACATCACATCTATGCGAACCATGTCGAGAGAGACCACAACTACGTACCTCCAAAGCGTGATCAATATGCAGCCAAGATTGGTCTCAAGCCAGGTCAACTGGACGAATTGACAGAGGATGCTCCTGCGGTACTGTTCATTCGGATCGTTGTACAGCAGCTTATCGGCTGGAACTGGTACATTCTCTCAAACATCACTTGCCCACCGACGGCCGTGGCAAAGCCTTCCCAGTCAGCATGGCGGAACAGCCACTTCGATCCTTGGGGCTCCCTGTTTCGAGAGTCCGAAAGGCTCGCCATTCTTTTGTCTGACGCCGGTTGCTTCATGACAATCGCCGGCCTATATATCCTCAAACAATATCTTGGCTCTTGGTCTCAAATCTTCTGGTTCTACGTCGTCCCATGGACATGGACCAATCACTGGATTGGTAAGGTCACTGCATCTTCACGCTCACCTGTCCAGTCCACTGACATACGCAACAGTGATGATAACCTACCTCCATCACACTCATCCATCGATCCCAAAATTTGCTCCCGAAGAGTGGACCTTCATCCTCGGCGCAACAGCAACCATGGACCGCGAGTTTGGGCTCATCGGCACACACTTCTTCCACCGCATCTCATCCGACCATGTTACTCATCACCTCTTCAGCAAGATCCCACACTACTATGCTCGGGATGCTACCAACGCCATTGCACCGCTGCTGGGCAAACAATACAAAAGAGGCAACTTTGGCTGGGAAGAACTGAAGCTAGCTTTCTCAAAGTGTCAGTGGGTCGAAGAGGACAACCACAAGGACGAGAAATATTTCGGCACCAATGCAGGCGGGAAAGGAAATGAGGAGGGTCCGTATTGTGTGGAGAAGAACGCCAAAAAGGCACTCTGGTACAAAGCTGGCCCTAGTCCTGCTCCCGAGTATCGACAGAGACTCGACGAGACTGACTACAAGAATGTGCTCAGTGCTATTGCGTCTTGAGCTCACTGACCGGTCCGAGCACTTAGCCTTCTGATCGGCCTGGCGCAAAGGCGTACAATGGTGTTTTGTTCATCATCCGCACCTTGTCCTTGAACATGACACTGGAGGTCGGTGGAAGAGCCACAGCGAGCTGGAATTGCGGTATTGAAAAGGGCCGGGTACTGATAAACGCATTTTGTTTTGGATGTGGAAGCTGTACTCTGAATCACGTACTTCCATCTGTAGATACATTTCCCCAACAGCTGAGGGCAACTGCTTGCTTCGTTTGAGCACTCATTTGAGCATCTTCCATAGCATGATCACAGCATGAATCACGAGATACATGCTGACAGTAGGTCTTTTTGCAAACATCGCAGAGGTAGACCTCGAACTACGGAGTATGTTCGAAAGAAAGAATATCACCGGTGTCGCGAATGTCGCGCTATAAGAGCAAGCTAGAGCTAGGCAACCGTCGCTAGTTTCTAAGCACCGCGGTACTAATTTTTAGGCCTCCTCTCGTAGGTACCACTAAAAGTACCTCTCTGCAACCTCTCTCTCTTCGCGTCGTTCCGAGTCTTTGTAAGGCGTACCTTGCAAGGACGAACCCGCAGAGCTCAGGACCCTACGTTGGTACGTGTGACATTGATATCCTCGAGATGTGCGATCAGTGACCGTAGCCTAAACATTGTTCGAGGTAATCTCATTGATTGTGGGCCCGACGTGCTACCCGAGGTTCGCAGATCACAGCGGTGAGTTGGTGCCGCCCGGAGTACTCCACCATGCTTGGAGATCTTACTGTCTACCCCTACCATCGTTCTGCGCTGGCGATGAAAGCGACGCATGTCGGTGGCTCGGCAGATAGAGATGGTAAGTAAGCATGGCAGACGTCAAGCAGAGTGACGACTTTCGAATTGAGACGGATGCATTGGGGGAGATGAAAGTTCCGAGGGATCGTCTTTGGGGCTGTCAGACTCAGCGTAGTCTACAAAATTTCGAGATCAACCAGCCCCGAGATCGAATGCCACCGACAGTGATCAAAGCCTTTGGTATTCTGAAAGGCGCTGCGGCAGCTGTGAACGTCAAGTACGGTGCGCTTGATGCAAAGCTCGGCGAGGTGATCCAGCAAGCAGCGAGTGAGGTTGCTTCCCTCGAGCTTATTGATCACTTCCCACTTGTGATATGGCAGACAGGTAGATAAAATCGAGTCTTTCGGTATCAAGCTAAGCCCGCATAGGCTCTGGCACACAGACGAACATGAACACGAATGAGGTCGTGTCGAATCGTGCAAATCAGTTACTGGGACAACCTCTTGGGACTAAGTCTCCGGTGCATCCGAACGACCATGTGAACAAGTCGGGCTCATCGAACGATGGCACAGCTACTGCAATGCACATTGCGGCTGTGCTTGACATTACAGATCTGTTGCTGCCGAGCCTTGATCGCCTCACTAAAGTGATGAGGCAAAGGGCTAGGGACTTTGAGAACATCATCAAGGTAGGCCGGACACATCTGCAGGATGCAGTACCGTTGTCGTTGGGCCAAGAATTCTCTGGTTTTGCTACACAGCTCGAATACGGAGAGAGGAGAATACGGCAAGCTCTCGAGGGACTCCGTGAACTTGCAATGGGTGGTACAGCAACCGGTACTGGTCTCAACACATACGAAGGATTTGCAGAAGACTTCTGCGCTGAGATCAGCAGGATGACCGGCCAGCAATTTGTTACCGCTCCCAACAAAATGGAGGCCATATCTGCCAACGACGCGCTCGTCTTTGCGTCGGGCGCACTGAACACATTAGCATGCTCACTATTCAAGATTGCGCAAGACATCCGCTTCGAAGGTAGTGGCCCGCGCTCCGGGCTAGGCGAGTTGATCTTGCCGGAGAACGAGCCAGGCAGCTCGTTCATGCCAGGCAAGGTGAATCCCACACAATGTGAATCCATGACTATGATCTGCGCGAAGGTGGTCGGCAATCACACTGCCATCACACTTGGTGGCTTGAGCGGCCAATTCCAACTCAATGCATTCAAACCGTTGATCATTTCGGACTTCCTGCATTCAGTGCGCCTGCTTAGTGACGGCATGGATAGCTTCCGCAAGAACATGCTCGTCGGTCTGGAAGCGGACCGGGAGCGGATCAAGCAGTTGCTCGATCAAAGGTACGGGCAATAATCCGTTCTGCAGAACTTGCTGACAAGACCAGCCTCATGCTCGTGACTTGTCTACAGCCACATATCGGGTACGATACGGCGTCGAAGGTGTCGCACCATGCTCACAAAGAGAACATGACTCTCAAAGAGGCCGCCCTGGATTTGAATGCCTTGAGCGCGGATGAATTTGACTGGTATGTAAGGCCAGAGTTGATGGTACGTCCTTCATCGCAGCCAGCGAAGTCGTAAACTGCTTGTATCGAAGGTGCTTGAGATATGGCGGTAGTGGTATTGCACTCAGAAGAGAATATGGGTTGCTCCGAATCTCAGCTTGATGATCGGCCTGCTGGCTGCTGCATGAATGTCAAGAAGCTCCACGTAGAGATTTCGGGAAGAATAGCATTTGCTCGCAACGATCAGATTTCAGCAAATAGAATTGCTTCATGGTTCGAGACGAAGGGTTAGCGTACGACCGGTTGGAGATGGCATGTCTGGATTGCGGAGAAAGGCTGGCCAGAACAGTGGTTCTGCACTGCTGCGTCTGATCAAGAATGTCTGTAGGCAATGCAACGGAGCAGCCAAGAAGCTCGGAAGAAGGATACCAACGTACAATCAAAACCTTTGAACGAAAGACTAAAACCCACCTGCCTTTGCAGAGTTGTATGTCAACAAGATGTCGACCGCGCAAGGCGAACCACGGATCCTCTTCCACTATCCCTTCTCACCATGGTCGCAGAAGATAACAGGAAAGAGCTTTGGGGGAGAGAATGGACGTCGGCACATCAGGAGAGCCTCAGACCCGAGGCACTCGTCATGCTCCGATCGAACATGTACTTTCTCGAGCACGATTTGTTGACCGATGGCCGTGATTTCATCTTTGAAGGACAAGGCCCGTCACTCGCAGACATTCACGCTGCTTGGATCTTCACCTGGCTGGCTGGTATGGACGATGCTCTTCCAAGTGACCTGTTCTCTGCGAAGCAATTTCCCAAAACATTTGCGTGGTTCGACAGATACACGAATGCCGTCTCGAAAGCTATGCAGCAGATGGAGTTGAATGGCAAGGTAAGGCAACTCGAGGGACATGCCGTAGTCAAATAAATCTCGGGTGGGCCATTCGGTGAGAATCGACTGTCAATTGATAAGCAGGATCCAACAGGTTTGAAGCAAGGAGAGCTCGTGCACGGCTACCCTCAGGATACTGGCTTCACGCGTCATGACAAGGGCCAGCTCGTGGGGTTGACCATGCAAGAAGTGGTCATTTCGACAAAGGCACAAAACGGCGCGGAGATTAGAGTGCATCATCCAAAATGGAATTTCGCAATTGGGAAGGCGCAAGCCGGCGGTGTATAGGCTACGTAGGTATCGTATGGTATGGTCTCCTGACGCATCATTTCCTCTGCATGATGCAAGAAGCAGAGCCAGCGACAGCGAGGAAGGAACCGCGCACAAAAAGCACGCGTCAAATTGAGCTAATCCTATTTCGGATGGCGTTCAGCGTGCACAAGTGGAAGGCATCTGGCGCGCTGAGGAATTCCCTCTCCTTGTGCAGGATAGACATATCATAAGTTGTCCTGTAGCCCCGGGTTGCCCTTCGTGCAAAGCGCTACACAAGGCGGCGAGATTGTCATGAGATTGTGCTCACGAAGTTCAGGGGCCCAATAGTCATGATGTAACAAAGATCGTTCCACAAATATTCAAACTTCTCTTTGTACCCTTCCTGTTCCCTCAGAACAAGTTCTGCGAAGTCTGGACCATTCAAAATGGCCGACTGGGAAGATGCAGCACTGTCTAATCGACACATGCATAACCGTGTCGGAAGACATGGAAGAGCGAAACATGGCAAGTCAGGTGGAGCTTTTGATGCCCGCAAGACTTTTGGCACCTACGAGGTCAAATGTCCTGCTGCCGCGAAGCTTGCTACCTCCGATGCCGACAGTGCACAGGCTGCCAAGCTCGAGATCTACACCTTGAATTATGGCGGTAATGCCTTACTCGCCGAGCTATTTCTACCTCAAGTACTGCATGCAACGGTTCTGCTGGCTGGGAGCCGCAAAACGATGAACGCCGTCGTGCGTGATCTTGAAGCAGCCAGGGAGGGAAGCGAGGAAGACATGGACGCGGGAACCGAGGCTGGTCCGACAAGATCAGATCGTGACGAAGATGATGGAGATGAGGACGAGGAGCACACCCAGCCATATGAAGATCCTACCAACAGAGTTGTACGGGAATTCGAAAAGAACAGCTTCCGTTCCCCAAAATTCTGGATGCGTTGGCAAGGCCAGCTTCTGCAGTCCTCGACTGATTCGTCAGTCACAGATTCCACTTCAGGTCCCGGCTACCTAATCTTCTCCGGCAACAGTTGTGACAAATTTCAGGGTACATTCACTTGCCAACAACTTGGCTGGCACAACGTCAAGGTTTCTGGCTGGAAGACTGCGTCTAGGTCTGCCAGAGATTTTGCTGTGGCATGGCACCAGGAGCCGGAATGAGACGCCCTACGATTCGTCGTACCCTGGTATTCAACCGCATTGTATGCAAGAACGAAGCTTAGTAAGTATCCCGCCCTTTAGTGTCCAATACAAATAGATTCCTCAAGTACCGCCGACCAGGATGTGGCCCTAAGGTTGGGGTCTATGTGCAAGAGTCGGCTCGAATTGGTACAATGACGTTAGGTTGTTGGAGATCCGCTCATTCTGCGGGGAGAGCCCGTGACCCCCTGCAGAGCCCGATCTCGGCATCTGCCCTGCAGCTCCGGAGTACCACCTAAACCCCCGTCTACGATTACCTCATTACTGGAAGGTGCAATGCTTAATGAGCTACAAGCTCTTCGTCTCTGTAGCTTATATGTCTTCGACTTGTGCTTCATTGTCCACAGCACGACCAAGAATCATATCATTGCCACCATGAAAGTCCTACAGACAGCTTCTATTGGCTTCACTGCCATCATCATTGGCACTGCTTCAGCTCAGTTCCCTTCCACCTGTCCTTCACCTTCTTTGTCGTCCTCGAACAACACGAATGGTGTCTGTCCTACAGATTTCACCATCGTAGGCCCCGCTCTTGAACCTGTCCATGAATCTACACAACCACCAACAGGGCTCGCTGTCGATCCGAGCCTCAACTTGTACCTGACATACCCTCGGAACAGCGGTCCCACCCCCAATAACGTCGTCATTTGCACTTCCTTCACAGATGAGGAGCCATGGCCAAATGCTGCAATCCAAAATTGCACGACCGGCCAGAACGCAAGTGAATGCTTCATCAATGTCCAGAATGTGGTCCTCGACAGTATCAACCAGCTGTGGGTCGTGGACTCTGGCATTCCTCCCGGTGCGAAATCAGCCGTCGAATATGGCGCCAAAGTCATGTCATTCTCACTCAACGGCACACACCTACGGACTTATGTCATTCCTTCTGCGCTGTATCATGACAACATGAATGCCAACGATGTTCGCATCAACAACACACTCGGCACCAACGGCTACGCATTTATGACTGACGAATCAAATTCCGGCTCAATCTTGTCCATCGACCTTGATACAGGCTATGCAAACAGGCGCTTGTTCAACACGACGTACACTCGAGCTGATCCTAACTATGTTGGAGTGTATGATGGACAGCTTATCTATGGCTGGAACGGTACCCATAAGTCCTTCCTTAGCACAGGCTCCGATGGTATTGCGCTGGCATCTGGCAATGTGTACTGGGGTGTCCTGGCTTCTCGCCGCTTCTACTACATCTCCCAGGCTGCAGTCGTTGACCAATCCATCTCTAACGACGACATCGTTAGCTACGTCCAAGACCCAGGCCAATGCGGGACAGAACAGGCAGGTTTTACAGCCGACGACAACGGCAGAGTGTACATTATGGCATCCGAGCACAATGCAATCTTCTACGTCGACACCTTGCAGGCAGCAGTGAACCGAACGGTCAACGGTGTACCGCCAGGAAGCTCGAATCCGCTCGAGCCCGTGTCGCCGGAGAATTATGTGGTCAAAGACTTTGTGAGGAGTGGTCTGATCCAACATGCTGATAGTGCCGCAATCTGGGATGGGTGGATGTACTTCTGCACCAACCAGCTGGAACTCGGTCCCAGCAGGCAATACAATAACACGGACAACCGCAAAGGCCCATTCAGGAGCTATCGAGTCAGCGTTGGTGCAGGACCTGCTGTCTGATGCGGCTTGGGTTGTGTACCGGCTATCATTCGTTGCTAGGTGAGATTGGCAGCGATAAAAGGATGTTTCCTATAATCGGAGGCATGATTTACGAGGAACAGAGGAAATAACGAGTTCCAAGACACATAAACAGAAGGCGTGATACAGACCAGCTCCTGCTCTGTCAAAGACGCATAGCCACGTAAGCTCTTTAGAGATGCTTCTCTCATAACGCAACAGTTGGTGCCTCAGCATTGTTCTCCTCCAGATCGTTGGCTTTATCAATTCTAGTGCAGCTTGGATGAGCCACATTTTGAGCGTGACGGTTCAGCAAAAAAACAATCAACTGCTTGAGGACCAGTGTTATCAGAAGACATTGACAAGCAAACAGTGCTTCACTCCGTCACATCGAGAAGCCGTACTCCAACTTGCACTCTGCTTTTGGCGAAACTACAATTGCTGCGCAGCAGTCCATCAAAGTCTCTAGCATACAGACACATCCATCACAGCCCGAGAGCTCAGCTATCTGTCACGGATCTCACCTTGAACCTTCCAACGAGGTGATCCAATGTTACGCCATGGACAAGCGACGAGAAGAAGTCCAGCCTACCATTCCGGCAAGCCCGTACAACAAGCCTGTTACAGCGCAACGAACCAATGATAATCTCAAGGAGGACCGCATCGACATCAATAGTGTGGAGCATAATTGGGTCAGAACATTCCTGCAAACTTTGGACGAGGCTCCACCAGCTTCGCTCCTTCCAGCAATTGAAGACATCGTCATGTGGATCGCGGAAGGCGATCTGCGAGTGGCAACCCAAGTATACCGGTCAACAAGAATCTTGCAGATCGAATTCGACAAATCCAGCACACGAACCGTGGCCTCTGAGACCGCCGGAAAAGGTTTCTATCGTGCCCTGAAATGCCTCAGGCTCGCCAGAGGAGACTACCAGAAGGCAAAAGGGATGCTCAAAAGCCTGGGACAGGCGCAAAACGATGGTGTGGTCAACCATCACTACCTGCTGCTTGATAGGTTGTATTTCAAGACCAAGTACGGAGTGGACCCATGCGAGCCTGTCACTACGCAGATTTCTCAAGAGATGCAAGCTGTGATCGAGGATTCGGATGCAGTCATCTTGGCTAAAGCAACAGCATCCGACCGGAGATTGAAGTCAGCAGAAACCGGTGAGGCTGCTGCAAAAAGTCCTCCTTGAACAAGCAAGCACAAATTCCAATAGCCTCAGGGACGCATCAGGTCTCTTGGGAAGAGCGTGGTGCATGCACAGCATGGTGGTTAACATTGCACGCGCGTAGTATCCGGTATTCTACATCGAATGAGAGTTTGCGCAACGATTGGTGCAAAACCTTATCAGTAAGGGTCATGGCATTATCCAGCTATTCTATAGCCATAGGTGGTTAGAAAAAGGTGGCTTTGCCATCCAACATTCGGCTAAGCCCTACTACTTATGGCATCGCTTCCTCTTCCACATCTCCATGCCATGCCTTGCATTGCCTGCTGAATACTACTCGAGGTATCTCACCTCATACATACGATTAATGACAGTGTTCGTAGAAATAATGCTCTCGGCAGTCTGATCTACCAGTGACCAACCGACCAGCCTCAGCTCAAGAAAAAAGAATCTAACCTGCCTTCTTCCACCACGTCCGTCCATCCTTCCGAATAGGGTATCTCAGTAGACAGCAAACCAACAATGAACAACAATGACCGTGCTTTTGACAATGACCCGGTGGAGCTAGTAGCTACACGGCTAGATCCCAATCACCTCTCGGCTATATTTCGTCCGTCTGACGAATCAATCAATTAGCCAGCCAAACAGCTGAACAGCCCACGCGTCCCAGCGTCACAGAGCAGGGCAGAATCAAGTCCTAGAAAGCAACACCGACATTGACCCGACGGTACCCGCCCGCAGCGCACATCTCGAACAACATCTTCTCCACGTCCCTGCTCTTGGCGCTCAGCGGGCTCGGGCTCGGACTCGAAGTCTTGAATACGAAGCCCGAGCCCGCCTCGAAGGCCTTCGCGTTCGTCACAGACATGCCCTCGCCTATTGGTGTCGGCGAGCGCCGAGGAGACGACGCAGCAGTAGCAGTATAGGTCGAGCTCCAAGATCTCATGGTCCCCGTGTGACTCTTCATGTCGACGGTCGTCGTTGACTCTACGTCATATGCTCGTTTTACTGGAGGGTGAGGGACGGCGAAGGCTGCGGCGGAAGAGAAGCTGTCTTCGTTCTCGAGGTCGTGCTCGAGGGCGGGCTCTGGTGTTTCGGGTTGTTCGAAGAGGACGTCTGTTGCGATGGATGAGGCGATGGTTGAGGCTGTTTGAGTCCTGGCGTGGGATTTAAGGGATGCTGAGGATTTGGAGGGGGCGGCGTGGACAATTGTCGACAATTGTTGAGATTTGAGTGGTGGAAAGGGTCTGTAGAGGGTTAGCGGTGTTGGTGTTTTGAGGGCCTTGTTCGTTGATGCGGATGGCGATGACGATACCACTTTCTTGTCCTCGGTCTGGGGGGCGACGGCGGTGACTTCAGCGGGCTTGACGTGGTTCAACAAGTAAAACTGGGATCTCTTGCGTCTGTGCTCGGCGAAGGACGAGGTGGTCGTTGTGGTTTTGATGGTGCTGATTGAGGAAGTTCGTGAGCGACCTGCGCAGTCTTTGGCGTCGTTGTCAAGCCATTGGTTGATGCGAGTGTTGGTCTTGTAGTCTGTGTGAAAATAGCCCCTTGCTTCCTCAGGCGTTTCGGTGGTCTTCACCTGTGCCTGGTCCAGGGTTGTAGCGCGTGTCCTGGCCAAGGTATTGCTTGAGGCGAGCAGGATCGAAGCAGATTCAGAGAGCTTCATCTTGTGCTTGCTGATAATTGTCGTTCGTCTGTTCGGACCAGGATCGATGATTGGTGAAGGTGCTGTCGGGTCACACTCCCGACCACGTGCAGCAGGCAGTAGCGACTCATGAGCCGTTTCCGTCGGTGCTCGATACGCCGAAACTTCCGGAAAGGCCAGCGTTCGTCCATTGACGATGACTGCAGCACTTGGCGGGGGAGTGAGCTCCTCCTTCATAGGACTGAGGATAGTGGTCTTTGACCGAGTCGGAGCTGCAGCAAATTGCATGGTAGACGGAATGCCAGGTAACGAGTACCAAGAGACTGGATGGCTATGCAGAGCATCATACTCCGACGCTGGTCTCGAAGTGGAAAGGAAAGTAGAGTCTGTCTTTTGCTGGACGTGCGACACCCGTCTCGACAAGCTTTGCTCGAACATGGAAGCCGGTTTTGCTGTCGCGTACTCTTTCAGTATCGGGCTTCTTGGCCTCAACAGCTCCTCGGATTGTGTTCGAACCAGTGCTCTTGGTGGAAACTTGATTGTCCCTTCCTCCGTGAAGCTCAAAGCATCAAACTCTGGTAGATCCGACAATCGCTTGTCAGACAGATAGATGCTGAGTTGCAGTGGGCGAAACGATACGTTCCTCCTTAGCTGGCATCCGTCCGCTGGCAGGACCGCTTGAGGCTTGGAAATGCTAGGCTTTAGATGCGTCCGTCTACGCGCCGCCCAACTTGCCCGAGTCGATGCTCTTGATATTGACTTTCGGCTCTGATGCACGAACTTGAAAACTTGCGACGGTTGTTGTAAGGCGATAGGCGTCGCTGGCAGATCGTCGTAGACGGTCAGCTTCATCGGCTCTACCAGGTGTGGTTGGTTATGTACAACACGCATTTGGCGCTCAACGCCTGCATTCATCAGCATCTGCATTCCCACCCGCAACAGAACTCTTCATACCTATGCGCCTCGACGCGCGCTTGTGCGCATGACTGTCCCTCTTCTCCCTCGCACTGAAGCAATCCAACACTCCACACGTGGCTGACCTTGGTGATGAGCCATAGTCCTCCATCTCTGCCTTCTTGACCAAGCGCTCAACGCTCTCCGTCACAACCAAGTAGCAAAGGAACAACTTTACCGCCGGCTCCTGTCTTGTTTCTACTCCCAAGGCTCGATGACCAGCATCAGGGTCCTTCTGCACGGGGAAGTTTCAATATTAGAGTACACGGAGAACTAAGAAAGTGAAAAGGAGCGACTAATGCAGGTACTGCCAGACAGCAACAACAGAACTTCAAAAAGATGACTAGGAACGCAAGAAACGCGCTGATGCACTGGCATAGATGCAGGATGCAAGCCAGCAGGTCCGGACGATCGAACCAAAAAGCAGGCCTGTAGAAGACATAGCGTGGAATGAAGCTCATGGCTTTCTTCAATCACAAGCGATGAGGTGACTTTCGTGTTCGAGACGTGGTCGATCAGCGCTTCCATCTGGATGATTGGATGCCATTGTGCCAGCACTCTGGTCGAACTCGGTCGACGAAGGATTGTGGCCGCCATCAGAGACCGAGACGAACGTCGTCAAAGATGAAAGAGGAATCGAGTCTCATCGATATTGAGTGTCAGAAGAGCGTGTCGGAATCCTGGTTGGTTGGACAAAGAGTGACGGAAAATTGAGCGCGAAGTTTGGCGCTTGGCGACAGCCAATCAGGGAGCAGGAAAGCTCAACGGAGGTGTCGCGGAATCGAGTTCTTCCTTCCGCGAATCAGGCACGAAAAGCACATAAAGATTCGCAATCTGAAACACGACGTCGGGTGCGACAAAGGAATTCTTGAATTGTGAGTCTGTCCCAATGTAGTTACAGGAATGCTTCATGTTGCCGTAAGGCTGGAGGATTTCATATTATACAACTCACCAGGCATCTCATGCCGTACTCATTTTCCAAAGCCTGAATATGCAGACAGCACTATTAAGTATCGAACGGCTCAATCTGCTTTTCCACGTGCATATCGAACGCTTTCCCTCAATACCTCTGAACGTATCTCACTCCACCATCCTGCTGTGGCTGTGGCACGATCTCCCGTCCCTGAGCATCCACGTATCTCGGTTGGGGCTGCATCTGAGGCTCAGGTTCCACAACTCGATACCGTGGCTGCTCGAGAGGGAGATATTCGCGGCGGACACTCTGTCGATCATCGACAAAGGCACTGCTCTCTCTGCCTGGTCGGACGCTAGCAGGGCGTGGCATCATCTGCATCGCTGGCTGCTCTTCGTACTGGGACGGTGCTGGCCTAACACTAGCCATTCTGGCAGGCGGCCGGAATTCAGCCGGGTGGTCGGCGTATACCATTTGACGTGTTGCTTGTGGCGGTCGTTCAAAGACTGCGGCACTTCCAGCTCGGCTACTCGACGTAGGTGGGTAAACCTCCCTTGGTGGCAGCATTTGGTCGCCTGGTTGCTCGGCAACTTGTCGCACTACTCGTGGTGGAGGCATCTCTTCGTATCGTGGTTGAGTTCGCTCCTCGACCATAACCGAAGCCGCACGCGTCGGAGGATAATTCTCGTAATACCGAGAGGGTTCTTGTGGAAGGTAAGATGAAGCTCGCGGTGGCGTGGCTGGCGCTCGTTCTTGCACGATCTCGCGAAAGCGGCGACCGTACTGATCGATAACTATGCATTCTCGTGGCGGTGGAGGCATTGGTTCCGGAATGTAGCGCACTTCGGGTTCTGGCTGATAGACTTCGCGGTACTCCGGAGCAGGCGTACGGACGACCCGGATTTCTTGAAGCGGAGGCTCATTCTCACTGCCATAGCCACCAATCTCCGGCATGGGATTATCTACCCGCATGTAGCTCGTTGCACGCTGTCTTGTGGGCGTAGCATATTCGACGTACTCACGTGGTTGCTCGACACGCATGTTGTGCATGCTAGCGACTCTTCGTAGA
>Ga0066648_10000032_pt1 | contig 78995 bp, 90 predicted proteins | sample CryGeyCG12114_NA_FD_59537 | JGI IMG/M metagenome (GOLD analysis project Ga0066648, IMG submission 59537) | Groundwater microbial communities from aquifer - Crystal Geyser CG19_WC_8/21/14_NA | ecosystem: Environmental > Aquatic > Deep subsurface > Groundwater | place: USA: Utah: Grand County... | reverse complement strand
CTCAGATCAACCTGGCTGTCACGAGCGACTATAAACATCGTCATTCCCCGCCCGCGTCGCGCGCCTCCCCCAAGTGTTTTCTCTCTCCCAATTGCTGTCCATACCAACCAATTGATATCCAGCTATCGAAAACTATTCGGTCCAGGTCGCGTATCAACTCTTAATAGTCCCAACAAATCAATACCCCTTCAAACCAGCACCATGCCCCCCAAGAAAGCTACCAGTGCTGCCACTGCCACCAAAAAGACCGCTGTCAACCCCTCTCATGCACCATTCAAAGGTAAGTTTCTTACCCGCTTCTGGCAGCGGGCGCGTTTTGGCGCCTGAACTGGAGTCGCGAGTCAATGCTGATCATCTTGTGATAGACATGATCAAGGATGCTATCGTAAATGTAAGTCGATCTGCTTTGCGCCTGAGCACCTCGTCGTCGCCTAGCAACCTCAACTTCACCTCACTTTCATCATTCATCTCTTGCACGACATGTCTCGCATCTGTCGCATCTTTTCCTCGGCTCACTGCTGACGTGTGTGTTCTGTAGCTCAAGGAAAGAAATGGTAGCAGCCGTCAAGCCATCAAGACATACGTCCGAGCAAACAACAACATTGACAAATCATCTGCCAACACTGACCGCTTCTTCAACGACGCAATCAAGCGAGGTGTAAAGGCCGGTGAATTTGAGCAGCCAAAGGGTACGTCACATCCTGCTCTGACCACCTCGCGCCAACACTGACTTCCACAGGTCCTTCCGGTCCCATCAAGCTTGCCAAGAAGGTGCCGGTTGAAAAGAAACCGGCAGCACCAAAGAAGGAGGCCAAGCCAAAGGCCGAGAAGGTTGAGAAGGAAGTCAAGCCAAAGGCGACAACGAAGAAGGCTGCTGCTCCAAAGAAGACCGCCACCAAAGCAACCAGCACTACCAAGAAAGCCGCTGCTCCAAAGAAGATCGAGACCAAGGCCAAAGCGAACACAGCTAAGCCACGAGCCAAGAAGACTGCTGCACCAAAGACAGAGGCCCCAGTAAGTATCTTAACACTGTTCCGGGTAGATCAGTACTGACACGAACCAGGCGCCAGCTGTCGTTGACACACCAAAGGTCCTTAAGAAGACCAAGTCTGGGCGTGTAACCAAGACAAAGGCGCCAGCCAAAGACACCAAGGCGGCCCCAACGAAAAAGGCCGCGGCCACCAAGAAGAAGTCGACACCAAAGAAGGCCGAGGCATGATCGTGATCAACGAACCGCTGGTGCCTTGAGCGAGGCATATGACGACTTGATGTAAATGTTTCTTCTGATGATGTACGTATGCAACATGGATGTTTTGTTGAGGGACTGTTGGGCTTGCCCGCAAGTAAGCACTATTGAGCAGCTACAGCCTGTGTCATAGGATAGGGAGGTGTCAGAAGCAGAGGCGCATCTTCGACGGTCCAGCGCTGGTTGCAGATGTGTATGACCAGTGGCAGGATCAGGTGGTGGGCATCATGGACAGACGGGCGTTCTTTTTCGTTGTCGGCTTGCTGGTGTTTTTGGAGTACTGATATGGATCATGGTGGCATCGATTGTAAGCTGATTTGCAGCTCGACTGACATACTCTGCTTCAATTCTAGATGCACGGATTTCATCCTTACAGCCATGCAAACAATTGAACGAGCTTTCCCACTTCACACTGTTGCGATCTGAGCACAACGGAAGTTTTACCGTGATACTGGTTGCAAATGATCGCGCCTAGCCGAACGCACACCATGGCCGTCGATACCCTCTTGCGTGTCGGTCACACCGAAAAATCTGCTCAGATTGGTTGTTGGGCACGTAGACTGTCTTCGTGCAAACGATGCTCGCAGAGCTGCATGGAATAAATCGCCCGAGATTCAAGATAAGCTTCTAACAACTTCCTTCGCTACAGCCACACCGTGCAATGCAATGTGATCCATCTGCACACCAAGGCTTCGTGTTCAGCTCAGCAGGACGCAATGCGACAATTAGTCCGTGAACTAGAAGCCGAAGACAGCCTTGGAGGAAGTGAGATGGTCAGCCATATCACCTTGAACGAGAAGTCTGATGTTTGTGCGCGATTTTTCAGGCCACCAGTGTGGCAGCTCCAGCCACATCACATGAGAAATCTTTGCCGTAAAGAGGTGGAAGGGGTGGTTAGACTGGATACTTTCGAGAGGGTAATTGGGGTCCTCACGTTCCTGAGAGCGGTAGATGGATGTGACGCGCCCGATGTTTTCCTGCCGTATCAGGTTCGGCTGCGATGAAGTTACCGGCTCTAGCATTCTTAGCGTCGTACGGGCACAGATCGGTAGAGAGCGTGACCGAGATCTCCGCGTTTTTCTGCACTGAAGTTGAGGCTCTACCGTAGGTGGCAACAGGAGACAAGCTGCAACAACGCCGTTTCCCGGAGTAGTTTGAAGAGCCAGGTTTAACACTGAAGGCCGCCCCACCGCCGACACAGCGTCCATCTATACCATGCAAGCACTTGACTAGTCACAATTGAGGGAACTATCTTTCAGCTCGTCCGGCATCATCGACCCACTTTACTTACACAATCCATCAAGGTCGGCGTCGGTACGAAGAGGTCACTGGAGTCGAAGAAATCTTTCCCGAAGCTCACGCCTACGAGCGAGCTAGCGCCAGGACCAGAGATTTACTATTAGTGGCATGCGAACTGCTGCTCGTCCCTAGCCTGTTTACAAAAAGCCCACGAGATGATTGGGCGTAGCAGCTACAGGAGATCAAAACGGCAGGCAACGCTTCGTTACACAAGTAGTTAGGCTGCATATGAAGGCCGAGCTTGGCTGGTTAGCATGGCTCGACGTGGCTGTGCTCTCTGGGTTTGGACTCGTGGATCCTGGTTGTTCCGCGCCATGATCGCTCGACTTGCTACTTTTCGCCCCGAATTTGTCTCTCGGACTTCTGCCGTCATAGCTGTCCTCTCCTCACGTCGAGTCGACAACAACCTCAAGCAGACATTTTGTCTCTAGTCTCTTACAAGCCTAACCACAAAATGGTTGAAGGTCCCAGGGATGTGGCAGCGAATCTCCTGGTCACACTGATGTTCGATACAAAGTATCCTCTTCTACAGCAAAAATGTTCAATTGTCGCCGTTTCATGCTCCGTGATTCCAGGATAAACCTAAGCCTGGTAACGAAACTCAGTGAAAGGTCCATCAGCGCGTTTAGTCCATCAACCAATGCACACGAGGCGTACAGACCATGATTTGGCCAGTCGGTCTATGCCTTACGGGATCCATCCCTTGCCTGGACTAACATTCCACAATACCAAAATCCCCTGTTGCCTTGTTGCATCATGCAACGTATTACTCACTTTGCACATAGCACACATCTGCCTGTTGACAGGACACCTGGCCGCTTAGGCTGAAGCCTATGCCCTTACCGTTCGTCACGTTTTCCATCCTATTTCACATGCATTGGTCATTCACCGTCCTCTTCCTGGAAAATTACCTCGTTCGACAGTACCAGCGTGGGTCGTTCCGGGGCCAGCACCTGGTACAGCTCCACCACCAGCAACAGTAACGAGTGAGAGGCCTTTTCGTCTGACTAGTACCAGAACGGGTAATGCACCATATCCCGCCAAGTGACTTGCATTAAGAATGCATGAGGCCTGCAATGCCCACTGGCACATATAGAGAGTATCAGAACCACCGTTCCAACTACCACAGTTCCGACCCAACTAACAAGCCGACAAGTGCTGATACGACATACATTCACTACACCACAGCAGCACCAAGACACGTGTAAGGCTGACTCGACGGCAGCTAATACATCGCCCTTACCACAGTCAGCATCGTTCTCGTTGTATGTCAGAGCGAAGACGAAGGTACAGTATTCACGAGACTAAACACACAATACCACTCATTGAAGAACGAGAACCGGAGGTGAGTGTCGCGAACCATCCATCACAACCAAAAAGGCTCACACGTAGTTGGAAGATCTACAATCCTTCCAGGCAACGAAGACATACCGTCGTCTTCAAGACCACAGTCTATCGTCGACGCAGGGAACACCTTGAACGGTCCCCATCACCTCTTCGTCACCGGGAACGAAGGTCAGCTCCATCACCACCACCTCAACTACCCTCGCCGCCGAGCTTGGACGATTGGTTCACGATGTCTCCAACAAATTATCCGGCTCCAGGCCGCAAATACGTGCCTCTTCCCAAGCCTCTGCCGACCAAAGAAGACTCGGAGGAGGAGAGGCCAAAGAAGAATAAGAAGTCCTTCAAGGCAAAGCCCAAGGTCCACGGGCCAGGACACAAGCCTGTCCAACCCTACGACACGGGCCACGATTCTGGCTCACCATACTCTCTCGAAGAAAGGTCACCAGCTCTGTACAGTCCTAACCTAAAAGGTCCTAAGCCGATGTCCAAGCCAGACGCCACAGTCTACGAGTTTGTAGATGGCAAGACGCGCAAGGTTAAATATATTACCAAGGATGGCAAGCGGATATGCTATGTCTCTAGAAGTCTGGACTCGCCCATCGACAAAACTCTTGCTTCGGCTAAGTCGTCAGATCCGTACAAGAACAAGTACAAGGAGGCAAAGCAAACCACTCAAGCTCTTCGAGAAGCTCTCGCTGATCAGGCTGAGGCAACTCAGTACAACTACGCTGCTGCCAGAGACCAGGAAGCGAAGCACCTATTGACAACTGCCCAGATCAGTACTCTTGAAGAAGAGCTTCGCAGATCAAGACTTCAAGCACAAATCTCCGAGGGTCGTGCCGCAGAAGCGGACCGTAAGCGCATGGTTGCTGAGCGCGAACTTCACGAGCGGGATATCGAACGAGAGCTCGAGGAATGGAGGCAGAAACGTGTGCTTCGTGAGGAAGAATTCGCTCGCAAGCAGCGGGAAGAGATCAAAGCAAGTCCCAGCCCGGTCAAAAGCCGTCTTGCGCAAACACCACTCATTGAACAGCCACGCAAGCCGGCCAGGAAGGACACCTCAGGGTACTCAACGCCTTACAACCCGCAAGCGGTGGCCACCGCCACGCAGTCACCAAATATCCTTGCTACCACAGGCAATCCGTTCCTGGATCCTATCCTCGAAGCACAACGAGATTACGACCTATTAGTGGAGGATCGGCGACGTGCCACAGGAGTCGAGCCCTTCAGCGGCAGACGGGAGCGCCGCCGAACAGACCCTCGCTACAAATAGGCGATCTCGACTAGATAGATACATACGTTCAGCTAAGCACATCGACAAAACAGAAATGTCGCCGGGATCCACGAAACCTGATACAATGAGCCTCGCGGCAACAAGGAGGGAGGGACAAGGATAAGGATACAACGAGACTGGAGGCGTTTTCGGTGTGCACTTGCGGTTGCTCAATCTATTTTTTGCTTTCAGAGGCGTCAACGGCGACTTGAGACGTTTGGGCTAGGGCATGTGACAGGAAAGTTTGATTGGTTTTAGACACACAATTCCATTTTCGCTCGGACAAGGCACGAACAACTTCTGTCTTGGACGAAAGGTTTTTGGCCGGTACGTCAAAGCTCAATAATCAGTATTCAATTCTCCACCAGTGCATCACATCCAGAAGTAATTTTCAATCAGTACGGAATAACCGTGGGGCTCATTAGCAGGGTGACCAACAACAGGAATCTCTTGGTGATGGAAACGCCTGAAAGAGATCTGATCTCGTGGTACCACGAAGCAAGGTTTAAGCCCGGGGATGGGCGCCTATTGTAAGAACTTGCACGCCATTTCTGGGCTAGTAGACCTTGGAGCATGCATAGTAGCCACGACTTAGCCCTCTCAGTTCGTGCTTCCATCAGAACAGTCGTAGCACGACCAATACTTTTCATCGCACCTGACTTGCTGTGTCATCAAAGGCACTGCACACCCCCACCACTCAGAACTGGCAAGAGCCAGGCGTGGGTCGGTGGGACAAGATGCATGCACGAAGCCGAGCACCACCATCTTGGATGATGGACTCGAAGCGTGGGGACAAAGGACCCGTCTAGAGCTCCAACACATCGAGATTCGAAGCTCTTTGTCGGCTGCGTGACCTACACGACTCCCCCCAGCCGTAACCTTGCTGTTCGGAGACTTGAAACCCACATTCAACCCGTTCCAGGCTAAATTGGCTGTCGCGCTCGAAGGCTGTCACCCATCCTTTCTTGATCTCGAAAGCACAGTACTTGCATCTCACTCTCAGCGCCGACATTGCTACTCAGACCTGGAATCAGACTGGTTGCAGACCACCGCGTACGACCATCTCACGATACCACTCTATCTACTGCGAACTACGACCCCGCCTTCTGCCTGAGACATGCCAAAGTACCAAGAGCAGCCGCGACGAAGTGTACTCTGAGGGACGATGTGGACGATCACAAGTGGTAGTGAAGCTGCAATTTGCTGGTCAAGTCGCGCCCTGCCGCGATCGCAAGATCAAGAAATCCAAGATACGTGAGTGAGGCGCAGCTGCAAGTATGGGGAGTCCTCACCAAGAACAATGTCAAGAGAAGGGCTACAACAATAAGAAGGAATCTGACGACCCTCCACCAGCGCCGGAGCCGTCAAAGGACGCGGGCATAGTGCCTCCCCTCAAGTCACCTCAGCTCCAAGGCCTGGATCACTTGACGCCGGAGAATGTTGACATCTTTGTACTGGACCCTGTCGCGGCCCTCAAGCTGCTGTGTCGTGGTACTCAGCTTTTAGTTGACATGACGGGTGAGTACTGCCTCACGGGTTTGCGCTGGACTAAAACTAACCGCGCTCTAGGTGATGTTCCTCCTACTCCAGCAATTCAAAGTCCTCCTCCACAGGCTGGCCCGACCACTCCAGCCAGCACGCTCTCGATTCCCGGCTTCAGTCCTCGGAACGAGTCCGAAAACATCGACGGCGTTCCCTTCGTCCGCACCCCTATAGGCTCACCCGAAGCCCACATGCACGAGCCGATTGTCCACGGCTCAACGTCCCAGTCTCCAGCGGTCCAGTACGCCGCTCTTGTCCGCAAGTTCTACTCGAAACGACCACCTCCGATCTCACTCGAGGATTATCTGACCAGGATGCATAAGTACTGTCCCATGTCAACGGCTGTCTACCTTGCTACCTCGTACTACATCACGCATCTCGCCGTCAAAGAGAAGATATGTCCTGTCACGCCCCGTAATGTGCACAGGCTCGTCCTGGCGGGGCTGAGGATAGCTATGAAGGCCCTCGAGGATCTCAGCTGGCCTCATGGTCGCTTTTCAAAGGTCGGAGGGATAACGGAGACCGAGCTAGGAAGACTCGAAGTGGGATTTTGCTTTCTCATGGATTTTGGGTTAAAGGTGGATGCACAAATGCTAACCGATGAGGTTCGGCATCTGGTGCAGATCAACAACAGTAGTGCTATTGCGGATAATGATCTTGAGGCCGGTGGAATGCAGTTGAAGCTGCCCGAGCCCCGGAACAGGAGGCAACCTGTTGACTCGACGGATTCTGTAGGCGGGAATGAGAACGGAACATCAAGTCCGCGGTCCACGGCTGAGAAGAGGAAGGCCAGCTCGAGCTTACCGGTGAGGCCTGTGCAGCATGTTGGCCAGGGAATTGGTATAGTGGGTTAGTCTCGGTGAGCTTGCCGTGCAACACCCGATGTCGCACAGTCTTTCTCGTTTGCTTTATGGCTTCTGGCAGCTTGCATCGCGTCACGATGAACAAGGCCGCCTTTTCTACAAGACGCATGGCGCAGGATTCGGTGGTGCGTCTGATTCACTCTTGGCTTGAGTGTGTGGAGTAATGGCAATTACATCAATGAGCATATAGGCGCACAATAGTCCTTACGCATGATCAGTAACCGCTGTACTTCCGGCCTGCTTGTGCTACACCCTTCTGGCGTCTTGTTTGGCCGGTGTCCAAACTCATTCATTGTCTACATGTGGCCAGATGTCAGTGACTGGTGTAGTGGTGGGAATTTTGCCGTGAAGTATGCGTGACTACTAGAACCCGGGTCTTCTGCTTTTATTCAAACGATCTGCCAAGACCACACCGCATTACCTTCCCATGACGACTGCTAGTCTTTGGTGGGCTGGGCTGCGGGTCACACTGTCGCAACCAAGTATCGACACCATGCGCAATGTATACCTACCGGGCAGTCTAATGATCATGGAGAGAGAGAGCACAATATACATTCCAGGGTTCCAGGCCTTCATCTCCCACTGCCCCGCACGAACACTCCCAGGTCGCATCACTTTGCATTGAGTATACTGTAGTATTGTCACCTTTTCAATGGGTGCTGATTACCTGCCTTCACCAACGATACTCATTGTCAAGTCTATGAAGCGCTCGGCTGGTAACACCACACAGTGAAGGATTCCGTCCAAGAACGACCAAACCGTCACTCGGATCTTCCGTGGCTAACCTCATCTGTGCGATCACTGCACCTTCAGCACCCGATCTAGAACCTTGTGCCTGAATACCCAGCTCCTAGCCCTCTTGCCAAAGATGTACATGGGTATCGTCGTCAGGAAACAGCCAATCGTAATGCCACCGATCACAAAGAAGCAATCTCGGACGCCCTGCTCTGCAATCCAATCGTTGACGTAGAATGTCAAACCAAAGGCGAACATGTTCTTAATGAAGTTCATGATGGCGAAGGCTTCTGCGGACTGTTCTCGATGGCTGTCGCAAACGTACGTTACCACCGCTGACGTCCCAAGCTGGACGCCAAGGTTGATCATGCCCATGCAGAGAATGACTGGAACTGGCCAAGGTTGTTCTTCGTACAGGCTCTGGCCCCACGCAAAGAAGCCGGTGGCCGTGAAGACAAGATAGGTCACCATGACTGGTAGGCGAAACTCAGGTTCTGCGTGTCATCAGCGCATGCAACGAAGTCTCTCACATCGTACTCACCGAAGATACCTCTGTTACGCCTTGACATCAGCTTGACGACGCCGTCGATCAACGGCCCAGCTGCGAGAGTACCTATCACGGACGCCACAAACGATGAGACATTGGTTGCTCCGACTGCACTCACCGAAAAGTTGTATGGTGGTGCCGAGAAGATCTGAGAAAGGGTGATGGAAATCAGAACGAGCCAAGATATGCAGGTGGTGAAGAGCAGGGTTGCCCACAGGACCACTGGCGATGCAATGACCACGAAAGGCCTCAGCAGCGTGCGCCAAAAAGACACTTGGTCGAAATATCCCGACCAGGGCATTAGTTCCTGCTTCCAAGACAGTCTAGGCTCGGTACTGATTGTTGAAGGTCCTCTGTGCTCAAGCTCCTGGACGCTACTCTTCTCGAAGCCCTTCTTGTCAAGGTCGTCCATGACTATCTGCTTGCCGCTGGTATCAATGTTGAGAGCACCCTTTCGATGGTATGCGGACTCTGGCATGAAGAAGATAACGAGCAATAACATAACAACGAAGGCTGCCCCCATGGCGTGCATTGAAACGCGATAGGAACCGTATTGGATAACGGACCCAGCTGGAGAGGTCAGTACTTGTCATCAGCTAAGATCAAAAACGACGTACCAATTGGTCCCGCTAGGTTAATGCCTCCGAGCACACCGAGGTTGAAAATTGCCGCTCGAAAGCCACGCTCGTGCACGAACCAGATATCGGCGATTGAAGCCGGAATGAGCGCTTCGAACGGTGCCAGTAAATCTGTCAGTGCGTACAGAGCAGCAGAAACTCGAGGCAACTTACCATGCAGAAGCCCTGCAAAGTCCTGGCACCGGCCAGCGAACCGAAGCTCTTGACCTCTGCAGCCCAGAAGCAAGAAATTGCAAGACCGAGCGTGGTGGCGAGATATATTGGACGCTTGCCGATCTTGACGGCCAGTGTATTACAAATCAGGCTGGAAGCTGCGATGGCAACGATACAAGAGCCATTGCACCCAAGTGTAAATCTTTGGAGTGGCACGTCGAATTGTTTCGCAAGAGGCACGAATGCCGGGGTCAGCAAAGGGCCGACGGCTACGATCGATTAGCCCTGGACTTGACAGAAAGATGTCTTTTGCGCACCCCCTACGCATCCGCAGCCATAGCCGATGACCACCGTGAAAAGTCCTTTCTTCCATCTGGACCAGTTGTAGGGGTCATTGGGTGAGTCAGACGGTTGTGGGACAAGCACAATCTGTCCGCTTGGGTCATGCTTGAGAAAGTTCCTGTTGACTTCATGGTCGATTTCAAGGTCATTGCGGCCTAGCTCGTTGAGAGGCGCTGTTCCCGGAACATGCTCGAGCTTGTAGTCCTCCAATACACCGAGAGGCATTTTGGCGCAACAGTACGTCTACGACCTGAGAGCAGATATGAGCAAAGGAGTGCGCAACACGCCCTTAAATTCCGGGCATCTCTCGCGTCTGCTCGGAGCCGGTGCTTGAAATGTAGAATCGGCAGAACTCAGCAGTTCGAGTGGAGCAAAACACGGGGAGTGCGGGGGAGGACCCGGCCATGCACCTCAAGCCTATTGCAACTCACGAGACATCAGCCGAGAAGCCTAAATTAGACAAAGCTTATACAGCACCCCTGTCTGGGATCAATCGGCACTTGCTTTACAACTTCTGCTGCCTATCCTGAGTTGCCACATGTAGGTCAAGGCCGTATCTAGTCGACGTTTCCGACTCAGCGGGGCACGACCAGGCATCCTTCCGCACGTTGCCGTCAAGAGCATGGAAAACAACAGCTTGCGGCATCAAGCATACCCCAAGTTCCAGAAGACGTCCAGATTGCTAGCGCTGTCTCTGTCCACGATTTCCAACGGTGGTCTGATGGTTACAGAATCGCCATGAATTTCAGCCACCGCACCAGTCAACGACGAATTGTCGAGGAACTGATCGACACCACGAGTTAACGTCGAGAAAGGAGTCAAGATCATGTCTTTGAAAAGAGCCCTATCGGGCGCTATGTTCGTTTCTGCTACAATGTCAGTACTCGCCTGTCTGAGGGGTAGCAAACTGACCGAGCACTGCTGGAGCAAGAGCATTGATCTGAATACTAGCTTCCGCATAAGGTTTTGCCAGTGACCGGACCAGGCCAATCACGCCTGCCTTAGTCGCAGCATATACGGGTGCTATTGGAAATGCGTACAAGCCTGCATTCGAAGCTGTGCAGACTATCAGTCCTTTGCTTGGGCTTGCGCCAGCAGGCTTCTTGTTCATGTAGTGAGCTGCCAATTTCACGGCTTAGTCTGTCAGTCACGAGGTTATGTAACTGACCAACGAATACATACTGTTCAAGACACCAATGAGATTCACGTTGATAGCATCAAGTCGAGGCTCAGTGGGCTCTTCCTCATCGAGGACCGACATGTCGCTGCGACCGCCTTCTGATATCCCAGCGTTGGCCATGACCACATCAATCCTGCCAAAGCGCTCGAAAGTCTTCTTGAAGACTAAGGCTTGATTCTGCCAGGACGAGACATCGCACTTCTCGAACGACAAGCCAGAGTCGGGATACTCTTTCGCTATCTCGGCCACGATAGATGGACCATCGTTGGCATTAACATCCAACACGGCAATGTTGTGTCCTTGAGCTGCGAAATGGCGAGTCATCGCGAGGCCAATGCCGCTCGCTCCTCCGGTGATTACAATGGTCTTCTTGGTCATGGCGGTCATGTTGTCTCGACTGACTTCATCAGAAGATTGCAGCCAGCGTTGGTGAGCCACGGTTCATGCTGTACTCAGTCTACCGCTGTCGGACGATCTTCTGCCGTCATTCCTCCGGGTGGCTTTTTAGGCTTGCAACGGTCGGGGATGCGCGGCTGCTGGACTTCCCCGCATGGAACCATTGTGGTTACGGAAATGGGCGTACGGAGCCCGGAAAGCGGCAGTTGCACAATGACATGCAGAGGACGAGACGCAACAGCCGCAACGGGCAAATCTTCGGCGCTCATCTTCGGCGCTCATCTTCGGCATACGAAATAGCTTGGTTGGCACTGGACAATTTCTAGCAAAGCATTCTGACGATCCGAATCTGGTACATCTGCTAAAGGTAGCACACGGAAAGCTGCGATGTCCGAAATCGTTTTCATGGAATCCTTGCTAAAGGGACTGCGGCGCAAAGTGGTGGTCTTGACAGGTTGGCCAATCCGGACCAGTCATGAGTAGGGTTGCTGACAAAGATACTGTCAGGCGGAGCACAAGGTATCGGTGCTGCTACAGTAAAGCTCTTTCATCAAGCTGGCGCATATGTTATCTTCGGAGACTGGGCCGCAGAAAAGGGACAACAGCTCGAGCAAGAACTGAGAGGGGCCCAGTCGGCTGATACTGGCAACGTTCATTTCTTGCGTCTCGATGTCCGCGACTATGCGTCCCAGCTTGCGCTATTCGATCTGGCACACAAGACATATGGTCATGTAGACGTTGCTGTCTCGTGCGCTGCTGTGGGTGAGCCAGGAGGCTGGTTTGAGCCGGAGAATCTCAATCTTGAGACAGTGCGGAACGTGAGCTCAGTGGTTCGGTTGGCTCAGAATTCATGCTGACCCGCTGTAGGAACCGATACCTATCAAGAATGCTATTGACATCAATCTGACTAGCATAATCAGCTTCTGTCGTATCGCTCTAGCATATATGACGAATAATGCTCCCTCCTTCCAGGGCGAACAGTCGATCGAGACAAACAACTTCTCCAAGTCCATAGTCCTCGTTTCGTCGATAGCTGGTATCACAGAAGCGCCGGGACTTCCCGCCTACTCATCCGCCAAACATGGTGTTATTGGGCTGATGAGAGCTTTGAGACCGTGGGCGCCCGTCAGGTACAATGTTCGAGCTAATGCCGTCTGCCCTTGGGCCACTGATACTCAGATCTTCGGTGGCGTCCGGAAGAGGTGGGTTGAGGAGGACATGCCCCTTAATCAGCCAGAGGATGTCGCAAACATGATTCTCCAATGCGCTGGGGATAGCAAGTTGAATGGCCGGGCTGTGTATGTCGCAGGAGGAAGAGGCTTTGATACGGAGGAAGGCCATGACAGGACTTTACCACAGTGGCTAGGCGAGGACAATGCGAAGATATGGTTGAGAGGACAGGAGATTCTTGGATTGGTAAGTTTGCTGACTTCCTGCCGTGGCATTGACTGACTCGAAAACCAGGGAGATGACTGGACTTAGAGCGCACCATGTTCTAGATCTAGCAACATACATTCTACACACCTCTTGTATTGGTGTTGCGGAACACCATGGATAAAAGCTATCCTCTAGTAGTACCAAATACTCGAGACAGAATCGTAGTATATTTTCTTTTAAAGACCATTTATTAAGTTCGAGGTAGGGATGTCTGTACACTGGAGACGGTTCAAAGGTCACTAGCACTCCTTCTGAAACACAACTTGGCTCGTTCTGCTCCTGAGGCCTAAATTTCGTCGTTCACCTGATAGAGTACTACTACTATATAGTACGTAGACAAGACAGGTGCTACTCCTTGACCCACCATTTCTCGAACGAGGAAAACCTCTTTATCAGTGTGTTAGGTACTGGGGTGTGAAGTGATTGATTATCTAAGACTAAAGGTGGACGATCCACCGAGAATCCACGGCCACTCCAAAGTGTGCTGTGTACGTGGATGGTCCACGGCTACACCAAGGTGTGCCGTGACACAGTGTCTCTACTGAAGCAACCGTGTATAAACGGGCTGGTATCATTATTGGCATGTGAGCGATATGGTGCTGAAACTGTGTCGGTAGCGTGTCGCCGGCGTTTTAGCAAGTCTCTAAAATACGGTCGACACGCTGTAAGAGATAAGAAAGAAGACGCAGTAGAGACTAGTATTATAGCCAGTGCTACAGCGGTGGAAAAACAAGCGAATATTGCGTTTGCGATTAACTCGTTGTTTCGACTTCCTTGCGCTATATTCACGCTCCCAAGGCTACGTTCTGCTGCGGACCATCTTGACTTTTGCGCTGAGTACTGATCGACGAGCTTGGCCAGGGTTGGACTGACGTGAAGAGACATTTCGGAGACTATACGTGAAAAGGCAGCATGTTACTCGAGCTCTGGTATTATAGAATGAATTCATAGTCAGGACGTGTTAATTAAACAAGTCCTACAAAGACTACTATATTACTAGGTTATAGTAGATTGTAGACGCGGCAAAGACTAACAAACACATAGACGGTGCGAACTCACCGATCACGTGCGCTCCTTAACACCTCTAGACTACTAGTAGTAGTATGATACGCATACGACGACCATGCTAGTGAGTGAAATACTGACTATTCATTCGTGATAAGTTTCTTTCAAGAAGGGTTGATGCTTACTAGCGCCGTTGCAGATGTCGTGAGCAGTACTACACTGCCGTGATCGAGTCTTGAAGCAGAAAACAATGTTAGCTAGCTGTGTGATTCGGACAATATGATAGACGCATATCTTGAATGTAGTGTTGAACGAAGACGATCTGTTAGCACCACCACACAAATTATTCGATACGCTGGTGCAAGAGAGAAGCTGCGAGAAGCGTTGTATCATCGATGCTCACGAGGTAGCGACTTGAGTAGCATCTAGGAGGCCGAGCTTAGTACGGCGGCGCCTGGAAATACATTATGTAGGCTTCTAAAACTTTCTGGAGGTCTAGATCTAAGCTTCGGTACTAGGTTATATTGGTCTCTAGAATGGTGACCATCGTGTTAGTACTGTTTCCTCACTGACCAGGTCTTTAGCATCAGGTTGCAGTCAGATATCAACAATGCACAGTCTTCTATGGAGTCTCTTTGGAAACAGAGATAGTACTAGCCGTGCTTTTCGCGAGTCTCTTCATAAACACCACCGTAACGAGTTCTTCTCATGAGCGCTAAGTATGAGCCTGTCCATCACTGATTAGGGTCTATCAAATCGCGGTCTCGGTACCTCAAGTTCGCAGAGAGCACTTGATAGCTGCTTCGGATTCGCAGATGATCAAGTTCCGCCCATAGAAAGCTCGAGCCAAGATGGAACAAAGACCTACATCGAAGGGTCTAGGCGCTCGGGAACATCTCCGAGACACAACCTTCCGAGTTAGTGTGGAAAAGATGCCTGATCGTTTTGCTGTCGGCGTTTTTTCTATCATCGGCTTGGCATGCATACCCCCCGGCTCCGCCTCCACACGTGTGCGTTGTCTTGAAAGCTTGCATGTTAGCCAAGACCTTGGCGGTGCGGGGATACCTAGTAGCAATACTTTGCAATTACCATTACCTGTCCATGTATTGCACGCTAACTGTGTCGCTTCGGATGCAGATGCTAGCTATGGCATATCGGCTGTTGTCTGCGGCATCATATAGGGTAATTCGTTCGATGCATGATATTCATCAACGCGCCATCATAGAATGTATATATAGATGAGCGACCAGTGCCGTCCTGTCTCAGTGAACGCAGCTGAAGGAGGAAAGCAAGTTGCGTACAGCTTCTAATCATGGCTCCAATTGTCACCTTAGAAAAGATGCTGTCTAGACTCATATTGCTCGCCTGCTTCAGTGCATGGCTGGCATGCGGTTCATCCACATCCGGGAAGCCCAACATCTTATTTATCTTCATGGACGATCTTGACCTGGACCTGGGTTCGTTAGAGTATCTGCCATCTGTCAGAGAGAACGTTGGTGATCAAGGCAAGTGCTTCTAGAGCATCCAAAAAGTGATGGTAAATTTAATACTTCAAACAGGAATGACCTTTCACAATCATTATGCTACTGTTGCCCTCTGTTGTCCATCTCGAGTTGCAATGCTGCGTGGGCAAGCAGCTCATAATGTATGATCTATCTTCGGCCCCTTGCCTGATTTCAATACTAATCAAAGCTAGACAAACAATACCCAGGTACTCGCCCCAGGGTATGTTAACAATATGTCACTTCGAGCTAGGCAAGAAGACTGTGCTCTGACTTTAGGGGCAGCGGAGGTTATGATAAATTCGTGGCAAGTGGAGAAAACGACAATTATATCGGGCATTGGATGCAGAGAGCCGGGTACCACACTGAATGTGAGCAGCACACTATCCTCCTGGCATGTTACACGCACTGACAAAATTACCATCAGATATTGGAAAGCTGATGAATGGGTACAACACCAATAACTTCGCTACCGTCCCTAAGGGCTGGGATCACTTTGACGGCCTGGTGATTGCCATCTGTCCTTTCAAGTCACGATGAATTTTAACTCGTTACAGGTTGACCCTTACACGTATACGTACAACATCCCTGTTTTTTCCACCAACGGTAGGACATCAACCTTTTGATCTGCTAGCAAAGCTAATTGCAGTCTACAGGGGAACCACCAAAATATTATGATGAGGCATATCAGACCGACATCATACGGGCAAAAGCGTGGGCTACTCTCTACTTCCTAGTCTAAGCCAGCGTATTGGGACTGACTATGGCCTAGTGTTGACCGACTCGACCGGATGTTAGATCAAGATGAACCCTGGTTCTTTATCGTGGCCCCAACCGCACCGCATCAAGAATTCAACTCGGTGAGCTCGTCATAAAAATCAAATGTCCTCCATGACTAACTATCCATAGACTGGGAGATATCCGACGGTTCCAGCCACCCGACACAGCGACCTGTTTCCTGGTCTGATCGCTCCACGTACACCAAATTTCAACCCAGCTGTCCAGATAAAGCCATCGTGGGTTGGCGATCTACCACTCATGGACGACGATGCCATTGCGTTCGCAGATGATACCTACCGGCGCAGAGCACAAGCTCTAGTCAGTGCAGATGAGATGATCGTACAGCTCTTCCAGATGCTGGAGGATGCGCAGAAACTGGAAGACACAGTCATTCTTTTCAGCTCTGACCACGGATATCATACTGGCCAGCACCGACTTCCCGCTGGAAAGGGTCTTCCCTATAGAGAAGACACACATGTACCCTTCATGATGAAAGGTCCGGGAATTCCCAAAGGCAAGTTGCTCAGGTGAAATTGCGGAAGGGCATGACTGACTTCCCGCAGGTCAACAAACTAAACTTCCCTCCAACCATGTTGACATCGCACCAACTTTGCTGGATCTTGCAGGCCTTGAACATGATCAGTGGCCTCCCTTCCTCGATGGACGCAGTCTCCTCCCTTACTGGACAGAGGATGATCCAAAAATGCACCCCGCCCCTGAAACAATCAACATCGAATACTGGGGTCCAGCTGCCCTAGAATTTACACCGCTGAAGAGATACACGAAGATTGATCAGCCTGAAAACTCGTACAAGACTATCCGAATCGTGTCCGAAGAATATGCATATCTGTACAGTCACTGGTGCACGGGCGAAACAGAGTTGTATGATACTGTGGTAAGTCAAGGACATGACGTGCACATCTAAGATGCAATTTACTAACGTAGAACTTCAGACCGATCCCTATGAATTGACTCCACTACCGCTGGATAAGAACAAAGTACTAGCGAACCGTCTCAATGGCCTCCTTCTGGTCACGAAAACATGTGAGCAGGATTCTTGTCGTAATCCTTGGAAGACTTTGCATCCAGATGGAGACGTACACAACCTTGCCGAAGCTCTTGCTGGACAATACGACGAGTACTATGCCTCACTACCTCATGTCGCATTCAACAGCTGTCTTCCGAGCTTGGTTCCATCCAATGAGGAGCCCTACTTTCCCGGATTCGATGTCCTCAAAGGCTTTGCGATCGAGTATCGTCAGCACCCCGTATCGGTACAGAATCCTGTATCGCTCCCAAGTGCTATACAGATTTTGAATGCGACAGGGCTTCGTGGTGCCTTCTACCAAAATCTCTCCCAATATGAGAACATGGCGAGGTATCTCAGTGAGGAAGAGCTGACAGGAAACGGAACCGAAGCGTTAGCTCAGAGATATGTATACTTCTCATAAGGACCAAACGGGCAAATGCTCGAGTCATTCTAGGGAAAATGAGATTCCAGCTTATTGCACCGTGTAAGTAACGGACAAAACGGACTTGATCACAAAGCTACTGGTAGTACTAGTAGTGAAAAAAGTGATTGTATGCTTGAGCAGCAAAATCGAATACGGACTCTGGATCCAATACTATCCTTCTCCAGGCGCTTCTATAACAAGGCCGGTCGATGACATAGAACATTATTTTAGGGCAGTTCTGTAGCATGGAAACTTGGGTCTATTGTAGCGGCGCCCTAAGCTAAAGATTCGGCATAACCTCACTGTATCAATGGTAGTACTACTTTCTATCACCGTTAGTATCCTAAAACCATGGCTGAAGCATAATTTCCAATTATCATACCATCACATACTACCGGACGATACGATTTGTAGCACTTCAGCTACCAGTACCACGGAGGCTACTACAGTATCATTGCTAACATATAGTTTCGTGGTAGTGCAGCTAAGCATCGACTCGGCGAGTCGTTTAGAGAGCTGTACTGTAATCTTCTAAGCCTCTAGTGCATCGAATCAGATATCGACTAGGGCAGATATACTGGTATAATCTGTAACGTTCTAAGAGCCTTACACATTCAGAAACGCCCAACATACATGTGAACTAAGCGACATACTCTTACCCTGTGAGTCTAAGACCATTACACTCGAGACGAACATGAGATGGACAAGTGTAAGTGGTTTGAAAATGTCTAATCCCTCCCATGAGTACTAGTAGTCCTGTCAGCGCGAGATAAGACGGAGCGTCACACGTTCTTGCTGACGACATTACATGATGGTCGAGACTATGTGGCGCTGACGGATACTAAAGCACGACAAGTGGTCGTGCGGCCACTGTGTAGCTCAGCATTGTCACACGCCACGCCCCTATCGACCATAATTTCCGTGAGGTGGCTCACATAGAACTCTTCTCATGTTTTTCCAATATTCAAGCGAACCTCAGGCCCAACGAGTATAGGCGGCGCACCATCTGCTCACTGCACTCGATACTATCCTCTTCTCTGAATCAGAGTCTTCCTATGTCTCGCTCGATGGTCTGCAATTTCACTGACAAGGTTGACGACGTAAGAAACCACGCTCACATCAAGGTCGCAATCATAATCGACGCATGACAGTTCGCAATTCTTCATTGTCAACCTGGGCGAACATGGCATACCGTGCATTACAGACTGAAGTGGCCGCTACCATCCTTGGAGCGAGAATCTCCCGCGACCACTGCCCTGTCTGTTGCTTGGAACACCCATCGTAGAAATCCGCGCGAGACATGTTTGAACGTGGGACGATCCTTTGTGAATTGGACGCTACTAACTCACAATTTCTAGCGTGCCGCATTCGCCAATAACATGTGTGCTGTGTCGTGAGATCCTGTGCGTGTACCCTTTTCAGGTAAAATGGGTGGTGTTGTTTCATACGGTGCAGTAGATGACCCAGCCCCCATTTTCCTGCGAGATGAGCCGAGAATGGAAGTGTTGGTTTTCTCACGGAGTCAGTAGTTGTGACCCGGATCGTGCGGCGTGATATGTTGCTCATCTCGATGCTAAAGGTATGTATGTCATTACGGTGTAGTGGTAGCTTCCAGCAGGAAGCTAGTAGTGGCGGTATGGAAAAAGATGCCTGTGCACGACTAAGCGACGGTAGAGGCTCTGAAGGTATGAGCGTGAGTAATAGATGCAATAGGAGGGTCAAAGACCAAGGTGGGTGATAATGCTTGCAGATCACTATTTGAATTTCCGGACGAAGAGAATGCAGACACCTGGCAGGCATATATAGCCGCATCTTTCTTTCCGATTCTGTGCTCGATGTCAAGTAGCTAGTAGCTGTTGTATACACAGCGAGACGCAATGGTCCCAATCGCAACTGATCGTGTGCTATCAAGCTCCGAATTGCATTGTCTGGAGATTAATCAGATGCCAGATCACTCATACAGCAGTCGGCATTCCAGGTTAGTAGACGGAAAAAAACAGGAACCTTGATAACACAGGACGTGGTTGTGTCTCATACAGCCGTCGGGAGCGTGCTCAGTCGATCTGGGCCAAGGCTCAAGCTTGATTTCATCGGTGCACCAGTCTCCCACAGCTGTTCGTTGAAGAAGGAGTCGTCTAACGATTTGTGCTAGTACTTGTCCTAGGCTGCAAAGTCAACACGCTGTATCAAGCTGTATCCGTATGATGTCAATAAAGATCAAATTCCGGCCAGAGGCATAAAATCGTGCTAGATAGCGTATATTAGAATGCTTAAAATGCTTAGCTCATCGTCTGTAAGGGCGTCTACTATGGTACGTTCTTTGAAGAACGCAGTCCTGGTCCCTCAATCGATTTGTAGGGCGCATATAGCAATGTATCTATATGCCGATCATCTTTTCGTAGTATGTTCCTGGATCCGCGTCCAGCGTTGACAGCAGACCTTGTCATAGATCAGGCCTGGAATGCCCCATACCGAAGCTTGATTACCTAGGAACACTAGTAGTATTACTCAATCTCTGCAGGCGTATGATGATTCCTAAGAAAAGTAAATTTAGGAGAACACGATAATCGAAACACACTGTTTAGTCGGCAGCGCGAGACAATATGGTGTTATTCGAGAAGAACAACAAATCACACTAGTACAAGTGCAGGAATTTCACCCGCTGGCAGTTTAACCGCGCACGGATCAATTATCGGTGAAATCAAAAAGTCAAGGGTTATCGAGCCGTTGTGGCAGAAGGCTCTGCGCGAGGTAGTACTAATTGTGATTGACAAACATGAGCTAGTGCTAGCTGCTGGCTACCCGTACCGATAAAGTGGCTATTAGACAATCACCCACTTCAGCGCCACAACCTAGCACCGTGCTATAGTGCGGTTCTTTTACCGGTGATATTGCATGTCTTCTATTCTGCAACGGTGGGGATACTATAGGACACGCTATGCTTTTTGCCTTGTTAGCTTTATTGCTAATCGGCTAATGGAGTCGATAAGAAAGAGGGAACTCCCATGTGTCTGTGAACTCTACAGCAGGGAAGCCTCATGCAAAAAGCCACGTCGTTTCCACAAGGCCCTCTCTTGGATCGCACCAGGGGAAAACACTAGCTCCTAATAACGATCCCAGCAGCCCGGCAGCAGCCCAGTTGCCTGCTGGCTGCAAGCAAAACTTCTCTACTGGGTGTAGACGCCAACGCAACGTGATATGCGACTCGAGCTCGCTGAGACAGTGGTTGCAAGCAGAGCAAAAGACCTGTTTCTCAGGGAGCATCATGTGCGCATGTTCTACACCTTACTATAGTAACATCTTCCACAAAAAATCTACGATCACTGTCGCAATGACGCGGGCACATCAGAGCGTTATCTTGGCGTAATGAGGGGGTCATGCTCATCAACGCGTCGTCTCCTCGAGATGTTGGAGTATCTTAGACTATACAGTGTCGTAAGTAGCCCATATCAGGTAGCTCCTCTTTGTGACATGTATATCTCCGCAACATGCGACACCACCACGGGTATGTGACAGCTCTGAACGCAGACACTTTGCGGAAATGACCACGTTCCTCAGATGCTTTAGAATCCGAGCGAATAGCCGAGTGCGAAACTCAACTTGCTAGCTAGATCTTGCCAAGCAAAGAGGCCGGTTCCTCTTTGAATGACACAATCTTGCATAGACTTAATCGGACCGAATGGAAATGTCTTGTGAAGCAAAAAAGCCAAAAGAGTCTTCAAAAGCATGCTATGCTAGGATGATGCCACGGCTCGCTTCGCATCACTAGTAGATGCAACCCCTTCTACGGTACTAGCATCTGTGAAGTAGTAGAGTTCGGGGAAGATGATTAGCTACTCGCTAGGTCACCAGACAGACCCAATGTTTCTGGAATAACTGCTTCCATCGAAGTCTCGTGCTAAGCATACTTTAAGACAGGTGCATTTTTGTTCAACTTGACGCCAAGTCCGCCAATGTGCCAAGGAATTCCAAGGTGCGGTCAGTTGCTAGTCAGAAAAGTTCCCCGCAGGTCTCTCCACGCTCCCCAGCACCTCAAAGCCAGTTAAGTCCTCCCCACGCATCATTCAGCCGCTTTCGGGCCTTCTCAATGAATCTGCTTCACCTATTGCAGAGTCATATTGTCCCTGTCGTAGATCGAAGAACGTCACTACAGTTTCCGGTTGAAGCACAGAGAGATTCGATGTGAGCGTCATTATGCCTATCAGCCCTAACATGGCTCGATCGATCCAGTCCGAGCATTGGATGCGTAATGCTCGCGTGAACGTAGCCTAGATCTGGATAAGATGGTGCAACAAGCACCGGGTACATACCGACGCGACATCGTGTCAGTGGTAACAGGCGTGCGACAACACAGAAGTCGGTCTTTGTACAACCACATGGCATGGACAGGTGACTCTAAGCCACACATCAGCTTGCCTCGTCCAACCACAGGATGCTGCTACCGTAGGTCGAGAGTATGGTCGATGGGTACCAACTTTGAAATTCTGCTTCTGTTTCCACCTTGGCGCCGAGCCCTCAGCCAAGCCAAGATCTCGGCCGCGTTGACGGTCTAGCGTCCGCTTAATCTGGCGACTGATCTACCTCCAACCCCACTCCCACCGTGGCGTCAGCTCCGCTTGTCCTGATCTCAGAGAGCCAGATGAGCACAGCATTTTGCCAAGGGATAAGCATGTCGAGCCATGGTGCAGAGGCGAGGCAAATTTCACCGAGGTCACCAGTATCGGATCACTAGCGGAACGCGCTACAACACAATGGGGTTACTACTCGATGTCATATTTCAGCGATGCGGGGGCAACAGGATCAGGCAACTGATATGGTACTTATATCAAGGCACACTCCGCAACATTGCTGCATAAATTCTCACACAGACAGTGGTCCATACTCGACATTCACGGCGTGTCTCATACAATCTTCTCCTTGAAAACATCGCAACATAGAGAGCCACTATGGCTTCAGAAAAATATGTCGATACACACGCCGAGAGACGGGGGTCTGTCGGCGAGTCTTACAACGAGAGGCGCATGTCACGAGTCCCCGACGTACAACGAACTGGTTCTGTTTCTCGACACTTTTCGGACGCCAAACGACCATCCGCTGTCATCGTCCACGATGCTGCAAACGCTACAGAGGCAGAGCAGAAGATGACCGTATGGCAGGGACTCAAAACATATCCAAAAGCCATTGGTTGGTCCGTCTGCTTCTCATCGGCCATCATTATGGAAGGATATGATCTTACTGTCCTCGGCTCTTTCTGGCCTTCACAGGTTTTCCAGGACTACTACGGCAACCGCACCGACCCCTCTACAGGCTTGCCAATTGTCGACGCTAGCTGGCAGGCTGGTATCGGCAACGCAATGTTGTGCGGTCAAATCTGTGGTCTGTTCATTGCTGGTATCGTCGCGGACAAATTCGGTTTCAAGAAGGTTATGGCCGTCAGTTTGATGATGGTCACAGCTTTCATCTTCATCCTGTTTTTCTCGAACGGCGTTGTCATGCTCCTCATTGGCGAATTCCTGATGGGCTTCCCAATGGGAGTTTTCCAGACACTCACCGTCACATATGCATCCGAGGTTTGTCCTGTCGTCTTGCGTTGCTACCTGACGACCTATGTCAACCTCTGCTGGGTCATCGGCCAGTTTATCGCCTCTGGAGTCATCAAAGCTGTGACCGCAACGCTGACCGACCAATACATGTTCAGAATCCCATGGGCTTTACAGTGGTGCTTCCCTATTCCAATCCTTATCGGAGTCATTCTGGCACCAGAATCGCCATGGTGGCTCGTCCGTAAGGGTCGTCTTGATGACGCTAAGAAAGCCATCATACGCCTGGCAAGTAAGAACGAACTGGTTAACCCTGATGAGCAAATTGCAATGATGGTTCACACCGACGAGCTCGAGAAAGAGATTAACACCGGTACCTCGTACCTCGACTGTTTCAAAGGTGTTGACCTTCGACGCACGGAAATTGCTTGCGGTGTCTGGATGTGTCAAAACCTTAGCGGATCAGGACTTATGGGTGAGTACACGCCGCTGTTTATACCGGCATAAGTATGCTAACGTCATGCAGGTGCTGCTGCATACTTCTATTCTGCCGCGGGTCTCGCTTCAAGCGATGCCTACTCTCTCCAACTAGGTCAGTTCGGACTGGGAATCTGTGGTGTCCTCGTCAGTTGGTGGGCTATGACATACGTCGGCAGACGTACACTGTACGTTTGGGGGTTACTGGTGTTGTCCTGCTTGGTCTTCATCGTTGGGTTCCTGTCCCTCGCCCCCAACGCACGCAACTCCGAGAACCCAAATGTCCCAATCTCCTGGGCAAGTGGTTCCATGATCCTCATCTTCACTGGAATCTACAACTTCACAGTTGGACCTGTCTGTTACAGTCTAGTCGCTGAGATGCCATCGACCAGACTTCGACAAAAGACTGTTGTTCTCGCCCGAAACCTCTACAACGTGTGCGGTGTAATGCTGGGTGTATTGATCCCATACATGCTCAACCCAACAGCGTGGAATCTCATGGGTGCCAGTGGTAAGTCAGCCTACATTCTCATCTTCATCATTCCATGGCTAATATGTGTCCAGGCTTTGTATGGGGAACGACTGGATTGCTGTGCTTTGTTTGGGCGTTCTTCCGTCTTCCCGAGCCCAAGGGTCGTACATATGCAGAACTCGATGTGCTGTTCGAGAAGCGAATTTCTGCTCGAAAGTTCAAGGAGACTGATGTCGACTTGTACTCTGTCGATCTCGACTCGACTGCTGCTCAGCTTGCGCAACTGAAGGGACCTGGTGGCGCGCACTGATGCTGCCGCCGTTGTGCTCAGTCTGCTCGCAAGTCGAGTGCGAGAACTGGGAAACAGTGTTGATTTATCAAGTCCTTGTTAATTTTGTTACTGGGGCGAATATTATAGCAGTCAGTACGAATTAATATATATCCATTGCTCGCTCTCTCACATCCTGCTTTCCATCCTAAAATCTCAGTCCCTGGTGTCCCGCATATCTATCGTAGATGGCACCAAAGTTGTTATTGATCAAGGTCGGTCAATGGATAACAGTCTTCTTTGCTCAGCAAACATTCGCAGAACTAGGTATGGTTGTTGAGTCGACGATCCCCAGATTCCAGAAACTGCCCGAACACATCATACAGCATACCCTTCATGCTGGCGACGACCAGCAACCTCCTTATCCGTCTTCGGTGAAGATCTTCCCTGTTACCAAGGCACTAGTAGTTGTGATACGGACCATGAAAAACTTAGAACTCGACCTTGATTCGGGACTTACTCTGACGCAGTGGCAAGTCTGGCAGGATAAGCAGCTAGAAGTGTGCTGCATGTAGCCGTACTAGCTGAGTGATGCTCAATCCAGTAAAGATCTTCCGCCGCTGCTGGCTTGTGAGAAGGAGTACGAGGAGGCGGGACCCTGGTGCGATACAGAACGATGAAGACGGAGACGGAGACGGAAAATATTGAGATGTAGTAGAACACCTGAACCGCCGTGCCTAACCAAACTACTACTCTCGCTCGACGAGCTCACAGAACTCCCCAGGCAGAATCTCTCCCGACTTTCGGCGATCCAAGAAAGCTTTGACCTTGGTGCTAGCACTGCTGACAGTAAAACCGAAGTACTCGTACGCCACCGTCCCAGGGAGAGATTTGCCAAAGCGGTTCACACTCATACAAACGGCCGCATCAGCATAGCGCTCCCAGCCATTCGCAGCATATGGCTCGATCACCACAGCCGGTGTACCTGACCCTCGCTGAAGTGTGCTGCGTTTATACTCGAGTGACTGCTTCTCAAATAGCCGCTGTGACGGGAATGAGACAGTACGCACACGCAGACCTTGGTTCCGAAGTTCTGCAGCTACATCAACGGCTAAGCTCAACTCGGCGCCAACGCCAATCATGACCACCTCAGGATCGGCTTCCTCCTCAATCACGTATGCTCCTTTACTGACGTTGTGCCGGTTTGTCTTGGGTGTCAGCTGACGCACAGCATGGCGGGATGTGGATATGATGGATGGTGTACTCTTTGCTTTGATCGCAGCAAGCCAGGCGCCGGCGGTCTCCTCACTGTCACCTGGTCGGATGTAAAGCAAGTTAGGCATCGCACGGTACAGTGCGGCAAGTTCGATAGGTTGATGTGTTGGGCCGTCCTCACCCATACCGATTGAGTCGTGCGTCGCTGCGTGGATGACTTGTAGATGTTGAAGAGCGCCCATACGGACTGCTGGTGCTGCGTAAAGGTAGAACATAAAGAAACTGGAAGGTGTCAACCTGGATGAGCTCTGTTAAAGGAGATTACACTTACGAAGATGTGACGGGAATGATTGTGTTGGGACCATATGCAGCCATACCGTTTGCGATAGCAGCCATAGCATGTTCCCTAATACCATAGTGGATGTATCTGCCCTTATAGCTTCCGTTGATGCCGCATTGACTGCGATGATCCGGATTCTGGAAGTCTTCCTTGTCCTTCCATATCATGTTTACAGACGGTGAGAGATCTGCGGTGCCGACCATGAATGACTTAATCTTTGCCGCAATCGGGTTGAAGACCAAACCCGAAGCCGCACGGGTGGCGGTGGCTTTCTCAGGAAATTCCGATGGTATCAGTGACTCCCAATCGGACGGCAACTCTCCTTTCCTTCTTTTCTCAAACTCAATAGCGAGGTCAGGCTGGCTCTCAGCATATGATTTCAGCCTATTCTCATAATCATCCACTGCCTGCTGACCTCTCGCCTTGGAGTCGGCGAAGAAGTCCCTGACAGTTTGAGGAATAACGAAATTTTGCTCCGGGTCGAATCCTGAGGCACGTTTCATGTCCGCAACATCATTGTCACCAAACGCAGCGCCGTGTGAAAGAGCGTCGCCAGCCACGGCACTCCCTAGCCCGATGATAGTTCTCACGTTCACGAATGTAGGCTGTTGAGATGAAGATCGTGCTTGACGCAATGCTCTAACTAGGCCGTCAATATCGAAGCAACCATCGTGGATATCGATGACGTCCCATCCACAAGCCCTCATCTTAGCGTTAACATCCTCGCTGTTCGTCAGGTCCACAGATCCATCACATGTGACCTGATTGTTGTCATACATGAGTGTAAGGTTGTTCAATCTCAGGTGGCCGGCAAGTGATATGGCTTCAAGCGCGACGCCTTCCTGAAGGCACGCATCGCCAGTCATACACCAAATGTGGTTGTTCACGACTTCACAGCCTGGTCGGTTGAAATCTGCTGCCAAGTGCTTCGATGCGATCGCCATCCCAACGGCATTAGCGACACCTTGTCCTAGCGGTCCTGTCGTGACCTCAATGCCCTCGTGTTCGATCTCTGGGTGACCCGGTGCAAATGAGTCTTCTTGCTTTGAATGATATGACTTTAGCTGCTCGAAGGTCATCGCCGGATAACCAGTGAGGTACAGGAAGGTGTATTGAAAAAGACAGGTGTGCCCATTAGACAGCACGAAGCGATCTCGATTGAAGAAGTCAGCTGCCTGGGGTGCGTATACCATAACGTATTTCCAAAGGGCCACTCCGATGGCGGCCATACCAATCGCACCTCCAGGATGACCGCCTTTGAATTGCTGACACAGGTCGGCGATGAGCAAGCGAAACGTCTTCAGTACTAAATCTTGCTCCGCTGTGAGGTTTTGCGCAGTCCATGACGTGCTATTCCCCTCTGACATCCTCTCCTTGCTGATGATCTTACCACTCTGACTTGCCCCATCCTGTTGTATGAGGTCTTTCGTTGCAACAGGTACCATGGTAAAAGATTGTCAAGGATCACTACTATGATAGGTTCCCCGGGTTGCAATTGAACAGTCACTTGTTGCGAAGAATACATTCGTCACAGCGGCTTGGGAATATATCTGCTCTCTCTAACATGGTTTGTTGGCTTCCACGCGTTCTGGACGGCAAAGGCCCCCGGAAGCATGACTCCATGCAGTATACCGAGCCATCGTGGAAGGTGCGGCCATCTCGATAGCACACCTTTCGTAAAGGGTTTAGCCAATGACATGTCTGGCGATCAACAGGAGACGGGAGCTTATGAAACGGCTCTGCATGCTCCAGAGGACGGATGTTGGCTGGACACGTCGGATGGAGAAACGCCGACTAACTGTATCAGGCAGCTTTAACGCCAGGACTTGGCATGCGGAGTCCCATAGTGGCGGTAAATTTCCACCGTTCCAGCAGGCACTCCACCGCAAGATCCAGCAGTCACGCGCTACTCGCCCGGACAAGTAGACGCACAAACACTTGCAGGGCAGTCCAAGCATAGTAGCAGCATGAGCGCGTACTTTCAGAAACAGGCTTGGAAGCAGCGAAACAGTCGAGTGTTCAAACAACCTCATGGATGTAGCCTGCATATGCTCGAGAGTGACATTAGAGGACGTGAGCGGACGTGTTACTGTCTGTCGTAAATGGAACCCTTCGTTCACACTAACATATATTATGAATTCAGGTTAAGTCACCCCAGTGTGCCTGGAGGTCTTTCACCCTCCATGTAGCACCCCAACCAGTGTCCCGCTCGATACGTTCATACAGATTTATGATTGCACGATGCTCAACCGGACTACTCATCAGCTGGCCAGCCAGCCACACTGGCTGTATGCTGTTCGTCCAAGCACCGTGGTGATCATTCGAGATTGTTATTGCACAGATCTGTCTTGCATGCCATAGGCGTGAGCGTGACTCAACGGAGACCTCTTTCGGTTTCACTGCTAGCATGAGAAGCATAGCGGTGTGATAGAGCTGATTCCCTGCCACAGCAGCACCGCTACTGAACATCAGAGTGTGGAACGGATTGGTCGTGCTCGTAGGATCTGTGGGAATTGATAGAATGGCTGTCATCTCTGTGGGCAAACCTCTATACCATGCTTCCAACTCATTGAACAGCCCATGCCACCCTTCAGGTTTCATGTTTCCTTGCAGGTCACTCCGTTGCACGCCGTTTCTTGGCGGCACTGACCTTGGACCGTTGATGAGACTAAGAACTTTCGCAAGTAAATAGCACACATGACTCGCGTGATCTTCGAAGTCCACGGTAGGAAATCTGTGTTGTCCGTGGATAGTGTCGCTGCTTGCAGACGTTATCCACCTGTCAATAGGAATCAGTGTGCGTTCAGAAGAAATGAGTGCGCCACACACGTCCATGCGAGCAAAGCACCAGAAGAGTGATTGTTCGATTCCTCCTTGATCGCCTCGAATATCAAGCGCCATAATCAGGCTCGCGCAGCCATCGAGATGTCTGCGCCATGCTTTCGGAGAACAACTGGACATTTCGAAGACGCAGAGAATCACACAAGAGGCAAGAGTCAGTGTACTTCGTTTATGCAGAAGCGGCACCAGCAGGTGAATTGCCCACTGGTACAAGCTTAAGCTTGTCGACGTCGGCAGTGCCTTGCTCTTTCGTTCAAGCTGAAGAGCACTAAGAGCAAGCATAGAATATTTGAGATGTGGGGTGTTCTGTGCTAACGCGGGTACTGTATATCGAAAGTGTTGGTGATGGTCGAATTTGTCAAGCTATATCTATCAGCACGGTGTCCATAAAGATCAGTATCAACTCTACCCATGAAGCGATCTCGTTGAGCCAATTATTCCACAGCATCACTTCTTGCGCTGTCGTCAGTTCGGGCGGCGTAGATGCGCCGGATGGAACCTTTTCTTGTTCAACTTCGGTAGCTGCGAGATGAGCGGGCGGCATAGACCCAGAGTCTGGCTGATCAAGATCATGATGGCTTGGCCGTCGAGTGTTTGGCTGTGATTGCGCGATCTGAAAGATCTCGCTCCTCAAGGTCTTGTGCAGCTCTTGATATGTAGAGCCAGGTACGAAGATGCCGTCATCAGTCAACACATCTGGTGAACTCAACACTGGATTAACATCGTAACCATCTTGGCTTAGGCCAAAGTCTGGCTCAACCCTCTCGACGATGTTCTCGAGAGCGGCATGGCAAGGGTACGAGTCTTGTGAAGAGGCAGATCGATGCCAGACAAGTGTATTGGGACAGTTCAAGCCTCGGGCGAGGGAAGTACAGGGTCTGACAATGTACTCATAGAGATTAGGATCTGACACTACAGCCAGAGGATGAACATTGCCTTGTGTCAGAGATTCAAAAGGGGCAGCTCCTGGTGGTTGTATGTTAGATGGATGGTGGTGTTGTCCAGAAGTGCTGTGGTCTATAGACCTGGTATCATAGCTGGAGGATGGGGGCGTTGAAAGTGTGTCGGTTGACGCTCTAGGGAAGGCTGTCGCATCTGGTCTCGGATCTTCCTCAACAGTAACGCCTTCGCTAGCTCGATGTCCTGAGCTTGCACCGTAAGCTCCAGCAGAGACGCCTGCTCCAGTCACTTTGTCTTTAGGTCGTTGTCCTTTGTTCTGGCGTGCGCCAGTGTGACGACGTTTGAGAGGTGTGTGAGAAGTTGTGTTATGCTCGAAGCGGAATCTGATGTTATCGGCCCATTGGCAAGAGCTACTTGTGCGGATGCATCTCTGACATCTTGGCTTCGTCTCGTCGCCTTCTAACTGTAAGCAACGACAAATGAGACCGGTGAATGTAAGAAGCTGTACATTTCTTTCTCTTGTCTCGACAATTCTGGCACCCCGTCTTGGAGCGCCTGTGTCCTGTGATCGTGCCCTCAGATCCGGTTGGGAGGGTCATAACGCTGCGTCACACAAAGCAACACCATCAGCCGGAAGGCCTCGGTAGGTGGTGGGTACGATTAGCCTCGCACACGTGTGAGTGTGGTCGAGAGAGTGTTGCTTGCAAACAGCTAAGCGCCCCGTCGTGAGATTGGCAGAATGATCATTGAAGCAGGAGCGGCTGCGTCGTCGGATAGCGTGAGAGCTTTTTGGGGATTAACTTCGCAACTGCCCACGTGCAGTGCTGCTGAACGACATGTGGAGCCTGCGCTTTTCCGCTTTCCTGAGGAGTGGATCACTCCTTACAAAATGGGCCGGCGGTAACAATTGGCAAAAGAGGTACGCGTTAGCGCAGCTCATGGGAGTCAGACTCCGAGATACAACCAACTTAGCGCAATGAGGGAAAGTCACCTCGTTTTGTCACTCCTATCTGCTCATACATATACAAAATTGTGTCAAGGTAGGTCCGTGTGCTACGTGAAACCTAACCTGAATTGCGATTCTTCTGCTTCGCATCGACCCATTCCCGCACGAACGTCCCTACAGAACATCCTCTCCCGAGTGGTTCTTGGAACCGTGTTATCAATATGTCACCAGGAGTCTTAACAACAGGCGTCGTCAACGACACCACGCTACCAGAGCAGGTCCCAGAATCGTTAGAAACAACCGCAAACCAGCCACATGAACAGCTCTTCTCCTTAAGGAACCGTCTGACCGTGGTGACTGGCGGCGGTCGTGGTTTAGGCCTGTGTCTTGCTTTCGCAATAATCGAGGCAGGTGGTCATGTCGCCTGTCTCGACGTCCTTCCCGAAGCGCAGCAGGACGAGTGGTCTCGACTGTTGAAGAAGGCCTCATCGAGTCACCTGACCGCTTCATACCACCGTTGCGATATCACCAATGAGCCGCAACTGCAGGAGACCCTTGAAGCAATCGAAGGCACAGCTCAGTCATGTAATGCGACTTTCGCGGGCATGGTTGCGTGTGCTGGTGTGCAGCAGAAGATGCCGGCTCTAGACTACCCCATGGGAGACTTCGAGCGTATAATGCGCATCAACGTCACGGGGACGTTCTTGACAGTGAAGCATGCCGCAAAGATCATGGTGAAGAACAAGACTTCAGGTAGTATTGTTATGATTGCTTCGATGTCTGGACAGATCGCCAACCGAGTATGTGCGTTGACCAAGGAATGACACCTTTGTCTGATATTCTATAGGGCTTGACATGCACAGCGTATAACTCGAGCAAAGCGGCCTTGCAGCAAATGTGCAGATCACTGTCCCAGGAATGGGGACAACATGGTATTCGCGTCAACACTATTTCACCTGGTGTAAGTACAGTGCAAGCTAGGACGTACCTTAACTAATAGCATGACAGTATATCAGGACGGCAATGACAGATCAGCTTCTTGCTGCCGAGCCGGAAGTAGAGAAGACTTGGATGGCTGGAGCATTGCTGGGAAGGTTAGGGGCCCCTGAAGATTTCAAAGCGCCAGCTGTCTTCTTGCTCGCCGATGGGAGCAGTTTCATGACAGGAGCTGACCTGAGAGTGGATGGAGGGCATTGTGCATCAGCATGAGGTTGGTATTTCGACTTTTAAAGCGTTTTGTTCATAATGCCGTGGTTGTTGATCGAAGATATCTCGTGCATGTTTGATAGTCGTAGCCAGCTTTGCCAACTGCGCAGCGCCACCTGTGATTAGGACTAGTCATCGTGTTCCCCGGGCTGGCCCGTCTTGGCAGCAGCAGCGAGCTAGCGGAAAACAGGCAAGCCGGTTGTGGCCCGACGTTTGCCTTTCGAGTTGTTTTCGCAACATGCCACCTTCCAAAGTGATGGATTCGCCTACGTACTACGGACACCTTGGCCTGCGTACCGATCTGCAGGGTGTGCAAAGAGAGCGTTGAAGCAACTCCGCTTTCACGACAGTATTGCACAAAGCTTCTGGCTGCTAGATAGGCCGCGAGAACGTTCCCACCAGTCGCACGTTCCACAAGCCAAGCGACTGTCTCGGAGACGTTTCACATTACTCCCTTCCAAGACTATCAAAGTCAGCTGCCAGGTCAACTTCAATGGATTGTACAGTCCTAGAGTGAGTACGAATGTAAGTGCCGACAAGCTATCAGTACCCCGGAAAGTTGGGGGCGTCACGCCAGACTGCGGGCAAACACTACCCTGGCCCCAAGCTGCCTAACGCACAGAGCGGCTAATGAGTCGGCTAAGTAGACTTTTTCTGGAAGCATTGACGACAAGTCGTTGCTACAGGTCTTCTTGACTATTCTAGGCGTTCCGATGTGCCGAACGTTGCGATGCGAAGGATACAACTCCCATACTTACATCAAACACTCTAACATTACTCCCATATTATGGGGTCTTTAGCCCTCTTTGGCCTATATAGCTTGTAGCCCAACCTGGGCTGTAATATAACTTCTCTCTTCTAGTATCGTCCTCTCCCCGATCCACTGGGCAACTACACTATATTGTTGACTTCCTTGTCTCTTTCCCAAAAGGATTAGCCACGACCTCACAATGTCTGGCTTGACCGGCAAGCGCCTCGATTGGGCCATTACAGCAGCTGCAGGCTCTGGCTTCCTCCTTTTCGGCTATGGTAGGTTTGGCAAGGTCACTTTCCAGTACCGATACTGACTTGCATCCAGATCAAGGTGTTATGAGCGGTTTGCTCACCGGGAGAGCCTTCACGAGACAGTTTCCGGAGATTGATGTACAGAACGGAGGTAGCTCCTCTTTACAAGGAACGGTCGTCGCCATCTACGAAATCGGTTGCTTCTTCGGGGCTTTGCTTGCCTTCGGTTTCGCAGAAAAACTTGGACGAAGACTTTCTATCATTTCCGGCTGCCTGATCTTGACAGTTGGCGCTGCCATCCAGTGCTCTTCATACGGCATCCCCCAGCTGATCGTCGGCCGTATCGTGGCAGGACTCGGAAATGGCATAAATACTGCCACGATTCGTGGGTAAAACCCTGAAACCCGTCCGGATGATACTGACAACCAGTAGCTGTGTGGCATGCAGAGCTTATGAAACCGACTGCACGAGGCAAAGGCTTGTCAATTGAGCTTGCAATTAATATCTTCGGAGTCATGCTTTCTTACTGGGTAGACTACGCGATGAGCTTCGTCAACAACCCTGCTCAGTATCGCTTCCCAATCGCCTTCCAGATATTGTTTGCTTTAGTCACCGCTGGTCTTGTATTTGTTCTTCCCGAATCCCCACGATGGGTAAGATCAATTGCAAGCTTTCAATTTGTACTGCGACTAATGTCTGCCAGTTACTTGCTCACAATCACACCGAACAAGCGCGCCACATCCTCTGGAGATTGCAGAAGAACGCCGTTAGTATCAACAAAGACCACGTCGTCGTCAACGCAGAAATGGCGGAAATTCAACACGCTCTTGACGAAGAGCGAAAGGCCGCAGGAGGCACGACTTTCCTGGCTCTGTTCAAGAAGAGTCCCCAACGCTTCAGACGACGAACTCTCCTCGGTATCGGCGGCCAATTCATGCAACAGCTATCGGGCATCAACTTAATTACTTATTACGCTCCCGTCATCTTCGAGGTTTCAGTTGGCATGCCCCACAATCTGGCTATGCTACTTGCTGGTTTCAACGGCATAGCATACTTTCTGTCCTCACTCATACCCATCTGGTGTCTGGACAGAGTTGGGCGACGAAACTTGATGCTCTTCGCCTGTGCAGGGCAAGCCTGCTGCATGGCGATCCTGGCTGGCACCGTCAGTGACGGCAGCACCTCTGCAGGTATTGTGGCTATAGTCATGCTCTTTCTCTTCAACTTCTTCTTCGCGGTGGGTTTGCTTGCTATCCCATGGCTGTTGCCGGCCGAGTACGCCCCTCTCGCCATCCGAACCAAGGCCGCTGCTCTTGCGACCGCCAGTAACTGGATATTCACGTTCCTCGTGGTCGAAATCACGCCAGTCTCGATTAACAGCATTGGGTGGAGGACATACATCTACTTTGGGGTCTTCAACGCGTGTTTTCTGCCGTTGATTTGGTTCTTCTACCCTGAAGTCAGGAACTTGTCTCTCGAACAGATCGACAAGTTGTTCACAGGTGACAAAGTTCTGCTGCACTGGAGAGACAGTATGGGTGAGCGTCAAGGTTCATTTGCCATCGAAGCCACTACCACAAATGACCCCTTGGCACACACCTCAAACAACGAGAAGAGCGCGAGCGTCGAAGGCAAGCATTACGAGTGATAGTTTACCACGAATGTCGACGTCAAGCGCTGCGGAACATCAAGTATATACGCTGGTATCGAATTCTTGTATTGCGGAGCCGAGGGAAAACTCAAAGCGGAATTGTAGCACGAATGCTATGCCTTTCTAGTATGAGTCTAATATGAGGCTAAGTGAAGTGAAACCACCTCGTGAGTGCACACCACAGTCCCAGGACTATCCCATATGCCCACGCAGTGACCCACCGAATACCTTGGTCGGACCCTTCGGATCAGCAGCATCCTTCTTCGCCTCTGAGACGTGACTTTGACGTTGACTCTGAACTAGCGTCGAGACCAGCAGCGCGATGTCGGAATACGGCCAAGTGCTTTCCTTTCCGTCCCTCGCGTATGCGCTCGACTGGGAACGTTTCCAGACCGAGCGGCTATAATGCCTCGATCCGGAAGCATTAGTCGCCGGCTGATCGACCGTAAGCGGCGTCGATCTCCAAGCTAGCGGGTCTTTTCTTCGGTCTACCTTGTGCGGTCTGCCAACGTTGCTTGCGGGGTTTCGGCATGTCAGTAACTCGATTAATGCGAAGATCTTCCGGTTTGCGAAGGATACGGTACAGCTCAAGCGATGAGGAAGATAGGCACCTGCAGAGAGAGGACTTGACTCCGGGCCGCCCACTGCCCAACGCCTGCCTAGTCTTGGCGCTAGCCTTACCGCCCTAGATGAGGCTGCTATAGTAATTTATATAAGGGAGATAACCAGAAGGGAGCAATATGGGATGCGGAAGCTTGGGATGCTGTTATTTCAGTTGGAACACGGTCAAGACCGTCCCATTACCATTGATTATAGTGCAAGTCATCGTAAGCCACGACCTCCTGGGGACCCTCAAGTGCTATCAGATATCCCTCTGAGCACGCATCGTAGCTCACTTTAGCTTGCTCTGCATAAAACTCATCGAACTTGGGTGACATAGCGCCCTTGAGGTCCTTCACAATCCCGGATGGATGCAGGGACTCCCAAGGGTGGGTACAAGTCCTACCTTTGCATGATTTCAGCACCATCATCAAAGCGTCCAGACGTGACACGAGCAATCCCCTGTCGTACCCGCTGACCCTGTCGGGTTGAATGGTCATGAGATTGTCCATTTGTCCCGGATCATTCTGCCAAAGTCTAGGTTAGCCATGTCTTTGAACGTTGTTGATCGTGGGCAGATCCTACCTTCATGTCATACAACTCGTGTTCATTCGTACACCACACCATGTACGCCAGATCGTAATCCTTAGCAATAACTCTCAACCCTTTGTACGTATTGTTCGGCGAAAGAGCTAACAGTCATATGTCAGTAAATACTCCGGGCCGCCTGCACTTCCATCAGGTACAACAATGAGCGGAGCAACTTACTGAATCCCCTGTAATCACCCTCGCCAAGGTGCTGTGACCAGAACTCAATGTTGATATGTTCGCTTTTCGCATCTTTCTTCATCTCTGGCTTCACAGGCATCGCTTGGCCATCGAAATCGTCACGCAATGGTAGACCGGCGAGTTCGAAGAGGGTTGGTACAATATCAGTGTGCGACGTAGGTGAGTCTATAACAGCATTTTTGGAAACGCCTGGTCCACGGACGTAGAAAGGGATGTTGACGTCTTCCTCATAAGGACAACCCTTGCCTGGCGGAAGTCGATGGTTACCAATGTGAAAGCCATTATCAGTCGTAAAGATGATATAGGTGTTCTCGAGCAGGTCCAGTTTTTCGAGACGCCCAACGATTGCCTCCACCATTTCATCGATTGCTTGTAGCGACTGAATCCGGCAGCGATAGAAGTAATCGTTGTAATCCACGACTGTCTGGTTCATCTTCGGTTTTGTCAGAACATAACTAGCTCCACTTTCCTTCGAAACGGTTAGCACGGATATCCTCAACACATAGGAGACAATTCACGCACCTGGTCAGGGTTAAAGTTGTATGACCTGGGCGCTATTGCGTCGGGGAACAAGTCTTTGTGCCGATGCGCTGGAACTGGCGCATTGAAGATAGGAAGCGTATTTCCTTCCATACCCGGGAAGATGGTTTCTGAGTGTGGTCCAATAGGCATCGAGCCTATGAAGAAAGGTTGATCACTTTTGGCAGCCTCATCGATGAAGCTGAGCGTCCTGTCGGAGATAAGATCTGTAGAATACTCGCCGGCGTAGTTTTGCGGTGGTTTCTCGTTCTGTTGCATTGTGGCGTTGTAGAAGTAGTATGTGTACGGATCGAGGAGGACTGAAGCCACGATAAGCTCATGCATGTACAACCAACGGGATTAGGTACTGACAGTCTGTGCCAGTCCATCCAGCAGGGTAAGGGTTGTTATAGGTTTCCAAACTATGACCGTTCATGAGTTTGCCCGTGTAGTAAGTGTTGTAACCTGCTGCCTGTAACCACACCGGGAGGTAATTTTCGTTGTGGCCCTCCGCGATGAACTTGGTATACCCACCTGCATGTTGTTAGAAACTTATTCGACAACATTGTGCAGCAAAGCAGGGGCAGATACACACCATAAGGAGGCGCTACGTCTGTAACGTTGGTATTGTGCCCATGCTTTCCCGTCAGGAATGAAACGCGGGAAGGACAGCATTGGGCCATGGTGCAGTAATGCTTTTTGAAAAAGGTTCCCTGCTCCCCGATGTGTTTCAGGGTCTTCGGCATGTAGTCCATCGATCCAAGATGCAAGTCTTGATCGTCAGTCATGATGAGCACGAAATTTGGCTTTGACTTTGGTGCTGCAGTGACTAGCCCAAGACACCCTAAAAGGGCTACGGCCGCAAACAAAGGTGCCATGATTCAGTATCGATCGTGGAACTAGGTGGTAGGGAGAGCTGGAGCTAAGCAACAGCCAGGATGTTTGCTTCGAAGCATGTTTCATACTTATAGAATCAGAACTATGTCGGTCCCAGTCGAAACTTGGTACCTCTCCATCGTGGAGTAGCCCAGACGTGGGTCGGATCTGGTAGCTTGAGTGCGATCAAGGTGGTCCCGAATCATCACGGATGTTCAAGATGGTAATGTGCACGGCATAGTTGGGAAGCAGAAGCGAGTACTACATTTGGCCCAAGACGGCGGTGACGCCAGGCTGTACAAGGACGTTGGTGGTCCCGCTGTCGGTAACAGCAGTGATTTTATGCGGAGATTTGCGGGGAAAGTACCGCCAAGGTTGGTCTAGCTGGCGCCAGCCAAGGGTGCCCAGTCACTTGGCGTCCTTGGCGCTCGGGCCAGGTCGACTACTGCACTTTTAAGCTGTCAGCGAGCCATTAGCATAGTATAGTCCATTGTTATTGAGTCCACTAATGTGAGGGCTAGAACCTGTCCAAGTGGATTCACTTTCTCCAAATCGGTCACCAGGCAGATGAAGGTATTTCTTCCAAGTACCACGTAACACTAGCCGATCTAAACAACTTTGCGATCTGGAAGACAACAAGTTCATGGTGTTCGGGACCACATGCCGGAATTCCTACTAGAAATTTGCCTCGATATCTGCAAATTATGGACATGTATCGTAAGTGCACCGCTGAACGGATTGATTAGGTTCGATCGCGCTCGCAGAGCGATGGCAATCAAGATCTTTCGCACATAGAAGCTCAATCTTCGCCCAGAATCAAGATTGAACAACATAACGATCCAAGCTGTTATTGTGGATTGTGTCTGTCGATGCTTACTTGCGCTGTTGGGTAAGGCGTCTGTCGAACGTGTCGGTTCCGGGTCCGGGTGCCGCCTTCAGTGACCCCCGAGTTCTCCTCCCTCGGAGCACCCGAAGACACGGGGTGACGGACAAGGTGAAAGCTGTTATCCTGGCAGCCTGATCCTTATGACCCCGAAGACCGAGGCAATGTACAAAGCCTGTGACATCGATTAGAGGGTCGTCTCTAGGCCCGTTAGTAACACGTTGATAAGCTGATCTCGTATGAGCTCGGCATTCTGGGCACCGTCGCAGAAGCTCGATCCTGTCCCCGTGTCTTTCAACACGTAAAACCCCACTGTACAAAATGCTCGACGAATCTCTTTACAAAGTTGAGGACGTCTTGAAAGCGTTGCGTGTGTACAGCCAGCAGTGGTCGGCCAGACACGATCAGACAGCACCATAAAGGGTGCCGTAGGCGAAACGGTCCGAGCACTCGGTTCATTTGTGTCACCTAAAGCAGCAACTGCAAGAGACATAGCATTATCGTCGTCACGTTCATAGGAAGTTGACCGTCCAGATAGAAACAAGCTTCTGCTACGCAGCCGAGATTACAAGACACAAGACCTTTGGATCATCCATGACTCACGAGTCCCACAAGTTTCTGAATCTGCTGTCCTTGTTCGCAAGCAGATCCTGAGGAGCGCCATCTTCCACGACCCGCCCCTGATCCAAAACAAGGATCCTGTCATAATCGACCACAGTCTGTAGCCGGTGCGCGACCGTGACGACCGTAAAGTCCCTGAATTCGTCTCTAATGATGCGTTGCATGGTCTCATCTGTCTGTAGGTCCACGTTAGCTGTCGCCTCATCGAGAATCAAGATCCGCGAATGCGACCGGTTCACGATTGCCCGCGCCAGGCAAAAAAGCTGTCGTTGACCATGAGAGAGAAGTTTTTCAGGGTTGAGGCTGACATCCAGACCACCTGCAGAGGAAATAGTGTCCCCGAGACCAACTTTGTCAAGAGTGGATATAAGTGCATCGTCTGAGGCGCTGCGAGAGAACGGGTCGAGATTTTCTCGGATCGATCCGTGGATGAATAGAGGTTCTTGAGGAATGACAGTGAGACCTTGACGCCATTCTTCTCGGCTCATGATGCTCATAGACTGGCTGTCAATCACGACAGTGCCGTTTCTGATGGTAAGCATATGTAAAAGCGTCATCACCACTGAAGATTTGCCGGAGCCTGAGCGACCAACAATGCCAACCTTCTGGCATGGGGATATCGAGAAGTCAATTTCCTGAAGAACGAGAGGTCCCTCAGCCGCGTACGACGCAGATACCTTCTGAAGAGCTATAGCACCCTGACCAGGCCAGCTCTCCGGGGTATGCTCGTGTTCTTGTGGCAGATGCTCGTACGGTGTGCTTTCGACAAAGCTTTTGACTCGTGCAACTGCGCCGAGCGAGGTTTCCAGTATCGTCCATTGTTTGATGACCTCTGTCAAGCTGAGGTTGAAATTCATAATATTCAATAGAGCGACGCCGACCAGACTAGCATCAAGCTTCTGGCGCAAATTGACGATGAGAACCATGAGCAAGACTGCTAGACCGGCGACTGTAAGATCTAACACAAGGTTGAGCCATCTTTGAATACAGAAAAATGCGTACAAAGGACGCTGCGACCTGTCAAGAAGCTTTAGGTTTCGTTCTTCGAAATTTGAGGTCCAGCCAAATGCACGAATAGTTACCAGACCGTTGAGAGTCTCGATAAAGTTCGAATAAAGGGGTGATTTTGCTTCTAGGTCGATCAATCTGATTTGCTGCGACGTTCGCAGATAAAATTTCTGGAGGACATACATGATGGCGAGGACAGCGGGCATGATTGCTGCGAAGTATGCGGCAGAAAGGCAGATGAGGATAGCCTGCATCACTGCGATGCAGGACGAGGCGGTGAATTCGACAAGAGCCGACGGTAACTCGAAATCCACAATGTTCATGTCTTGGCTGAATCTGTTCACAATTGTCCCAGTCTCTGTCGAGGTAAAGAAGAACAATGGCGCATTTCTGACGGTACTGAGAAGGCGGTCATGGAGTTTGACAGCAGACCGTGGTACCATCCTCAGGTAAGCAAGAAAGACAAGGCAGGTGAGAGTTATCATTGCTGCTGCATTGAAAACCAGAAGACCTCCGAGATATTCACCATTGACGCGGTTGCCCTGGGATGCGGCCGCTCTAGTCCAGAACGTCAACCACAATGCTACAAGCCTGTCAGCGATCTCTATAGCCCATTGTTTTGTGCAGAGCGCCCAACATACCTGGAAATTGCGCGAAGAACGCAAACGAAGCGGCCAAGGCCAAGAAAATGGCCACATAAGCATAACTCGTCGTGGCAAAGTAGTATTTATAGACACTCCAATCTCCGACGGGTCGATTGAGGTCATTCTCTGCCACAGCACGTTCGTTGCCCTCGGCTTCTACGATATTGGTCAGCTCAGGCTCGTCTGTTCGTCTGGTAGTGTCCTCGGTTGTATGCCGTGCGGCCAGTTGAGAAGTGTAGCCCTTATTTGCCATAAGCTGGTCAAAAGGCCCTTGCTCGGAAATTGACCCATTCCAATCTAGTGCAATGATATGATCAGCGTAGGATAATCGATGAGCAGCATGTGTGACCAAGACTATGGTCATATCGAGGTCTCTCAGAAAGCCTCGCTTCCCCAATAAGCGGGAGAAGATTACATCCTCAGAGCCAGCATCTAGTCCGCTGAACACATCGTCCAAGATCAAGATCTGCTTTCGCGAGTAGATAGCCCTGGCAAGAGCCTGGACGAAGTCAGCCGCAGGTAAGTGGGAATAGTTTGGTAGTACTTACCACGCGCAGCTTTTGTCCACCGGAAAGCACACTGCCGGCAGATCCAACCTGCGTACTGTCCCCATATGCAAGGTTCTCGAAGTCATCATGCAGCGCACAAGCATCGATGACCTTGGAATAGAACCCATGCTCGAAGATGGACACACCTATGATGTTCTCGCGAAGAGTACCATGGTAGACCCAGGGAGACTGGTCCACGAAGGCGATTTCCCCAGAGTCTAGGAATATATGCCCTTTCGTAGACTGAATCTCACCGAGCAGTCCCTTTACCAAGCTTGTTTTACCACATCCCACTTTGCCTACTAGCATTGTAAGGCCAGCATATACTTCGAAAGAGACGTCATTGATGACAGGTTGCGTGCTGTTTCCCCATGAAAGTGTACAGTTCGCCACCCGGATGCTAGGGGTCCTAACAACTGTGCTTGTAGTTCGATGTGTGCGTGGCGATAAAGTCTTCAACTCGACACCTCGCGTGTTTGCATTAATGCTGACCAGAGTAGCTTCTTCATCGCTTGCACAGTCCGCTTGACTTACAGTAGGTGCAAGCAGGCGGTCATCACGACGAGATGTCGAAAGCAGGTAGTCCTGGATTCGGTCAAAACAACCAATAGATATCATCACCTGAGGAATGGCGAAAATGATCAGGATTTTTGTTGGGTTTGCCAACAGCGAGATCAGCGACAAGGTTGTGTAGGCGGAGCTTGCTGTGAGCTGTTGTCCATTGTGGTGGGACATCACGACGTAAATTGCGAAAGCTGCACCCGGTGCAAAGATGTCCGCAACGTTGCCACATATGACACCGTATGCCATCAGGCGCCTCGATCGGAGTGAGAGCTTGATCTCTAACTTCCGGAGACGTCCAATGGTAGAGCTCAGTACTGATACCAATCCGAGCATCTTGACACTTTTCATTGCCTGCAAAGATTTTGTGGTGACACTTACACGGTTTTGAATCTCTGCCAACCACTTTTTCTGTGCGGAAGCCATCCGAGAAGCTACCACAAAGACCAGGGACAATGCTAATGCCGACACAATGACAGGTCCTAACAAGGCCAGCCCTAGCTCATCTGCAAGAAGCCAGATGGCAATACCGACCTCGACTGGACATGCCCAAAGCTCGTGGAGAATGGGCATGGCTTCCGATAGTCGCTGGACATCAGTTGACATCAATGTAACGGCAGCGGCTTCGTCTAAAGCACTAACATCTTGAGCTTACAGTAAGAGTACTGAGAGTCTGGGATTAACTTACGTGACTGAGAGTGCTGTGGTTTTATTGTAGATTGCTGCCACAAGTGCGCCTCGGACCATAGCTGCCACTCTATAGGCCTGATAATTATACATGGCCACCGATATCTAGACGAGAGTGTCAGCTCAGAATCTGGAAAAGTTGACTAGTCCACCAGTATCGCGTTTATACCTACGGCGGTTCCCGTGTACACCAACCCATAAGCTGCAGTTAAGCCCCAGCCTTGATTTGTAATAGATAGTGTGTCAGGCTGACCAACAAAGGTTGTGACTCTCCTGATAAGTAACGGTTGCATGAATCGGAAGAATATGTGGCATAGCCTTGGGATGACCGCAGCTGTGAGAGGTACAAACATACAGCGTGCCATGTTAGTCAGAAGTTGGTGACGCTTTGCGATCTTGTTACCTTGGTGCGGTCAGCGGCGTGCCTGAATGGAGCCAGGATCGGTTAGAGCTTACGTCTTGCCCATCGTGTATGGAACCTTTCGCTCAATGAGTGTGCAGTCAGATTCTCATCTGTGTGGAAGAGGTCGTTTTCCTGCAAGACGTTTTTGAACCCAGAAAGAAACAATGGATTCAGCCACCAAAACACCGCACGCGCAAATAAACTGCTAGTGCTTTCAGGTGGATGGTGAGCGTAGGACGGCAATAAGAGTTTCCGCTTTTCCACAGCTTCGATAACAACGATCAGAAGCTTAACGGCTAAGGAAGTCGATGCAATGCCGGAAAGAGCAGAAGTCCCCGCGCGTAGCCACAATGTCCTCACTTTGGCAGCATCCAGAGGCAAGGTGAAGAGAAGGTAGGCGTTAATGAGGAAGCTGGGATGGATGGATCGTGAGTGCTCGACAGTCGATAGACCACAGAGTCCGAACGCCACAGCCACTGACAACGAGGCGGCAGCAATGGAGGCAGGGGTCTGGTACGTGGGCTCAAGAGCCCAGGCTGACAAGTTCGCGATCTGTAGCGTCGTGAAGGCAACCAATAACACCTGGAGCAAGACTCGGTAAGTACAAGACTTAGTATCAGGAAGTCAATTCACAGACCAGTTTTATTGTCCGCAGTTGCGAAACCCTGACTTTCCGCGACGCATGCCGTAGGTGCAGAATACGTAAGGGCGCTGTCAGTAGTAGCAGTACAGAAGGTAGGATGGATAGTATCGTATCTTCGAAGAGAAGTGTGAAGTCGAAGACACTCTCCCCGGGTATTTGACAGAAGGGGCCGAAGCTGTTATCGGCGCACTCCATGTTCCTGTCAGTATGGTGTCGCTAGGATAGCCGGGATGATGTGTGTGCCCTTTGGTATTGAACAAACTGCACAGAAAATGTCAAGAAAAGTTCGTGAGCTCGAAAACCCTTTGGGTCTAGTCTGACAATGACTAGCCCGTTCAGCCAAGCAATGTAGCACCTGCGGTTGTTATCACTGGTGGACAAAGCAGTGTTTACTCATTCCTCGAAGTACTCGCAACTCAACATCAAGCACCATGATCCAACAGACTCTGCACGGTATCCGTGATAGTCTCTTCTGTACTCCTATACTCCATCCCCAACACCTCCTTCGATCTGCTATTGTCTATCCCGAACTTCATGGGCGCAGACTTTTCCTTCAAATTCTGCAGCAGGTCGTCGCTAATTCTCTCCTTGATGGTTGGGAACTTCTCCCGGATCAGCTCACCGACATACAAATCAGTGAACGGGCCAGCCGTAGTAAAGATTCTCTTCCCCTGCGCAGTGGGGTAGCTTGGCTCAACGGCGCGGACGTGCGCTTCAGCTAGGTCACGGACGTCGACATAGAGACTGCTGCCGATTGGACCTTCGTGCTTCTTACCCTCCATGATATTGAGGGCACGCTTGTTAGACGTGTTAATGCTGTCGAGCGATTTAAGCTCGTGGAGTATTGGCCCGAACACGAATGGCGGGTTAAGAACGGTGAGAGTGAAGGGCAGTGGTTGCTCCTTCTCCATGAAATCCCAGGCGGCGGTTTCGGCGAATTTCTTGCTTCCGCGGTAGGTCAATTGTGGATTGGTCGTGTTTACAGCCTCTTCCCAGGTCATTGGGTTCCAAGCATCTTCGTTGTAGACGTCAGGCGGATTTGAGGGGTTGGTCATGGCGGCGAATGAAGATGTGATGACGACGCGCTTGACGGAGTCGCCGCCGTACTGCTTGAGGGCGCGTAACACGGACGTCGTGCCGATAACGGCGGGATTGAGGAGATCCTTTTCATTGTCCTGAACGTTGTAGTGAAATGGAGAGGCTGTGTGGATTACTGCATCGAGAGGGGAGTGCTTCTTGATCACATCGTCAAAGGAAGATGGCTGTGAGATGTCCTCGACTATCGCAATGGAGATGCGTGCCGATGGGTACTTTGAGGTGATGAAGGATCCTTTGGCTGCAGATCGAACGGTGGTCACAATCTCGTAACCTCGCGAGACAAGACGTTCGATAACGTGTGAGGCTATGAAGCCAGAGCCGCCTGTGAGGAGAACTTTCATCTTGAGTGTCAAGGTCTAGCTTTTCTGTTAGTCGTTCTGGTTATTAAGGCACTGGTAGAGTGGCGCAACCCTTATCTATGTGCCTGAGCGAAAGCAGCAGATGGGAATAAAGGTCAGCAACAGCTTTATCAAGCAATTACGTTGGACCATGAAAAGTCCGATGGCGAGTGGGAGGTTTTAGAGAAGTGCTCCAAGAGCATCCGGAATTTGGCCGAGGCTAGTTGGATCTCCGACAGAGGGAAGCACTCCTTCTCCAAGATAGCCTATATATAGTGTGAGTAAGCAAAATGGCGTTGGTATCGAAATGCACTCATACACATAGAACAAATACTTTTTGATCTGCCCAAGGCCACTTGGCTGGTCTTTGCCATCTGTTGTTGATGAACCTCACACAGCACTTCCACCCTTCATTGCCGCTTCCCATACAAAGCACTTCCGGTCGAATCCACCACTAACAAGTATCTCTTTCTTGTCTTCACCGTTACCTATATGCCCAGCCCAGAGCGTTCTCACTTTAGACCCAACCTCATGACCTCTTAGCAAAGCCACAACCTTCCCAGTCTTAGCCTCCACACCTCTGATGACACCATCATCTCCATTGACCCACAGTCCACTCCCATCAGGTCGCCACGCAATCTGTGGTGTGCTATATGGTGTCTGTGGTGCTTGTGTGGAGACTTGCAATGTGATGGCTGCGTCTTCACGATCTTGGAGCGCTAATTCCGCGCGTCCAACGGCAGCGACGGTCTGTGGAGGAGCCGGTTCGGTGAAGCCTTGTGTCGAAGGAGTGTCTGGGAAAAGTAGGCGTACGATGATAACTTTGAGGTGTGGGAGATGAGAGGTCGCAATGGCGAGGAGAGTGGGGTCAGACGGGTGAAGGGCGAGGGCGGAGGGTGTGAATGCTACCCAGGCATTGGAATGTGGCGCTAGATTTTGTCGGCCTGCTGCTGCGACAGAAATGCCGCTCTGTGACGAGGTGTCCTCAAGGTCAATGCCATGATAATATAGGAAGCTGGAATCTCTCCGAGAGACGACAAGGTAGAGCTTCTTTGTGTCTGGGTTCGTTACAAACACCATTGACTCAGGATTGCTTGGTAGGGTAATGGTGTGTGCAGGAGGCGGCAGGGAAGTAGCTCCACCTGCTTCTATGTCTTCAGCCTGGACACTGTAGATGTGGACCTTTTGATCCCACCCCGCAGTTGCAACGAGCAAAGGTTGAGTAGGTGATGACATCCAGCTGGCTACGTGGACAGCCCACTTGCTGTGGTCCCGACGCTCTGCAAGTAGTTCTCCCGTCAGATGGTCATGGACCATCAACTTACCGGACATGGTTGCTGACGCGGTGCGTGTTCCTCTCAAGAAGAAGGTGGTTGACAGGATTGGCGAATCTGCTTTCAAGCCTCGATCGGAAAGTACTGAGTATGGTGCTTTGGCTGTCACGGAGGAGCAAGTGTTATTCGCCGTGGAGATAGAGAGGGAGTCACCCTCTGTGTTTCCCGCTACGCACAGCACGTTGGTGTTGATGGCTAACTCTGGCTCGATTGGAGTCGTCGGTGCTGGCTGAGTCCAGCCGCGACTTTCACCATCGTCTTTCCTTTCGAAGTTGAGACTGGTGTCGAACTGCACCTTCTCCTCGAGGATTTTCTCAAGTGTCCAGTCTCCTTTGTTCGTAGCGGCGGCTTGCTCAGGCAGATTTGTCTCCTTCAAGAATGCCTCGAGTGTTCTGTTATGATGATTTGCCTTCAGGAACCGAGCCACCAAGATGGCGGGGGTTTGGTCGCTTCCCATGGTAGATTGCAGGAACGCAAGCGGTGTGGAACAGAAAGAACTTGAAGGTGTGACTACGATAATAGACTTGTCCTCTGATAGAATCAGTAATGTGATCAAGCTCGTACGCGACAAGGTTCATTATTCGTGGTGATCATGGTGGCAGGGAAACATCGTTGATATCCGGCCAATCGCGGCTTTGGCCCTGCTTCATTCTTGCCTATAGCTCTGCCCATGTTCGCATGCGCCAACTGCTTTAGGGCCAGTGGAGGCACGACAACGGATTGAAGAGCTGTTGGTCTGTGGGACAGAGCATACGAACATCGGTCACCGGTGAGACCGAGAAGGTGATAAAAGGTACCTATGAAGCAAAGCTGGCATGGCGGTGCACGCGCTTGCCCAGACATGGGAGCTCAAAGAAGGCGCCGGGCAGGAAGATGGAGATGGCCGCTGGCGATGCTTCTCCGCAATGGCGTAGCCTAGCCTGGCCTAGGTAGTAATTATGGTAATAATTAGCATTGAGGTTGAACGTGCCTCTAGGTACCGACTAGTCCGCGGTCTTCGTCCTTCAGGCTGCACCGATACCCAGACTTGGAGGACTGCAACAGCACTACCGCTCCATCTCAACAGTACCTACAATGTCTGCGCAGGTACCGGCATCGCTCAAGGCAGCAGACGTCGCGCGCTTTGCGCTTCGAGCTGGGCAGCTTGAGCAGGCCAAGCCGGTCATCGCATACTGGGCCAACTATTGGATTGCACAGCAGATATTGCACAAGGGCCTGCACAGCGCCGATGAAGAAGCCTTGACGTACACTACCACGCTCATGGACAAGCTGGAGAAGGTGGGCACAAGGTAAACAAGAACGAGGTTGCAGCTGACGCGAGGATAGTTCAAGACCGACCATTCGAACGACGAGACGGTGACAGACGACGTTGCTGGAAAAGCCTACGTCGAGCAGTTCGGGCTAGAGACATTCACAAGAGCAGACAACGCTGTCAGGGCGAACAAGGCGTCGAAGCAGACGGCAGAGACCTTCCAAGCTTCCTCTACCTTTCTGGAGCTGCTGCAAGTCTGGGGCCCTTTGGAGCCCGACATCCAGCAAAAGATCAAGTTCGCAAAGTTCCACGCTCTGAGGATAGTCAAGGCGTTGAAGGCAGGCGAGGACCCTAACCTGTCCAACCCCAAGCAAGAGCCTGAGGAGGAAGCTTCGGCGCTCGATCCCAACGACCCGGAGGTGCAGGCTCTGAATGGGGATTCAAGGAAGGACAGACAACCCTCGGTTGCAGAGGTGCCCGACGAGGCAGACAAGGCGCAAGCAAGACTGGCACACCAGTCGTCCTTGAATGAGTCGATACATCCCTCTCGAGCACCCTCTGCTCCGCCGCCAAACGCGACCACTCCACAAGCAGCGAGCGCAGGTGTATCTCCACTGCCCAAGGACGCGGCCAGCTTCTACACTAACAATCCAAACGAAGTCTCGCCCATCAGCCCAGATCGGAAGTCCTCACTTGGTGGCAACTATTTCCCTCAGATGCCACCACCCACATCCGCGCAAACTCAACCCAACCTGCCACCAACACTCCCGTCCGCGCCCAAGGACCTCGTCGATCCTGGACCAGCACTAGACCTGCCTTCAGCACCGCCAGACGAGGCAGGGGGCGTAGATCTCCCCGATGCACCATCGGAACCAGGACTACCATCTGCACCTACCACATTTGCGGAACCTCAACCCATCGCTCCACGCACGCCTCTTGACTCCTTTCAGGCCCCCCCTACGCCTGGCCAGCCACCAATTGCCTCGATACCTCCGAACTTACCACAAGCACCTCACCAGCCGGCGCCTTCAATACCCACACCATCGAGTGCTACGCAAAAACCGTTCTTCGCGCCTCCACCGACTGCACCGGCACAGCCAGCATATACTCCTGCACCACAGACTGTAGTCAATACAAGTGTCGAAGTTGATGAGGAGGCGATGATGAAGGCACAAAAACATGCTCGATGGGCCATCAGTGCGCTCAACTTCGAGGATGTCCCTACTGCCATCAAGGAATTTCAGCTTGCTCTACAACAATTAGGAGCACGATGATTACAGTAATGTGTAGATATTGTCGCACGATACCCAATGATACATGCTTGCTTGACTGATTGATTGCATGATTGACTGATGGAGATGTCAGCCACCCCACGTTTGTCCCACTGCACCTGCATCACCGTCGGTGCCACTGCATGCAGAAGAGGGCTAGGTGTTACGGGTGCTAGTGTGGTCGCGAATTATGTAAGCCATGACGCGCAACTAAGCTAAAGTGAGCATGATCTCAGCGGAGTTGGGCGCCCTCCAGGCCTGCCAGTTCAGGCTCTCCAAACACCGTGACCCCAGAGCCGCAAGTCAGAAATCCTTCAGCAAGCACAACTCTGAGATCCGTCCCATCACATTTGCTTCACATCGATCGATCGCACTCTCATCACTAGCAGCAACAGAGACATCAGCTGTATAAACATCGACCATCCATCTTTTCGCATAACAACCACCGTCTGTCGTGGAAAGTAGCCGATCAACCACCATTTGGAGCTCTGCGGCACAGTCGACGGCTGTAATCACCCCAGACGACCCTCCACAGCTCACGCATGGCTCTAGCCATGACGCCGGTTACGCTGCCGGCGGCACACGACGACATCATGGACATAGACATAGACATGGACGTTGATGACACGCTGCCAATCGCTGGCGAGGACGAGATACTCGAAGTATGACCGCAATGCGCACCTACAAGAAGTAGCCTGACGAGAGTGAATAGGAAGGAGAAGAACCAGAATTCATACCAACAGGGCACCAAGTGAGCACGGGAGAGGTCGCTGCCATCTATCTGGAAGACCCAGCGCAAGAACCACAATGGGAAAAGGTACACATCAGAGGTGTTGATGACCTGTCCACGGATAACATTCGGACGTTCGCCAGCGACTACTACGCCGAGGCAGATCCTTATGTGCAGTGGATAGACGACACAAGCGCGAACCTGGTTTACAAGGACAAGTCTATGGCGAAGAAAGCATTGCTGGAATTCGTCATGCATCCAGTCTCCGAAGAGGACATCATCAACCACCCGTTCGAGCTGCGGACCGCAAAACCACTCGTCATCAACCCTGGTTCCATGCTCACCGTCCGCATTGCAATGGCTGGCGACAGGAAAAGGAAGGGTGCCAAAGATGCAAGCAGATACTATCTCATGCACCCCGAAGTAGATCCCACCGAACGAGCACGAAGGGTCGGCAGAGCTGAGAACGGGGACTACAAGAGGAGGAGGTTCGACGACAAAGAGCACAGAAGAAGGCGACACCAAGACGACAATGCAGACACCACGAACGACTTCGAGGCGAGCATGTACGACGACGCTCCGGCTGCCAAATCAACCACAGACAGAGGCCGAGATCGAGATCTCTTCTCGCGCATCAGTAAGAGGCATCGGTCCGCTAGCCCTGTTGCCAATGGCGACGCAATACCCATGTCTGACTCCGATTCCGACTCTGCTCCTCAACGGCGGCGGCGCAACGGTTATAGAAACCGAGATAGCCCCCCACCACGGAGACGAAACAACGCCGGTCGCGAGCTCTTCGACTCATCATCGCACTCCGCTTCGCGTGGCAGTGGCATGAGAAGCGATGATCCATCCATCTTCAGTCGCATCTCAAAATCCGTACAGTCAGAGTCTAAAGACAAGACAATGACTACAAGCTACGAGACGAATCAGGGTGTAGCCCGCCAACTCCGCGCCGATCTGAAAGCAGCGCAGAGCAGCTCTCCGGCTAGGAGCCATAGAAGAGCTCGCGCCATTGACTCACGGGTGGAGGAGGATCTAGCAGAACGCTTCGGCAGGAAGAGCATATCTCTTGATAGTACCAAGAGTGTCCGCGAGCAGACTGTGAATTCTGGAAAGGAATTGTTTGACAGAGACGCGAACAGCGGTTTCACGATCAAAGGCTCGGCCAATCAAGGCATGAGCATCAAGGGAAGAGCAGGCGACGTGAAAGAGCTATTCCCGGACAGATTCTCCACTGGGAACGGTGGCAGAGGCGGCAATGCTGGCAAAGAGCTCTTTGACCAGCCTGTGCGGGCGAGAGGACCGAGGCAGAGAGCTGGTGACCTGTTCGACTAGAAGTTGAACACAGGATTTGTGGCAGGTGCTAATGACGATACACTCGCAGGCGCTCCTGGTGTGCGGTTAACCCGAAGCGAGAAGAAGGTATTATCACTCCGGAGCTAGAAGCATTGGGCATTGGAGAGTTGGATGAGAAGGCAGATTAGCGTCAGGGCTCCCACGGTGCACATGCAGATGCATCAAGATACGCAGCAGCAGCTCTACATGCTTGAGCTGATTTCTCCCAGCGAGATCTCGAGCGTTACTGAGCCAGCAGTAGAATGATCTAATGATGAATTACGTGCGGCTCCGCCTCGTCTCGAAATGGAGACTTGCCTGCCTATGAACCGTCCAAGATATGCTTTCGATTCGTGATGAAGACGTGCTATCAATTCAAAAGGTTGGAAAGTGTCTCCTAACAAGATGCAACACCCTGTTTAGTGCAGCTGCATTGTGACTGACCTAGGAGCATGGCATTCTTCGTGCTCAAGGTCACGTGTTCAGTCACGCGCGCAGACCATCGGCCGAATTATCGAGCTGGCCGAACACGATACTATGCATAATATCGGAGAGCAGTCTCTCTCGAGGATCACCAATACAACGCGTAAGAACACCAAGGCAGAGCTCGATCCGAGAGCTGTAACGCCTTCTCTGGAAACCTGGTGCTGTCACTCGGGACAAGTCAGTGCTTCGATCAACGTCTTGAATTTTGTTCACATTGGTTCGCGTAAGCGATTCCGAACATCGGCAAGAACGCGAGTTTGCCGTTGCCGTCGCCGAAAGCTCTTCAGCTCCACGGCACGCGATCCCTTGAACGCGAACAACTCCCCTGCCATGGCTGACAACGACGAAACGGAAGGCCCATCACACAAGCGAAAGATATCTGAAACGGATTTTGGCTCCCCTGCTCTCGACAAGCCACGGAAAAAGCCCATAGCCTGTCGGCCATGCCATGCCCGAAAGATCAAGTGCTCTTTCGGTCATCCATGCGAGCCATGTCAGCAAGCTAAGCGTGAGCACGAATGCGACTATCCAAAGCGTGATCAAAAAATCACTGTCAATTCTAGCTACGTGGAGAAGCTGCTTGCAGAAAACCGACGTCTGCGCGAGCAAAGTGAGAATCTAGACGGCCATGCTGAGCCCCCAGCCACTATTGCCAGTATCAATGTCTCATCAAGCCCGATGGAAAGTGGTGATGCTCGTAACCCCTTGCTTCATGACAGGTCATGGTTCTTCCCGCTCGGTAGTACGGGACCAATTCATATCAGCGAAGCTGCAGATGCTGCTTTTGCTACACGCTTTCGTGAGACTCTTGCCGAGGATGGAAAGGCAGAGCATATTCCTCGGACAGATTACATGACAGATGGCAAATTGATGGGCCTCGCGGACAAGGAAATGCCATGGCCACCACTTGCACGAGCACGTCTTCTAGTCAAGGCCGCCTTCGATACGGTGGGCTCATGCTATCACTGCTGTCGAAAGAGCGAGGTATACAACGGCCTCAAGCGACACTATCGGGATCCCACAGCTCCAAGAACGATATTCACATGTAAGCTTGAGGCGCTTTTCGCACTCGGTGAAGCTTATTCGTGTCGCACCCAGTCCATCTCAGAGGATACTTTTCCTGGCCTTGGGTATTTTGCGAGAGCCAGCAGGACCTTGCGCGGCACTCGAGAGAGACCGCAGATTGACCATATTGAGGTGTTGCTATTACTCTCACTGTACTCACTTTTGCTCAACAGGAGACATGGTGCATATTATCTGGCAAGTTCTGCCGTCAGATCAAGCATCATCATGGGCTTACACCAGAATGTGCCTGAGTTGCAGGTGCCGGATCGTGCAGCACGGGAGCATCGCATTCGCATCTGGTGGACTGCATACACTTTGGAGCGCCTGTGGGCTTCGAAGATGGGCCATCCAATATCTGTTCAGGACGATGATATTGGAGTTGACCTTCCATCGGATACTGGTCTGTCAGATGTTGAAGCTGCCGACTTCCTTGACGTGGAATACGCCAATGCCAGCATTCGGTTGGCCCAACTATCGCGACACATCATCAGTTCAATTTACAATCGTAAATCAGTACATGGGGCGTTTTCCCAACGTGTCCAACTGGCGTTGAAGGACCTGAGAAGCTGGGTTGAAAGTCTGCCAAAACATCTCCAAATCCCGGCCGGAGGTCTCGCCCACCCATTACAACGCCCCCAGAAGTGGTTGCATCTGTCCTTCAACCAGTATGTTATCTTGTCCACGCGACCAATCCTCTTGCATGTACTTCGAGCACACAAGCAGCTCTGGAATGACGCCTCGCGCACGAAAGACCTTAAGAAGGAGATTGGAGAGACACCGCTCGCGCTGGCCGAAGCATGCATTCGATGCGCACGGCATTCTCACAGACTACTGACAGATACCTGGATCGATGGCTCGTTCGCAATTTATGACTATACATATACACAATACCTGTTCTCGGCTGCTACCATTCTCGCGATTTCCAGCATCTCCATTGGACAGAACGACGACTCTGACAAGGACGGTTTCGATTCGGCATCCCAGTTCCTCGATCAGCTGAAGCAGAATGGCAACTATGCTGCAAGGGAGTTCTGCCAGCATCTTCAAGCCATCAAGCTCAGTCTGAATACATTCCGGAACCCAACAAATGCGGATACTTTCAACGCGTTCGCCCTGCCCTTCCCACAGCCACCGTTCACTCCATCAAATACCACGCCAGGAAGCACTTTCCAGCCGACGATGACTGCGGAAATGGCGTTGGCAGAACCATCGCTGCAAGACTTCCTGACACATTCTGATTTTGATCCTGGATTTCTTGATACGCAGATTCAAGGTGATCAATTTCAGGGCTTCTATTACCCTATGCTGCAGGATGAAGCATGGTTTGCCGGCTAGATGGGTTTGCATCCGTTCACGAGGACTTCAAGCTGTTCACCTGGTCGATCGGACCACCAATGTTCATTTTTCGTGACACTGACAGAGTATCTGCACTTGGATGAAGCTCTCTCGCATTAGCTTTCAGCCTACAAACCTGAGTATCTTTGGCGTTCACAGCAGACCTACCACGAACAATGTTAATGAGCTGATGAGGCGTGCCAGGTGATCATTGCGCCCTGTGCCCCTTGGATCCGGTCGGATCTTGGCACCACCGGATAGTGCTTGACTAAGTACTAGCTTGGCAAGAAGGCTTTGGCAAAAATCGGTCCGCACTGGGGCTCAATTCGTGTATGACAGCTTCAACGCGACTCCGGAAGAGCAGCTCATTCTGCAATATCGGCGTTTGATCATATCGTTGCTGCTTGTAGCGAATTGTATGTTGTTCGACTCTCCACGATCTACGATTCATGCTTTGAAAGTGAGGCACAGGAACCGGGGTTGAAGGACAAATAGGAGACCACCAACGTGGTTGATGTGTTCCTTTTCCCGTCTGAATTTGCTTTCCTACAAATCAACCGTGCTTCTGCTGGGAGCATACTGATCATCAGCCAGTCGTCGCGTACTGTCTGTAGACTGCATTTTCCAAGCGACTCGACATTACTCGATCCAATTCACTTCATGTGGGCCGATTTGCATCCCGACCGTTCGTCATGGTGGCTTTTCAGGCATCAATCGGGACGACGTGCATTCAGCTGCAGGAACTTTCAGCTGGTTCATACATCTTCGTCCTGGAGATGCGAACTCTCACGCTGTCAGGTACTTTTGCATCCAGCATGCCACAGAATGCTGGCTACGAGCAGGAAGCCCGAATGTCAGAAGAGTCTTACAGGCTGGGTTCCACTGCTCAATGACACACTGTGCAACATTGGGGACGTAAAGCTGCTGTCATCTGTACTATAGCAAGCAAAGTAAAGGCTAGATATCCTTTCTCAATAGAAACTCCCCTCTTGATCCTCGTCTATACCTGTGTGTCGAGTGCTTTGCCGTTGGTGCAAAGAAACAAAAGCTAGGACAAACAGTGGCATTAGCACGACGCCCAGCATCCATCCAAGTTACTGCTCGAAACTGCAGCTTTTTCACGATTGCAAGTCGTACCTTCCGCTTCTCGGTAGCCAAATGTGCACGAAGAAACCCCTTCCCGTGGTGACCGATCACCACATTCTACGGCACCTGAAATCTGACGAACCCTAGCCATTAAGTCCGCTAGCTTTGAAGCTTCAGCTATTCTCTAGTTCCTTTCACGATATCCCACTCGTCTTCGTCGAGCTTACTGGTTGTGGCAGGTGTTTGTACACTATCGGATAGGACTCCCTGAGCCATTATGCTTGACTGTAAGCCTTTGTTGTTCGCGTTCGTCTCTGCGCTTCCTGAGACAACGAGCGTACCTCCTGATCTCGCGGCGCCTGCATCTTGCCTTGATTGATCAGCAGCTGCGTGCGTCGCACCTATAGCTCAAGTCAGATAACTGATCTAGATGCTCTGCTCAGACTTACTCGAAGTACTTTCTCTCGCATCACGACTTCGTCCAGAAGCACTAGTACCAAGCTTGTCGGGCCGTCCATCGGCACCACAAACACTCTCTGCTGATGGACCTGGTGCATAATGATAGCACTTGACCGGCATGCCAGACACTTGAGGTCTTCCTGAGCGGCGCCCACGGCAAAACAGCAACCCTACTTCTGCGAGGTCTTGTCGTAAGTCAGGCGGCCATGGAAAGGAAGGCAGAGGACGTGTCGTCGTTATAAAGCTCGGATCTTGGGACATGTCAGCTAATGGAACGAAACTCCAGGAGCAAGCAAAAGATCAGGCAGGCTGACCAGTTTTCGAGCGGCCTCATTTATACTCGCGATGCCTCGTGCTTGGTTAGCCGGCGCTATGTTGCTGTCTCATACGGGACGACCCAACAGTCTTGTGTGACAAGACTAAGCGCTGAAGAAGATAAGGTGGCGAGTGGTCCAAGAGAACACCCTGTTGGCTGTGAGAAAGTTCTTACCACGCAAGAGGCGGTCAGAGTCGACGACCAATCCGTCCGGACTGTAGTGGGAGCTCTATACGAGGGAGACCAAACCTCCAGCGATACAGCCATTCATACAGCAAGATATCCTAACTACTACTGCTGTGTGACAGTTGGTAAGAACTCTTCACTCCAATCACGCACGCTCTGTGGCGCATATCCTCGAATCATATCAGCAGGCGTTACTAAGGTTAGCCAACCGTTAATGAGCAGTCCCTTAGATTTGGCAACGACCACACTGTGAGACAGACTTGGGAGATCGTCGCGCGAAGTGACCAGGTTCTATGCGATCCTCGGAGCATGTGAAAACAGGAGACTTTCTGGTCGGAACAAACTATGCTTTTTGCCTTTAGGCAGCAGCAGCTCGAAGAAACAGTTTACTGATGGGATTCCTCTAACAACTGCAGCTTTAAGCAGCAATCAAGGCTTAGGATGCCCGTTTCGAGACCAAGATTTAAGCTAAGAAAGTATCCGCCTCACCCGCGCACGCCGGCCCAGAGACTTGAGATACTACTACCTTGGGTAATTACAGGCAGTGACGTCGTGTCGAATTTCACCGCCAGATGCCCAGCATAGCGCAGTCTTCGGATGTAGATGTGTCTTCTGTTGTGTAACATGAAAGCATTTTTCCAGAGAGGAGCGGACAGAAAGCAACGCGATCGCTCTGCCGCGCTCAGAAAAGTGATCGGCGTGCAACGCTTGAGAAGATTACACGGCCAACGGGCGTGTCATGACTACGATACACGCAAGGTTCAGGTATGATACGAGCTGCTGGCAGCACAGGGTGTGGATTTGCTTCACTAAATTGTGGTCGACCATTGGATCATGCTCACATTCACGGTGACTGCGTGCGTCTCGCAGGATTACCAGCCCTCTGCTCTGCAGATGCCATCACGCATCATCACACAAACAAGAAGAAGGCGGCATCTCGTTGACACGAGCACGTCGAGGGAGACGAGCCACGAAAAACGAGTCAATAAGACGATGTTCTAAGATCACCGGGGCGACAACTCCAAACCTCAGATATACCCGACCCTCGATCGTACTTGCCTAGGTGGCTGGTTCACGATTTTGAAGCTCGGCAATACGGGACGCTGGAACCGGTGTGCTATGAAGCTAGTTTGGGGTTTGTCCGCGAAGCACTTATAGCTATGGATGGGCGGTGTTGAACGCATCACCCTCACCAGGACTGTCCGAGAAGTATGATTGCGCCAAGTGTCCCACTGCTGAAAGCCAGGGCGAAGCATGAGTCGTGGATCGGAGACTAGTTGCGGGCGCTTGTATCGAGAGACGTAATCAGAGTGACAGCTGCGCAGTGTCAGGCAAGTGAAGTATGGTTGAATTGTTAGAAAAACCTACCCCAAGTGATCGGATCATATGACCGCTCACCGGTCGACGAAGGTGAACGTTCCCCGCAGACAAGATCAATGAAGCAGTTGCAAGCTGCTGCCATCACGAAAACCTCGTTCTCCGGAAACAATGTCTCATCAAAACATATGTTCATAGTGCCATGTGATCCAGCGAAGTCATTGGACTATGACTGCACACTTCTGACCCGCGGACACTAGCTGAGCAGGTAATGAGGCGAACGGCTCGTTAGAGACATAAAACTGGCGACAAATCACTGTGTCACTTCTAGGAGTCAGGCCACTGCAACTCTCAACGTCAACAGGAATACCTGAAGGCTAGGTATCTAAGCCGACGAATCCAGCATCTGATTGGCGAAGGCTATAGTCGCTGGAGGGCGAAGGCGATCAACTGTAGCAATGTGCATGGCTAGTATCAGGGATCGAAATCCGCTCACCACGCGCCACCAAACACGGCATACTGGTCAACGCCTTGCTTTCACTTCCATCAAGTCCTTCGCTCGGAGCTTCCTACGCCTCGCCCTTTCGCAGGGCTTGCGAGCTCAACCCGTTTGTCTCCAAAGTGCAACGAATCATGCTACTTCCGAAGCGTGCTTCGAGGCGGTGTGCACAAGCAGTCATGCAGAATGCCAGGCACTCGTGCGGCAGTGCAAAGACGGAGACTGTTTTACAAGCGTCGCAACTTTCGCAACTTGAGATTTGCACGTTTCCTCCACTTTTGGTGCTCTACCTAAGTGGGGCGTGCAGTTCATACAGCTGCGTCGCCGCCCGAGGGAGAGCATCTTGTGTCTTTGCTGATCAGGGAAGCACGGTGTCGGCTCGAGCATCGCACGAGCTGCCGTTGAAGCTCATGGTGTCAGTGACGAGCTCTACTAACCCCTACGCTAAGTCTTGAAGCTAGAACTTGAAAGGGAAGACATGAGCCCCTGTGATGTTCACCATAGCGCAAAAATTTCTCCGACCCCAAGAATGTTGCAATGTTCGATAGTATTTGCTACTATCTATGCCTCCAAGGCGACAAGCTTTCCCCGCAAGATCTGGAGCTGTCCAGTTCAGGGGAAATGTTGTCTTTTATGGTTGGACTGACTCTCCGGTCAACCACGAGCGAATCGTAAAGTCTACGACAATGCAATCTTTGACCATAAGTAATTCCTCAAAACTCAAGCCATGCCTTTTCTCATCTGTTCCTCTCTCTCATGCCTTAGCTGAGCACCCATGACCTCATCATGCTCCGGCCTTACACTCGGGTACTTCTTGAAGAGGAAGGCGAAGCCAACCGTGCACACGCACAACGCTCCCATCCACGCAGTCGTGACAGCGAAACCCATGGTGTAGCGTGGCAGATCGTCCTTGGGCCACAGCCAGCTGCCGTAGATCGAGGCACCATTGCCCAACGCGTTGATGAGCGCAATGGCAATCGCTCGCTTTTCCGCGGGGAAGGGCAAAACATGCGAGATCCACGTCTTGACAAGCGGCGAGCAGCCGTAGATGGAGCCGAAGGCGAACACGGAAAGTGCGTAGCGAGCCATGCCGTGGTCGACACAGATGACAGCGATGAAGAAGATAAAGCCGAAGCCAGATAGACCGGCTAGAACCGGCCAGATGCTCCTGATGCGGTCGGCTAGGTAGCAGCCTACCAGGATCGTGACGGTAGCGAAGCCGTATGCAGGGATCGTGTAGTCTGGGAGATCAGCTGTTAGTATCAAAGATCGGGAGGAGCGAGTAGGGGAGAAGCCGTCGCGACTTACATTGAGCCTCGACCGAGCTGAAGCCGAAGCTTTTGACAAGACTCGGGATGAAGTAATGGATGGTCTGTGACCCGGTGACGAGCACGAAAAGCAGGCAGAGGCACCAAGTGCGCCAGTCTTTGACGGTCATCTGAATGGCATCCCATCCCTTCGTCTTGCCGTGTGCGCCTTGCGTGAGACCAATGCCGTCCATGGCCAACCGGTTGCAAGCGATGATTCGTTCGTCCTCGGTGAGGAATTTTGAACTCGTGGTGGTGGGGTAATCGGGCATGATGAAGATGTTGAGGACCCCAAAGCCGACAGTGATCAGGCCTTCGATAATCTGGAGGTGAACGAGTTAGTGAATAGTCACAAGGGTATTTTCCTGGAATGCGAGACTTACGAAGAGCCATCGCCAGCCGGCTACGCCACCGAGACCGTCCATGTTGTCGATGATGACTCCAGCGAGCAAGCCGGAAAGGGCGCCGGCCATGCCGACTGACGCGTATAGCCAAGAGTAGCGCGTCGTCAGCTCGTACCTTCGGTACCAGGAGCTGAGATAGAAAGCACATCCGGGTGCTAAGCCCGCCTCGGCAAGACCGAGCAAGAACCTCATCGCCACGAGATCCTTCCAATTTTGCGCAGCGCCCATGCATGTCGCGATGATGCCCCACGTGATGCCAAGGCCGGAGATGTAGCGTGACGGTCTGACCCTGCTTAGGATCATGTTCGAGGGCACCTCGCCAATGAGATAGGAGATGAAGAAAACGAGCACGATGATCGAATATCGCGTGGAGGTGAGGTTGAAGTCATCTCCTAGACCGCCCACTCTGGCGTTACCGATGTTCGACCGGTCGACGTGAGCCATCAGATAGAGTGTCCAACAGCATGGCTATCGTTTGTTAGCACTAGTATGCGGAGGGGAGAAAGTCACATGAGAAGGACTCACGACTAAGCGCCAATCAAGCTTGCGACGGAGCGCTTTCTCCTCTGGAGAATTAGGATCGTACGAGGCTGCAAGCTGCCGTGCTTGTTCTTGGTCAAGTGTGCTTTTGCCATCTTCGAAGTTGTGTTGGTCGACATGGGCAATGTGTTCAACGGCCCCCGCGATTGTTTTCGCTTCCGTGGCTGCCATTGTGTGGCTGGTATGCAAGGGTGTGAGGATGTGGTACTTGCTGCCTTGACGATATCGACTCCAGCGAGGGTCGGTGGACTTTTATGGTCATGAGTGACTCGCTGGCTCAATGCTCAAGCTCGGTGGCTTGCCGGTTGCTCTGCTTGGTCGACGGAAACCCGTGTTGTGAAAGACACCAGATCACCAGATAGGGCATGGGATGCCAGCATCGCTTGACGATAGCTTACTTGGCGAATGTATGTGCACGGCATTTGCCAGAGCACCGCCGAAATGTTCCAAGCAACTCTTTGTCACATCGTGCGGACGGTGATGGATCCGTGGCGCGGGGCCCCAGATGTTGCAGATACTTTCCAGTGGTCATAGGTAAAGGTCTTGAGTCTCGCGAGTCTACGGATATGATGTTCGTCGGCAGGTCTCCTTGTCTTTGATGTTCTGCTACCATAGGTGGACGTCGGCATTCTCGCGAACGATGGAAGTTCGGGACACACGGCCCGTTCGGTGCAATGAGGGCACGTAGCCAAGAGGCTCAAGCTTCACGGCCAACTAGCTTCGTCATTAAGCGGTGCTAAGATGCACCTGACTTGCCTAAGTCGGTAGAGGTTGACCACGGCACTCCCCCGACCGTTCTAGTCTTAGCTTAGTCTCGTCGGTGGTTTACCGGCCCGTGTCTTTCGTCTGTTCGGCTTCTCGTTGGATGCTCAAAGCCCGGCTGCAACTCCAGCAATGCTCGATATGCGGCGTTATACCGCATCATGATGGATCTTCAGGCTCTTCAGGCTGTCTTCGACCGTCTGCCTGTCCATGAAGCACATACATTTAGTAGCTCTAGAAATGAAGATATGCTGAAAGATCTTAACATCGTGTGTCCTCCTGTATCAACTCTTTCATGATACCACCAACATCTCCCAAGACTTGACCAAGTAACAACTCGATTACGTACACACCAGCATCATGGCTATCAAACAGACACAACAACCTAGAAGACCACGAATTGGCGTAACTTTAGGCGACACAGCTGGCATTGGCCCAGAACTGGCAGCAAAGCTTCTCAGTAACTCAGCCAACGTCCGAAATGCAGAGGTGCTTCTCTTCGCCGACCACTCAGAAGTCGAGCAAGCATGTGCCGATGCAGGAGGAGTCACCATTGATTCTTCGGTGAAGATCATGCACGACGGCACAGCTTCTAATCAAGCCATTGTAAGACAGCAAGCAAGTCAGGCGGGCGGCGAGCGCTGTCTTTACCAGTTCAAGCGATGTTTGAAGATGGCGAAAGCCGGCGACCTCGACGCTATCGTCTTCGCACCACTCAACAAATCCTCGCTCAAGAAAGCCGGCATGACCGAGGAAGACGAACTCCGATGGTTCGCCAAACAACTCAACTACGCTGGAACGACCAGTGAGATCAACGTTGCGGGACAGCTTTGGACCGGACGTGTCACAAGTCACATCGGAATAGAGAAGGTGGCAAGCATGATCAACAAGGACTCGGTCCTCAAGGCTATCCAACTGGTTCATCGTCTACGGTAAGACCCCATGTAGACAATAACCGCCCCTTTCCCACCCTCGTTGTCTCCTTAGACATCTCTTGTCAAAACGTGACACTGACAATATCATCAGCCAAGAATCCGGCATAGCTTCCCCACGCCTCGGGGTGTGCGCCCTAAACCCCCACAACGGCGAATCGGGATCTTTCGGCCGCCAAGAAATCGACGCCATTGCTCCTGCTGTCGAAGTTGCACGCAAGTCCTACAATATCGACGTGCAAGGCCCCTTCCCCTCCGACACAGTCTTCCTCAAACGCGACCACTTCGATGCCATCGTAACAATGTACCACGACCAGGGCCAAATCGCGCTCAAACTCCTCAATTTCGAGGGCGGCGTCACAGTGCAGGGTGGTCTGCCGATTGTTATTGCGACCCCAGCCCATGGCACCGCGTTCGACATTGTAGGGCAAAACTTGGCGAGTGTGGTGAGTACGCAAAACGCGTTCGACATAGCAGTGGAGATGGCGATGAGAAGGATTGCCAAGGAGGAAGATGGCAGCGCAACGTTTGAGGCAGAGCCTGTGAGTTCAAATGGCCAGGCGAGTAATGGAGTGCATAGCTGGAATGAGAAATCGGATCTGACGGTCGGATCCGCCGACATCAGGGTGCCTGCATGTTGCTAGAAGTAGCGCTGGAACGGCTAGACGGCTTAGGGTGGCTGCTGTTCCCAGTGGCTGGCGTCTAGGGTCATGGTAGATCAGTTTAGTGGCGATACATGTCGGATTCTTAGTGCATATATCTATGCTTCCTAAGGTTTAGTGAAAGAAGTGTTCCAAACTAACGCACCGTTATCGTACATGGACTGTTGTGGAGCCGTTGCATGTCGCCAGACTTTCATCAGCTTTGTTGAAGTCTCTTGGGTAATACGTCTGGGTGAGTCTATCTACGGTCGGATGCTTGTCTATACCGTACCCGCAGAATGGCAGACACTGTGGACTACAGGGCAGCACAAAACCAAAATATCACAAATCAGTGGTAGTAAACAATTATCTTTCCCCCTTCTGCTATAGAGAATAGAACTGCATGTTGTTATCCAAGCCACCAATGCCATACCCGCCTGGTTGTAACAAGTCGTAGCCCATGCCCATAGACCAGTAATCTTCATCCTGGTCACCCCAATTACCGTGCGAGAATGCTGAGTCGATAGTAAGAGGCGACTGCATGTCTGTGTGCATTTGCATGCTAGGCTCTAGCAATGGGGCTGCACCAAACCCATAGCCACTAACATTCTCAGACCGTATGTCACCTATGTACTGCCCACCCACGGCAGTCGAAGGTGATTGCTGGCTCAACCATGGCATGGGTTGTTCCGTCGCCCTGAAACTTGACCCCATCGCCGTGTTATCTCTAGCATGTTGCCGCCTGAGGTGCTGAAGCATGCGTGCAAACCCTTTTGCCATACTGAACACCATATGATCGGCACCAGCCTTGCAACTCCGTAACAACTTAATAATGTCTTCTACCAGTGGAATTGTCTTTGTGGTCGGATCGATCGTAACTCCAATGACATGCCACCTATAGCTCGTTTTCACCAGAAACACAACCGCAAAGGCGATCATGCTGTGCAGATACAGCGGCATGCCTACTATCTCGCTTCGGTAGCTGGGCTCATCGAGAAAGTGCTGGAGGATTGCATGTGCCGCTTCGATTGCCTTGAGCGCTAGCGGCCGGAGTGAAGCTGGGAGATCTGCCAGCGCATCCAGGGATCGTCCTCGGAGGACCAAGGAGTTCAACACCAGGCCGGAGAAGTGATGCTGAAGCTCCACTGCGCGACAAAGACGAGAGTTGGAAGGGTCACAATGAAGCCATCTGTTTTTCCAGGTTTGCAAGCTTTCCGAGAAGCGTAGATGGTTGAGTATTGAGGCATCATCGCCACCCATCGTGCGCTTCGGCTCTAGGCCAAAGTATTTGAACGCTCTGCTGATGCTCACCAAGCCTGTCACGTGCGCTATGAGACCCTGGTCCGAGGGCTGACAGTACTGAGAGTCGACAAAGGTTTCAAAATCCTTTATTGGCCGAAGCTCGTCGGACATCACAGGAGGGCGGCCATAGGTAACACTTGACTGGTGATCCAGGATATAGAGTAAGTACCATAGTCGTGCTTCCTCGAGACGTCCTTTACGTGCTTCACTGCTTATATTCGGCTCGTCAAACGCTTCGTAGAAGGCGTGATGGAGGTTTAGCTCAGTCGCCATGCGGATGCTTAGACCTGAGAGCTTCCAGCTCAGATGTGGTTCCCAAAACGCAGCGATACAAAGCCCACGGATGTCGTCGAGCGTGTGGAAACGATCGAACATGACTTGCGCAACAAGACCAGAAAAGCGGCTATGACACATCTCGTGGAGAGCTTCTTTCCCAGGAATGTGAAGGACAGTGACAAGTATGAGAGCAGTGAAGAGGACTGTGGAAGAAGCACGTATGGCTTCTAGCGTCGCGTCGGCGGCGATACCTGCGGAGTAAAGATGATGTGATTGCGTCTGCTTGAAGCTGTGTTACTGTGAGTCAACGTGTTGTGAGGACAAGGACAGAGTAATCTTACAGTACCAGCATTTCTTCGGCCTCTTGGAGCGTGATCACTTTTTCAGAGACCAGGTCATGGTCCATTCGTCGCATCCCTCCTTTCCTTCTCTGCTTGGACGACCGAAGTTGGCTGCGCAGGCCGCCCAACTGTGTAGCCTCGATGAGGCTATTCATGGGATCTGGCGAGACATCTCGTTCCTTGTGCTGTGGTTCCTCCGAGTTACTTCGTGTCAGCTGGCCTTGATGCTGCTGATCTTTGATGGCTGGCGAGACGTATAGGTCCAAAGCAGGCATTGAGAGTCTCTCGAGAACATCTTCAAGAGCTCTCTCAAGCTTGGTCATGTTCAATTGAGTTTGCCTGACAGAACCTTGAGCACAGGAACACCTCCAGGCCAAATGCGACTTACCATTTAAAATCGTCGCTGAGAGAGTCGGCATTCGCCTGTGTCCAGGCCTTTGTCTCCCTCAGACATGTCAAGTCGAGTCGCGCACATCTCGAGCACGCACTTCCCTCGTTGTCAGCCGCGTTGCATTTCACCTTCAGCTTTCGACAATTCGAGCAGGCTTTGCTTTGTCGGATAGTACCGATTTCACTCTGGTCATCGTCCACGATGGATGACACTCTGTGGCGCTTTCGTGGGTGGTTTGCATCTCGCGGTGCAGTCTTGCGGCTTGCTGTTCCATCATCAGAGGCCATAAAGCTATAGACTTAAACTCGTGAGGACAAGCTGAGTTGTAGCGACGGCAGAATGCCGAAGCTCGAATGTCGGCTTTTGGCGGTCGGCAAAGCACCTGCTCCGGCGCCGGCCCCGCCCCCAGATAGGGAAGTGCTATTTAGCGTGAACTCGGCCCTCGGTAAAGTGTTAGGTACTAGCAGCTTCAAGGTCACCTGGCTCATGGTATACTGTGTTGTTTTCTTACCTAGTAGTTGTGGGACACTTTCGATAGTGGCAATCACTGTTGTATGTTATACGTTGCTATCTTAGCCCATCTGTCTCCTCCTATAAAGCATGAACCTCTTTATTATTTTGATCGGCTTCACATGCTCGGCATTGCCTCTGTGCCGCCTAGACCAACCTCTTCTTCTTGCCAGACTCAATATATGATGTCAATCAATATGAAGGGCCCAAGGCCTCCAGGGGCCACTAAGTGGTAACCTCAAAAGCTCGACCACTTCGCTCGTGGTGTGGTGAAGCAGAGACAGCGTTCGTTGGCCCCAAAACGCATCAGGCCAAAAAGTCCACTGAGGGCCCATGCGCATACTGGTAAAACGTGCAAGGTCTTCCGTCGTAGCTTTGATTGTGTCGAAGTATCTACTGGACCACACAGAGGCCTATAAGGTCATCTTGAAAGCGAAACTATGGCTACATCCGAAGCACGAGTCAGAGACATCCACTACGGCGGAAGACCTCGTTGACTGAAGCAGAGCACGTGAGAGCAAAGCTGGAAGGAACAGAACAGAAGGCAAACACCTTTGCTTTGGCGTTGCCATCGAGCTCGCGTTGCTATTTGGCCGCTTACATTGTCACACTTCCATCTTGCGGCTAATTGGTCAGTTACTCGCTGCGCATGCGGCCCAACCTCCAATCTGCCTTTCATCAACGTTGTTGGTTGGGTAGCCATCACGGTCAATCAGACCAATGCGGATAGGAAGCATTTTCGTTCAATCTGTCCTCATATGCTGCCTAGCTCCTTAAACTACTGACTGGGAAGCAGGCAACAAACGACTCGACACTTCGTCAAGGCCAAAGAGCGAACAGCCGAAACGAAGTTCAATGGCAAAGTGTTGCTCGCCCATATTGTATGTGTTACAGTGAGAATCAGCTTTTCCCATAGCCCGCTCCTCGATGTCAACCTAGAACGGCTCGCTATCCAGTCCGATTCTTTTGTCAAAAGTAGACTTGCATGTCTTACACTTCTTCGTTTATGCACGAGTAGTCTTGGCGAAAGCAAGGGTGTAATAGTTCGCAGACGCTCCATCCTGTGTTGAATCACTTCAGCAACGTGCCTCCGCTTCACACGCCCTTTATGCCTACTCCTTCTTCTCAGCCTTCGTTCTGAGCCTTGGTTGTCAAGTTCCTCGTGTCCGGACGCGAAATTGTGTCGGATCTGCTTGCTTTGTCGCCTGGAACAGCTGTTTCCAGATGGGACTCATTCGAGGCGTGCTTGCCAGAGTTGCTGGTTGGTGCGTCTGACTTGAATCGGCAGGTCTGGCTAACAGTCTCTGTGCCTGCCTGCATCGAATCTTCTTTCTTTGCCTCAGAGATTTGGTCGCGGCGGGTTGTGGATACGGTGGCTGGTTCGCTCGTGTCTAACATCTGCTCAGCTTCAATCATCTCCCAGGAGGACGATATATCTGCGCTCGACAGTCAGCCTATGCACTATCAGGGCACACTGGTACTCGCCTGAAGTTTGGCTCGATAGTCGACGTTCACCATGCTTTCCATCTGCCACTAGCTCGATGCTATTCCCACCGTTCTGACGATCGTGGACAGCCACGGGTGAACGATCATCTTGAGCCCTGTTCGTTGATACTGTGGTCACTTCTGCAGCCACTGAGCAATACTCGTGAGTGAAAATGGATCCGATACCCGCTCGTGCTTGCTGCGGATCTGGAGAATAGCGACGAGCAGGCTGTGACACAGTTGTTGACGTTGAGAGTGAGGACCGTTGCGACATGCCGTGTAGGCTATATGGACGTCATCAAGGTTGCGAGCAGATAAAGACATCGTCGGTCTATCAGGAGCCCCTATATATCATCCTCCCACTGCCGGCGCGTTTTTCCATGGTTGCCGCAGCAAGATATTAGCTTAGGAGTCGTCAACTTTGTGTAACCAGAGAAATGCAGATCGCAGGGATGAGGAGGGTCTGAAGGTCAAACAGTGAGGTATAGTGTGGTTGAAGCTACGAACTACAGTCGTCGACCGTGATGACTTGACAAGGGCAATTGGGCACCGCATTACTCTTATATGAGCAATCAACATAAGGGAACCCGATCAGTCGGCGGTGGCGCATTCGCCCGTACCCCATCATCCATGTTTCAAAAAACTCAAAACTTACTGGTTCGACTGCCAGGAGCCATTATGAAGTGCAGCCGGAGCTTGCCACGACTATGTCGACGCTGGGTAGACATAAACAGTGGGCGGATTCGGGGCGCAGTCTCCTGAACAAGCTGCTAAGGAGCGTCGGGGTGGAAGCAATCTCACTGGAAGTGAGAGTGAATCGCTTCACAAGGCGTGATCGCTGACAAGCAGACCATTCTCAATAGCCGGCAATTTACATACAAGTGACTGCATACTGTGCCTTTTCCGAAACACGTACAGTACAGGTCGACGTTATGCTAAGGCAAACATATGAAGCGTGTTATTATTTATCAGCGTAGCATCAGCTGGCCACTTCGAGGATGCCGGCATTTTAGCCGCGCCACCAAACCCAGATCTTAGACTTTCGAGCTATCTGAGAAGCTTCAGCACAAAACAGCAGGGTTTAAGGGGACTTTGGGTCTCGCCGCTCGAAGTTCAGTACTATAGATACCTGCTTCGACTACGCATCAGAACATCTTGTGTTACCTTGACCATCAAACACAAACAAGAACCTGTCGAATCACGCTCCTGTCTCTGTACTCGTGTAGGCGGGGTGCACCACCGAGATACTATTGCGGAGAAGAGGCATCAGGCAAATACTTCGCCACCATAGAACCGAGCCGCAATTGCCTTTCCCAATTCGACGATGATTATGCTATGATGGCCATTCACTAATTGTGTACACGCCTCTGTGAGCAGCCTTGTGTGGGCGATGGTAGGTGTCGCACAGGTTTCCAAGATCTCACGTCATCTAGCATTCACTTTCAGTCAGGTGAAGGTGGCATGTGCGTGCGCACACCAAGGCAATTCGACGAGGACAAAGATCCAGGACAGCCTGAACCTCCCCTCTGTTACTCGATAGGCCTCGCAGTTTTTCCACGAACGTTGTGCGAACACCTCATGCTATCGGACAGATCTTTTTCTTCACGTCGCGAGCGTAAAGGAGCGTCTTCGCAGAGCGCACGAGCCGTCCATGGCCAGATCGGGCCTGTTGCATATGTACCCTGTTTCGAAAATCACGGTGCCGGCAGGGATCGCAAGTTCCTGCCAACGCACTACTCGCGCTCCCTCTCTTACGTGGCTATGGCCGCCACTTTCTCTTTCGCCTTATCGAAACCCCATTCTACCGTTGAAGAGAGATTTGCCTCCAGCTTTTGCGGCTTAGTGAAAAGTGCTCTTTTCACAATCATCAGGAAAATGTTCCCCGAATCAGCTAGCGAATATGCATATTTGCCCTCGACAGCACATCGACGATTCGCGATGCTGCCTCTCGCACCTTCGCATGGCTAGGTATGTATTCACGGATCTGGATGCAGCTTTTCTTTATTCGGCGTGCGGCAACTTCTACGGAACCTGCAAAGCCTTGCGACACTTCTTAAAGACGAGACTCCCAGCGCGGGCTCGACATGTTCCCCACCAGACCAAGACCCTTTCCATGAGTGCGATCCGCTCCTCAAGCAGGTAAGGCCAACAATGACTGTTGGCGACCTGTCTCACAGATTCCTGTTCCAAGCCTGAGCCTGCCATGACCTTGATTCCGGTATGTCGAGAACATCTCCCGTGATGTTCTGTTCATGTGCATTTAATGTGGGGAAATGTTGACTGAACATTTGTACTGTTGAGATCAAGGACAAAATGTTCGTCTGGCAGATTATACGTTTCTCGTACGTTGGTTCCAGACCGTCCCAGAGATGGTGATCTATTTACTGCCAGAAAGAATGTCCCGGAGGGACCCCTGTCTTTCGCCTGTGGTAAGTGAAGACCAGCTCAGACCGCACGTGCAACGATTGCAGCTGAGCTGCCCAAGACAAAAGAAGTTTAGTCTCAAGTCTGGTCTTTCTGCCACACCATGGAGCGCGGCTGAAAGTTCAGCCCTGATACTAAAACTAACTGTGGATGGGAAGGCTCAAACACTACAGAGTGCTCAGTTCGGCGTACAGTCTTCGACCAGAGGCGCAAGGCCTATAGCTTTCCAATCTCGACCATTCAGCTCTTCTCAACATGGCTAACCGAAAGTCTCTTCTCGCCCATGTCACGGAAGCGCTGTTCCTCATCATTCTTGCTCTGATGGATAACACGTGTAGCATCAGGGTTAAGACCCATCAGGGCGCGCGGCTTGTCAAAGAACTATCATACATGTCAGTACTGCTCTCGAATCTATCAAGTGGAGATTACTCACCAGATGGTCAATCTGCTCGAGACTGCGACCCGAAGACTCGACGCCGAAGAAATATGTCAACGGGACGAATGAAGCGCACACGATAGCCCAGATCCAAAAGTAGTTGCCGCCAATGTTGTTGAGGCCGATAGGTGTGACCATGACCACCACGAAGTTGCTCGACCAGTGAGAAAAGACACCCACGGCGGTGGACTTGTTGCGGACGCGGAGCGGTTGGATCTCGGCGGAATACAACCAGGAGACTGGCAATATTCCCAGTGTGAAGCAGTCAAGGTAGATGAAGATGAAGGCGACTGCAGCTGCAGCCATGGAGAAGTCTTCTTTCAGAAGACAACCTGCGATTATGGCCATACAGATGGCGCAGCCGGCAGAGGAGAGCATGACACACCATCTTCGGCCAATCCGGTCAATGTAGAAGTATGGTGGCCAGGAGAAGATAGCATATTGAGTGAAAGCGACTGAGGCGAGTATCAAAGACATAGCCTGTGAGTAGCCAAGATACTCTTGGAGGATGTACGCAAGGTAGTAACAAAGAGCGTTGATGCCCTATACAAGAATTAGTAAAGTTACAATGACAGTGGTGGGGAGTGCCTGAGTGTAGCCTGAATGTGTGCTACTGGTGTGAACTTACCGACCACTGGTTCATCATGTATGGAGCCATGCCAAGGAGTACTCGCTGGAGGTTGCGAGTCTTGGTGCCGTTGCTGAAGACCTCACTCCAGCTTGGTTCTTCCTCGGTGTGTTCGGCTGCGATGTTGTCCAAGATTTCTGCAAGCTGACCTTCGGTTTCCTGGTCATCATCTGGCATGTTGAGTAGTCGACCAATGACATGGCGGGCCTCGTCCTTGCGGCCGTGCTTTGCAAGCCATCGAGGAGTTTCGGGGAGGAGGAAGCTGAGACAGAGGACGGTCAAGCTGAAGAGAATCTGGCATGCCACAGGGAATCGCCACTGTAGGGAGTTGTTGGCGTACAATGTTGCGAAGCACAGCCAAGAGGCGACAGCGACACCAATGATGATCAAAGCAGTCTGGATGACCATGAGAGCACCCCGATTGTGTGCTGGAAGAGTCTCGGACTGCAGGATAGGCACCGCGACCGTCGCGAGACCGACACCGACACCACAGATGATGCGCGACACGAACATCTGCCAGTAGTCAAAGGATGCGGTCTGAATTGCGGCTCCAACGACGACGATGAAGTTGGCGACAATGATCGAATTCTTGCGACCAATCTTCTCCCCCCAGATGAAGGCGGCAACGGCGCCTAAGGCGCAACCAATGTCATAGATTGCTGTGACGAGACCGGTCATGGTCGGCCCAGGGTTGCCGAGCATGTCTTGAAACCGTTCGCCGGCCAAGATGCCGCCGAAAAGACCTTGATCATAGCCCACCAGAATGAAGTTGATGCCCGATGTGAGGATGATGAGGATGATGAGGGCCTTGCCCCGAAGTTCCGGACCCATTCTGAGTGCCGTACAATAGGAGTACCTTCAGCTGCTAACAAAAATGCTGAGGTTGTTGCTTTACAGTAACTGCGATGTGTGCAGTGACGGTGCTGAAAATATGTATGTCGCGCAGCAAAGGAGCACGTGTGATCGGCGTTCCCCATACCCCAGTCTCCGTACTTGACGGGTCCGTCCCCAGCCGTCTTCTGTACCTGGTAGGCCAACATTCGACTTGGCTAGGGTCTTACTGCCACCGCCAATGCAGGATGCCGGACTTGGGCTAGTATGTATTAGGCAGCTCAAGAGGCTGATCGCATTGACTACATGTCCGCATAACCACATTGAGTATGCCGTTGATGGAGTGGCACTGGTTCTAGCTTCCTGCACAAAGGCCACAACGTTACCTAAACCTTTTGCCAGCCTCTAGGATACCAATTATTCCCACTCGGCGTATGGATCTGCAGACCGCCTGGAAGTCCCGTTCGGGTATGCCGGACGATCACGTTGGATGACCGTCGCGACCGGCAAGGAAGCCGGAACCTCCTCAACGAAGCCTCAGTCTTGCGGTCGGGGGTAGACGGCAAGTTCTTTGTTTCCACAATGGTACCCCCACATTACCTGCATGCCTGAGAACCAGTTATCTGTGCAGCATCTCTGTTCTCGAGCTCGTGATGTGCTACACACCTGAAGCTTGGACGACACGAAGTAAGTGGTTTCTTAGTCTGCTATTGTGATGCTGGTCAATCATGTTTTCTGCACTATCCAGCAACCGGCGGTGAATGAGTTATTTTATCTCGATCGCATTTGACCGAGTGGCTTGTGAAGCAAGATCAAGCAGCATCACCACTCGGCGTTCATCACCAACAGGCTCGAGCGGAAAGCATGCTTTCTTGGCCTCTGATGGGCGCGAACGCATTCCAGAAGATCAGCCTTCTGACCGATGTCCTTCAAGCACCAACAGAACAATTCTGACAGCCCTCTATGTGACTCTTAGTAGTTCTCGAGGGCCAGAATGATGTTTTCGTGCGAGGCACAGGAGATCGGCTCGACGGATGGCGCTCGCTTGAAGATTGGGATTATGTGAGGGAAGCGGTGGCTTGTGGACAACGTTGCTAGGCGAACCTATGGTAGGCGCAATTGTCAACTGCATTGAAGACTGAGACATTCGTGGCTGTCACAATGGTAGGCGGGGTCAAGCTGTAGGGTCTCTATAGTGACATGCTCAGCCCTCTGCCCATGAATTACTGAAGGGTCGAACAATCAAAGCGATATTCGGGCGCGGTAAGTAGTGGACGTTGTTGCCCGACTGCACATGCTTCGCACCTGCCTGGACTTGACGGAACGGTGGAGTGAAGCATTTTCTTCGGTTGCACACTCGAAATATTGCGACCTTCAACTATACTACACAGACTTCTCTTGATTAAGAGATCATTGTTTCTTTCGACACCGTCCTTGCTTCGAGAGCGAACCTAGGATCGCCACGGACCTGGGTGTCAGCACGAGTCCACAGCGGAAGCGACGATAAGGAGAGGCGCAAAACAGGGAAGCAATCACCGAACTCCAAAGCAGAGCAAGGCTTGACCAAACACCGAGCGCGATTCAGGAAATCTTATTTGCTTCGATACATTGAGCCTTTTGCAGGTCTAGTGATAGACACCGGCGCAAGCTTTGGTTCTGCAACTCTCCTCCACCACTGCACAATCTGACCGAACAGAATGAACAGCATGTCGCTCGACAGCCTGACCCCAAACCGCTCACCAACTGGAAGCGGAGAGACAGCAGCCCCATCCTACGCAATAGCAGAGCTAAACTAAGAACGCTTCGATGGCGCGCAAGCCGATCCTGAAAGTGGCACAACACCAACAGAGCAGCCACCCCTTCTCGCCTACATCGAAGACCACCTCGACCCAAACCTCCACGACATCAAGACCAGGCTCGACGCCATTGACACACACCTCCTAACCATCCGCGCGCAATCTATCCTCCGCGATCCGCCATCGTCAACGACTACTTCGAATGGCAGTGCAAGCTCAAAGCAAAACCCACGACTTTCGAGCACCTAGCGATGCCTACGAAGATGTATTTGATCGCAAGCCGAACCACAGAAGCAGCATTTCCACGTTGTCCAGAACGATCTGCCTCGGCCAACGGCTATTCCGATGCAGGAAACGGAGCAGAACGGCGACGTGCTGTTTGCTAGGCTTGATAAATGGTTTTATGTTCCCAAGGAATGGCGGTTGCTGGGGGATTTGAATCGTTGGGGGCAGGGTTCCGACTTCCCCTAGCGGGAATGACATAGTGGACAGAAAGAAGATTGAGCTGATGGGGGCAGAGTGGCCAGGGCGACAGGCGGAAGTGTCGAATGAGAGGAACGAGGGGAGGAAGAATGTGTAGATGCGGACTTCATGTTGCTTGGTTCTTGGGTAGGACTTTGAGCTGCGACGGACGATATTTACGTCGATCGAACGCTTCTGCGATTGGATGTGTCGTTCGTCGGCAAGGCCTGTAGACTAGCGCAGCGATCCAAGTTGAATCATGACAAGCTTTGCTGAAACATCGTATGACAAGCAGCCATGCTTGCTCAGTCATGGCAGGTGATACCATGAACAGATTAGCATGGCCGGTACATACGGCGACCTCTCCATCATCCTCTCCTTCGCCCCTGGAACCTGGGTCAACAGTAGATTCGCCACTAGCAGCACCCTGGCGTCCGATCACGACGACCCACTTCAACAACATGAAGTTTCAGGTTCGTTGTTTTCAGCACGTTCCTAGCGTCAATGAGGTGCTGCTTCTGCTCGACACGTGGTACGAAACACGACCCAGCCCGAAAGTTAGTCCGGTTCTCGCGGAACCAGGGTCGCCTGCTCAAGAAGAAAGCGTATGTGGTTCTTGATCATACAGCATATGCAGCAGGGTTGATACCCTTCGTACCGAACAAGCACAAGAAGTTTAGTCATCCTGCCGATTAAATCCGTGTCCCGGAGATAAGCTGAGATGGGTATTGCGCCGAGCTTTTCCTTCATGCATTCGGCGATGACGATAACAGACTCAGGTCCAATTTCTCTTTTCCCACCACTCTCCCTTCAACAATCTGCAGTCTCGGTACGCCGCCGCTCTGTGAATTGAAGTAGTTCGAGTTCGAGTCACGCTCCGCCCGCGCTTTGGGTGTCCTCTGCTTCGTCATGTCGTACTCCTGGGGGCTCGACATGCCACTGAAAGGACAGACACCGTGTTCGCTGCCCATCTTGACTTCTTCTTCGGTGCGACCCAGGCTTGTACGACCGCTGTTGGAACTGTGTATCGAGCTATGTGGCGATACTATGTGCTCATCGAGGCCAGCAGCCTGCGACTTTGGTGGTGTTGACTCAGACTCGGCGTCCGCATCTTGGTACTCCGCGCCATCCTTCATATGCCATCGCGCCATCAGATCGTTCTGGATCCAGATCACCTTGGCGATAGCTCTCGTAATGGCGATCTTCCTGCTCAGTTCAAGCCGAGGATGTGACAAGATAGCTTCGAAGAATGCGTCCTGGATGTATCCCAAACACACTCCAAGAAACATGTAATCGACAAACAACGGGCGTCGACGACCTTTGCAAACATGCATTGCCCTGTACATCGCATCTAGTCAGCGAACAAGTCCTCAAGCGCCTATCTGGGCATGCTACTAGCACCACGTACCCAACCTTATCTAAATACTCCCAATACTCCATACTCGTCGGATCAGTGTTCAACTTGGTCAGATACCACCTTAGGAACATCTTGCGGTTCCTGATCTGGGGGCCTTCCTCCGTCACCCACTCTTCGGGATCGACATCGGATCTGCTGTCCCTGGTGCTGAAGACTCGTGCGGTAATATCGTGGCGTAGCAGCTTCTTGTAGACCATGTTCACTACGGCTGGCACGACCATCTTGATATACTTCTGGCCATCGATCAAGGCGGCCACGTCATCTGGTCCGAACTCGAGGAAGGCGTGGAGGTATGCGATTCTTGCTGGTAGTGATGTGAATAGCTCGCGTCTGTCGACGTGTTCCATGTTCTTGGGAAGGTGCTGCATGGTGAGTACTGGGCTGATATCAACGGATAGAAGCGCTGCTAACTTGAGGACGACATCAATGCAGATACTGCCTCGTAAGGCGACTAGCAAGGTATATGACCGATGTAGTCGGGACTCGGCGACGACCCACTAGGGTACAGATGAAGGAGAGAAAAATATCTTGTGGCGTGACACTGGTTGAGGGTTCGGTCGACCTCAGTAGTTGACGTCAAACGCACGCAGTAGTCAGTGAGAGGGAATAACGTTAGTGGAAAGATTCAAGTCGCTCGATTGTGGTAGGCTCATCCTGTATCAGCCCAGGTGTTAGTCAGCTCAGAAAGAATTGAACGGAGCTTTGCGTCTCGACGGATACTGAGAAGAGGGTCAGCAAGCATCGCGCAGCTAAGCATGGTTAGCTTGATAGCGTGCGAATCAGATGCTTCTGGCAGGGAAAAATGTTGTTGGTGGAACAAGCGAAATATGCACAGGGTCCGTGACCTTATCATTCGGAGAGCGTTTCGTCCCGCATGCGCGTAACGACACTAATGCCTGGTACCAGCAGTGTGTGAAAGCGTTGAAGAGGTATCAGGTGAGACGAAATCTCGAATGTCAGGAGATATTTGCTGTAAGGCTGAGACCCACAACGGAAAATAAACGAGATTAAAACGTGGTGCTAACAACTTCTGTCACGCTCGCTGTAGCCAAGCTTGACATTTTACGCCAATGGACACGAACGACTATCAGTTGCACGCAGCCACGACATCGGCTTCGGGTGAAGACCTACGGCCTGCCAAGTGGGCGTATTGCTACAGTCCGTTCGGAGCGATGCGAATTGAAGTGCGACGCCATCTATCCGCATCGACTTCGGCTTTACGTGCTTGTCGTGTGAGGAGACGATGTACTTGACCAACAAAAAGGTTTTCTGAATACGTAGAAGAATGCGCACTCTCTGGGAAACCGCTCATTTCTCTATACTATGATAGGACCCCCATCACTATAACTTTGTGAATCTAGCCTGGTGCAAGTCACATACGACAACGGGGGAAGATCTCCATCGCTGCGTTGCTCAATAAAGATCGAGCATGCAATTGTTGACGTGTGCTGATCCTTACGATCTCAGTCATATAAATCCTCGTCATCCCCAGTATCATCTGTGAAATCATTGACTGGTACCCTGCTTTTACCCTTATTTGTTCCATTCACGAAGGGCCCACCCGCGGAACCATTCATATGCATTGTTGAGTGCGCTGGGAACCCGTAGTCGTTTTCCGAATCAGCTTCAGACTCATTTGTGGCGACAGCCTTGCCTTTGCCTGTCTTCTGCTTGCTGGCCGCATGTCTTGGTGGGGCTGCAGGCGTTCCGTTGTTCAAGTGTATGGCCGTGTCGCTCCTTGATATCGTACGACTAGGCTGTTCGATCTGTCCATTGGGCTGAGACTTCGCCGCCGTTGTTCCTGCGCTGATGTCTTGATCCTCGAACATCCTCCTGATGCGCTCGAAATGCTCAAGCTCTTTCGCACTGACGCTGCCAACGAGCTCTTTTTGTGCAAGTTCGAAATCGTCTTCGTTGACCACGACTTCAACGTCTTCCGGTGTTGCTGCATGGTCGAAGAACCAGCCGGTGCTGACCGGCTCACCCTTCTGCGTGCTGATCTCTGCAACACGGTCGTCAACTGCTTTGGTCTTCCTTGTGATGGCCTTGAGCATCGCATCACTGCACAGAGCGTACAGGTCTGCACCAGTGTAGGTGAAAGGCAACTTCTGAGCCACTCGCCTGAGGCTGACTTCTCGTGCCAGCGTGAATTTCCTAGTCAGTGCTTCCATGATTGTCACCTGGGCGTCATGGCTGTCGGCAACGCCGAGGTAAAGCATCTTATCGAATCGACCGGGTCGCAGCAGCGCAGGGTCAAGCAAATCAGGCCGGTTTGTAGCACCAATCACGAAAACGCCTCCAGCATTATTCGACTGGCCATCCTCACTTGACCCTCCACCAGACATGCCATCGAGCTCTGCCAACAACTGACTGACTATACGGTCCATAACGCCACCGCTATCGCCTTGGTTGCCACGCTTCGGTGCCACACTGTCCAGTTCGTCGAAAAAAACGACACAAGGCCGCGCATCTCTTGCTTTCTGGAATACTCTTCGGACATTGGCCTCAGATTCACCAATATACATGTTCAGCAGCTCAGGACCTTTGACGCTGAAAAAGTTCAGGCTGAATTCTGTCGCAATAGCTTTGGCAAGTAGGGTCTTTCCAGTACCTGGTGGGCCATAAAACAAGATACCTGAGCGTTTACGTACACCATTAGCGAACAGCTCTGGATGCGTCAACGGCAACGATATTGTTTCAATAATAGCATCTTTCTGTGACGCCAAACCGCCGACATCTTGCCATGTAACGCTAGGTATCTTGGGCGCGCCGATTGCGTCGGAGAACGTCGACCTTGCAGCGGAGATTGCAGAGGCGAAGTCGACTGGCATCAGGTGCGATGTTGCTTGGCCACCAGATAGGATCAGATCAGAGACGCTGCAGTCTTTGTTCTCAGCCAAAGAGGCGAGTCGATTCGATCTTGCTAGATTTGCACGCTGCACAACGTCGACAAGGTCGCCTGCTACTAATGCTGCTGTCTGCAGTGCCACGTTCTTCAGGTTGATGGTCGGCGATAGTGAAACGGCCATGGACGCACAGACATTGCGCAAGATGAGCTCCCTAGCAACTTCGTCAGGGGCTGTCACTTCGAGCTCGTGAGTGAACAAGCTTCGCAGACCTGCTGGCACATCGTCAATCTTGGACGTGGTTGCAATCACGATTCTTGCGGTCTTGATAATGTCTCTGATAGTCGGCACCATCCGGTCAGCGGTCAGGACCTCGACATGCTGCAAGAGAAGGGCTGTTCGCTCAACACCACAAGAAAGTGCTCGTTCCGCACGCACTCTGAGCAGCCCCTCGGTCTTGACGTCTCCACCACCAGTCGTGGATGCATTTTCGGATAGCATATCGTGAGCAGATATCGGGAATGTATGGATGCCAACAGAAGCACAGGCGTTTGTTGCTATATGACTTTTGCCAACCTGCCGCTGTGAAGAGTGCAAGAGGACGACAAGGGGAGGCAAGCCTAAATTGGTCGCTCTTGGACTGGTCGCAGCAGTTGCAAGATCTGCAAGTCTGCTTTCGAGTGGGAGTTTCGTCGAAGCAGGTAGGGAACTGGTTGTGCTCAAAGGGATTTGAGCCGTCGGTGATAACGCGACCGTCCGGAGGCCGAGCCAAAATTTCGACCACGTGGCTATGGAATCTGAAACTTTGTGGTGGCTCGTCCCTGACACGCCAAGCTTGGTCTGGGAGGTATCCAGAATTGCGGTACCGCCCCAGTTTTCAGAGTCATCGGGCGTGCTGCCGTTGTCTGATGGCGCATCGAGATCGAGAGATTGTACCACGAACCAGGCAACCTGCAAACGTTTCCGATCTGAAGCGGATGTGATGTTGAGTTTGGAGAGCAATTGACTGTCTTCATAAGCCGTGTCTGCCGCTCCGGCTGAGGAGGTGGCACGAGCTAGATCTTCGTCTACTGGGACTGCAACAACGTCACCAACTTTGATAAGGCGTCGACGGTTCTCAAAATGTGCTTTCAAGGCAGTGAATAGGATGGACTGAGTGGCCGGATCTTGAGTCAGTGGCGAGAGGACTTTCGCCAGAGATACTTCTCTTGCCAGTGGAGGGCCTCGGTTTGAAGGCGGTCGCGCAATATGGGTAGATCGATTGGCCGGCTTCAAAGACTTTGGCATGGCTCCCAACTTGACGAATTGCGCATTTGACAAATTTGCCAGCAAGACAGGGGACAGATATAGAGCCGGGCTGGATGGCATGGAGGCATGACTCGGTGTGAAGCTCGAGCGTCGATCACCAGTCTTGTCAACAGCGTAACGAGCTTTTTGCTGCAGCAGTCCTGACAGGCCGTAAATGCGCACAACTCGGAAATCGGACTCTTCTTCTCCATTGAGTGCAGCAAAAGTTGACGAAGCAAAACCGAAGCTGCTCACATTTCTTGCAACCTCGAGACGTGCCCAATCACCCGAGAAACAGCCAAGCTTGGCGAGGGTGGTTGTGTCAACGAAAACAAAGGAGTCATCATCCTCTTGCGGCGACGGCCTTGGGTGTAGCATTTCTGCAGGGACTTTCCTGAGAAGGGCTTCAGTACGAAAGACCTTGCCAGGGCGGGTGCCTGCCCTGGCGGTTGTTTGTGTAAAGCTTGAATAGACGGAACCGGGGG
>Ga0066648_10000030_pt1 | contig 80932 bp, 51 predicted proteins | sample CryGeyCG12114_NA_FD_59537 | JGI IMG/M metagenome (GOLD analysis project Ga0066648, IMG submission 59537) | Groundwater microbial communities from aquifer - Crystal Geyser CG19_WC_8/21/14_NA | ecosystem: Environmental > Aquatic > Deep subsurface > Groundwater | place: USA: Utah: Grand County... | reverse complement strand
CCAGCTCCTTCATTCGCTGAGCACTTCATATGATTGAAGGAGCAGTCCTCAAGCCATTGCCTAGCTATTTCAAAACTTTCATCTGAGCATGTGCTTGTGGCGGTCGAGCCGATAGTTTTGACACCAGGCTCAACAGCATGGATTGGGTTCATTATGATTAGGTCCACATTCAGTTCTGACTCCATGCGCCCAGAGTTGCAGGAGCTCGAATTGGTGCAGACTGCGGTTGGCGATTCGTTGCGCTGGAAGCCGTTCGTAACGGGATCTGTCGCCTTACCTTTTGCACCTGCTAGTGTCCCTGCTTCAGGCTTTGGTACCCATCGAAAACTCAATCTAGCCTGATCTCTGGCGATGGGGTTGACGCTCACAAACCCGCAGCTCAGGCTCCCATTACTGCTATCAGGAGAAGACCGGCCGTGCGTGAGGTCGGTATACCTTCTGAATGCACGAAGTGCAGCTGGATCGAGATGCATGTAAACAGTCACGCACAGATGACAGCCACTTTTGGCGGCCTCTGCCACCTTGGCCAAACTCTGGTGCTGTATCTCGCCAGGTCGTCGTATACTCTCGGATGGTGATCGTGGTGAAGAGATCGTGCTATCACCATTGAATATTGCTCTGCATGCTAGACATAGCTGACTTGTTGGGGGTGGAAAGGGAACCGGGTGTGAAATCGTGTAGCGTGCCGCCATTGTCACATTGATATTCGCAACGATGCGGCTTCCGTCCATGGGCTCATCCATTGCGAGTCGATCCATCATTGTTGTCGTTACTGCCGTCATACTGAAAAGGTGAGGTCGCTGTTACATATCCTGGACCACAGAATTTGGACCTCCGGCAGAAATCCCAAAGCACGGATCACAAGAAGGATCGCTGGCAAAATTCAATATCGTACTTGTGCTGTAGAATAACTTTTCGTCGTCTCAAGGCCAAGTTGGGCAAGAAAAAACCGCCGCAGGTCGAAAGGAGTGTGTAGAATTAGGCCTAGCCAATGAAGTATCTTTGAAAGCTGAAAAGAGCGGACGTCGTTGTTACGGTGACTACGCAAGATGCAACGAGCGAAACATACCAGGTGAAAGAGCGACGACGTGTTGGGGTCAGTAACTTGTCGAATACAAATCCCCGTCACAAGGCAAGAACAAACTTTAGACCGGTCAAGATTAGCGATCTAGCCTGGAACATCAGGGGCCCTGCAAGCCTCTAGTTCTCCATCGGAACATATGTAAGCCCCGAGTCGTGGCGAACCAAAAGGAGCAGGAAATCCAAGCCCGGGTTTCCTGATGGTGAAAAGTCGTTTCAGTTGTGCCAAGTACCCACATATCCCGCATCTGGTTGGTGTCATGGTTCGGGAGGAGCGTGATTTTGTTTCCTGAGATTAAAGGATCCACCAAACGAGGCCACGCAGTCGTTCACATGGTGCTTGGATGCAAGGACGCGCCCTGGAAAGAAGTTGATGACGCCGCTGTAGTTGCTTTTTGACGTTTTGCTTCTGCTGCTGGTTCGGCGTTGATTATAAATTGACGAGACTTTGGAAAGGATATAAGGACCAACAGCCAGACATCTGACCAAGCCATATTGACACACAACTCGCATGATTGCGAGCCGTTCACCGATCTGGCACCAGTCAGCCGGAAGCTGTGAACCGACCATGTACCAGCCTAGCTCCACATGTGTCTAGAGCATGAAGCTATGCCCTTTCATTCCTGGTCCTCGACAACAGGGTTGTGAGACCCTTGCCCCGACGATGGTGAGGTGTTTCAAACTGGTTGACCGAGTCGGAAATAGCATCAGCAAATCTGGAGCGTGTTTCATACTGTCCGGCTAACAGAGAACCGAACATGCCTAGGCTATCGATGCCTAATTGGCCATGGGTATTGTGCGAGTCGTGGCTGCGCATGGATATGGGAAAGAAGGTAAGATGGGACTCGGGGGATATCAGCTTGCAAAAGAGCACTCACTAGCCGCATGATGGAAGGCACGAATATTCAGGGCGCAGGAAACCACAGTCCAAGATGGAAATATTAATTACTTCTACTTACCGGCCAATGCTGATCAATCTAACAGGCACATTCCTGGTCCTACAAAGCTACACCTTGTCCAAGTGAAAACTTACATATCTAGCGATAGACCATTCTCGACCCCGTTGCCCCAACAGGAACACTCATACGTGGCACATCAGTCAGATCAACCCCATATGCTTGCATTTCCAGCCGGCTGTTTCTCTTTCTGCCGTCTCCCTGCACGCCATTGCCCCTTACAGGGCTCACACTCCCAGTGCCAGCTGAGCCGTCAAAATCACCTGAATGCCTATTGTAGTTGTACTCCAGACCGCCTGAGTATCGCCCGATATGAGCAGCTTGAGGTCGCGACATCTTTGAAGGCAGCGAAGGCACATCATAGTTCTCAGGGTGGAGGTCCTCTGCGAGGGACCTGCGGGATCGATGGGAGACATTTGGAGGTCGCGAGACTGATCGTGGATTGCGGGAATGCCGTGAGGTCGGATTTGAAGCTTCGTCAAAGGTGTAGGATCGATGCTGGGGATGTGCTTGCGGCGCATCGTGATTAGGAAGTTCCTGGTGAAAGTTGGGTACAAACTGTGACCCGTGTGAATTACTGCGCGGATCGATGGAAGATTGCGGAACACCATAACATGGTCTATATGGTATGTACGGTGACTGTTGTTGATGGTCATAGTCTTCGTAGCTCAGAGAACGCTGATAATTGTTGGCATACTTATAACATTCAGATCCGGCCCGCGGATACTGATCGTGGTAGTACTGGTCATCCTCGTAGCCGTAGTCATGATGAGGCTGCGAGTAAAAGGTATCTTGAAAGCCTTCAGGCTGGTTAGGATGCCACGTGTGTGGCGAGCAGTGCTGCTCTTGGTACGTGCCGCTCCCCCAGCGTACATCCGAAAGCTTCAAGTAGTCTTGGCTTGAGATAGGCTTTCCTTGTTGCACAGCATGAGCCAACTCTTGATCCTGAGGTGACTGCTGCAGGACGGGCAAAGTGGGTTGCTCAAGTTCGTGCCACGATTCTCTGGAAGCTGCAATTGCTGTTTGTCTACGAGCTCGCCACGCATTGGCCTGCGAAGACCAACTGATTTCTCGGGGTGCTATCGGCCGTTCTTCGCGAGTGACATCGACAGGTCGAGGAGAATGACATGGTAGGGGCGGAGCCTCACTCCCTTCCACTACATGGCCGTACTGGCCATCATAGCGAACAGTAGCAGGGTCTGGAGAACATCGATGTGGGAGCGGTGCTTCGTCCAACGGGCCGCTAGGTTCTTTCCGATCCTGGTTATCTATATAGCTTGGACCAGGCGAGTGTGGCGGTGGCGGAGGACCACTGGCCGGTTCATCCACAGAAAGCGGTTCAGAGCATTGCACGTTTCCGTCTGTCAACTGACTAGTACGGCTAGCAGGTTCTTGTCGATAAGAGAAACGGCGATTAATCTCGGCTGGACTAGGCATTGGTGGTAACGGGGGAGCTTCGTGCATCGACAAGCGTGCCTGATGTGGGAACTTACCAGGAATGCCTCCTCGGTCGTCGAACGAGGTACGAGAGACTGACCGTCGATGTCTATCACTGCTTGCAGCCCTTCGAGCTTTCGAAACCTTCGAAGCCATCTCATCATCCATGAAAGATCTTGGTCTGGACCACGAAGCGCCGTCCATGGACATACGTGCTTGGTGCGGATCCCTGTTGAGGTTACGTCCTCGATGCTCGAATGACGCACGGGATGGAGGTGGCTCGTCCCTATCAATACTTGCAGTCCTCCTGGCTTTGGAAAGCTGCGCAGCTGTCTCATCGTCCATCATGGACTTTGGTCTAGATGTTCTAGCCCCAATGTTGCAGGGGCTTGTCCTTCGCTGAACCAGCTCCGGCCGGCTGTTTCGAGGTGTGGGTGTTGCGTCTGTATGTGACTTGGCACGTGCCATGTCGTATGGACTGTCCCCTATGAGATCTGTAACAGAACCTAAGTCGCTGAGGCTGATGTTGACAGGCTCGTAAGGCGCCGGCTTTTGCTTAGGCATCTCCTCCTTGTCATCCTTTGACCAACCGAACCAAGTTCTCGGCCGAGACAGCGAGCGCTTCCTTGAACGTGACTGCGCACGTGACCGTCCTTTCCGCTCCTCATCGACAGGTACAGGCGACGGAAAGCGCAAGTCCTGAGTCTGCATCACAAGGGTCAGCGAGAGGTTCGACTCGTTCATGTCGCTGGTTGTGTGGTTTTGTGTTTTAAAGGTCCTTTCTAGTTCTGGTATAGTTTCAGATCTTCGTGCTAGAGTCGAACGAGCAGTGTTTGAAACAGGCGGAACATTGAAGCTTTCCACAGATGCAAGCCGTTGGATGACTAGCGCACCAACTGCATCTGCCGTCGACTTACGCCTGACTTTCTGCAACTTCTTCCTCTGCTTCTCATTTGCTTTTTGTGGTGGAGTGAGCAGGACCAAAGCGGACTCGTTCCCTGTTGAATCGGCGCCTGTTGTAGAGGGTAGTAGGGGTGGAGGGAAAGCCGGAGTGGTGCTTAGCCAGTCGATAGCGGCGTCGAAGGAAGTGGTCGAAGTCATAGCAGACACAGATTCGATCTTTACAGATATCGGCGATGGAGCCTTTGTAGATGGTGTGGGCTCGACGAGTAAGGGCTTGCCTAGCTTTTGAGCATTGGTTCGAAAGGGGAACCTGGGTTCGTGTCTTTCTTGATTTTCTGCAGTGTGCTCATCGTCCTCTCCCATTCCCGATGCACTCGAAAGGGGTATGGCACTTGACGATGTGTTGTTTGAGCTATATCCACTATCGGCTTTGACGTTCGACAAACTGGGCTGTAGGCTGTTCTGCATGAGGGCCTGCCTAAGAGGGGATCTCTGAGGAGACCTCTGAGGTGACCTGCGAGAGTGCTTCTTTGGCGACTTCGACCGAGTTCTAGCGGGCTGTAGTTCGACAGCTGATTTGAATCCTTCCTCAAGCTCACTGTCGGCCTCTGGTACAGAGAAAAAGGAAGCAGTGGAAGATGAACCAGGCCGATTAGGAGCGCGCGACGAGCCAAGAGTCTCATCGGCAAAGGAGCGTCTGCCATGCGTTTCGTCCACGTGTCGTCGGACAGGGTCCTGTGGTGTTGTACTCTCTGGTATAGCATACGGATTGGGAAAGTGTGACGCACCATGGCTGTCTAACATGGCATTAAATAATGCAGAAGGCGTGAGGCTATCAGGTTTTGCCTGGGCGCTCGTTTCCATGATGATGAGCGGAGCTGGACGTCGTGCTTCAGCGTAGGGACTTGTTGGTAAGGCTGCCATATAGTCTTCTGCCAGCATTCTGGTCTGGTCTTCCTCCTCGATCATATCCGATGAATTGGTCGGCAGTCTGGAAGTGCTGGAATTCAGTTGGGTCTGGTTAAACCGTGACTCGGTCCCTGGCTTGAAAGAGAACGTTCGAAACACATCGGGTTTGGGTTTGCCTGTGTCGTCTGCGGTAGAAGGAAACACTTCATCCTCTCGAAGGTCTCTTGCGCTCTTCCTCGATCTGACCGTGCCAATCTCAGATTCAGGATAGACACTTGAATTTTCACGCCGTAGTGGTACAAGCAACAGCTTACTCAGCCTGGACAATTCACTTGGAGCTGGCGACGGAGCCCCGTTCGTCACGCGCAGAGACCCGAGATTCATACGTCCAATGTTCGGATATTCCAAATCTGTTGGTGTACCAGAACGGTCGTTTTGTGGCGCAGTGATTGAGCTTTCCTCGGAACTGGACCCGCGGCATTCTTTGACGAAATTCTGGAACGCGATTGCATCGGCATCAACCACAGCACATTCTGGCTTCTCGTCGGTGAGCCCTCTTGGCAAACTGACAGCCCTCGTCGCTATGCCCGGGGTGAAGGATGCCGCCCTTCTTGCTCGCGGTGCCGGGTTGTGGCTGATATCCTCGGTCGAGGACGTAGGACTGACCGTGCCAAAGTCCGCGTCTGCATACTTGTCCTTGCTTGTCAAGCTGCTCACGCTGGACATGTGGCTGTCTAAAGGCCGTTTGGTGCTCTGCATGTGTGACATCGGGCGCTGAGGTAAAGTCGGCGAAACAAGTGACAACTGAGAAGTAGAGGCTTGCGCATGGCTCTTCTCGAACATTGCCGTCATTACCGCGACGCTGGAGCGCTTAGGTTTCGGGGTGATCATGTCGACTTCTGAGGTTGACGTGAAAAGGAATGCTCGCAAAGCTTCTCTTGACTCGTTCGGACAGACTGGCGTTGTGGGAGCAGACGCCTCATGCGCAGCCTTGCTCCGACTCTTCCGCCGTGTCATCTGTTGAGCTGATAAAGAGGGTAGACTGGTATGAGAGGAATTGGTGAGAGGCTTTGACAGCCGCCTTCGGCGATGGGTTTCGAAGTCTTCTTGGTAAACATCTTCGTGGTAGACTCCGGACTTGCGACGCAAGAAAGCCATAGTCGCATGCAACGGTCTCTGTTAGCGACGCCTTGTCACCCTTTCGGGCTTGGGAAGCCCATCTAGACAAATCAAGAAAGCTTGTTCAGGTCGTCGCGGCTGAGGTCCTGTGTCGTCGTTCTACCATTTCAAGGACTTCGGGATGCAATGCTGTTGCTTGAGATTGTCTCGGCGTTGTGAAGAAGTGAAACTGCAAAGGCTCGAGACTTGACCAGTCGAAGCATGGTTCGGAAGATTACAAGGATCACATATCGACTGAGAGCTCAAATAAGGTACTCTGATCAAAGCTGAATAGCGAGTAGCATGAGGCGGTGTCAAGCTGATTCGCTGTAAACAGCAAGTATCATCCATACCAAACATGGACACGATTGTGGCTGGGAGCTGCATGACGCCGCGTAACATCAGGGTGTAGGAGCGACTATGGTTGGCTGACGAGAGGTGGTTCTGGGGGTGAAGCTTTTGACCGGGGTGCTTACCTGGCCGTTGCTGTGGAAATCTTGGTTAGTTGAATCTCGTTTCACATGGAGGCGGAGCCGCGAAGCATGTTTCCATCCCGCCACTACCCGCCAACTGCTTCGGCCTCGCTACGTTCTTCTTGTTGCATATCATGAAACGCAGAACGAAGTACCTAAGTACCATTCACCTCCTGACCAAGCCCGAACCTCTTTCCCAAGCTCATTCCAGCGTGGTTGGTGCATGCAACGGCGCTGATCTGGAGAAGCGAGATGGGCACGGATCGACTGACTCCAACTTTGGGCCCGTAAGATGCATGATGCAAGATGCAAGATGCAGCATGCAGGTTCTGTCTCCGTCATGATGATAACACCAACACTTCCGCGCGCTGATCATGCATGTTCGGATAATTATAGTGCTCGCGACCCTCGAGGCTGGACCTGTCGCAGTTGCAGCCGTGACTACATACACCGCGCCTGCGCATCGTGCCTGCAGGTTTTGCCCGGCCACCGCGTTATCATGTCCGCCGCTCTCTGGAGCAGTATAAATGCTGTTGGCTTGAGTGCAACTCTCGACACAGCCCCCTCCCGAACGAGCAAGCTGCTGCTGCACCTGCCTCAAAATATGCGTACAGCAGCCATCTTGTTCCCTCGCAGGAGACAACGGACTTCCGAGGTGGCTAGAATGCTAGACCGATCTCCGTCGCTTCTTCTCCGATGAACAATCTAATGCGTTTATCGCGGAATGCTCTTGACGGCAGTTGTGTTCATCATTGCTTGCAGCGTATGCTACTGTGAGAGTTAGAAGCACAAGCACGGGTCATGGAATATTAGAATCTTGATGGTTATTTTGATAATATTATGCTAAGTTAACAGGTCAAATCGGAGACCCTCCAGCGCCATGCGTTCGAAGAGCAAGAGCTAAACTATGATACAAGAAGACAGAAGTGTCCTTCTACTCGATCTGAATCCTCCTGCTTTCAGGCTTTCTCGCAAAGGGCAATGTGATCGCCAAAATACCATCCTTCAAGCTGGCCTTTACAGCTTCCTGGTTGACCTTGCTAGGGAACTTGAATGATCTTGAGAACGATCCCGTGTATCGCTCCGAGATCAAATGCTTGGTGTCCTCCTGCTGCTGCTGGGGTACTGACTGTTCAGCAGCCTTCGAAGACTCGGCGACAGTCTGGGTCTGCTCTTGCTGCTGAGGTTGAGCAACAGCAGACGCGTTGGCTGGCTCTTCCGCGTCGTCCTCCACCGTCGGTTGGTGAGATTTGACGCTGCCGGCCTCGGAACTGGCCTCTGCGGGCGTAGCCTCTACAGCTTTGGGTGCTTCGGCCGGAGAAGCTTCGACTGCTTGGGGCTGTTGTCGGGTCTCCTTGACAGTCCTGCCCTTGATTTGCAGGGTATGGCCATCGTCCAAGAATTCAATGCTGAGGTCCTTGGGGTCGAAGCCTGGCAGCTCGCCCTCGAGCGTGTAGGCCTCCTTGGTCTCCTTCACATCGAATTTGGGGTTAAATGGTCGCTTGAAGGGCTGTCTTGACTGACGGTGTGCTCGCTCAAGCTGGGCGAATGTCTCGTCAAAGAGGCTGAAGAGTGGCGCAATATCATGCGGTGTTGGAAATGTCGGTCGTGAGAAAAGGGCTGGTGCGCAGTAGCGCGGTGAGCTGACCACTGGTCTGAGGTAGAAGGCCATTGTGCTTGTGGTGGGTTGTATTTGTGTTGTGAAGATTGATCGAGTCGTGATTACTAGTTGGGCTTGTAGTAGTCTGTTGCTTTGATGGAGGTGAGTTCAGACAGTGGGCTTCGACGAAGACTTATATACATCTCGCTTGTTGTCCGTCGAATCTGCTCGGCTGCCCGATGCTGAGCAATCTGGATGGACTCGTAGATTCCAGAAATGGATTGGTGGCAACTCGAAGTGGCGCGATGCTACTTGCTGTTTCTGGAAAGTGCTGCGGTTTGCGCGACTGTGATTGGGTCATAGCATTAGATAAGCACGATCTTGGCGATCCATAGCAGATCTTGTTGCTGTACGCAATCTTCTCTTGCCTGCACGGTGGCTACAGAAGTGGTCACGCTGGGTTGCAAGACTTGCTGATCATGGTTCTTCGAGTCTACCGAAACCTTGGTTCAGTGCACCGCGAACATGTCCATATGATTGGTAAAGACAAAACAAATTCATTATAACAATAACGTCAGGGTATCAAAATAATGAGCTGCCCGCTCAGCGGCTCCCCACCCGGCCTCGACTCATGACACATAACTCATCAAGCATGTTGCGTCGTCCATCACGACTTCTCCCTCTTGTCACCAACGCCTGACGAGCGTGTCCTTTCAACACCAGCCGTACTAACAACCTTCCCATACACAATGCCTCCCTCAGGCCTGTGCTTTCCCGTCTCAGGCTCACCATAGGTCGTACCGCTGGGAGACTCATACGCCCCTCCATCAGATGCGTTCGTACCCTTCTGCAAGTTGTCGAACTCCGGTGGTCTCAGCATTTGCCCGTTCTTATCCCTCTTCAGTAGTGTCGGCAATTCCTTGTTTGTATAGCAACCGTCTTCCCACGCTCCACCAATTTCCACGCCTTCTTCTCTTTGGTTATGGCTTTGATGCGATGGTTCGGAGCCAGCAGCACTGACACTGGAGTTCAAGTCTCGCGAGTCATGTTCGGACGGAAGATCTCTCTCCGTTCCAGGAGAACCATTGGCATCTGAGTGCCTGTCTTCTTGGGTCGTTGAGGTCGAGTCAGACCCGTTGCTGTTTCTATGGTTCGGCTGCAACTTAGCCATCTGCTTCTTGTAGCCATGTGGTCGCTCTTGACCCTGGGCTCTGGCATCTAGCTCTTCTTCATCGCTCGAGCTCAGGCTGCTCATGCTGGAATTTTGGAGGTAGGTTATCTGCTTGCCAGAGTGCTTCTTCTTCTCCCTCTGTTGATCCTTCAGCTTCTGCATTTCCTCTTCATCACCCTGGCAGTCCAATGTCGCTATATGAAGTCCGGGAAAGTTTTGCGACATGTACTGCTTGAGCAAAGGCAGAAGGACTGCGTTCGGCCGGTATGTGCCGCTGTCGTTGTCAATGATAAGCTCATAGTAGGATGGGTCCTTGGGGACTTCCGCGTGCGAGTGTTGATCATTGTGGTCGTCTTCGTCTTCGGGATCTACCCCAGGTAGTGCAATGCTGCCAAGGCGGTCGCGATGAGTCCCAGCATTGCCAGCTTGACTCTGACGAGAGTCGCGATGTGGATGCTTCAGCCGTCTGATGAAGAACTCACCGCTGAAGGCGATGTAGATGCTGACATCACTGTGCATGGTGTGCTTGCTCAGCATATCTATGCCGAATTCTTTGCCGGTCTCTGTGAAGCGCCATAAGCCATCCAAGCTGAGCACATAGGTGTAGATTCTGCCGCCTAGGTCGTAGTGACAAAACTCGAGCAGCTGCTTCGTCATCTCGATGCAAGGTTTCTCAAATATGCCATAGACAGTTGTTGCGTCGTAGTTGTAAACTCGTGAGTGTTGATGATGCAGGGCTCTGTTCAGTATGCGGCCGCGGAGCGAGGCATCGGTGAACATGCCAGCAACGAAGGGTTTGAATTCGACGTAGCGGTGATACATGGCAGCAGGGACTGGGCCTCGCAGCTGCATTTGTATAGCTTGAAAGTTGTATCGCTCAACACTCTTCGTGCCATCATTTGACTCTTGTCGGTCTTTTGTGCCTGCGATACGCCCAATCAGGGGCGATTGATGCCGCGACCAACACAAAGGTGCTACTGTGAAGGATCGCCCACCCGATTCGCCTGGACTGCGACCTAGGACCTCGACGCTGATATACAAGTGGGCAGTCATCTTGACGTTTTTGACCAGATGTGCGAGTCCTCTGATAGTATATGCTCTCTTGCTCGCCATGCGCTTCTTCACATCGTAGCCCTTCTCCTTGATACCTTGCCAGCCCTCCGATATGTTGTCAACGTTCACCTGCACATCACCCAGCCTGTCGTCGTGGTCGTTAGGGTCCTCGTCGAAGAGCCTGCATCTCAGCGAGAACCCCGAAGCAGGGACGTGCGCGATAACCCATTGTGTCTCCCACTTTGGATTCGTGTTTCGGTGAATTGTAGGAGTGCGCAGGAAGATATCAGGATCCTGCTTATGCCGTTTTGGTAGATCCGTCCTGAAGGTCGCGTAGATGTAGGCGTCTGTCGAGAAGCTGGGAAAATCGGTAAAGGGCAAATTCTCTGCTCGGTGAAAGGTGATTCGGACGGTGTACCCTGGAGGCGCTTCAGAGATGGTAGTCGCATCGTAGCCGCCTGCAGGCTTCTTGTCGCTGTCATTCTTGCCAACCAAATTCAATGCCTTTCCTTGCAACACGCCGGCTTTGTCCACCAGCTTTGTGCCATACTTGTCGCTAGAGTGCTGATCGCGCAGCTGAGGCTCGTTGTCGGTCATTTTGGGCTGAATGCGGGGTTTGCTGCACGACACTGTCTAAGCATGGCAGAACCAATTTGACGAGCACTCACCAGACATAAACAGGATCGAGGTATGTCTAGAACTTCCATGCTAAAAGTATGTGCTCCTTCGTATCATTTAGGTCAAGATCAGTATGTGTCGCTTGCCGCTCATGCGCCCGAAGGCCTGGGCTCAGCTCGTCCGACACTGCATGGAGATTCCCACTTCTAAAACTAGAGTACGCGTGGCCTGAAGCTAATGCAGACCAAGCATTTTTCGCAAAGCTTGACAGCATAAGCGATCGTCGTATCTGCTTACTTATTGGTGGCGTGCTCTGACATATGCGTGAACATTTGGTCATTGTCGTTCAGATTCTACGTCACAGTCTCGCGAATGCTAAGCTATACTCTGATACTTGACATGGTTCTGCTGTGGCAGTGATCTGTTTCATCACTATTATGTCCAAGCGAGAAGTACAATCTGTAGGCTATCCAAGTTGGCTCGCGGGGCAAGGTTCTTCAAACAATTGAGCGTCGTTGTAACGCGCTTCCTATCATATACAATGCTCTATCCATCTATCAGACACTGTGAACAAGGTCTCATTGCTCATCGAGCAACCTCCGCAACAAGTCGGTTCCAGCCCCGTTCAAGCTTTCGCGCATCTCCTTCTCCGCGACAGCACTAACAAAGCATCTCTCCTCGTTGTTTCTCCCGCTCCTTGACGACGAGCTGGGTGACAAAAGACTGGACGACCGAGCTTTTGACTCGTGGACCAAACCTAGCGTTTCCAAGCTTGCAACTACATCTCGAAACTCTGTATCTTTGAGTGGCTGCAGCAGACCATCATCGCGTTTGCAGAGCGACGTGTACTTGGTGAAGAGTTCTGCTACCGATGGTGCTTTGTTGGAGGATTTGGTCGGTGTAATGAATGGGTTTCGTTCTTGTCTTCGTGTTTCCTTGTTGACGATTGAGCAGAGGACCGCTTTTTGCTGGAGATTGAGACCAGCTAGTCGCGAGTTTGTGCCGTTGTTGAATATGCTTGATGCTAGCTTAGCCACGTGCGCTATGGTTGCTCGGGGTGCAGATTCTGCTGAGAAACTCAGTCCAGCCTTTGCGACCGGCGATTGTGGTGAAGACGCGGTGGTGGCGTTGATGTACTCCCCGAGTGGTGCCTTGCTGGGACTGTCTTGTGCTTGCGTCGCCAGAGTCTCTTTCTCGACTTGGTCAATGGCTCGCTGTACGAGACTAAATGCTTTTCTCAAGTCTCCTGTTTGTGAAGCAATTTTCTTGCCACAGAGTTGTATTGCTGCTGGATGCAGGCACGGAACGTAATGCGCCGCGGCTGTGCTGTCCTTGTCGAGAAGTGTTCTGAGCTTGTCCGAGATGATACTTGAAATCTGCTGCGCGGTGTATGGAAGGAACGCGAGAAGCTGTGGCTTGAGGCCCTTTGACTTCAGCCGTGGCAGGAAGCGATCGGTCAGATCTAGCGCGTTCGCGATGCCGATCAAGGTCAAAGACGATGACGGATGCATAGCCCATTCGAAGATGTTGTACAAGATCTCGCACTCGGCATCGACCAGACTGTCGATCTCGTCAAGCATGACCACGTACGTTGTCTTTCCAGACTTGCTTGTGAACAATCTTCGGAGCTGAGATTCTGCGGATGCTTTGGTTGAAGCTGACCTGGGGCATAAATCTTGCTCCATTTTGCCGTAGACTTCGGTCGCTGTTCTCAAGCTTACGCAATTTACAACGGAGATTCTGATGTTCGCGTCGTCCTCATAGTCCTGTAACACTTCGTGCACAATAGCGCTCTTTCCCGTTCCTGGCGGTCCGCTGATGTACGTGCATCCTCCACCGTGCGTAGCCTTCGCACTGTCGATAAAGCCTCGGATCTGCGATTTCTCCGTTTCGCGTCCAATGAGCTTGGCAGGGGCTGCAGATTGAGTGAATAGCTGTCTAGCTTGTGTATAGACGTTTTGCTTTCGAGGGGTTGTCGCATCGGTGGTCCTTGGAGTTCGCGGGGTCAGAAGACCTCCTAGCGCGCGTACTCTGTGCTTAGGTGTGCTGGGTGTGTCGACGAGGACGTTTTTGAACCTGTTTGCCGAAGGTGTTGACACTGGCGTCTCTGTTGGTGGACAATTCTCATCTTGCTCGGCTGGTTGAGCTCCTGGTACGTTTTGTGACTTAATGTCTTCATCGATTTTGTTCAGCACGTTCGTCGTCACGGCAGCGCGTATTGTTCTTTGAGGTCGAGCTGCACGAGCCCGTTTCGGTACAGCATTTTGCAGCTGGACAGGGCAAGCGGCTTCTGCATCTTCGAAAATGCGTGGTGTCGAGCTCCTGGTTACTCGCTTTCGTGGTGGTTGAACAGACGCGACTGTGGTAGAATGATCAGTACATTCACAAAAACGGGGAAGGAGCGATCGAGTCGTACCTTCCTCAGAAGTTCTGGTTCTCTTTCCAAGTACGGAAGGAGCCATCTTGAATGAGATTGCTGTGCTTGCTGCTTTTGGCTGCGTTGTACGATGCGTGGGATGAAAGCTGCGATGGTCGGAGGATGCGAGCTCGTCGGCATTTGAACGATAACGCGTGACGCGTAAATACCTCGAGCGTCGGCAAAATGTGTGGCTGGTGTAAGCGCGTCGCGTTAAGCGCTGGGTCGCGCCTGCCAGGTTTCGGAAGATGCACTGCGGCGAATATTTCACACCTTTGACGCAGAAGATTGGTCCTCATACTCTACCGTACTACTTCTGATTACCTCAACCAGCCGACCGTAGGTGCGCTACGGTATGCTGGATACATCGTCGACGCAACAGGAGCCAAAACTGGTTATGTCTGTCATTTGATACATGCACTGCTTCGCATAACCGGCCACCGTAGCTATCGCGCTGAATCCCTTCTTGTACGCCGTATGCCCCTCACTCTGCCGCGTATACTTGCACTTCCTGTCAGACTCGGTCCTGGTTGAAACACAGGTCTGACCCCGCATGTCTGCACGGCGTCGCTAAACTCCTTGCTGAGCGTCTGCGCGTGGCTCTGATGGGCTCTGGTATAGAGTGCTCTTTACCGGAACCAGCCGGAAGAGAGAATCCTCCCATTTCAAGCTAATCTTCGAACTATGGCGTTCTGCATGTCCATATCATTATTTCCTGTGGCTAGTCATCTGTGGCTAAACACAGAGTAGCATATGAAGCAGTTTCAGTCATGGAGCTTGGTCTAACCCCTCGTCACCCCTTGTCAGAGCTCAGCATGATCTTCCCTGGTTGCAACAGTACCTCAAATAAATCACGCATGTGACTGTCTATGCACGCCGTGAAAAACATGGTTTGTTGACGTTCTCATCGACAGTAACGTGAACGATCGATGAATCTGATGCTCTTTGACACGTTGAATCCATTGGCTGTTGTCCACTATACTCTGCTGAATGACATCCGAGAACCTGTTTTGTCTGACGCAGGATGGAAACCCCGTTTGTGATCTTCCAGATCGTCCCGATGCATAGCCACACTTCAGCTCGTGGCATAGACCAAGGATGATCCTTACTTGCCAGGTTCTTCCTTCTTTCAACGTGCATATAGTTGTCATAGCCCGTGACGTGCGACAACACTACCATGTGACCGAACATGTTCTCAAGACTTCTTTGTATGAACATGATGAACATGACACACAAGCTGTAATGCTAGGTAATCGTATGAGCATTAGAAAGGTCACAGAATCTTACAATGTTCCGTTGTCTATCTTGGTCTCCCTGTCAGGCCGTTGCTACCGGGGTATAATTCGAAAGGCTAAACAACGTAGGCAGGCCTCCAACGCTCATGTTCCATGCTTCATATCTGTGTACTTGTTGTCTGTCCTTACCAATCAAATAATTAAGTGTTGTTACAAGATTCCCCGCGCTTTTTACCCTATCTCGCTTGCATTCCTTTCTGCCTAAGCCTGCTTCTTCTTTGAACACGACTAGCTCTATGATAGATTGCCTGATTGCTCAATATACCTGAACGCTTGGATCATCCTGCCATTAGCAGCAGCGAGACTTGAATAATCGCCGCCTTTTGAGTAAGGCTTTGACCCCACGACTCCAGCGCTGCGTACAACAATCGAAATGTGCGTTGCGTTGCCACATGAGAACGAGAGAACATTCAGGTGGTTGTGATGCGATGGCAAATTTGAGGACAACTTCCATTAGGTTTTCATTGTCTATGTTGCTGCTGTTCGACTGTTTGCTTGAGGTGTGCGAGCTCTGCACGCAGAGAGTCGATTGTTTCCCGCATTATACCCATCTGTTGTTCCATGCTTCGAACAACAGCCCACAGACGTTCTTCGTTGCTAGGAAAGACGCCCTTAGATCCTTCACCACTTCCGTGGGCCGAGAAACCGTGACTGGAACTGTTGCTATGCGATGACAATGCAGGCCCGCTGCCCATATGTGTAGGCGGGCCGCTAGGTTGTGTTGGCGGATGTGTAGGGCCTACTTGACTCGGCAAGGTAAACCTTGAGTCAGGAGGATTCAGGCCATGCGGTGGTGGGAGTTGAGGAGCATGTGGAGGGACGGCCAGTGAGCTCGATGCGCTGGCACCACGAGGCGGGTAGGGTTGCGCGTACTGAGCATTACTTGGCGAACGATGCCTGCTAACATTGTCGATTGTTCCAGTTTGCTGCCGCTGGGCGGGCGAGATCGGCGTGGGACTCTCCGTCATTGGGTTTTGGTTGAAGATTTGGCTTCCTGACCGGAAGTTCGAACTTGTACCACCAGGATACGGCTGCGACCCATGCTGCGCATTAGAGGAACCATAACCTGGAGGAGGGAACGAGCCCGGAGGCCGTCCTTGTATTGGCGGATACGTGCTGGGCATCCGGTAGTGCATCGAATTGTCCATGGAGTCGTCGCCAGAAGCCGGTTGCCTAGTAATAGTAGGCGTCTCACGCATTGCCCCATCCTCCTCGTCCATCGTCTCAGGCTCGTTATAGACCACGCCTTGCATTGTCTCTTCGTCTTCAGCATCTTCGTCTCCAGCAAAACTGCCCACGCTTGCTCGCCTACCCGCACAGCCTCCGGGTCCCTTGTTGTGCCGGGCTAAAGCATCTCCACGAGCAAATTTTCGATTGCATTTAGGGCACACATGGGGTCGTTCCCCGGTGTGCAGTTTAGTGTGTCGCTTCAAATCGTGCAGTCGGCGAAATCTAGAATTACATGTCGAACATACGTAAGGCTTCTCTTGGCTGTGCGTCAGTAGGTGGCTTTTGAGGTTATGGTGGCGTGTAAATTCGGTCGAGCAATATGGACACCTGTGCTTTTTGTTGCTCGAAGGTGATCCAGTACCTTGTCTCGTCGATGACCCAGGCAGACTCATCCCCCGAGCTGCTTGACCGCTTTGTGGTTGCAGGAACGGGTTGGGATAAGACATAGCCTTATTGGGATCATGTGGGGACATTGAGTCGTTGCCCGATCTGGCAGCGGTGTCCATAGGCTGGGGGCTAGCAATTGCAGTCGCAGAACCGGAGGGTGGGAGTACACTCCCGATCGTGCCCACACTGGTTGCAGGGCTAGTTTGAGTATTGCTCTCGCCGGAGGCGGGCTCACGCTCTACAACGCCTTGCAGGTTGTTCGCAGCCACCGACATGCCTTGACTCATGGTGGTTGCAGGGTTGGTCTTGGCGTTCCATGCCGGGCTACTGTTTGCAGGACTTGTGGCGTTCTCTGACAGGCCCATCAAGGCTCCGAGAGCCTTAGCCTGAGGATTTGGGCTCTGTAGGTGAGAGGGAATGGGAGACACGGGAGGCTTGGCCTGAAGACTTGGACTCTGCAGATGAGAGGGAATGGGAGATCCGAGAGCCTTAGCTGGATTTGGACTCTGTAAGCGAGAAGGTATCGGTGACTTTCGCTGCACCTCCTCAGCGTGTGCAGCAGCAGCAGTCATGCGCAGAGGACTTTCCAAACGCGGCCGCTTACCAGGGCGGCCCGACTGGTCAAAGTCGTAGCCAATCTTGGCAAGTCTGTTGGGGCTGGTTTGTATTGGTTGTGCTTGACTCAAGGGAGGTGTTCCTTGTCTAGCCATCAAAGGTTTCTGAAATTAATTGGCGATATCTGCACTAGCAACAGCTCGTCAGCACAATGTTCTCGAAAGGTTATAGGTATAGACCTGATCAACGACGTGCGCGAATTGAAAGGTGCATCAGCCCGAATGATGTTGGATGTGGAGTGACATGAATGGCATGAGCTGCATGGTCATACAAAAACCCTGGACTGCAGCAAACAAGTAACATGTCGCTAGAGTGTTTCGTGATGGTGCCGCAAAGGACAAGAGCATTATGCGTACCTGCTGGGTAGTACCATAGGATGCGTGTGGCTGACTGCCAAATTAGGAACCCGCTCGAGCAGCCTCAACTAGCCACAGGTGTTAATCTTTCTTGTGGCAGCTTTGTATATTCCTGTCCTCTTCCCTTCTCGAGAACACTACCATACCCAAACAGCCATGTAAGAAGGCTCACTTGATTGCGACTCGCGCTGAATCCTTTTCGTGTCTGGGCAGGCAATATCAGAAATACCTGACCGAAAGCCTCCGCCGCACCCCGAGCGTATACGCCGAAGTCACCGCTAAATCTCAGGAAAATGTTGGGGTGACGGGGACGTGCGCTATTGCAGATGCGCAGTCACTGGGTGGAAATACTGAAATGTCAAGCGCTCGAGTCGACGTTGAGTTGCGAATAATACTGTTGTATACAAGAAGTCGATGGAAGGCTCGATTGTCGTACTGTGCGGCGCTGCAGCGATGCAAATGTTATTCAACGGTCGTAAGGAAGCAAAGAAGCACGGTGATCAGGGCTGGGTGTGAAATGCTCTGGAGTTTGATTGAGGCTAACCCACACAATACAAAGTGCAGGTTTCTGAGTCGCAAGTGCCGGTTGGTGTTAGTCTGAGAGTCGCAAGCAGAGAAAGACACAAGAAACGCAGAGTCGGAAGGAATGGGGCATGCTTGAGGCTATGAGCGCCACTGCTGAGCTAGAAAAGAAGGCTAGAGCCGAAGAAGGTAAGTCCACAAACGTGAGTGGGGCACAGCCACAGCGCAAACACCAAAGCAGCTCGGATTATCTGAAGCCACCTGCGGCCATTCGGAAGGGTCTAAAGTGGGAATCAGCTTCGTCACCGCTCGCCAACCACAACTGGGAGAATCCTCCGACTATTGCTGTGCCTGGGACTGCGTGTCATTCAACTTTGTGCTACGCTCGTGTACCTGTCCGCTCGCTCTTCTTTGACCAAAAACCCGTTTGGCTAGTTCTCGATGCGAGCATAATCAAACTGCTGCACTGAGGTAGGTATCGCTATACAGTCTGGATAATTTCTCGCGAGTCTTGGACGTCTCTGATTTGTCAGCTCTGGTCTTGCTTTGCGCTTGATCAAGTGAGGCGTCTCTCTCTACGTCAAGATCAGATGTCGTGAGTGGCTGGGCAGTGTGCCTTTTTGAATAGCTTCAGACCATGAAGACAAATTCCGTCACCCATGATCGCTTACTTCAGCTACTCGAAGAACTTCTCCAGCATCAGATCGACGGCGGCCAGCAGGGCCCCCGCCACATTATATGGGCGCATCTCAGCATACTATTGAACAGTATCCTTGTGCTCTGATGTCAGGCACAATGTTTGAAGTCTACCACCTCGCGTGATTGGTAGCTTTGAGCTTTTTAGACGACGCGTGACCGGGGCGCGATATCTCGATGCGTCTTACACCAGTGAGCATCGTCCCATCGAACGTTCATTATTGCTTCGCCCACTTGATTCATTTGTGGCGTCAGCTGCCACCGTTTGTGGTTGACGTTTGTGGTTGCTTGCTAGGACCACATGGTCCTGCATCGGTTAGCTGCTTGTGCACTACTTTACGTGAAACACGGAATAAACTTCCACAAGTTGAAGCCCGACGTCGAGCCACCAACTTCATGCCTGCTTATCCTTCAATACATTGTTTCAAGATGTGCTCACCCTTGGTCAATAGAAAGACAAATTTCATGCCATTGTCGAGAGCACCATGAGAGAGGCGCAAGCCTGTCTAAGATGTTCTCACGGAAACCAAGCCTCGCTTTTGCTCGAATGCAGACTTGGAACTAGTCCCCGAGCTGAAGTTCGTAGACTACATAAACGTGTCGATTGTTGAGCCACTCATTGAAGTCGCTTGACTTTGACAGACCCCGAAAATCAAGCCCCTCCAGCCGTCTGGTGATGCTCCAGTTGACTACGTCAGCCGCAGGGGCCCCGACACAAGTCCGGTTGCAGGGATCCCGCCTAAGCTACCCGCCTACAATATGCTTTGCTTACCTCGACACTTGGCTGGGCGCACACTGTTGGATTACGATACACTTTCATGGGCCCCGGGAAATGGACCATCCTGCCGCTGTCCGCTATCTACTGTACGGTAGGCCTCAGGGTTACTGGCTAATCATGCACCGGCAACGGCAATGCTGTAGCAGAGCAAGGACAAACGATCGCTGTGCGCCATCAGTACAATGACTGTACCTAGGTTTACAACCTTACGCTAGTTTCCTCGAGACATGCCCTCCAAAGGAGCCGTGTTCATTGGTCGGTAAGATGGTAGCGTAGATGGTGTCAAATGCGAGGCTCATCGCTTTCTAGTCATCGCCGTTAGCGATCGCCGCTCTGAGCAATCTTTAGGTCTATGCCGGATCTGTATTGGAGTACGATCGACTCGAGATCCTTCGTCACGCAAGGGCAGTATTAACGACATTCAATACATGTCTTCTCCGCCATTCGTGGCGATCGTGGCAAACTTGAGACTCGGCGTCTTTATGCCCTGGTCCTAGCAAGCCGCCGATACGGAATTGCGGAGTCGGGCAAAACCTGCTTTTCAACACTTTCAGTTGTGGCTAGTGGTCGCTAGTCGCGTCTTTTTGATCCTTCTTCTTGAGCCTCAGTGCTTGGCAATCCAATCGTTGCGACTCTTCAACATGAAGTCGACCTTGCACGATAATAGACACTGGTAACACAAGTTGATTCACTAGCAAATTCCCCGGCCAAAGCTCGGCAGGTACATGAATTGTTGGTCGACAGCGCGACCTGGCGGGCTCTACAAGCACAAGAGCGCCAACGCGGCTGAAGCAACCATAACGGAAATCCGACCGCCTAGTGAATGGCATGCGGCGAAAGCCCGCGGCCACTCGCGCGCGGGCATGAAACCAGGATCTTACTTCACGCGTTTGCCTCTGACCCAGACCCTTGCAACATTTCTATCGTCTGCACTCATCACGAATTTCTCGAAGATCGTCCTCAAACTATCCCCTAGCTCGATCGGTGTCATGACCCCTAGAGGTACCTTCAAATCCAGACCCGCGTCCGTGGTGTCGTCGACAGACTCATAGGTTCGCACCAGACAAGCATCAAATTCCTTTCCGACAGCAAAATTTCCTACTTTATGTTCGACACCACATACCCGAGCGCCACCCAGAGTCGCCATGTAGAAGCATTCATCGACGGTCAGACTCTGATCCTCGCCACCTGTCATTTTCTCCCTAGCGTTCGAGACTATGAATGCCTGCCTCATGGCATCGAGGATGCTGGAGCTAAACCCGCCACCACTGTCAGTGCCAAGGCCGATTTTGGTGATACCTTGTCTCAGGAAGTCGCGTATAGGCGCTGCCATGAAACCTCCCCCAACGGTTGTGTTTGCGATCGGACAATGAGCGATTCCGCAGCCGACTTGCTTGAGTCTCCCGGTCTCGTACGGTGTCATGTGGCAGCAGTGTGCTAAGATTGTACGGTCGTTGAGCAGGCCAAAGTGTGAGTAGAGGTCTGCCTCGTTCGTGTAGTCTGGAAACAAGGAAAGAGTCGTATCGATTTCAGTCTGTGCTTCGTTGAAATGTGTTTGTATTGGTAAGTCCCGGTTCTCCCTGGCGAGCTCTCCGAGTCCCTGTAACAGCTCATCCGTGCATGAGATAGCAAAGCGAGGTGTCAGAACTGGCTTGATGAGACAAGCGTTCGGGTCAAGCTGCTTGATGGCAGCTATCACACCTCGAGTAGCCCTCAATGATTCCGAAGTGGATGATTCGATGTAGAAAGGAGGTGAGTTCCGGTTCATGTTGCATTTGCCTATGAGAGCTCGTTGACCTTCTGCGAGGCAAATCGCAGCTAGCAGCTCCGTTGCAGGACCGTGAAGAGAGGCATAGTAGGATGCAGTTGTGATGCCTTGCTTGAGAAAGCCTCTCACAGCCTGCGTGTAGACCTCCCGGGCATAATTCAGATCTGCGAATCTTGCTTCGTTCTTGAAGGTGATTTCGTTCAGCCAGTCGAGAATTTGAAGGCCCCGGCCAAGACCGCGTTGTGCCCATTGTGGTGCGTGGTTGTGCGTGTCCACGAGCCCTGGTATGAGCAGCTCTCCACGACGCAGGCGGTAGACATCATGGACTTCGGTGTTCAGATTCAACTCAGTAAGCTTATCGTCAAGCTCATCCGATCGGACATCTGATTCCAGAGCGGTAATGATACCTTCTTCATCCGTACAGACTAAGGTGTTTTCCAAGATGTCAATCCGTTCGATGTTTTGAGAATGAACAATAGTTCCATAAAGGACGAGACGTTTCGCCATAGTTGCGCTGTGAGGACGATCTCGATGGCTCAGTCGTGGCAGTACGAGCAGTGGGGGGCGGTCAATTGCGGGGTTATCCAGAAGAATGGTACGCGGCTCGTGTCGGCCCAGATTTGATGTAAAGAGGCTGGCAATAGAAGCCCTTCAGGTCTTGATTGAATCGCCAACAACATAACCACGAGCAACACCAGATCTTCCTTGTTCAACGAGACCACCCTGCTCATCCTCTTCTTCGTCTTCATATTTGATCTCAAAATCACTTCCAAGACCCTTCCATGTTCGTTGCTGCGCGAGAAATTCTGCAGCCGGAGAAGCTACACCATTAACGGCGACAAGATCTCCGTTCATGCGCTTTGTCAGCGCCGTGGACGATTTGCTGCCATGAACTTCGATACCATGGTCTGAGGGTCCTGGTCTGCCCATTGGCCTGCTCTGTGACACGTACCTGCCTGTCCTTAGATCGAACTCGGGAGGTGCTGACTCCTCATCTGAACCCATGTCAAGTTCCTCTCGCTTTGCTTCCTGCCCATCTCCGTCCTCAGGTACGCTTCTGGGTGCTATGCCCGCTCGCGCATCCTCCAACACTCCTTCAAAGTCACTTCGCCATGCTCCGGTCCAGACTCTGGTTTCATCCGTTTTCAAGGCCAGCTCAAGCTCGAACGGTGTCAGAATAGGCTTGAAGAAGTCTCTACTGTCAATGAGCGAGCTTTCCCAGCAACCTATCACAACCCAGCCCCCAATCTCGGCGAAATTTGCTATCTTCGCCGCGTTGAGCTTGCCAACAACGAAGAGATAGGACTTTTTCCCTGACGCTGCAATTTGCTTTTTGACGTGGTCAACCACGTGCATATAGTTCTTGACGCTCAGTGTATTGATCAGGATGCCCCAGGTCGAGACTGTGCTCATCGATGTAACCAGAGCATACCGTCGTCTAAGCACCATTGACGTATTCGCTTCTTGCGCTTGTGCGTTGCCAATTGCACCATCCAGGTCAGGTCTAAAGATGCGTACACTCTGAACCTTTGAGGTCAAGTTCAGTAGCAGAGCTGTCGGTGGTTCGGCAATGTGATAGATGTGCCAAGCGCTGAGTTGTTCGGGGTTCTCCAAGATCATTTGTGGAAGGGTTCGGTTTGGTATGAGTGAGGACGGATCGTGAACGATCTTTGCTGCGAACACGGCTGCGTATCCCATTACAGAGAGTCTGTCCGCCATAGATTGAACATGCGAAGCGTAGGGAATGTCAGCCGTAAGTATCACATTGGTTTCAGAGTGAGGGAAAGCTTCAACAAACGCCTCCACAGCGGCAGCTTCGTCAAAACGACTCTGTGTGAAAATATGCAGAACCGGTAGACGAGCGGTTGGTGATAAGCAGGCGCGACCATAATGAATCACAGCGTCTGCTTCCACATGCTCTGCCGCTATTTCGTCGACGCAACATGACCCATAAGACGTGTCGGCTAGAATGGTCAGCTTTACTGGCTGCGCTTGCGTGTCTATCCTGAGGGAGTCGAGGCTCAACTCTGGATGATCAGCATCGATGAATTTCGCCGATTCAGGTACACCTTCAGACAGTCCTCGAGATAGTAGCTGAAACACTCGGGCAGAATGTGACAATATGTGGTCCGGGAACTGAAGCGCCACTCGTTTCCATCCTTGATCTCGAATCGCCTTGATGGTCCGGTCAATCTCATACCGGGTTTTGAAATGCTCTTCGGACAGACTCGAGGTCCGCTCTGTATTCGTAGTAGGTTCGATCTCTGTCAGTATATGAGAGTCGGGGGTTGATAGCACCGGTGCAGCCGCCATGTTATCTGCCATCATGTCTTGTTGCGGCCTCGCACATTTGATGAATCTACTGCACGCGGACGTGACCAACCTTTGACGGTAGACTTTGTGCTGAGATTGCCACTTGCTTACAAACAAATTCTCGTGACTGTGCTGTGTTTCAAATTTTATTCGTTTGAGCGCTGCGCCAGCACGACGTCAAGGCCCTTCACTGGTACACAACGTTTACGTGAACGACACCAGTTACAAGCGGCGACACTTCTCAGATGCAATGAATGATAGCACCGACATTGTATTGTTCTGTTGCTGCTGCCAACGATGCGCTACTGTATTGCCAGGTGCAGTGTCAGAGTATCGTTAGACTACACAAAGTCGTCGTGTTTGTGAGCCAATCATGACCCTTTTTTACATCCCACTCTTGGCACGAGGGAGTTAGCCGACTCATAGTTCATCCCTCGCTGTGGACTGCATAGATTGTGTGATCTAGGCCTTTGCATCACACCTTGCAAACACATCACTGCTTCATTGTACACCCTGGTAAGTTTTTTGTGTCATCCTTTCTGTTCGGCATAGACTCAAGCGCAGCCGCTGAACAAGTGCGGCCACAGAGGGCAATTCAGACACCGTCTTGCCACCATAGCAAGATGTTACGTACCAGCAGCTGAAGGCTGCATGTTGTCTCTGCAGCCTCGAAGAGCTTGACTGGGAGCGTTCATCGTCGTCGCAGGTAGGTGGGACAGACGGCCCGCTCGCTGTTGGGTCATCCTAAGGCTCCTTCTCTTGCTCGTTGCATCATCTCAGCATCACTAAGCTCTTCGATGAGGGGTGATCGCCAGTCAAGCCTTTCACTTGGTGGCTTTGTCTGCTTTATCAGCGTTTGCTTAGCTTTCCTGGTGCAACGATACACACTAGTCCTGCACGATCACTACCTAACTCATATTCTCAGTGTCTTTAGCTTTAACATCCCCCACCTCCATAGAGGCTGGTCGCTTCCCACACACCGTAAAATGGGGTCATATGGAGGCTCGTCGCATTTCACAACCCTTCAATCTTTCACTCCCGACTATTGTCCGAACCGCATCACTCAATATGAGTCGACAAAAACTGGGATGCGAGTGGTGGTGGTCGATCAGGAAGGACCGAAACTGTATGGATTCTTTGTTTTAGCCACGGAGATACACGACGATTCTGGTGCACCTCATACACTTGAGCATCTGTGTTTCATGGGCTCCAAGAGCTACAAATACAAGGGCTTTCTGGATAAACTAGCCACCCGGGCATATTCTGGTACTAACGCCTGGACGGCAACAGATCATACAGCGTATACGCTAGAAACAGCTGGATGGGCAGGTTTCAAACAGATACTGCCCGTCTACCTGGAACATGTCATCCTGCCGACCCTGACCGACTCCGGGTGCTTGACAGAAGTTTGGCACATCGATGGCAAGGGTCTGGACGCTGGAGTGGTTTACTCGGAAATGCAGGGCGTACAGAATACAGCTCAGGAATTGATGGATCTTCGAAGCAAGCGGCTGCTGTATCCCAAGGGCAGCGGTTTCAGATACGAGACAGGCGGCATGATGGAGCAGCTTCGTGTACTGACACCAGAACGAATTCGAGAATTCCATCGAGATATGTACCAGCCTAAAAACCTTTGTCTCGCCCTGTTTGGCGAGGTCAACCATGAAGAGCTGTTGGAGACGTTGAGCGAGTTTGAGACTTCTATTCTTAGCGACATACCCGATCCTGAACTCCCATTCAAACGGCCGTGGATCGAGTCAGAAGAACTCAGACCCTTGACAGAGTCGATCATTGAAGTTGTCGAGTTTCCAGAAGAAGACGAGTCTTTCGGTCAGATTGACATTCGATTCCTGGGACCAAACAGCGCTGATTCTTTGCAAACCTCAGCCCTACAAGTCGTGCTGCTCTATCTCGCCGGATCATCTGCGGCTCTACTAGATAATACTATCGTCGAAAAGGAGCAATTAGCTAGTGGTGTCTACTACACCATCGACAGCCGGCCTAAGACAGAGATCGCCTTCTCCTTGTCAAGCGTCGAAACGGACAAGATGCAGGAAGTCGAAGCACGATTCTTCGAAGTGCTGAAAGATGCCATGAGGAAGCCACTCGATATGACTTTCTTGCACGACTGCCTCGACCAGCAAGTACGTACAGTGAAGTTCCAATCTGAGACCACGGCCACGGCCTTTGTGAACGACATAATTGCCGACTATCTGTTCGGAAAGCGTGACGGCTCGACACTTGAGGCCAACACCAAGACTCTTGATGACTATAGCAAGACCTTGAAAGCCTGGACGGAGCAACAATGGAAAGACTTTATGAGGACATACATTTCCGACGCCCATCACATTTCAATTCTTGGAAAGCCGTCCTCGAAGCTCGCGGAAAAGTTCAAAAAGGATGAAGCACAAAGAGTAGAAGACCAGGTCAAGAGATTAGGCCCTGAAGGCATCGAACGATGTGGGCAGAAGCTCAAAGAGGCCATGGCCGAAAACGACCGAGAAATACCATCCTCGGTCCTCGCAAAGTTCAAAGTCCCGCCAACAGACACAATTCACTTTGTCAACACGTCATCCGCCCGTATTGGACCAGCTTTGCAAGCAGGCAGACCACAAAACGAGTATCAGAAGATCGTCGAAGCCGACGATAAATCCATGCCTCTCTTTATCGACTTCGAGCACATACCCTCGAACTTCGCCCGCGTGAACTTGATGATCTCGACCGAAAAGGTTCCCGTCGAATTGCGGCCACTGATCCCAATATACCTGGAAGCCTTCTTTAACGTTCCGCTCAAGCGCGGCGACACCACTCTCTCCTTCGAGCAAGTTGTCGTCGAACTCGAGCGTGAAACCGTAGGGTACAGCATCGAAACCGCTATCGGTCTCGGCAACTCTGAGTGCCTGCGCATTGAATTTCAGGTTGAGGTCGAAAGATACGATGTTGCAATCCGCTGGATTCGAGAACTTCTCTTCCACTCCGTTTTCGATCTCGAACGTTTGCAGGCCATCAACAGCCGTCTACTCGCAGATGTGCCAGACTCGAAGCGGAGCGGCGACAACATGCTCACGGCCTGTCATTTGATGCTCCATCTGGCGCCGGAATCTATAGGGCGTGCCAAATCAACATTGACAAAAGCTCTATACCTCAAACGTATCAAGAGCCTTCTCAAGAGCGACCCTGATCAAGTCATTGATCAGCTAGACACCTTCCGCAAGTCGTTGTGCCAATATGGCAACTTCCGAGTTGTTGTGGTCGCGGACCTGGAAAAGCTGAACGAGCCAGTTACAGCCTGGAATGCGCTGTTGTCAGAGCTAGACGTTGATCGAGAACGAGCGCCGCCGCTCAATCCCTTAGGCCAGAGGATTGATCGACTCAGTGATGCAGGATTACATCCTGGCAGATCATCCCACGTCGTTCCGATGGCGACCGTCGACAGCAGCTATCTGTCTTCGACGTCTCGTGGTCCAACTTCCTACGACGATCCCGAGTTGCCAGCCCTGATGGTGGCGATGTCTTATCTCAACGCTGTCGAAGGACCACTGTGGACAGCAGTGCGAGGAACAGGCCTCGCTTATGGCACCTCAATGTCTTACGACATTCAATCCGGCTTCATGCACATCGACGTCTATCGCAGTCCAGATGCATACAAAGCGCTCAAGGCAGCGACCGACGTGGTTCAGGCGCACATTGACGGTAGCACACCCTTCGACCCGCTAATGTTGGAGGGCGCGATCAGCTCTATAGTGGTCTCGTTCGCCAACGAACAGGCTAGTCTTGCGAGTGCTGCCGTTGCGAGCTTCGTAAGGCAGGTGATGCGAGGTCTACCCGAAGATTACATGCAAGTCATGCTCCGCAAAGTCAGAGAAGTTACCGTGGAGCAAATTAAGGCAAGTCTGGAGAAGGTCGTGTTCGATGTGTTCCGGCCCGAGAAGGCGGATGTAATTTGCACATGTGCAGCAGGTTTAGCTGAGGTGAGTTTGCAAAATCTGACTTTGAAGCCTGCCTGAGCTCGAACTAACGTATCACAGCAAATCAAGACTGGACTCGAAAGCCTAGGTTTCAAGCCTGAAATACATGAGTTGACCTGGTTCCAGGATGGCTATGGTCTCAAGGCGGGTGAGGATGAGGATGTTGAGGACGACGAAGATGAAGATGAAGATGAAGAGGACGATGGTAGCGAGATGGACACTGATGACGAGGACGATGAAGATTGAGAACTTGGATATGAAGCATCGTCTGGCACGCTATACTTTCTGAGTGCTGTACAACGCACGTTTTGTGCCTGCGTTTAGCATAGACTGGCCGGGCGCTTGCGCAACAGCTTGCTTGCTGCTCGTTTTCTAGTTAAGCTATGTGGTCCGCATCGCGCAGTACCTCGGATCTATTGTTGCCGCGCAGACCTGCTGACCGGACACGGCCTTCGAAAGCACCTATGTGTGCAGGGTTGTCCATTCTTTAACGAGTTTGGTGTATTCTACCCGCCAACCACGAACTCTAGAGCTCTGTAGACTATTCCTATTTGAGACACCGAAAATAAAAGCGATGGTCGGCAGCGCGTGCGGCGGAGATTACGATCGGCCCTTCTTTTCGGGCTTATCCATTTACGCAACGTCGAAGAGTTGTGCCGGTTGAGGCGATTCTCGAGTCGAGACTCACAAGCAGACGTGGTCCTATGCGCAAGCTCCAGATCTGAACACAAATATCTGTGTATCGCAGATGCCGTCGGCAGGTCCTGATCCTTGACAAACGACGATCACGGATCGCCAACAGGGATGTCATTGATGTTCACGAACAACACTCTCGAGCTTCCCTACTTAGCAAGTGCTAAAGTCATTGTAGAAGCCTCCCAAGGTCTACTAAGCCTCTCAAGGGCAAGCTTCGATTGCAGCTAACCAACCCCTGCTCGCAGTCGGGGAATAGCGTCGCCTGGACTAGACGTCTTTCCGATCTCGAAGGCGGGGAGATGAGGTCTGGGGACGACCCATCGTGCATCTGTGTGGTCGCGCCCGAAACTCAAATTCGGTAATGGCTTCTACAATATCTCCTCAAGGTCAAGGGCCGTTGACAGCTCGTCTAGGCCGCTTGTAAGCATGTGTCAATATATATGCAGCCATGGCTATCCTACAGCCTATGACCTGCCTCTCCTTAAAGCGCATGTGAATACGTACGTATATTGACACATCCGCACATACGGCTGGCTCTAGTATATAGATTGTTTCTCAGCTCATCATGCCTAAAGCAGCTGACCCGTTCTACGAGCGCAAGCGAATTCCCGGTAAGTCCCCACGACAATTGCGCTGAATCCTGCTTACATTGATCAGACGAATTCATTGAAGGTGTCGGAGAGACCGGGCTCGCACCTGGTGAAGAGGCCGTGAATAGGGAGCGCAAATACTCAAGAGAAGGCGGCGACATCCGTCACCATTTCTGGAATCCAAAAGGCAAGGATGGAAAGCTGGACCCGTACTATCAAAGGAAGCCAGTACCAGAGGCTATGATTCATGGCGTTGGCGACACTGGCCTTACAAAAGAGGAAGAATACCTGAACCGAGAAAGGAAATACAGCGTGAACGGCGCAGATGTTCGGAAATTCAGCGATAGCACCAAGGGTGGCTGGCACCCAACAGACGACCCGTATTACGGTCGCAAACCGGTTGACAGTGAGTGACTAAGTCAGGGACTGTTGCACTCCAAACACTAATACCGCGCCACAGAGCACCGAATTGTTGGGGTTGGTGATACACAGATGAGCGCCGCCGAGGCATACGAACAACGCGACAACAAGATTGCCTTCGCCGATTTCTCCAGCGACCCATTCCAGGAGCTCACAGGACGAGGCCACCGTCAGTCTATTTCAGGCATGGCTGGACCTGCTGCTGCTGCCCACGCACGTCGACGAAGCTCAGCAGTTGCTCCGGACGCCGTTGCGGCGGTTGAGCATCACCACAGTGGATACGACGGCGATAAGGGGTTAGCTCCGATCCAAAGCAGAGGGGAGGACGAGATCACGCCCGTCACCAGCGGCGCAAGTGACTCTAGGACAACAAGCGGCGCCCCTCAAATTGGACGGGTTGAGCCAACCACTACCACCACTACCACCGCCACCACCACCAGCACAGACATCAGGGATAACACGGGACATGATATGGAAGAGACTGGTCACACGACATTCTACGATGCTGCGACCGGTGACCTGGATGACATCGCATCTAACCAGAGGGTCTGAGCGGGAGGTCCAAGTATTGACGCACAAGCTTGAAGTAAGCTGCCAATCCAAGGAACAGGCACAAATAGCATGATACCCTCGTTTATCCGACGAAGTGCGCATTAATTGCGACGGTTGGATGCAATAGACCAAAATTGCAGCATCAAATCAAGCTCTTGTACTGAGTCTTAAGATGCTTCGACTGCCACATTGATGCTTGATTAGCGGCCGATCAGATAGAACTCTAATATCCCCACGATTCCAGAAGGCTGATAGTAATCAAGTCGGTGTTTTTGCAAGTCGCACGCCTAACGGGCACCAAGATAGCAGACAAAGTTCAAGTCAGGGGCCCTCCGAATATAGCATACCTCAATTTTTGAGCCCTGTGTCGCCTTAAGTCCACGACTTCTATCATACTTTCCCATCTACAGTTGAGTCTTGTATGGATTCGAGAGCTCTGTTCAGGGTCCCCGACAAAGCTGCCGGCGTGCACTAGGTACTAGTAGTCACCTTTCTGCTCCACCATGAGGTCGGCAAGTTCTAGCAGGCGATGAGGGGTACCCATCTCTGGGGTCGCCTGCATGGCTAGTGCCAACACGCGGAGGGCCGTTTAGAGGTGAAGTGCGGACATATGCAGCCAGCGCAGTTTCCGACGCACATTAGAGCCTAGAATCGTTTCTCGCCATGTGGTACGCTGAGGCTGGCCCATCTATACCTACACGTGTGGTTGTGATCGGTGTGGCTGACTAGTTTGCTGCAGCAACAACTCGGATTTCCAGACTGAGTATTCTGATATAGTTGACCCACGAGCGACTGGGCTATCACGAACCCCACAGCTACAGCTACAGCTACAGCTACAGCTACTAGTAATACTAGTCGACCACCGACTAGGCGATTGTCAGGCGATGGTCGACCATTGAACGTCTGTGCAGCCTTTCCCAAAGCAAACGAGCGGAACCACTGTCTTGCAGTACTCATGTCTTCCGATGACACACAAACATTGACCGATGTACGAGATATTTCAGCTACCCTACTGCGCTGCATGGCAGCAGCCATGGCCCGTCCCATTGGCAACAGAATATGGCCCATCGACGAGGCAGGGCGCAGCACTTTTCTCAAGATACCGCAAGCTGTCAGTCGAGCCGCCATAGGTTGATGGTTAAGACTAATCCACTACAGGTCGACCTCAGCAATACCAAACAGCAGAAGGGCCTCTACGGCGGCGCCTCAAACATAGCAAACCTCCCACCCGAACTCCACGGCCTGATCCTCTCCCACCTTCCTGCTATCGACCGAGCTTGTCTAGCACTGACCTGCAAATCCCTTGCTGCATCAGCGGTCAGCTCTCCCCACCTCAAAGCGAGCCCATGGACTCCGTGGCTGTTCTGCAGAGGAGATCACTTCCCCTCACGGCACCTGCTGATCCAGCGCCTTGCGCATGGCTGGACAGACAAGTCACGGTTGCGCTATTGTCAGAATTGTCAGCGCATACTACCTCGAGATCCTGCCTACTTCCGGCTGAAGCTACAGAAGAGGAAGAAGCTACCATGGAACATCAAGACGGAAATGGAAGAGGACAAGTGGAAAAGGCTGAGCAACGATAAGAAGTATGAACACATCCTAAAGACATGGTCTGAATCGAGCAGAGAAGACAGCTCCATCTTCTCGTGTACCAAATGTCTCTCGCGTGAGACAGACCGGACGACGGCCTGGGGACCGGATCTGGAGAAAGCTCTACCGCAGCAGCACGGCCAGGAATGGGGTTATCAAGTACCGGTGGAGTGTCCGTGTTGTGTGGTGTACAGCCTGACCAACACATACAAGGAACCTCGGAAACCAAAGCTGAGACCGTGGTTGTGGAAGTGGACGAAAAAACTCGGCAGCTTCGTTGGCAACACCATCTTGGTCTTCATCTATCTACTGTATTTGCTATGCAAGGCGCCCTTCGACATCGGATCGTGGCTGTGGAAGAAGAAAAAGAGCAGCGGGTTTCGCTTCCGAAGGGCGATGTGTATGAAGTAGCCTGAGAACGGGTTCATGTCAAGACTACGCGACTGGGGCTGGGCGAACAACCAAAGGCGACGGACGAGTACATAGGCGCTGGGGTTAAAAAGCTCTGGTTGAGCAACTGAAGTTTCGGATTTGCAGCAAGATAGAAGACAGCTCTTCTAATGCCCATCAACGGGATAATTCATTCATTCTAGCTCTATCATGCCGGCTCTGCGTGTGATCCTCGAAGACACTACTGATATACCCTAATCAAAGGACATCGCCTGTTGCACACCGCTAGATCTGATAAATGAGGCCCACTGCAGCGAACAGGGCTCGTCCGGGGTGATGCTGGGCAAGTCATCTGAGGCATGGTCTGGCCTTCTCTTGGCCTGCGTCAGAGTCGTCACCTCCCAGCAGGAGCTTCCTCTTCTGAAGCATTTGTCAACAACGTCCGACCAAGTTTCACAACTCGCTTCAAGCATAATCGTGCCACACGTGAAGCTTGGTGGTTTGCATGAATCCTTGCCTGTGCAAGTCAGCTGAAACAAAGAACCATGATTCGAGCATAGATAGTGACATAACGCGTGACACCCCTGCCCAGTCCGATCGTGCCTGCCCGGATGGCTCTTGCACCTACCCCTCCACGCAGACACGTTGACCAGTATTAAACGTGTCTTCCTCTCCCAAGCTCTCTGACTCAACCATAGCATCCTCCGGACTCAAAGCACTTGACCTTTGAAAGCAGAACTTCTTCCTTCCAACCTAACCCATCCACACCCGTCAATCAAAATGGATTCACTTAAAGGATTCACCAACCAATTCTCTGGCGGCAACAACCAGGCCCAGCAGACCGAAGGTCAGGTCCCCGTTGAAGGTCAGCAACAGAGCTCCAGCGGTGGAGGCTGGCTCGGTGGTATGGGCGACAAGTTCAACGAGGCTGCTGGTGGTGGAAGAGCCAGCGAGAAGAACGAGGATTATCTTGATAAAGGTATACACACAACAATATTGCTTCCAACAACCCCTCGTTGAGAAGAAACGGATGTGCTGACTATCACTGCGTCAGGAATCGACTTCGTTCAAGAGAGATTCATGGGTGCGGGACCGCAGGACAATGAGAGTGCTGTTGAGCAGGCCAAGGATGAGCAGATCTCCGATTACAGTGAGCACAAGGTCTTAGAGCAATGGACGGACACTGCTAACGGTGATTACAGTTCGAGGCCAATACAAGAACGCTACCGGTAGTGACATGCCTATCAAGGACAAGGAGACCAGATTTGGTTGAGCAACAGACACCAGCATGGATTTGAGTATGGGATTGGGCTGGTTATTGATATCCTACAATGGAGTTATGAGACATCAGTGCGAGGTGCAGAAAGATCGCCGCGCCGGCAACCCTAGGATCAAGAGCTAGACATGAGCATGAATACATTGCATTGAATTCATCCAGCAAGTACTGAGTCAAGATGCTGTCTCTGTGAGGCCATTTCGATGTGTATGTTGATACTATGCAGCTCTCACTCCAATTTGTGATTGAGAGTCTCGAGGCAATCCATTTGACCTCTCCCACATGGAAGGAACATCTTGCCCAGCGCCGAAACCACCAATCAAGATGCAAACAACCGTAAATGCTGCCAAAGAACTCTAGCCCAAGCCAGCCATGATAAATCAGTGTACCCAGCTCTATCTATATTCCCTCTCCCTCCTAGCCCCCTCCCAAAACTCCCAAATCCTCTCCGCAGCCTCGGGCCCCTTACTAACCGGCGCCTCATGGCCCGCATCCATGACCACAAACCTCACTCTCCCGTCAAAACACTCCGTCGCGTCCTCGCGCACCTCGTCCAGCTTAATGATCGGATCGCGCTCGCCCAACACCACCAGCACATCCTGGCCTCGCCCCGCGAAAGACCGCCCCACGCGCCGCCACAGCGCGTGTTGCCGCTGGATCGGGCCGTAGCGGATACTCGACATGAAGGAGGGGACGAAGCCGGCGTGGTGCGCGATCTGGTGGTTGACAGCGGCTTCGATTGTGATGTTAGGGTGGGAGCGGGAGAGGACGATGGGGACGTGGGGCTGGTTGCCCTCGACGTTGACTTCGGCTTGGAGGGCGTCTTTGGCGCCGTGGGGCTGCGTCGCGGACGGCTGGCCCTGGTCTTGGATCGCGCCGGCGTCGTGGGGTTTGGGCGGGGAGACTGGTTTGCGCAGGCGCGAGCGGACGAGGCGCAGCAGGATGGGCTCGAGCAGGGTGGTCTTGGCGTAGAGGATGCGCGAGGTGCGGCTGATGTGTTTGTCACGGATGAGGCCGGCCGGCGCGATGAGGGTCAGGCTGCGGATCAGGTCGGGGAAGTAGGCGGTGAAGGCGGCGCTGATGCCGCCGCCGAGCGAGTAGCCTATTATGTCGAAGCCGCCGGGGGCGGTCCAGGGGAGTGGGGAGGAGGCGAGAACGATGAGGATCTGGGAAGTGAAGAGGCGGATGTCGTGGTCTAGGTCGATGGGGGTGTCGCTGTAGCCGCGGCCGGGGAGGTCGAAGAGCATGACGCGGCAGCCCTTCTCGGCTAGACTGAGGGCTACGCCGCCGAGGGCGAGGCAGGGCGTGGAGATGCCGTGGACGAGCAGGACTTTGCGGCCATCTTCTGGGCCGAATTCGTAGACACGGAACGTGCCGTAGGGGCTATCCACGTCACGGGCGCCTGGGAGAGCGTCCGGTGGATATGGTAGATTGAACCTTTCGGCTTCTGTGAGGGATGGTAGTAGTGTCTTTCGCGGCGACGGCCTGATTCCGCCTTTGGGTTGTTGTGCTAAGATGCTGCGGACGGCGAAGCCGGTGCAGAAGAGGGTTGCTCCCGCTAGGATTAGCTGTAGTTGTTGACGAGACCAGAGATCTGAGTTCGCCATCTTGAATGGGGTGTTCTGTGGAAGATCGCGCTCACCGTGATGGCTGTGCTTGAAGCTGCTTAGCTTTTCGTTTGACGCACCTTCACGATATATCATTAATGATGCGATGAGATCCGCGCTGGCGTCTTTCTCCGACCGAGGCAGCAGATTTCGCCGCCTTTCGGGCACAAACACGTGATTTTCCTCCAACGCCCAGCCCCCTTTATCAGGCATCAGCCCGCCTAGAAGCGTTGCCCAGTGGCCATGCATGCAGACGCCTCGAGCCACACGACCACGCTGTTCTCCACGAGTGTCGACATCACGCTCATATGGTCTTCTTGTCTATCGACTGCTTGCTTTCGGCTTCGGTGGGGGCTTCCTTTGTAAGATACCTGATCAAGCTGATGAATTCCCCAGCAGCTCGAGCGGTTAGGATGTGCCACCAGCCATGGAGCTCAGTCAAAAAGCCCAGTATCAAGCCCAATCGAGGAGGTAGCACCATAACCAGCTGTTTCCTAAATTGCCGTAGGTACGCACAATAGGTTGGACTGCAGTCGATAAGCCAAAGGGCAAAGCCCACGTTGAGGGTCATGTCTGCGGTGAACAGATGCCAATACAGCTTTGAGCGAGTTTCCTTCCCATGTCTGCGAATAAGTGTTCCCATTCTGACCCCACAGATGACAATAGCAATGCCGAATGTGATGCTATGTATTATCAGATCGCCCGTCCATAGCGTGATTGTGCTCGTCGTCAGAATTGTAAGCAGGATGCATAACGCGGTAACGGCGCGGTAATGGTGACTGACGGTCTGCTTACCCGTGACCGCGCTGTAGCTTGTCGTCAAAAGATCGAAAGCAAAGGCAGCCACCAGAAAGTACATAGAGCTTTCGTCTAGGAATTGCGGAAAGCTCTGCAGCGAGGCGTGAAACATGGCTGAAGTTATGCCAATTGACATGAGTGCTATCGTATGCACATCCCAGACCACGGGATTGCTCGGAGATTGACCTGAGATACTCTTTTGTGTACGCATCGAAAGCGACGGTGGGTATATGGCGAAGTAAATGTAGGCTAGGTTCGACAAGGTATTGATAAACTCGCTCACGTAGAAGGAGATGACATAGTCTTCTTCGCAGAAATTCGCGAGGGCGGTACTCGGTGACCAGAAACCATGGTCGCGGGTACTATCGTAGAATGCTTGATCACGGAAGCCTGACATGATCGATGCTTTTCCTAGCCGGTGTGCAACTGATTGAATTGAGAGAATTGTGGAAAAACGAAGCCAGAGGGACGAACGAGTCTTAAGCACAAGCGTGTCAAGGGATGCCTCAGGCAAAGAGTTGCTGCAGCAATATGAGGATCGTACCGACGTCAATGGCATTTTGCAAAAGATGCGGTTCAGAGAGTGCCTGCAACAGAATTCTACAAGTCATGGAGATCGTGAGAAAGTTCAATACGCCGGTCCTCCATGCCCAGCGCACAGCGTCCATCTGTGAGGCAGCACTGAACCTTGAAACCTCAATATCACAACACCTGGCTCGGAACCTATTACTCATTTTGCCCGTATTGCTGAGCACACACAGCCCGAGAAATGAATGTGTTATCCCTCAGTCATGACCCTCGCTCGAATCCTCTAGCAGATCGACTCCGTTAATTACAATGTGTGGCAGCGCCAGCGCAGCTGGTGACCCCGGTGCGGCTTGTGACCTCAAATTTTGAACCTTCCTGACGACTGACACTGCAGACATCGATATCTCTTCAAGCTCCCTCAGCTCCTGGTCAATGATACCATAAAACAAATCAAGGGTGAATTCAGTATCGCCGAATCCTGCAAGATGCGGCGTGTCAAGCAAGATATCTGCAATGTGGCTGGTCTTCTCTTGCGGTGTCATTTTTGGTCGTGACTTCTTCTCCTGCGGCATCTTGAGCATTGTCCTCTTGCTGAGATACGCGAGTTTTCGCCTGCATTTCTGTGACACGATCCGCCCATACCGGCAGTTCGGGCAGAAAAAGGCAGCTGTGCCACCTGTTATGGGATCGTTCTCGCCATCTGTAAGTCGGCAGCCTTTGCAAGGACACGGTTTGTCAAGTCCTGTGACGCAGTCATCGCAGACGAATACCTTGCAATCCTGACATTGGCGCATGACGGCACTGCAGCGTCTGCGATGGTCGCCAGCTGCTCGAGTGCTAGAACAGAAGAATGCTTGACAGCCTTTCCAGGTGCTGGGCATTACTGGTGGCTGTTTGGAGCTCTCACCGGTTTTGCTTGGCTCTGGTGTGGCGCTGACTGACCTTGCGGAAGGAGCAGGAGAGGAGGCCCTGCTCAAGGGGCCTGTACTGTTCGAGCCTGGCGATAACGGGCGCTCGATAGGATCCGAGTCGGCGGATGTCGTTGGTTCGGTCGTCCGTATTGGTAACGTCGACGACGTTGCTCCATCTAGCGGGAAGAGATGCGGCGGCACCTGGGCTAGCTCACTGTACTTCGATTGCCCCTCTTCCAAAAGCACGTTGGCTGCAAGTGCAAGCTGCGCTTCCTCGATGCTCCTCATTGCCTCTGACTTTTGAGACTTGCCCGCCTCGAGCTTCTGCTGCTCTTTTCTCTTTAGCCAGAGCGACTTGAACAGCTTCGTGGCCTTCAGTCGTGCAATCAATTCCTGCTTCTCGACGTTCAAATCTTTGTAGCCACAGATGCGTACACGTTGCTTCTCTTTTACATCGTGTCTCAAACACAGAGCAACGGAGCAGGCTTTGCACTTGATTTTCCACTGCTCGGAGCTATGGCAGTCATCGCACAAGATGCGTGGTATGCTGTCTGGCTCATCGTTCACATTCATCTGAGTGCCATACCTGAACATGTCGGCGAGCGACGCCCACCGTCCGCCCGGCCCGGAAACTGTGCTTCTGCTCAGTGGCGAACCGAGTTCATGAACATCATCAGGGCTGTGCGGCGCAAATTCTGCATCCTCATAACCGTGTCCTGGGGGTAAAGGGGCCGCTCTCAATCGGTCTATGTCGTGATTTTGGCCGGCTCCGAGAGTAATGCCTCCACCACCCGAGAATACGGGTTCAGTACAGCACCACTTGAACTTGATGTTCGGTAGGCCGTTGGGTTGCTGTGGCGGCCCGGCTGCGGGGGCGTCGGTGTCCTGCATCGAACATGGAGAGACAGCATAGCCCGGCGCCCACCAAAAACGCTGTTTCTCTTCCTCTGAAGCGTGTCGATTTCTGAGGTATGGTCGATCAAAGGCACAACTCGCACAGAGAGTCTTCCTGCAGCCTGAACAATGCATCATGACCGAACACTGCTCGCATCTTTCTAGTATCTGTTCGGAGCAATTGTCGCAGTGAATGTCTTGGACGAATTGCTTATGCGAATCTCGTAGGTGAACGGGAACGTCCTTGCCTTCTCGGCCTAGGCCAATTGGCTCACCATTGACAGCTTCCTCCTCTTCCCAGACACGACCATCTCGTTTTCTTTTCCGAGGCCTGAGGTTCGCATTCGGACCCGGCGGTGGACCTAACCAGTTGCGACTGCGCCATAGTCTGTCGTACACGACCCAGACTTCGCGAGTGTCCTGCTGAGCTCGCATCATGACATAGCCACGCCTCCTGTGACATCTCGAGCCGGGAGTGGTGCACCAGGCTGTGTCGGTCCATATACCCAGCTTATGGCAGGTGCGCACCAGTTCGTGTGTTGGCTCGCTATCACTCTCTTTTCTACTCAGGCTGTTGGGCAGGTATGGTCTCCTCCTGTGATGCCTACATCGGTAGGTGTATAGACTCTTCAAGGCCAGTTTTTGGAGTTCGGGTGGTCGCATGTCGGGTGGCTGTTGCAAAGCCATGGCGTGCATGATCAGCCAGGGATTGATGTGGTACTTCAACGAGACGTTCTTGCAGCCACGAACCGAGACGTGCTCCAAGGTATCCTTGCGCAGTATCATGACCGTCTGGAACAGTGTCGCACCACTGACCGATGTATTGTCCAAGACCAGACTCGTCAGGCGTGTGCTGAAGGGGATGATCACGTACATCATCAGCGAGTCGAGGGCATAGTTGCCCGACTGGCGCTGCAGTGGTCCTTGAGCGGCATTGGCAGGGACCTGGGTCTGAACGGGCTGATGCAGTCGCCATGACATGTGCTTCCACGTCGTGGGGGTACTGCGGAACAAGTGCCTCAGGAAGGAGGAGGTATGGTACAATTTCAAGATCGAATCGGTCGGCAGCTGATCAACCAAAGAACTGAGGACGGGCTCGTTGTTGGCAATGATCTGTTCGAAGCGCGACGGCGTCGCCATGTTCTCTACGCTCTTCGGGGTTGAGTTGTCGTCAGTCATTATAGATGCGACGTATTGCATACATGGCCAACGATATTTCCGTTCCTGCCTGTCCGCAGAATCACTATCCAGAACCACTGCTTGTATGAGTGCCTTGCAAATGCACGGCGTGGTCGTAGTAGTGGCGGCGGAGGAAGTGAGACGTAAGACAACGCCCCGACGGCCGGTGCGGTGATAACCTAATTAGCCTTGGACGTCTTAAGTTAGACGCCCGGCGCTGTCACAGTTTGACATGCCAAGTCGGGGAGCCCTTCGCTTTCAGACTACTAGTTCCGGGGTTCAACAGGATATTGGTCGCGCCTTTCAAACACACGCTCGTTGCAGCCGAAGGTTGCCCGTCAGTGCATAAACAATCTATCTCTGCCACACTGTGTCTGTTTGAACCAGCAGCGACCACATACCGCATGTTGAATTGCGCATCAAAACGCCTCCCAGGGTCTCCGCATCATCCTTGTCAACCAAAGCGTTGGGTGCATACTACATCCAATAGACGATAAAGTTCATATATGAAAGATAGGCGTCTATACAGCTGTTGACTATTGTACGCACGACTACTTACCATGATCTGGTGTTCTTCAGCCCAGCTGCGCAAGTTGCAGTAATGGTATCAAGCCTACTAGACATGTGAAGCCCATCTCAGCCTTCCAGTCGCGGTACAAACCGGTAAACAGCGCGTGTATGTGATCTGTGTGACTCACCCACCTAGACGTCCACCGTCGACGATTCGAGACCTTGTTCCACCCCTGCCCACCCTTGCTTGCCCTGATGACAGTTCGGTTCGCCGCGTATTGTCGATTTCCCAGCCGCCCTTGGGGGGGCATTACGACACTCGTCCACCACCCGTCATTCCACAAGGCGTAACGTAACCAGGCTGTATGGTGTTATGCCCTTTTTCAGCATTTCTCTCGCGGTGTGGCGGTAGAAGCAATCATCGTTGAGTTGCATTTCATATCCTGAGCATGGGATGCAGGTCAGGGTAAGTCGTGCCTTTGTCAAGTCTAGTCCCAACCAGGAGGAATGTCAACCTTACTAAGTTAGACACCAGGAAACCCCTCGTGTGGATGAGACACTGCATCACGAGGCACGCTTGCATACACAGCAGCAATTGGTGAGCCAGGACGTTATGTGTATGAACTCATTTGCAGACTCAAGTCGGTCTGGTGGTTAGGTAAGATACAGTAGTTGAATTCGATGCCAGATGAGAGCACATAGCGTGTGTGGAAACTCTACCGGCTCGGACTACTTCTACGTCTTCACATTCTTGCCGGGCGCGTGAATACCTTATCGATAAGCACAATCTACGGTAGGTGTCCCCACACAATTTCAGGCTGCGAACTTTTTTGAACGAACCGTCTGCTGTGAAGCACTGTAGAACCACTGCACGAGACCGCTCATACTCTACACTCAAGCCGTTCAAACACTCGTCGTCCGCCAGGCTTTTGAAAAGACAAGAAACGTGTAGAGAACAACGAGACACCTACGCATCTCCCACTCTTCCTCGCGACTACGCCGCCTACTCTGAACATCAGGCAAGAAACAGGACACACCGTTAAGCGACCTTGTCTGTCAAAATGCCGGCTCCAACAGCGCTGCAGCGCGCCCCCGAAACACTCGCCGAGGAGGTGTCAGTAGACCAAGAGATGCAGCCCGAACAACAACCAACAGAGATCGAAATAGTCACCGAGACGCAGACTCAACCGCCACAATCAATCCAGCCCGACGACTCAATACAACACGACGACGACACCACGATGCAAATAGACCCCGAAGGCCGCCCACAGTTCGCCCCCTCGTCAGACCCCATCCTCTCCTCTCCAACCCAAACAGCGCCCACTCTCGTCTCCAAAATCCACAGCAGAAAAGTCCCTATCCCACCCCACCGCATGACTCCTCTAAAAACCGCCTGGCCCAAGATCTACCCACCCTTAGTCGAGCACCTCAAACTCCAGGTTCGCATGAACATCAAGTCCAAGGCCGTCGAGATGCGCACGTCCCGCTACACAACCTCGACCGACTCTCTGCAGAAAGGCGAGGACTTCATCCGCGCATTCACGCTCGGCTTCGACGTCGACGACGCCATCGCCCTGCTGCGACTCGACGATCTCTACATCGAGACCTTCGAGATCAAGGACGTGAAGACGCTGAACGGCGAGCATCTGGGCCGTGCGATTGGCCGGATAGCGGGGAAAGACGGCAAGACCAAGTTTGCGATCGAGAACACGAGTAAGACGCGGGTCGTGCTCGCAGACAGCAAGATCCATATTTTGGGCGGGTTCCAGAACATCAGGATTGCGAGGGAGGCCGTGGTGAGTCTGATTCTGGGCGCGCCGCCGGGGAAGGTCTATGGGAATCTGAGGACCGTGGCCGGCAGAATGAAGGAGAGGTTCTAGGCTTGATTGCAACGAGGCATCTGCATAGGGCGTTGACAGGCACGGGAGTTAGAAAAGCATCGCGAAGGCATTGTGACATCCATATATTGTTGAAGAGAATGCAATAGCTCCAATTTTCTCCACAGACTGTCTGCGTGAATCTATACCTACAGGACTGCGACGTCTGTGTCAGCGCCCTGTCAATGGCTGATCAGGGGCAACTCGTCTAGAAGGAGCCTCGACCGCTGATGCCCCGATTGAAGCGCTGTTCTCCAATGGGTGACTCCTCGAGCACGGATGGCCAATGAGCCCAGTAGTCCGGTCCAGGGGATGCAATCGATCTATTAACAGCCGTTCGGTCTGAAGAGACACCCTGCACGTCCGGCACCGAGCAGTCCAGACTACAGGGAAGATACGACCACCAAAAGTTAAGAGGATGGGTAGAAGACCAGATGCAACCACGTCCAAGAGAGCCGCCCTCAAGCGATCCGGACAAGCCATGCAAAGAACGTTTAGATCTGCCATTCTGCTATGTAACCTCTGATAGCGTGCTCCTTCAACATACAAAACCAAGCCAAAGAGCCATCTCTGGTGCCGAACATGTGATGCTCTTCCACGTCCCATCGGCTCCTTTGGCTCACGCCATGCCTTGATGCATAGGAGACCGTGATGACTGCCAGGACTGCTGCAAAAGCGATCTCCCAGACATCGAGATTATAGTCGAAGTGCATCTGCCTCCCGATCAGTTCAGGTGGTCCAGAATCACGGTAGTCGCTCACAAAGCTCGACTCGGTACTCCTATGGTCGGAGCTGATTAGGGGGTTCAAAACGGCTCTCTATGTTGCAAGACCCAAGGATGCTGGGTAAAAACAGCCGACGTCTTTCACTGGAGCAATGACTTCGCCACATATTGTCGCAACGGATTGCCATAGCAGTATCTAATATTCTCATCCAGTACGCCTTGCGAATGCCAATGCCAGCGCAATACTGAGACCGTCTAGTCCCTCTTCAGCGGTACATAGATCTCCTTGATCCCCGCTTTCGACATGATCAGTATTTGTAGACCGTCACCAACCTCAATATGTCTCTCCGTCGCACTCGTGAAAGCGTCCTTGACCAACCCCAGCACGGTGTCCAGCGGCAAAGGCTCCCTTGGCTTCTCCTTCAAGGACAGTCCTGAGCCACTGCCTGGAATATACTGGTTCTTGAAGTTTACCTGGTTGTCCAGGAACGGCATGATCAGACTTGCAGCTGCACCAGCAGCACGACATTGCTCTCTCTCGTAGCTGCCCACGGGGTCATAACTGTAAAGTGCGCCCTTGCCCTCCTCATCCAGACCCCCCAAAATTGCGTGGACATAGTAAGGGAAAAACCGCTTTCCATACAGGATTGTCGATAGTCGTTGTGCGCATGCTTTGACGGACATGGGCTTGCCATGCTGGTACTTGTACATCTTCACTATGGTGTCGAGTCGTTCTTTCAGAGCCTTTCCATCTGCGGCGAAACCAACCACGGAGAGGACAATAGGCGAAGAGTCGTCGTCGCCGATGCGGAAAAGCTTGGGTTCGTAGCGTGTGTTGATGTTGTAACCTGAGGTCGATCTGGTGTCGCCAGCGAGGATGGCGAAGGTGTCACCAGTTATGCCTAATGTTGAGCCGCCGTTGTCTGCATACCTAGAAGCTGCATTAGAAGATGTCTCCCTCGTTACCAAGGGGCAGAACCATACGGGTAGAAACCATGCTGCCTGGCACCTGAGGAAGCCTCATTTCTGGGTATCGTCGATGCTTCTGAGAAAGAATATGATGGGTTTTCGGAAGGAAGTGGTGCGTGGTGCATCAGAGAAGCCATCTTGACGTGTATCGTAGAAGAACAAGACTGTAAAGAGGGGAAGTGAGGTTGAGAGGGTACCGAAGTGGTTCTGGGTTCGATAATGTAGCGTCTGTCAGTGAGGCACGACTGCCACTGCAAGTACACGCGTGATGCAAGGTAGTTGCGGCCTATACTTTATGCCTTAGGCATCAATCGGTAAGCTCAGAAGTTACCTGGTCGCCCGTCAGGAACATTATGGGTACCGCTAAACGCACCAAAACTCGTGCTTATAGCAGTCATCCTGAGTTTCCATCCGCAACAAGGTTGACCTTTTACTCTATGCCTCACAGATGCTACCATCGGAGCAGACTGCGTTGTCCTTGATTTAGGTCTTGTGTACCTTGCACCAAAGATTCATTGACCATGAATAGCCTAGTAGGCTATGGCAGCAGCGATGAGGAAGACGAGGTTCATGCGCCGGCCTCTACCAAGACACCCCAAAGCGCAGATCTTCGTTACATGAATGGCAGCAGTAACGGTATCTGTTCGAGTGGAGCAAACGTGGCACACTCTCCGCAAATCGCGGAGGAAGCAATGGTAGGTCCAAGCATGCCTAGTAATGCCAGTGCTACCGCGACCGATGCATACGAGGAAGAGGCTGAGCAAGATCTGCCATACATGTCGGAAAAGGATCAGCTTCGCTATCTAACGCAGCCTTCCCACCCAATGACATCTCTCCCTCCAGCTCCAACTTCTGAAGCTGATCCTGCCGTCACTACGAAATTCAAGCGCTTCCTGGAGCTCAAGACCAAGGGCGTCCATTTCAACGAAGATCTCGCGGGCAAAAGCTCTTTCAGGAACCCCAGTTTGTTCGCATCTCTGCTAGAGCGATCGAGCCTCTCGGCAGAATCTCAATATGCCTCTACGCTGCCATCAGACGTGTTCAGCATCGGCATGCTTCCACCATGGGCTTACAAGGAGCACTTGCTCAAGAACCAGCAGGCTCTGACGGCCGAGCTGGAAGCAACGAGAAAAGCTCAATCTGCTGCAGGGAAGAGGACAATCGAATTCACTTCTGCAGGAGACTCGCGAAGCCAAGGTAGTACACCAAAGAGAAGCCATAGATGACGAGGACGACTATGACACGGAAGTGGCCTGATGCTCCTTGAGAGACGCCGGCCTTTCCAAAAACCCCTTTGCAGCATGAACCTGTGCCAAGATCCGTACCAAAGAATTTCTTCGACTTCGCGACATACACCGGGTTACGAAGCACCAATATACTGCGGGAAGTACAACATTACGCCTCGAGTTGCATAGGATTTAGAAAACCTGCGAAGTGACCTATCCAAACGGTAATCTGAAATCCTCTACATCGTTGATCAGAGTATGACGGTTGCCTGGACTTCCCTGCACATTCAGTCTAGGCGACTGCAAGCCCCGGCATCCACGCAATAGTGGAGCGACTCAGGAGACGTTGACGCCCGTGGGGGCTGAAAGCCACCTTCTATCTCCATAAAATACAACCTCACCTCTCTAAGCAAGGCATGCATACCAAGTTTAGTAACTTATCATCCATGCGCATGCTCGACCATCGTGCATCAAAAGACGCATATTAACCGACTATCGCCACGGGAGTTGAACGTCCTTCACAATGCTTCAATCATGAGCTATGTACCACCAAACAACATTGGTGCGTTAGTTAGACCTAGCGGTCGTCTAGGTGCGAAGAAAAGCAAGACCGGATGTCTGACATGCAAGTGAGGAACATCACTTGACTTGGGATTGAGCAGCTTCTGACCTACGAAGAGCCAGAAAAGTCAAATGTGACGAAACAAAACCTGTGTGCAAAAGGTCCAGTCGTCTCCCAGGAATAGTTATTGGGAGCTGACGTCTGGATAGATGCATCGCTGCAGACCGCACATGTCAAGGCTACACCGACGTCTTCGTCACAGCACAGGTATCTGGTGCCCAGCATGCACGCGACCACGTCAATGTACTTCTTGGTCTGCAAACTCCTCCCCGTACTCCTTCCCCAGCACCTGGCAACGCAAGGGCACTGCAGTACTATCAAGTCAAAGTGGCAAACATATTAGGTGGAGCCGTTGATCACGAATTCTGGACCACATCCATCTTGCAGCTGAGTGAAGCCGAGCCCGCCATTAAGCAAGCCTTGGTCGCAATCAGCGATCTCTGGGAAGTACAAGTGGAACACGATTCCATTGACCCTGTTGCAGCCCAAAGACGGCATTTCGAGAAATACAGCAAGGCCCTGGCCGCCACCGCACAGCGGATTGATCAGCCAAGAGCAGACACTGTAGCTTTGGCGACATGTGTGTTGTTCTTGTGCTTGCACTGCTTGCGCGGTGACAAGGAAGGAACTCACAAGCTGCTTCTTACTGGCGCCGCCGTTATGCACAAAGTACTGCGTGAGCTGTATGAACCATCCTCTTCCCTTCAAAGTGAGGCAGTACAAATCTTCTTGCCGATATTTGAGCGGATGCTGGTCTTGCTTCGATTGTTTGGCGAAAGGATGCCTCATTTCAGGTCATCCAACACACTGTTATACAACACCATCAGCCACACCTTTTCACATTTCGAAAGTTTAGACGAGGCTCGGGGCGCACTATACTGGCTCGTTGCCGAGAGCCATGAATTGATTGCGAATACCCGATGCTACAGGTATTCCGCCGAAACCAATGATCTGGATGAGGCAGCATTGCAGATGTGTGTGCAGAAGCAGGGTGTTCAGCTAGCTGCATACGCTGCATGGCTGGAAGCTTTCGGACGTCTTTGCAATGCTGCTTGTTGCAGTTCGGCAGCTGACGAACGGTACAAAGCAAGCCTGCTTCTGACGCATACCGTCATGGTCGCATGGCTTTCGACCTGCATGGACAGAGATGAGGCGGCTTGGGACAAGTACATCGATTCCTTCCGGCAAGTTATTCGAGAAGCTGAAAAGGTGATCTCTCGTAACAGCGAAACTGCCACGCCCTTCACATTTGAGATGGGCTTAATACCACCGTTGTTTCTCACAATTCTAAAGTGTAGAGATGCTAAGCTCAGACAGCGAGCTCTCTCTGTCCTCGAGCAAGCACCCGCAAGAGAAGGACTTTGGAATCGCTCAGAAGTCCTCAGGGTCTGTCGACGGGTGGCACAGCTTGAGAGCGGCACTGGTCAAACGACTCCCGACGGTACGATTTTCGACGGCGCGAACATCATCGACACTCGAGTTCTTGGCACTACCGTGGGGGGCACAGAGGTCATATTTGTGGCGAAGCTGGAGGGTCATTCTGAGTTGTGGAAAGAATGGAGTGAGGTGATACCACTTGAGGAGAGCGCAGCTTCGACGCTTCAACCAAGTTATACGATATACACCCAAGCAGGTCCAGTCTGAGAGTATCAAGTCTTGGTCATTGGCCAGAAAACATCAAATACAACGCCGGTTCGCTTCTCGGACTCTGAAACAGCCTATGAACGCTAGCTTGGGTTTCGTTTAGTTCAGGCAACCTAATTGATTCTCATGGCTCTAGTGTTTTGCTCCCATTGCGCGAACACGAGTTGCGACACTGCTGTCAATGATAACACCGCTGTCGTGCTTGTTCGAATAAGAGCCAGGGCTGACCAGTAAGCCTTTTGCTGCGCACGGATTCATTGTGGCGATTGTGTACATGACCACTCAGATTGTACCCACACACCGCAGTCGAAACGGTAGGCGACGATTGTACTGCACTGGTACTAGACGATAGAAAATGGCAGCATTCATTGTTCAGCAGGGGTTGAAGTAAGCTAATTGCACCAGATGCAACAGCTCGTCAAAAGTGGTTGCTGAGCTTGAATCCATTTAATGTTGCTGCCTTGTCGAGCTTGTAAAGTTCTGCCGAACAAGGCGAGCTACATCGCTTTCGTTTCCGAAAGGGCTCTAGCTCAATTGAGGCCCAGTTGTTTATTGCGCGATCCATATGGCTGAGCCCCAATGCTGCAATACACATCTCGGGTTGTGGAGATGCGTATCGTCGTAAGAACTTCATTGCTATCTTTGGTGTCTCCTGCTCGTGAAGTGAGAGAGCATATAAGCTGGGTAAACTTGCCACCATGTCTACAGGGAAAACCCAGCACACGACAGCACATCGTGGTACACTAGAAGCATACTCCTCCTCCCACCACCCATCTATCGCAATCAGACTTGTTGATCCCACTCGATAAGAACAGCTCCCGACTCAGCTGCCACTTTCCAGACCACAATTCTACACGACCACAACTGACCACTTCGAGAATCAGGCTCGCACGAAGTCCTCTGTCCATCCACTATCGATACGGAACAACATCAAGATGGTCTCCGCCTCGGACTTCACGCTTACCTGCAACACGACCATAACTGACTGGTCACAATGTACACCAGAAACATGTTGCCTAGCCGAAGGGCAAATGTCCTATCTTCCCACGCTGGCTGGCAATGCCTTCTTCCTTGTCTTCTTCGCCAGCCTCATCATCCCACACCTTTTCTTTGGCATTCGGCACAGGACATGGTCTTTCATGTCATGGATGTCGGTCGGCCTTGCTGGCGAAGTCGTTGGTTACGTTGGTAGAGTCATGCTGCACAACAACATCTTCGACTTCAACGCCTTCCTGATGTACCTTATACCTCTTACCATTGCACCCGCATTCATCACGGCCAGCATATACCTTTGCCTTGCACGAGTAATCTATATTATGGACCCGAGCCTGGTGCACACGAGACTTCGGCCAATGACATACACCAAGATATTTGTCACCTTCGACTTTATCTCGCTCGTCCTACAAGGTGCAGGCGGCGGTATCGCGGCTACTGCGAATGACGATAAGGCCATGGGCGATATGGGCGTGAACATCATGGTCGCAGGTTTGGCGTTCCAGGTGGTCTCCTTGGTGACGTTCAGCTGCCTCTGCTGTGACTTTGCATGGCGACTGTATAAAGGGGTCGTCAGTAGCAAGATGAGCTCTACAGTGTCAGATTCTGACAGACCATACGCAGACTTGGGTCGTGTCGATCCAACCGACTTTACCTCGATCAAGGCCAGCAGGATGTTCCGTGGCTTCATTGGCGCGCTGGTCGCAGCCACGATTCTGATTACTACCAGATCTGCGTACCGATTGGCTGAATTGCAGGGCGGCTTCAGTGGAAAGCTCGCAAACGATGAAGTGCTATTCATGATATTCGAGGGACCGATGGTCATACTCGCCTGTGTTGGACTCGCTGTCTTTCATCCTGGCCTTGCGATGCGTGGGCTGTGGAGCATGAAAGACCTTCAGAAAAGTGTTAGTGTTGATGCAGGCCAGAAGCTGATGATGACGGGCGTGGTCAATAGCGCTGTACACAGTCCTGACGAGAGTAAGCAGCACATGCGTTCTGAGCAGAGAACATCTCATGAGTCTGCGTAGCAATGCCTCGTGCTCGAGGTGCCTACAAAGAGAAGATGACTGGGCGCATTTCTAGGGATATGGACTCGTTTGAGGGATCAATACATGGCGTCGAAGTTATGAGAGCGTCGCGGGTTTGTCTCATGCTCGTGGACAATGGCTGCAAGGAGAATTTGGTGGTTCTGGTCTAAACATGAAGAATCACACTGGCTTCTCAGCGACCATATGGATACATGAATTTATTCCTACCACAATCATCTCTTCTGAACTGTCGTCCACACTTGGTTTGTTTCAGAACACTGCGTCCCGATCTCGGAGGTTAATGCTAGCGGGCGACGTGTCTTCTTCGGCGAGTTTTGCTTCGATTCATCCAGCTTGTAGCCCATAACCACGGCAACCCAGGGAAGCGGATCGAAAGAAGCTTCGACCGGACAGAAGTGATGGAAGCCCGGTCACCTAGACACCAAAATTTAGGAGAAAACCCGGATAAATTTAAAGTTAGCCTTCTGAATGCGGGCCGGAAGGTGTCATGTGCAGCAGCACGACAGGGATCTCGAACAGCCCGATTTCGATAGCATCTGTCTAAAATCTGCCGGACTCATCTGGCAGTGACGCTAGGCTCCGCGGCTAGGAATACTTGTAGCGGATCGACTGGGATCGACAGTCAAATCTGTGCCAGAAGAAGAGATGGTCTCACAACCTCGGCCCCTCAGATAGAGGCAAAGGGTCGGATGATTATTGAAGTACCGTCAACATGTGCCTGGAGAAGCTGATCAGACTTCTCTATCCCTTTACTTGCACGGGCTACCGGAACTGTGACTAAGCCTGCCACGGGCATCCTCGTTTCCAAGTCGCGCTCTTAGGTATCATGAGAACCGTGTCCGGTGAACCGTCGTAGGGGATTAGCCCTGACCAATGCGATGGGCGTTCAGCGAAGCATTTGAATAGCAGGTAATTTAAATGCTTGTGCGCAAGCAAGATTTGTGGCGCTTTAGGCTAAAATCGAGTAGAAGCAAGTCCCATGTTTCGAGCGGCTGAGAAAATTCCTACGGATCAGGCCCGATAAAGCACTTTGTTCGGTTCTAGCAAACAGCTTCTCAGTGCCTTAGTGCTTCATGCTACATCGTGATTGTTCGAAAATGATAGTCAAGCCCCGTCAACTATGTGATGGAGATGTAGGTCGAAGTAGTCGAGTCGATGCAGCGAATGATCACCGATCATTCCTGTGCAGTACGGTAGATGTAAGCAACATGCCGGGGTTGCATTGGTCTGTGTGCGTGTCCCTCATAGGGCGCTGGGTCCCTGTTCGCCTCTCGTCCGAAACGCTATACTTGGCTGCCTCAAACTTACGCTCGTCAAGCACGGCACGAAGGTCTACAGAAACTCAAGCGCATCGCGACGCAAAGTATCTTACTCACGGAGATAATCTCGTGTTGGGATGTAAATTGCTAAGAACAAGACGTCACAGCACGGCAAGCCGATGAGGAGAAGTGAAGGCCAAGCTCTCTCAGACTGTACAGGTCAGTCACTTCCCAGCACAATGACGCTATGGCGGCGGGCTAGCTTAGCTTCTACTCCGTTTTCCTCTGGCGCGACTGCACCTGTCACTCCGGGGTCACGCTTTCATACGAGCTTTGGCTCCTCCTGCTCAGCACGAATCAGCAAGCCTGAGGAACGCGATCTGAGATGCGCTTTACCTGTTCGAGCTTCGCTTTGTGACGGCCGTAGCTCAGACTCCACCCATCTCGTTCCATCGAAGATCATGCATGACGCTCGTTCTTTTTACGGTAACCTCACAACGCGTCGAAGCAAGCCCGTCGCCAGAGCCTAATGCCTTTCATCTCGGCTAGAAGCAAGCTTGCTGCCCCCATACACGCTTATGGCTCAATTGTGAGTGGCTCGTAAAGCTGACGATCCAGACAATACGGAGGCCCAGCCTGATCATCCACTTCTCCACGCCCACTAACCTGCTGTCATGACTTTTGGTTGACAGCTCCAGAAATGCAAATCCCGGGACTTGTGTCTAAAGGGTTGTCGGTACATAAGCCAGGATGCGTCCCCTGCGCTTTTCCACTGACTTCTTGCTCCCCTTCTGCGCTTGCCGTGACATTTCGTGACAACAACTTGACATAGTGACATTTGCTTCGTCCATTGCTTCAAGATGTCGACCAACCAAGCACACAACCAGTATGAGAACCCCGCTTCTGCCGCGGCCAATGGAGAATCACAGCATCAAGACTTCGAAAAGGTCACACAGGGCATGAGCCATGAAGAGAAGCAACGCGCCGTTCAAGCTAGTAGATTCGGTTATGGTCCTCTGGCACACATCAAGACCAACGATTCTGGCGGGTTGCTACCTGGTACGCCTGCCTTCAAACCCTCAATACGTGCGAACTTGCGCTTACACATACACAGCATTTGGTGGTGAATTTCAACCTGGTCTCTACAAAGGTGTTGAGAACAGAAAGTTCGCCAATCCGGCGCCTCTCGGTCTTTCAGCTTTTGCGCTCACGACCTTCGTCCTCAGCATGATCAACGTTGGTGCACACGACATTACGGAGCCCAACATTGTGGTCGCATTGGCTTTTGGCTATGGCGGACTTGTTCAGCTTCTCGCTGGCATGTGGTATGTTACGCACTCCGCAAAAGCATCATGCAACTAACAAACAAAAGGGAAATGGCTGTCGGTAACACCTTCGGTGCAACTGCGCTGTCATCCTACGGTGGTTTTTGGCTCGCTTTCGCTATCGTCCTAACACCGGGCGGGTTCGAAATCGTGTCATCTCTCGAAACAGCAAATGGCGGCTTGACCCAGTTCCACAACTCCTTTTCGCTTTTCCTTTGGGTGAGTCTCAGACGAAGATCCCTGCTTGTTGCGCAACTAACGGTATACAGGGATGGTTCATCTTCACGACGATCCTAGTACTCTGCACCCTCAAATCTACGGTAGCCTTCCTCCTGCTCTTTTTTACTCTGGATATGGCTTTCCTCTTCCTCGCCATCGCCTACGGCAACGAGAATGCGGCGGGGCAACCAAACCCTGCCTTGATTAAGACTGGCGGTGCATTCGGACTTGCTGCGGCATTCATTGCATGGTACAACGCTTTGGCCGGTATTGCCGATACATCAAACAGCTTCTTCATCATCCCTGTCGCACATCTCCCTTGGTCGGAGAAGGCCAGGGAGAAGAAGAAGACGGAGCATATGGCATAGACGCAGAATCGCAATACGTATTCGAGGATGGACCCCTTGGTCTGATCTTGTTTGAATTACTTGGATACCCTTGGACCAACATATTAGCAATATACATTTGCGCCATGATATCGCAATTAATGAAATGTATAATACTAGATGATATCGTAGTACTGACCCTTAATTATGAACGTTTTCAGGCGATACGCCTTTAATTATAAGGGGCATCGCGTCTTACGACTACCGTGGACGAATGCTATCCCTTTGAAGCCTCACGACAATGCCTGGTAATGGCACCGGCTACCGGGAACGCGGGTATTAGTGACGTCAGGTGACCGATTTATCAGCAACGGTCGTGTGCTCCGTGGCCTCCACGTTCTCTGCTCTATCAAATTCGGTACCGACTTCTGATCCTGCTCCCACGCGTACAGCAGACGGCGTGAATGCGTGCTGGGGATAGCTTGCCACTTGTGGAGCTCTCTTCCTGATAGTCAGCACAAACGCATTGAGTTTGAAACAGTAAGTGAGAATGCAGGGGATCGTGAAGTCCTGTCAAAAGGTCGTGACACTCAATCGCTTTGACCGCCCTTCGCGCCTTCCTTATCAACATGTCACAACGCCTGTCAACGCAGATATGAAGTGAGTGACGGATCAAAGAACGAGCGATGCACTACGTGTGGGTCATACTTCAAACGGGTTAAGTGCTTCTTTTACTCTTCTGTACCTTTATCGACTTCATGTAATTGGTTAGGATTTGTATTACCATTCTTCTTGACGGTATTGTTCCATCTATCCATCTACCGCTTATCCGATACTTCTGTACAGCATTACCGAGATCAGTTCTCGCGGTACTAATAAGCACGTTACACTCGGTTTTACGTTGTCGGTACCCCAGCCAGTCCTTGAGAGGTTCTGAATGGTGCCAGGATGTGTGGCATCAGTTGCATAGTTGCTCTTGGAGAGCGTACCAGAAGGTTGAACCAGAAGGACAAAGATGGTATCTGTCAACGTCTCGACGCAAGCTTTGAGAAGATCGGGCATCGTGGACCAGACTCGACAGGGAAATGGGTCAGCGAGGACGGCAGAGTGGCCCTGGGCCATGTGCGACTCGAGATCAACGACCTGACACCCTCAGGCTGCCAACCTTTGCACTCGACTGATAATACTGTACATGCCGTTGTCAATGGAGAAATTTACGATTACGAAAAGCACCGAGCCGAGATGCAGGACAAGCTTGGGTACCAATTCCAAGGCACCTCTGATTCCGAACTCGTGCTTGCACTGTACAAATACTATGGCTTGTCATCCCTATCGAAGATTCGTGGCGAGTACTCCATTTGTCTGTATGACCAAGAACGAGAACTTTTCTTGGCGGTACGAGATCGATACGGCATCAAACCACTTTTCTGGACTATCCAGAATGGTGAGCTATTCGTTGCTGCGGAAATGAAGGCGTTCCTACCTCTTGGCTGGGTACCTGAATGGGATGTCAAGAGTATTGTCGGCGGCGACTTCCAAATAGCTAGTGCCACCATCTTCAAGGGTGTGCAGAAAGTCAGCCCTGGTCATGTGCTCATCTGCCGATCATTCGGAACGATCCACGAGCAGCAATACTGGGATTCAGAATACCCCGACAAGACGACAAAGGATCCTCGGACAGAAGAGGAGATGATTCAAGGCGTACGTGACCGTCTATTGGACGCGATCAAGCAGCGTCTCCGAGCAGATGTCAAGGTAGGTGTCTCTCTGAGCGGTGGCATTGACTCTAGCGTCGTTGCTGGGATGGTCAACCACTTGATTCGAGAAGGCAACCAGATAGGTTCGGAAGGCGTAGACGAACGTTTGAGCTGCTTTGGCATTGCATTCGACGAGGACAGCGGCTTTGACGAATCTGCCACGGCCAACCGTACGGCTGACTTTCTCGGCGTCAAATTCCACAAAAAGCACATGAATGAGCACGAGCTCGCCAATAGTTTTGAAGATGCTACCTGGGTTGACGAACAGCCAAATCCGGACCTGAATTTCATCGGCACGTACTGTTTATCCAAGCTCTTCCGAGAGAAGGGTTTCAGAGTCAATATCAATGGTCAGGGCTCAGACGAAATCCTTGGTGGGTACAACATTTTTCTACCTGACTATCTCCGAGAGCCGGATCACGCCTTCAGCGGGGCGAGTACGCCAGATAACGTCCGCTTGGAAGCATTGAAGGAGGCCGAAGATAAGCTCAACGAGAGTTATGGTGGCAAGCTAGACCTTCAGGGCACTTCTGTTGCTAGACGACAGCTCAACAACACCCTAACTCCGGCTCAAATGACTGCAGCCTTTCCTCTACTGCCAGTCAAAGAGGGTTTCCTCCCTGCTAATAACAAGGTGGACCCTCAGCTAACATATGCCGAGTGTGTCAACGGCATGATGCTCGAGAGAGTAAATCAACGCTGGCATCCACTTCATACTGCTCAGTATGTCTTCACAAAAGGCCATTTACAAAACCTGCTTCTATCAAACCTTGGCGATCGAGGAGAAATGGCCCACTCCATCGAAGGCCGGACGCCATTCCTCGATCACCACCTCACTGAGTACGTCAATGGGCTGCCACCAAGCATGAAAATCCATCGCAACGAACAAGGCGAGTGGATCGAAAAGTATGTGTTGCGCGAGGCTGGTAAACCATTCATCACAGAGGAGATCTACAAGAAAAAGAAGCACCCGTATAGCGCACCCGTGCAGTACCCCAAAGGCGGGCCGCTCCACAGTCTCCTGAAGAGCCTTGTCACGAAAGAGAACATCTCGAAGATCGGTTTCTTGAAGCCTGAGGGCCTTGAGGAGCTAGTCGATGAGTGCTTCGAGACAAAGTTTATGCCTACCTTTAGGCTTGTAATCTCTCTTGCACAGTGGGTCGTGCTGCAACAGAAGTTTGGTGTTGCCACAGCAGTCAGCGAGGAGGAAAGGTTGGGTCTGGATCAGGTACAGAGTCGAGAGGGAGAGAATTTGTGCCTTGGTTAATGTTTCGGACTCGTCTGGTTGTGGTTATGTCGCGGCGCTTCTGGTAATATATCTTTGCTCTTCTTGTTCACGTCACGGTTTTGTACGATCGGGCTACCTACGCAGGCACGTACATAGCATTGAATTTTGCCCCGCATTACGTTGGTAGGGTGTTGATAACCCAGGTACTCGGCTAGCGCTCTCGCAGCTTCGGAGCAGGTGCTCGAAAGTCACGCCTCTTGTCTTCGATCTCGATTGGAGCATGTGCGCAGGCCTGCACTGAGCATTCGACCCTTCTCGAATGGCCACTGTCCATACGAACGAGAAGCATCGCACATCGTCCAATACACACTTGTCACCCCCATGCATCACTACAAGCACCAGCTCTAGGTAAGCACAGCTCGAGTCCAGACCGGCCCCGCAATGCAAAGAGACTGTCGTCCTCATAAGCCACTAGCGTCTTCCGTTGCTTGATCCATGGTAGTCCACGTTACCTACTTGTACTTGATCGTTCTCACGAACCAAGTGACGTAAGTCGGCATCATGCGACCCGCAAGCAACTTGAAGCACCGATACTCATTACGTCTCCATGCGTTCGTCCCACTGCAGGTCCAGCGGCCCAGACTTCGACAGCGCGATGAGTCCGCTCAGCAAGTGATGGATGACCGCAGGTTGACGAATGCTTAGTATACTTTGACACAGAAAATTAACAATCGGCAAGATGGCATACGGTACACATGCTCGAACTCCAGAAGTATTGCGACGCCGGTGACCTGCACTATTGATTTCGTGGGGACCGTCGCGAAGATCGATGGCTACTCTGGGATGATCAACCCTACTGCTGACGAATTTGCCCCTCAGATCTATGAACACAGTGCTCACCGTCGGCTGCCGTACTTGGACCTCATACGTACTAACGTGCCAAGAGTCAAGCATCGCGATCGCGAACGTGCATACCGCGGATGAACTCTCCAGAACAGGACCACAACGAGGAGCTGTTCGACCGGAGACCTTCGCTAAACATGAACATGCTCAGCGTCCTGCCCAAGACAGCGAGGATCTTCTTGAGCCTCACAAATGCTGGACAGGCCATTAAACGAGGCTATATTGCATTGGCGCTGCGAACAACTGGCGAAGTACACTGGTAAGCATATGCACTGAGAACAACAGGCTTGAACAGGCCACGACATGTATCGAGGCGTCGGCACGTGCAGCAAAGACCATTCCACAACTGGCTAAACAGTTCTGCGGCCTATGTAGTGGATTCAGGCACCTCACTCCATACATCGCTTAGTAGTACGTACACCAGCCAGCGTGCAGAAACTTCCGGAGAGCGATATCCAGCGTCGATCACCTGCAAAAGCTGGGCCTTGCAGCTGCTCCTGAGTGAGCGATTTGCAAGTGACGGCCATTAGACTGACTATCACTGCATTGAGCAATCCCGCAACTACGAGTCTGCATGCACGAACAGCACAGCCTATTGGTTCTCGCGAGCGAAATGGCCGAATGGTCAAGGGGCCACGCGTCCGTGATCAGCGGGGCCGCGCTCCAGATTTCGTTCTTCCCGACATCAGTGCACATGACAAACGCACGACAAGCACAATTCGAACAAGGCCTATGTGGCTGTCCAAGTCTCCAATCGAGGGCCATGGTGCATGCTCTAACGAACGGACAAGAGGCGACAAGGCGATGATACTGTAGGTACATATTCATCTGAGGGTTGCGTAGGAGGCCTGGCTAATACGTGTCCATGCATCCAGGCTTGGCTCTGTCGCAGTGAAGCTTAAAAGCAGGCCAAGACTTGACGCGTGCTTCATACCCAGTCGATTTCTCGAACATTGGGCGTCGTGGAAGACAGAAATGTGTTCCGTAGACGGCGAGATTCATACTTGTAAGTGTTACGAGTACTGCCAAAAAGGCGCCTTCTACTTTTAGTTATGAAACATGAGCAGTCGACGCCATCCTCGACAGATTTCGAACGCGCGTCCAAGCCACAAGAGTTCTTGGCTGACCCGCCGGCTTCTGACTAGCCAATCAGTGGGTACATTTTCCCTGTGAAGCGAAGAAAATTGCCCTGAGGGTGACGAATGCTTTGGAACCCTTTCTAGCCCAGGACGATGCTCGCCAGGGCCACGTCTGCGATTCTGGCTCTCATTCTGGGTCTGGTGTTGGTTTTCTCGGTCGGCGTAGGGGCCGCATACATTTGGTGTACGCAACCTCAATTCGAGGTGCCGAGTCCCATCGCTGATTCCACGCAATCCTGCAAACGTACTCTGGACGCTTTCTGTTCGCCTCTTTCTCGACTGCTACTGCTGATATCTCATCCACCGCTGCTGCATCGTCGACTTCCTTTGCTATCGTCCTGTTGAGCATACTTGTAGCAGCGTTTCAAGATTCGGAACACTTTCCCCGTGGCGAAGGAAGGCAGTGCAATTCGGCCTATTCGACCTCTGACCTCCACCAAACTGCGCCTAGTTCCACCTGCACCGATTCCCTCAACTTTGATTACGAACCCGCCCGCTCTCACTGCAGTTCAGTGAAGCAGCTTTTTCCTGTCCTTTAGCAGCAGCAGCACCTGTAGACACAACACAACAACCATGGCGGGGAACAGGGACATACAAGCAACACCACTAGACGAGCAATTCGACTTCAGCGCCGGCGATTTGTCGAAACAGTTCGAACAGCTGCTATTAACTCGACGCTTAAACGGCCTTGAGGAGCAAGCAAGAGGACAGAGACCTTCGTCTTCGTCGCAAAGATCACAGTCGCCATTCTCACCAGCCGCACAGTCACCATCATTAGCCTCTCAACAGCAACAACAACAGCAGTTTCCCCCTAAGTACAATGCTTATCGAAACACCCCACTGGTGCCATGCGCACCACAGGACGCTGCGTCGCTCAAGTTCAGAAACCTGCTCCTCACGCTATCTGTGACACCAACCAAATACGAAAACCCAGGTCTTCTCGATGAAGCCCTGACGCATATCCCCATAGATCGCATATACGTAGAGGCAGAGGAGGAGCACAACGTTATGAAAGGCATGGCTGCCTCTATGGGCAACGCAAAGGAGCAATGGGGCTACCAGGACTGCGTCATTCGCTCGCTACTAAGGTAAGTCGTCAACCCTAACCAGGGGTAAAACTAGAGGCTGACCGCTTCTGCAGATGGTTCAAGAGAGAGTTCTTCGAGTTCGTATGCAATCCAAGATGCTCACTGTGCCGCGGCGCAACCGTTGCGCAAGGCCAAGTGCCAGCAACTCCAGACGAGAATGCCTATGGTGCGACCCGAGTCGAACTATACCGTTGCCAAAGCCACACCTGCGGCGCATACGAGCGCTTCCCTCGCTACTCCGACGTGTGGATTCTGATGAAGACAAAACGAGGTAGAGCTGGCGAGTTCTCCAACTGCTTCGGCATGCTATGTCGTGCTGCTGGTGCTCGTGTGCGCTGGGTGTGGAACTCGGAAGACTCGGTATGGATCGAGATTTATAGCTTACATAAAAAGAGATGGGTACACGTCGATCCTTGCGAGGAGTTGTGGGACACTCCTCGTGTGTACACCGAAGGTAAGCCAATGCCGTCTCTTCTCCTTGAGCCTTGCTAACATGCTCTCAGGCTGGAACCGCAAGTTCGCCTACTGCATCGCCTTCTCCAACGAAGGCGCCACCGATGTTACACGCCGATATGTCCGTAATGCCGCCTACAGTCTACCACGTACTCGATGTCCTGAAGAGTGTCTGCTGTGGATGATGTACGAGATCCGAAAACTGCGGCGAGACGGCATGAACAAGCCAGACCAACAAAGGTTGAGAGGAGAGGACGAAAGGGAAGAGCGAGAGCTGCAACAATACGTCATGCACTCCGTCACTCGAGACCTACTGAACACGACGCCTGGCTCAAGACCAGAGGCTGCACGTTCCGATGACCAGAAAGTGCCTACCCAATCACAACAGCAAGCTCAGTGGACTGGCACACCGTTTGTGCCACATACTCAGGATCCGAGAAGAGACGGCAGATGAAGCTAGGACGCCATCTTGTTTCTTCTCCATCAACATCATTAGAGCCCTACGAGCGGCCTCATATAAGCTGCCAGACCATCTCGTCACGGCTCGACCTTGGGTCTCGAATGGCACCACCAGACCGTGGGCTTACATTCGTCGATATGCGCTGAAGCTCTCCCACTATGCACAGAATGGTGCTCACCCGGAGTGCGGCATGCCGACGATCCGTGCTGTTCGATATCAGAAGAATCCCGATCTGCCAGAATAGAGCGTGTGGGATACAACAGCACCACGACAGTACTACGCTACATCAAACTTCGACCTCGGCCCAACGTCTGCCACAGATACTGGCATCGACTCAGGTTCCAATACATTGTTTCTTTTGTTGCAAAGGCATGACAAGGCGTTCCATTGTACAGAGTACAGGCAAAAGCAATATTTCGCGATGGGATACATATTTTATGGCGCACATGAGCTATGATACGCTCACTGAGCACGGTTTCTGCGGCTTGGGATGATCTGAACAATGCTGCGGGCGTTATGTGATTAGATATCCATTGGACATTAGGAGAAGGTGGCGCCAACTCATCAGCATAGGAGGCGTTCTGCCTGTTGAGAGATCCGTCTGTTCATAGATGCGAGCGGATTGCTCTTGATTCTTCTTCGACGAGCAATGATACGAACTGAAACTGCACGTACTTCTACTTCAACCTGGCTCCTACCTACGTTCTAGCCACCATGCCTTGGGCCGGCATGACGGCTTCTTCCGGTAGCCTTATCCTAGCCCGTTTTTTCTCCGTGTAGTTTTGCATACCACACAAATTCAGGGTGGATGATAGCTATTTTCCACATAATAGTGATCCTGTCGGTTCGAGCTTGCTGTTCCACGATATATCTTCCTCCTTCTCGCGGCTTGTATCACGTGCCCCGTTAAGATTCACACCATAGAGTGTGGCCAAGTGGGAGAAGGGAATGATGTCCATTCTTAGCTTGGAATGGAGATTGCAGGACGTGACTACTAGCGCGGCTTGCCGGTGCCGCGTTCGATTGTTGTATCGAGCCTCGACCGTGTTCGAGCTGACTGTCGTACCGGCGTGGACAGCGACTCGCCCCGCGGCTCGACTGCCAGTGTTGCCACTGCGTTCACAGGCGGCGCCGATCAGAAGTTCTGCTGAGCTGAGCTGAGGTGAGCGAGATCAAAGTCTGCATTCGGGGAGATGGCGTTGCGTTTGCCTGGCTACACGTGGTGGACGCTAGACGTTCACTCTGCATGTGCGTTGGATCAGAAAGGTTTGAAGTGGATGCTTTCTCGATCTCGAAGTAGTTCAAATGGACCAGCTAAGGCGTTCAGCGTCGAGACAACGACCCGCTGAGCCAGGAGGCCTATCCATCGACCACTGCTTGATCGACGTCGACTCAAGAGCTTTGACCGCCCTTCCTTCCAGCCTCTTTAGCCTTCTCGCTGCCTGGCTCAAACGACCCGCTTGAAGCCTGGCCACCCTGCGACGCGATATCTCTCTGCTCATAGAAACAAAAATCAGAATCCGTTCTTCGGGATAACAGTGGCGGTCGCGTGAGCAGATAGTCTGCTTCCGGAAACTCAAGGTGGCTGCCTCCGCTGGGGGTGCCGAAACTGTGCTGAGAGCGGCCGCCAGTCTGAGTTTCCGTTGGAAACATGGGGAACTGTGGAGAGTGACCTACCTGCTTGTCCGGGTCCATCGAGGCGAAGCCGCCTGCACTCGACTGGCCGCCCTTGCTGGCTGCGTCCTGGACCTCCTCCTTTGATCGGTTGGCGAAGTTGCCTGGGTTGTTGTCGGCCATCTTGCTTGTGGTGGTGTTGGATCAGAGTATCTGTTTGAAGTGCTTTAGTTTCAGTGTATGGGTCTCGTGTGACGCTAGAGTTTGGAAGCGGATGGAGGGAATAAGGAAGGCAGGTATGAAATACTTCCTCTGTTCTTCAGGCAAGACAAGGCTGACGTCAGGCAGCCACTGACAGATTTACGTCAAACAGCATCACAGCAGCTTTACTCGTAGGTAGGTATGTCACGATGATGTTGGTCGATAACGTGTAGGCATGTGAGCGAAGCGAAGCTCAAGAAGGCGGAAACGGAAGACCAATCGCTTCCCTTTGCTGTTCTGAAACCCCGGAAATGTAACCTGGGGAATTTAGGCAGGAAACCCTCGCGGGTCGACGGAGAATTATGTGCATGCTGTGCCGGAGATGCCCCCCGAGTTCTTGACTGCTGACTACTACGTAGTACATACATACTTACAGAGCATAACCCCCCTCGGCTGCCGTCCGATGTGATTCATCTACGAAGATCAAGGTGTCGACCGCCAGTGTGTTGGTGTCTGCGTACTCACATGTACAGTGAACGCAGACTTGATGCGTGGGGTGTTGGGCGGTAGACGGCCTATGGGTCCAGCTGAATCATCTCGACTTGGAGGCGGGCCGAAAGTGGATCGATCGCGGTTGGTGGGAGGAGTCACGAGCTCATCAGATATGCGTTGATTCGAACGAGGCAGGTCTCAAGCACAACTGGAGCGGTGACTGGAGCGGCGCGTTACCTATCACTCCGTAGATACAATACTTGGCATCGGTGAACAGGCTATGCATTCCAGACACTGGACGTATGATAGAGGTCTCAGACCGAAGCCGAAGCTCGTGCTGAACGCTACGAGATGGTACGAAGATGCGCTTCACATGGCATCATACGTCATTGCAAGCTCATGCTCCTGATCTGATGGCGTGTATCGCGTTCCTGCGATGACTGCTCTCTGCAAACAGCGCCTTGATGAGATCCACTACTTCTTCGGCGCTGAATTCCGCGCTCAAGCCTTGTTCTTCCCAGAGGTATCTGATTTCTACCAGGCTGCTTTCTAGGATTTGTTCCATATATCGGAACCGGAAGAATGATGAGACATATACGGCGATTGTAGAATGCGGGAATTGCTCTTGGTCGGCTGACGGGGCAGCGTTTGCCGCGGGACTGGTGAAGAGGGATTCGAGATTGCTGATCTGGGTCATGAAGCCGAGTAGTTTTTGAGATTCGGGCTCGGAGATGTCTTCCATGTCTTCTATTTCTTTGATCATCTTGCTCATTACGGTGTTTAGAAGACTGCCAATGCTCTGGCCAAGATGGCTGGGACTCAGGATTGAGGACCACTGAGAGTGTAGGCTTCGGACGTAGTCAACAATGGAAGAGACTGCTGTTTCACAGACGGAGGCGTTGGGTTGGCGTGTACAGCCGACGAAGCCTTGGGCGTTGTCGAGCAAATCGGTGAGAATCTGGCGTTGGGTGCTTAGTTCGGAGGAGTAAATTTGGCGGGCGAACTTGGTAAGGATTTGTATATCGGCGGCGAGTGCTTTCAGAAGATCTGGATTCTCTTCGAGCCTCTGTGCCAAGTAGAGGGCGTCGTTGTAAAGACTGAGGGACGACAGCGGTGGGTCGAAGGCTTTTCCGTCAGTGTAAGCAGTAGGTGCTACCGCACGGAACATTGCTAGGATCAGCATTGGCAGGGATTGCATGCTTGCAGCAGGGTCGGTGGATGACTTGAAGTAAGAGCGTGGCGAAGCTTGTATGGTCTGCAGATCGAGTGTGTCTCGGCCAATTTGCTCGAGGATGTAGTCAGGGATATCGGTGATGGTGTAGTGTTCTGTAAGGACGGCTTCCCCTTTCGGCGTATGAGATGCTGTCATGGCATTGGCTTTCAGAGACGGCTTCTTTTCGAGGGTTGGAGATGATTTGGCAGTTGCATCTTCGTCGTCTCCCCAGCCCCATGCCTCGCCATCGTCTTCGTCGGGGTCCTTGTGACTCTTCTCTGTAGCAGGTGGCGGCTGTTCAGGCTGATCCTCTGTATGGAAACCCCAAGCATCTGCGCTGTCGTCTGGGGTGTCTTCAGACTGCTGGGCTGCACCTTTGTCAGTGTCTTCATCGTCGCCCCAGTTTTCGGCCCAATCGTCGTCAGCGGTATTTGGACTGGGCTCTGGGGCAACATGGACTTTCTGCCTCTCGACACGCTCAACCTGTCTGGTTGTGCCGGTAGCAAGCTTGAATGCATTGCGAACAGTGTCCAGAGATGCGGCACGTCGCTTGGCGAGCCATGTGCCAGGGATGTCATTTACCCATTCATCTAGCTGGTGTGCTTCGTTGATATTCTGGGTTCTTAGCCAGTCGGCAAGTTCCTTGACTTGGTCTTGTAGCTCATCCAGTTCTTTCAACTGGTCCAGGTCTACAGGAATCGCAGTGTCTAGCCATACTTCAACGAGTTGTGGCACCAACAAAGCTGCTACATGGTGCAGAAGCGGGTCGTGTAGTTTCTGAGGAGCACGGTCGTGGACGTAGCGAAGCAGTACGTTGCTGACGTCAAGCATTTGCAGAGGTTGGGCGCGCTCTTGAGAAAGCGTGAGGCGGAGGGTGGAGCCGTGTCGATGGGCGGCAACAACCACGGACTTGGATCGTCTGTGAAGATGTGGAAGCAAGCAAGTTTCTATCCTTTTGAAAATCCCGCGTTGGGCGTCTTGCAGTGCACCCAGCCGTTCCAAGGCATCCAGAGTATCATCTAGCGAGATGGACGATTCATCGGCAGTCTGCCTGCTGTCGCTCGATATAGACAACTGAATAGCTTCACTGTCCAGGCTAATCTGGCAGTGATGGCCAAGCTCGTCTTCCAATTGACCGTTGAGTGTCTGACTCAGGTCTGCGTGTAATCTGGTCAAGAGGGAGCGAGATAGGTCGCTCGGAACAGCATGGATGCTGGCGGTCAGACCAGGCAGTGCTTGGGAGGCCGGGATCAACTGGCGTTGACGAATATGGTTGTCGACTTGGTTCAGCGCAGACGAGATGTCGGCGATCAGGTTGATTTGCCTTTGCAGAGCTTCATTGAAGGCGATCTCTTCCTCGAGCAGACTGACCCTGGATTGGGTTTCATTTCTTGTACGTCGAAGAGCCTCGATGCAATCATGTTCATGGACAATCTGTCTGGCATCCTCTTTACAGCGGGCAATATCCTCTTGCACCTTCTTGGCCTGAGCGATCCAGCTGTCAACGTCGCTGGCTCCTTGTCTGCTGATGCCCTTGACTATGCGGCCCAGATCATCCTTTGCATGCTGAATTGAGTCAAGCAGTGGTGGAATGGTGGTTGCATTGAGTTCAGATGAGAGGGTTGCTTCATTGTCAGGAAATGTGCCATCCTGTACGGCGGCAGCAATGGTCTCCGCCATGAGACAAGTGGGCAGTCAGGGTGCTCTGCTACCTACTCATTCCATCAGCGAGACGAACAAGTTGCAGGAGCACATGCCACTCTGCACTTTGCCCTCTGCCCTCCGCGCCTGCCAACTGGAAGTGGGTGCACCGAGCGCCGAAGTTTATCCGGCTGGCCATCACTTTTTTCCTGCGAAGAGATGGACGGAGGCTGGCGTTGCAGGAGGACCTGCGCAAGAAGCAGAATGGCTGAAACAGAAACAGACGGTGCGCAAGCACGCAACATCCGCTTGCGGTTCACCACCAGAGAAGGCGAGCTTGAAATCAGCGACAGCGCCGCCGTGCTGATCCCGACGTCGTTTCGACGATACCAGCTCTCGCAATATGTCAACTCTCAGCTGGATCTCGGCCAGCCGGTGCCCTTGGAGTTCCTCATCAACGGCACCTACCTCAGGACAAGCCTAGACGATTACCTCAGCCAGAACGGCATCTCGGCGGAAAACACCCTGACGGTGGAGTATGTACGAGCACGAGTCCCTCCACGATACGTTGCAAGCTACGAACACGACGACTGGGTGAGCGACGTCCACACCAACTCCGCCTCTTCAACCAACCACGACCAGCCTCGGATCCTGACTGCAAGCTACGACGGCCGCCTCAGAGTTTGGAACACTTCCTCGCAGCTGCTGGCCACTTCTGGCGCCGGTCCCGATGGCGGTCACCTGTCCTGGGTCAAATCCGCCAAGTTCGTAAGCCCCTCGCAGATTGCCTCGGCCAGCTTCGATCGCACGGTCAAGGTGTGGAAGTATCAAGAGAACGCCGATGCGACATCTGCGGCCCTGACTCCCACCCTCGACCTGTACGGCCACAAGGCAGGCGTCGAGGCCATCGACGTGAGCACTGCTTCCAACCGGCTTCTGACTGCCTCGGCCGACCACTCAGTCGGCTTCTGGTCCACACGCAAGACCGATGCCCCCCCTGCACCCGAGGGTCTGCTACCGAAAGCCGTCACGAAAGACGGGAAGAGGAGGAAGCTCAATCCATCAGTGTCCGTCGCACAGCGTGGTCCTTTGTCGCTGATGCACGCTCACACCGCTGCCGTCTCGCATGCGCGTTTCGATCGCAAAGACCACACCGTCGCCTATTCCTCCTCGCTTGATCACTCCGTGCGCACTTGGGATCTGGTGACCGGCGCCCTAGTCGACACGAGAACAACAAACAATGCACTCTTCTGCCTCGAACAAATGCCCGTGCTGCAGTTGCTGGCTGCCGGCTCGGCAAGCCGCGACGTCAAGTTGGTCGATCCGCGCGATTCCGCGGCATCGGTCGTCGCCATGACCTTGAGAGGTCACAGAAACCACGTGGTCACGCTAGCCCGAGATCCGGCCAATGAATACGTGCTGGCGAGTGGCAGTCACGATGGCACATGCAGGATATGGGACGTCAGAAGCACGAAAAGCGGCAAGGATGGCGTGACCGGCCAAAGCATTTTCACCATCTCGCGAGAAAGCCTGCACGGCAAGGCCACACCCCTGACTGGAGAAGGCGTCAAGGTCTTTGGCCTGTGCTGGGATGCCCGCCTGGGCTTGCTGAGCGCTGGTGAAGACAAGGCGGTACAAGTGAACAGCAGTGAGAACATCACTTGAGGCTTGGCTGCACCGACACAGCATCACATGTGACATTCAACCCGCCAAAACCAGAAGTCCCCACGCCTGCAAGGTTTGACTTGGTAGGGCTCGTCCCGTCCAAGTCGCACATGAAAGTCTCGGGGGGTACCAGTAACTCCCGGGGAGAAACAGAACACCGGGACCGTAAGAGGATGATCGTCCAGCTGAAGTGCACAACTCCGTGACTGTTGGAACGATGGTGCGTAATGCAACTCTCGCGACAACATTGGTTGCAGGTCCAATGGCATGCGTTTGGCGGGACAGCACGTAGACGCACGCACGTATGGCATCAGAGACCTTCTGGTGGCAGAAATGGGAGTCTCAGCCCTGCATAGCAATCAAATCGATTAAGGAGGTCGTCCTAATTTAGGCACCACGACCCCAATTCTTTTAGGCGGAGGCCCCGGAAATTGCGACAACCGGCACGAAGAGCTGTGAGCAATGGAGGATCCATATGCGCTGGACAACAGAGAAAGCTGTTTTCTATTTATTCCTAAAAGCCCCGTTTAGACAGGAGAACAATTCTCCGAGTGCCAGAGTTTCAGAGCATGGACTTGGTTGAGATAATAAGAAAACAAAAAAGACGAGCCCCCTGCAGCCCTCACAGCCACGACAGCCAAGCACTCTGGTCCCTGTCACCGAGTCTCAGAAGCCGGAACAGATGCTTGGACGGTCGGGCTCCAAAGTCTACTGAAGCGGGACCTGATCTTGTCCTTCTTGATGACCACTAAGCCTAATATCGAGCGACCCAGGCCACTACTCTGGCGACTGGGAGACTAGCTTGACTGCTTCTAGCCTAAGACGGCTAGCCCATGATGTGTGATTCATCCTGCCTCTCCTTCGACCACGATTAGTGAGCGCCACCGGTAGATCGGTTGGTCGAGTGCTCCGTACTGACTGCGTCTCGACGCAGTGCTGCATTTCAGTATTCGTTGACATTTGGTCCGTTCACATCAAGCACGTCAACGTGTATTCTCACCATTGCCATTGCCATAGGCCTTCGATCTCTACATTCGTTAGTTGCATTGACACTGTCGGTCGTTTCAACACAGATCTTGGCTCTTCAGCAAGTCTTGCACGGGACCAAAGGTTATCTGACTTATCCGACGTGCCAGCCACCAGGTGCACCAGCAAACCCGACGCACGCTCGCTCGCTTGACCAACCACACAATACCTTCAACAGCACAGTCCTACCGCGCAGTCTTGCTACACCTCTTCCAAACGTACGTCTCTCGTGTGCATGCATGTGCGCTACCTAGGCTCGATTGTTGGCTGCCCTTTCGCTAACAGACATGGTTCATGCAGCCTGCCGTCCGATCAGCAGCATTCGCCGGTCCTCGCCTCTGTCCATGACTTCTCACGCTCGTTAGACCTGTCGACCATTTTGCACTTGCTTCCACCAACATTGTTTCGATTACTAGACAACAACCTCCTCTATGCCTGGAAAATTTCTCAAGGGGTTCCCACGACGCAAATCTTCTGGACAGGTGCTGGATGATGTACAGAACGATCACGACAGTAGTAGGGATTCGGCTGCCTCGTTTCGAGTTCTAGTGAGGCCGCACAGCCAGGACCAATCGTTCGAGGGCGGGAGCGCACCACGTCTGATGGCGGACCGGCCGCCTCCGCCACGCATGGAAAGTTTTGAGCACGACACTGAGCATGTATTCTCCGTGGTACGAGACGATGCGCCCAACCGGTAGGACCGACTCCCCCTGGCATCCACCGTTCCACTAACAGTGACAGCAGCAGTGGTGGCACCGCCAATTCTCTCTCCGCCACTCAATACGACAGCGGTGCCTCTTCGACGAGATTGAGCAGCTCCTCTACGAATCCCTCCTCGGTCGAGACCGGCTCCGCGAGAAACGTGAAATCGGCGGGACAGCGTTCTTACGAGGATATCCCCACGCCGCCTCCTCATGGCTCGAGAGCAGGTTTCTTGAAAAATGCCGGAAGAACGTTTAGCTTTGGTATCAACAGGACCGGTAACAAGGAGACCAACGATACGCTGCCCTTACCACCGCTTCCGACTGACAAGGATCGGAGAGGAACCGTCACCACTTCGAGAGACCGAGCCATGACTATCAGCAGCATCACCCCGGCCACTGCCCCGAGGCTTGATGATTCGAGCTTTTCCATGGAAGAGCCGGACGACGACTTTGGCAACATGTTTGCCAACCTCCAACACAGTTCAAGCAGAGAAGTGAGTCGTGACAAGCCCCTCTCTTCTCAGCATGTTGCAGCAACAGCCTACTAACCATTTTAGAATCTTGCTAGCATGAAGCCTGCCCCTTTACGCTCTGCAGCTCGTGCAGCTCCACCACAGCCCATTCGCATACACCACGGGGCCGAAGTCGAACGCTCGCCCTATTCGTGGAATTCTCAGAACTCCCAGGGTTCCAGGGATGGCCTCATCGGTTCTCCAAGTCCATCGAGGACTGCCACGCAAGCCAGTCCCCAGCCCTCGACGCTGCGACAAATCACCATGCCCCCTGTCCGCTCAGAGGCTTCTCGAGAGGGTAACATGTTCGAAGATAGCCCGCCGCGCCGTCCGCCTCAAGCAGCATTAATGAGGTCGCCACATCCGCCCTCTCCTCGCGCTCCTCCTCCCTCGTCCCCATCACCTGTCGCGACTCGAGCACGAGCACACTCGGTTGCCATATCCCACAAGAGCCACCAGAGCGTTGCCTCTGAGTTCAGTATGCCCCCTCTGAGTCCCTCGCTGTTGGCCAATGCGCAGCTTGCCACTCAGTATGAAGAGAAGCAGCCTTCTCCCGTACTTCGCCATTCAAACAAAGTCATGACACCTTCAGAGTTCGAAAGATACAGGCAGCAGAAGGAAGATAACCGACGCTACAACAAAGTCTTTGGCAAAACCGATTCCGATGACGGAAGTGGTGATGACTATGACGATGATGAAGAGGAGGATGTGAAGGACCGAGAGTTGCAGGCAGTAAAACAGCGGAAAAAGCAGGAAGCCCACCTGGCAGTCTATCGTCAGCAGATGAGGAAGGTCACGGGCGACGTGCCGACACGAGCAACCATGGAAGCACAGAGACCAGTCATGAATGTGAGCGGTCCTCAGCTCAGTACTCCCAGCCAACTTGATCTCCCGAATGCAGAAAGACGCATGTCCCAGCTCCACCTTGATGATGAGCCTGACGAAGACGAGGATGTCCCACTGGGCATACTTGCCGCCCATGGATTTCCGAGCAAAAACAAGCCACCGACACGGCTTACAGCGTCATCTTCAAACCCGAATTTGCGGAATCTGGCGCAGGCCACGGGCGGTGCTGCTGCTGCGATGGTAGAACCTCGTGGTAATCTGCCTGCCTTTGCACGACATCTGCCTGCGGACCCATACTACGGCGCGGGTATCGTCTACCAGACCGAGCGGGCACCGATATCAATGCATGCCCCGGTATCGCAGACACACCTTGCGGCAGCGCCTCAGGGTTCTGGAGCCGCTACAGCTCATCCCCTCCATCCCGCAGGCCTTGTTGGTGTAATCGCTGGCGAAGAACGTGCTCGTGCTCGGCGCCGAGGTAGTCCCAACCCGCAAGGAGGATACGAAATGCCCATGGGCTCTCCCCAGCAGATGCCAGGTATGATGATGCAGCCGCCAATTTCGGCCGCCGAACAAGCACAACTCCAGATGTCGAGCCAGATGACACAGATGATGCAAATGCAGATGCAATGGATGCAGCAGATGTCAAGCATGATGGGTCAAAATCCAAACATGCAAATGCCCATGACGGGGATGCCAGGGATGCCAGGGATGCCGGCAATGCCTCAAACTCCGAATGGCGGTCCGATGATGCAGCAGCAACCGAATGGCATGCCTGGCCGACCACAGTCAGTGCCATTGCAGAACTTGAATGGCGGCAATCAACAACGTCCTATGAGTGCTCTGGCCCCCAGCATAGCTGGTTGGACTAGGTCTTCACCCACGGTACCGCAAACTTTCGTCAACGGTTCGATCTACGCACCTTCGATAGCACCGTCGGAACGAAGTAACGTCGGGCTTGCTTCAAGGTACAGACCTGTCTCAACCATGACTCAGGAGCCCGAGAACAACAATTGGGCCAGGAGGGCATCAACCTTCACCCCTTCGACATTCAAGCAATTTGCCAACGAGAACAGTCAGTCAAAACTTGCTAGCTCAACCATCCGAAATGTACAAACTGCCGATGACGAAGATGACGAGCGCGGCTGGGCAGACATGAAAGCGAAAAGAGAGAAGAAACAAAAGTCGTGGAAGCTCAGGAGAGACAACAATACTCTCCAAGAGCTCTACAACGCACCAGCATAGCGTGCTTCAGACAGGATTTAGATTTAATTTGAGCGGAATTGGAATATCGACATGCATAGCGAAAGGTCGAAGCGAACTTGGGTCAGCTTCGAAATGCCAAGTGAACGTCTGCTGGCACACAAACTACATAATAACTACTTAATGATCAGGAAAGACGTCGATGGAAGTGTGCATCGAAAGTGTAAGAGGATGTTGGATTCAGGACATGACATATAGAATGAACATATAATCACCCCTGAACGCTAAATGCCTCTGGACCTGAGGTGGAATAAGCTCTGGCCAGAGAGCTTGACTGAATGATTGGGAAACATACTGTTTGCAGAACCGGACGAGTTGCCATCAAGGAGCTTGTAATTCTGGTGGATTGGGAAGTTTATACACCACCTGAGCTCCATACCACTATCGACAGCGCCCGCCTCGGGGAGTTTCTCAGTGGTGGCAGGTTTTGCTGTTTTAAGGTCACGGTAGCAAGTCGTCTCGAATAGTTGACTCCCACTTAACCGTTTCTTCGTGTTTGATCGCTGCGAACCACCGCGTGCCTAACACCCAAGAATCATCAGTGTCGGATACATCCTGATCGCAGCTCGGCGCGAATATCGGCTAGTCGGCATCGAAGTGAGATGAGCCGCACCGGGGAAGCACCGGCGCAAATCAGCACTCTGCAGCTGCATTACATTTACGCTCATCGCGAGCTCACCGACTCAAGAATGCCGGCATTGACTGTGGAGAATAATCTACAAGAATCCATGTGGTACGACCGACACTGTGTGCCTCACAAGTCGTAAAGGTGCAGCCAGTGTGAACATTTGGGATGGAAATTGGAGACCCTTCCTGCTCTACAGCCACTGACCGGACGCCGTCTGCAAGACAAGCATTTTTAGATCATGCCAGATGAACGTCGGCCCCAGCATGCGCGGAGTACCGCTACTGACGCCCACGAGCGCACCAGCTTTGACTCACTTTTGTCGTCGTCGTCGAGTGCTTTCACATTGGACAGTCGGGACGACGAAGGCACCTCGAACTTAAAACGACCTACGCTGCCCGCCAGTAACATCTCCACCATAGCAAGACGGCCGTCTGTCCTCGACGACGACGAGCAACAGCCGCTCTCGACAGTCGCAGCTGAAAACGCAGCAGCGAAGACCAAGGACGAGCCGGTAACATGGACGTCGTTGCCGAAGAAAGGTCAGCTGGCCGTCCTAACGATAGCACGATTCTCCGAGCCGTTGAGCGAGAGGTCGCTTGCCGCTTACATGTTCTATCAGCTCCGCTGGTTTGACCCCTCTCTGCCAGACTCTACCATTGCATCACAAGGTGGTTTCTTGACGGCGGTCTTTGCTGCGGCACAGTTCCTCACTGCCATCTGGTGGGGACGCGCAGCTGATACGCCATGGATAGGTAGGAAAAGGGTCTTACTTATCGGTCTTACTGGCACGGCGATCGCTAGCATTGGTGTTGGCTTCAGCAGGACCTTCTACCAGGCTTTGTTCTTCCGGGCACTCGCGGGCGCTTTGAATGGCAATATAGGTAAATCCCCGGCACTGCTAGTATTCTGTGGACATAATGTGCTAACATCTCGGAAGGTGTCATGCGGACAATGCTGTCCGAAATCATACAGGAGAAAAAGTACCAGTCGCGTGCCTTCCTGTTGCTGCCTATGTGCTTTAATATCGGGATTGTCGTAGGTCCCGTCATTGGAGGGTACCTCGCGGATCCTGTCGCTGCCTTCCCCAACGTCTTTGGCCCAGGCTCGACGCTAGGTGGCAAGGACGGCGTAGGTTGGATGACTGCGTATCCTTACAGCCTGCCGAACCTCTTCAGCGGTGTCTTCATCTTCATCTCAGCAATGAGCGTGGTCTTTGGCCTGGACGAAACGCACGAGGCTCTTCGCCACAAACCAGATTATGGTCGGAGGATTGGCAAGCTCATCACCGGCATCGTCTGCCGGTCGCAACGCAATACAGATGGGTACAGCAGGGTCGCACCAGACGAGACCGAGATGCAGTCCACGCCAGGCCCGCACGTCGTTCCCAGATCCGTCTCGGATCCGGAACAGCAAACACCCCCCACGGCAACGACCGCGACCGACCCGAAGACAACGCCGGTAAAATCCCCCTTCCGCCGAATCCTCACGAGAAACGTCCTCCTCACGCTCACAGCCCACCACCTCCTCGCCTTCCACCTCAGCACCTTCAACGCTCTCGTCGTCCTCCTCCTCCCCGCCCCGCACTCCCCAAACACCACGCACCACTTCCCCTCGCTCCACTGGACCGGCGGCCTGGGCCTCACCCAAGAGAAAGTCGGCCTCGCAATGGCCATCCTCGGCATCATCGGCCTCCCGCTCCAGATCTTCCTGTATCCGCCCCTCAACACCAAACTCGGCACCCTGCCGGGCTACAGGACGTTCCTCCCCTTCTCGATCCTCGCGTACGTCGCGATCCCCTTCTTGGTCCTCCTCCCCGAACGCCCCGCCTGGCTCGTCTGGGTGCTGCTCAGTGTCGTGCTGGGCAGCCAGGTGTTGGCCCGCACGTTCGCGCTCACGGGCACGGTGATATTGGTCAATAATTCGAGTCCGGGGCGCGACGCGCTGGGCACGGTGCATGGGGTTGCGCAGAGTGCGAGTAGTGCGGCGAGGATGTTGGGGCCGACGGTCGGCGGGTGGTTGTTGGGGTTGGGTTTGAGCGCGAATTTTGTGGGGGGCGTGTGGTGGCTTATGGCGGGGGTTGCCGCGGTGAATTGGGCGTTGTTGTTTTTGATATACGAGGGGGATGGGACGGGTGGGAGGGCGTAGGCGTGGAGGGAGTAGATGGAGCTGCGGGACGGATGGCTGTGCGGTAGTAGTCGTGTACTTGATATGTAGGTGCTACAATGAAACGTGAAATGCTAAATGACCAAGTGCGCGCGCATATGAAGCGGGGTGGATCAGGGTCAGTGACCGAGTACTGCAAACTATACTCGCGACGCAGTCTCTGCCTTCGCTGGGCCCGTCTTTGCTACTAGACACGTACGTGTCCCTGGCTTAATTTCTTCTAAGCCTGCTCGTGTGGCTGCGCACTCCTGGCTGAGATGGTAGGTGATGGCAGCTCGATGAAGAAGCGTACACCTCCGTTGGTCGATAAATGTGTCGTTTTCAGTACACTTGTTGGAACAAGTTGACCAAGCGGGCGGCGTAGGGAGAACCGGAGACTTGTTGGTTTTGGTCATGTTGGTGCTACTATTTGGTGAAATTGCATGGCCGCATTCTACTAGCAAGCCTTGGGCTCACTGTTCTCGTGGTTTCAGTGGCTGCTGCTGTAACTTCCGGAGTCTACGACTCTGACAGCTGCTTGCGAGGTGCGCGTGCTGAGACTCGAGAGCTGGTGCGATCGTAGAGCGGGCGCTTCTGGTAGTTCTGTTTCGTTGCTGCGTTTGTCAAGATGGAGTGGGCATGTTAGACCGCTAAGCGGCCACATGAAGTAGAGTAAGCACGGAGTGATACATTTGTTTGTTGGATCCTGCATATCAGAGTCTCTTCGTTCTCGCGGTGAATGCTCCATGTAGGCCATATCTGAGCCTCGATGTGCCGATCGCGATCGCGCAGATATGAGTTTTGTGCCGTTCTATAGCTGCTGTTCGAGAAACAACAGAACAACAGTTTGATATCTACTTGAGGAAAGTCGTAGTGCGTCCTAAATGCTGCAAGCGATTGTACTTCCGATCGCGATGGCAGCACTAGCGTGGAGGAACGCTACAGTTCCGCTTCCCTGACCCTTAGCTGCCGATCGGCGGTTTCATGTCAATGTCGAAGTATTGCGCCAGACATTCAAGGAGACCACTAACTGCATAGACGTTCTCGAGCCTGCGACCATCGATTTTGCTCCATATCGGTGATGCAGTTGGCCATCTCTCGCCAAACCGGGTCTCGTCGCTTGCTCTATACCAACGATTACGGATAGAGAGACTTGGACCTGGTACATCAGCGGGACAGGCAAGCCATTCTAAAGGCAAGATGGGTGCTGCGCCAGCGCTGACTAGAGCTGACAACGCTTGGATGCAATCAACTTGTTTTGTCATTTCGAAGTTCCGCCACTGAGCCATTATGGGAATACAGTCCCCCAGGCTGCACAGATAGACAGCCCATATAGAAGGTCCGTTGCCACCGAGACGCTCGTTCGGATTAGCTTCACATGCCAACGCAGCTCTGAGCAGTTCCGGGTCGGTCCATTTATTACCTGGCCACCCCCCTTCTTCTCTGTACGCATAGACAGCGAAACGGGGCCGCAAGATGTAGTCCAGTATAGGTCTGCCACTTTTGCTTTGAATGGATTGCCGGGTCATGCTGTTTAGCACATACGAGGTCAGTCCAAAATCGATGGCAAGGCTAAGAAAGTTGCTGCGTTCCTGCTGCCAGCAAGAAAAACATGAGTCGATATACCAGCCATATGAGGGTGATAATTGTGTGACTACAGCGAGCCACTCAATAGTGTCCCGTATCAGGAGTGCAATCGATGCTGTATCCTGGCTGAGTCGGTTGACCCATAAGGCACTCATGATGTTGCTGGCGATGCCCACGCTGAGCTCACCACTCTCGCCGACCGAGGCAAGTGCCAGAAGCTGAGCAGCTCTCGCACTTGTGAGGTATAGTCTTGTGTCGAGGGGCCGCCCACCGGTATATTGATGTAGGGTAATCTGGGTTCTAGGGAATAGCAAGAAGTCCCGTAATGATCGATGCAAGAAGGTGATATTGATTCCGAACAAATATTTCATCTGCTTGGCGTCGCGCAGAGAGGGTTCCATGACGCTGCTGCTACTGTAATTATAGGTCAGTTAACGGCAACCACCTAGTACTGCACAGCTCAACATACCCTAGTAACCCTCTGCATCGGCTGTTGAGTTTGCGCAAGGCGGAATCGAGCAATGCCCTAACTGCTTGTTGGTCTTTCAGTCTAAGACAATGGGTAGTCTTAGATTCTGGTCTCACCACGAAGTTTTCGTACTGTTCTGCGATGTACAGCATGTCCACAAGTCTGAGGGATAACAGCGATGTAAATTCCTCCTCCTCATGCAAAGCTAGTTGCAACAACATTGAAGCTTCTCGCCGATAAAGTGGCTCGATAGATTCAACGATACGCATGAAGTACTCGTCGAGATCTATCGGGATGTGATACAACTTACGCTGTAGATCTCCAAGGCCGTCCCCATCTCGCAAGCCCTGGCAAATGTCTCGCACCACAAGGCTAGCCCACAGAAAGACTCCTTCTGCTTTGCTAGTGATGCTCGAAACCAAGTCACCTGCTCCTCGACGGTCGTCTTCACCGATGGAGCGCCATCTGGGACTGGTTCGAAGTCGAGATCCAACGTAGACTTGGATATCTGCACGTGTCAAGTCCTCAAGGCGTAGTTGCGGGCAGAAATTCAAAGCATCTTTGTATAGATTCAAAGGTCTGCTCGAGATACACACTTTGACATGATCAAGCGTTGATAACTTGGTCAGGTAGACAAGGAGTTCCTCCTGTATAACATCAGTATCCCCGCACTCGTCGAGGCCATCCACTAGGAGAAGAACCTTTGAACTCGTGCTAAAAGATTACACGAGCACCAGGAGAGCTTCGCTAAGCTCCGCTAAGCTCGGTCTTGTTCCAGTTTGCCGTGTATATGCTACTACCCGTTCGCTGCTGGATGAGCGTTGCGTCTTCGAGCATACCCGGTCTTTGCTCGAGTATCTGGATTAGAAGATGACGACACAGACCTTCCAGGGACCTTTGCAGCATGATTCCTGGCTTCCAGAAGAAGTAACGAACCTTGATGATTGGTTGTCCGTTGCTCCAGCAAAGCATATGGTCCGCAACAGTGAGACTTTTGTGTAAGGACTTCATGATAGTGCTTTTGCCGCTCCCAGGCTTCCCATGGATCCAATACATGCCACGACGGTCTTTAGGCTTGTCTAGCCATGATCTGAAGCAGTCCCACTGCCGGAAATCTCGTGCCAAAGGCTCTAGCATCCATTTGTAGGTGGCTGGGTATGCATTTGTGATCTGATGATCACGTTCATACACCTGAGGAAAGTTGAGGCTGGTCAGTAACTTCTCTCGTAAAGCTATCGGCGAGCCATCTCTGTTGTGCATATAATTATCGCCAACGTGGACTCTGGCATCACCAGAGATATAAAAGTCCCCATAGCTGTGTTGTCGCGGTAGCAGTGACGAAGTCGGAGCTGCAGCTGCTCCGTCTGCCGCGTCCAGTTGCTCTGACCTAGCAGCGCTTTCAGGGCGCTGCCAGGTTATTTTTTCATTACCCTCCATCCGGTCATCCCTGGACTCGATGACAAAGTCTGTTGTCAGTAGGCTCAGAGATATACAAGATCATTCCATACCTGTCAATGTATTAAGAGACAACAGAGCCATGACTAAGAGTGGGGAAAATTAGGTCCTAATCCGTAGAAGGTAATATTGATGCAGGGAAGCGCCCACTCAGCGCTTACCCTGTGGTCCTTGATACTCGTCGCCAGCGCTTGTGCCAAAACATGGTTGTTCTGATGCGACAAGATCGAAGCGGAGGTTCAACATCGTGGAAACTAGAGAGCCGCTTCTGACGATCGTGCCTGGTGATTTGGGTATCATTAGGCCTCGTCCGTGATGGCCGTATGGGCATTCGTTTGTTGCGCGAATCGGACATCCAACTCAAACAATCGTGGACGTGTAGCAGCGAACCTCAAAATGCATGCTTGAGAACTGCTTGTACTGCAAGCGTGGAGGCGGAGATGGCAGGAGCGTTTAATCATGTACGCGCCGAGAAACTCTCTCGTATCCACTTGTGTGTCGGCTTTCACCGACCTACGGCGCTGACTCACGAGCTGAAACGGCAGCATCCATCGCTGTAGCTTTCAAGTGGTACCTATCATCGCTACAAATATGTACAACCTGATAAGCCAAGACAGACAGCCTAGGAGTGTTCCGGGTCGAAGGCGGAACTTCAGATCTGGTATTGGAAGAAGGCGTGAAGACTTTTCCTCATTCCAGGATCTGATTTCAAGAAACGTCGTTGACGGTGTACCGCACTATTCATAGACACCAAACTTGAACCCTCACCACTTCAAGAGGCGAACAGCGCTCTGTCCCCAGCGGCGAGGATGGCCATGCTTGACAGCCAACCTATCGTTCACAAGCAAATTCATCAGGTACCCGCAGATAGTACAAGCAGCATAGCAAGAGACCACGGCTTCTCTTGCATTGATTCCAAACAAGGCGTTACTATACCAGTATCTCCGAACCATGCAGAAGCAAGCGAGATCGGCGATACCGTGTCAGAGACTATGGCTGTAGAGCCAGTGAAGCGCTCCAACCTCCGCCTGACCTTCATCCTCCTTGCTCTCTTCCTCTCCCTCTTCGTGGCCGCTCTCGACGCAACAATCGTTTCAACCGCTGTCCCTGTCATTACCCATGAGCTCAACAGCGCAACAGGCTACACCTGGATCGGTGGGTCTTATCTCATCGCTAACGCCGTTGCGGCGCCTATCTGGGGGAAGCTGAGCGATATCTGGGGTCGGAAAATGATCATGATTGCTGCTGTGAGTTTATTCTTCGGCGCGAGCACGATCTGTGCAACGGCTAGCAGTATGAGAGTGCTCATAGTTGGACGAGCGCTGCAGGGTGCAGCCGGTGGAGGACTGTTGTTGCTTGTGCATGTTGTCATTAGCGACTTGTTCAGCATGAGGCAGCGAAGCTTGTTCATGGGGATCACGGAGGGAGTGTGGGCATTCGCGGGGGGACTGGGTCCGCCCGCCGGTGGCCTATTCGCTTCTCTGGTGAGCTGGAGATGGTGTTTCTATGTCAACCTCCCCATCTGTGGCGTGGCCTTTGTTCTCCTGCTACTTTTCCTGGACGTGAAGCACGACAAGACAAGTTTCAGGACCGGTATCAAGGCTGTGGATTGGTGGGGGATTTTGAGTTTCCTTGCCTTTTCGCTGATGGTCTTACTAGGACTCGACTTTGGTGGGGATGTTTTCGCTTGGGACAGTGCAAAGGTCATCTGTCTCATTGTCATTGGAACCTGTATGCTGGGTGCTTTCGTGTACAGCGAGGCGAGGCTGGCTCGGTATCCGTTGATCCCGCTGAAACTGTTCAAAGACAGGTCGAACTTGGCCGCCTTAGGGGTGACGGCGTTTCATGGGATGGCATTCTTCCCAGGGGAGTATTATGTACCGCTCTACCTACAGGCAGTCAAGCAAAAGTCACCGGTCGAATCAGGCGTTCTTTTGGTGCCACTGGTAGTTGCGACGGCGCTTGTCGGTGTCTTGACCGGAGTCGTTATCCACAGGACTGGTCGCTTCCGTGAATTGATATGGGTCGGTACGGCATTGTTGTGTCTTGGGGTGGGCATGTTCATCACGTTGGATGCAGGTACTTCTTTGGGCAAGATCATTGGCCTCACTATCCTCTTCGGATGTGGTTCAGGCATGCTCTTCGAACCACCACTGATCGCCATACAAAGCCGATCTAAGCAGGAAGATGTGGCGACAGCTACTTCGACATTCACCTTCTGCCGGTCTGTGGCGCTATCGATATCAGTCATCATCGGCGGCGTTGTCTTCCAGAACAGTATGGACTTGCAGTCTGATCGATTGTCTCGAGCTGGACTACCTGCGCACATTGTCGAAGCATTGTCTGGGAAAGAGGCAGCTGCAAATGTGGCACTGGCGAGTCAACTTCCTGATGGATTGCAGCAACAGGCAGTCAAGGAGGCATTCGCATTTGCCATTCGTAACATGTGGATCATGTACACCGTGCTTGCAGGTCTGGGAGTATTATCAGGATTCTTCGTTGGCAAAGCAAAGTTGAGCAGTGAGCACGTCGAGACTGTCACTGGGATTAGAGCTGAGAAGGTTGAGGAGAGAGAGAACATTGAGATGGCATGAAGGGTGCTGGCAACCAGATCCTTGGTGGCTAGATATAGCTGCACTTACACCGTCTTGCTCGATGAAGACAGAGAGTCGACGTACCTAGAATTGTTACTACTCTGCACACGTGGTCACTCCAGCTTCGGCAGTAATTGGGGTTGAGACTTATTCGTGTCTGTTAACACCAGTAGAAGTCTGCATACATCTGCATCTGCGCCAATTTGGTAGGGCATTGTTGGGGACCTCGCCGCTGCAAGCAAACATCAGAGAGAGTGATAGTCCATGGAAGCAGCCCGAGTCTTTGGTGGTCTAGCCTTATCTCTTAGCTTCGTACCAACCTGCAGGTCATCTCCACTAGGCATGGGTACCGCCGTTGGAGGGCCCAGCGGACTGGATGCCCACTGCATGTCGCATGCTTCAGATCAAGATAAGCTCTGGAGGTTGCGCGTTCTCCAGAACACTCCAGCTTTCTGTCGCTCCGACGACAATATCACGTCCGTATCACTGTCACCGTCACCATCTGTGCATTTGCTGTGCCATTCACGCTCTCAGCCACAAGCCGACTGACTATACCTCGGCTCGTCGTCGCATTGCATACTCGACCTGCTCATAGCGAACGACCGGCGTCGAACTCAGCAATCCCTACGAATTTGTCAACACTCGGCGCAAGCAGTAGCACCCCACCACCTGTGCAAGCCCCTCATGCCGCACGAGAAGGAAGATGGGCACCTCAGAGCGACTGCTCCTTGACCCATCCTCACCCTCCTCAGACGATCGAAGCACCAGCCACAAATACTCGATATCAGGATCGCATCCGAATGTCTCGCTCACACCCTTCTCCGGCAACAGCACCAACTCCAAATTCGAAGGCGACATGGACAACGTCAAGAAGCCTTTGTCAGCTCGACTGGTCAACTCCTTCCGCCGTGACCCGGCCGCCTCACTCACACGCGGCAGCATCGGCGCCAACATCAAGAAACGTCAATTCGACCCTGAAGCAGCAGCTGCCGCGACAGCAGCAAGTCCACTGATCAGAAGGTTGAAAGGCCGACACCTCCAGATGATAGCGATCGGAGGCAGTATAGGCACGGGCCTCTTCATCGGCACCGGCCGCGCACTGGCCTACGGTGGCCCCGCATCAATCCTGATAGCCTACTGCCTCATCGGCGTAATGATGTTCTGCACCGTCCAAGCCCTCGGAGAGATGGCAGTCATGTTCCCCGTCGCCGGCTCCTTTGCAGCTTATTCCACACGCTTCCTCGACCCAGCGTGGGGCTTCGCCATGGGCTGGAACTACGCCATGCAGTGGTTGGTCGTGCTGCCCCTCGAGATTGTCGCTGCAAGCATAACAGTCGACTACTGGAACCCCAGCATCGCCCTCAACGCCCTCTGGGTCGCCATCTTCTGGCTTGTCATTTGTGCCATCAACCTCTTCGGCGTCCGCGGTTACGGCGAGGCAGAGTTCGCTTTCTCAACCGTCAAGGTCACTGCCGTCGTCGCCTACATCATCCTCGGGAGCATCATCAACCTGTGCGGCGGGCCCGGCGGCTCTTACATAGGCTTCACTACGTGGCACGAGCCGGGCGCATTCAACCACGGCTTCAAAGGCCTCTGCTCCACCTTTGTCACCGCCGCCTTCGCCTTCGCAGGCACCGAGCTGGTCGGTCTAGCAGCGGCAGAAACCCAAAACCCACGCAAAACCCTTCCCACCGCCACCAAACAGGTCTTCTGGAGGATAACCCTCTTCTACGTCCTGAGCGTATTCATAGGTATGTCCCGCCTCTTTTCCGCTTCCAAACCACAGCCGCTAACTACATGCAAGTGGGCACCCTCGTCCGCTACGACAATCCCCGCCTCCTCAGCGGCTCTTCAAGCTACGACGCCAAAGCCTCCCCGTTCGTAATCAGCATCCAAAACGCCGGCATCCAAGTCTTCCCCAGCATCATGAACGTCGTCATCCTCATCTCCGTCCTCAGCGTCGGCAACAGCAG
>Ga0066648_10000014_pt1 | contig 97403 bp, 88 predicted proteins | sample CryGeyCG12114_NA_FD_59537 | JGI IMG/M metagenome (GOLD analysis project Ga0066648, IMG submission 59537) | Groundwater microbial communities from aquifer - Crystal Geyser CG19_WC_8/21/14_NA | ecosystem: Environmental > Aquatic > Deep subsurface > Groundwater | place: USA: Utah: Grand County... | reverse complement strand
ATCACAGACCTGTGCCGAATGCGCAAAACCGTGTGGATATTTCCGTTGCCTTCCTTCTGATACGAAGCTTCACTGTGACACATTAAACATGGTCCTGCTTCGAGATGCTGACTCGTGTCGCACAGAACTCGTCAAGGCCAGGACCTGCTCAGCCTCCGCCAGGCCCACCCTCCAATCGCGATGAATCACCCTTTGTGCCTCCGAACTACCCTCCTCAAGGCTATTCTGGCTACTATCCACCTCCACCGCCAGGTCAATTCGGTAGGGGATACGGTCCGCCGCCTGGCGCCTTTGGACCCGGGCCAGGATATCCTCCATACGGTCCGCCGCCTGGATACTTTGGCCCACCAGGCCAAGGCTACCCTCAAGGTCCAAATCGCTTCCCACCTCCTCATCAACATCCCCCTCCGCCAATCGGCCCCCCTGGGCAGCAGAGACAACCGCCTGGGCCACAACAGCCGATGCCCGCATCCGGACCATCTTCTCAAGTCAAACAGACTTCAGAGCTGCCCGACGCGAAGACTGCATCGAGAGATGGCAGCACTACAACTACACCAGCACCAACAGTACCGCCCCAACAAGCCTCGAAGCCAGTTGAGCCTGCGCCCCAACCCACGCCCCAACCCACGGCCGATGCACCTCCAGCGGCAGCGGCAGCCAAAGTTCCGCCAACGCAGCCCAAGGGGAACAGAGTAACACCAGCAATGCCGTTTGCCGTGAACCAGAGATCCTTTGTGCCTCCTCCGTCCTCGGATCCTACGCAGACTGCACAGAAAGCACCTGCGAAGCCGACACCATCTCAAACTGAAATGGACGAGGCGTCACGACAAGCTAAAGCAGCAGTAGCAGCAGCCATGGCGAAAATCAACGCTCCTGCTGCTGCACCGCCGAGAACTGCAGCGCAAGCCCCAGCTACGGTCGACACCATAACAGAGCAGGTCAACCAGCTCACAACAGGTCCTGCTGGTCAGCGTGGAAGAGGCGGCTATAGAGGTGGTCGAGGCGCCAGAAGCTCTTCGGGTGGGCAAAGACAAAAGATGGAGATTCCGCAATCGGATTTCGATTTTGAATCGTCCAACGCCAAATTCAATAAGGAAGACCTCATCAAGGAAGCGATTGCGACAGGTTCGCCTATTGCTGAGACGTCAGAAGAACCACTGTCTGCCGGAGGACAACAAGGACAGCTCAACGGAAACGCGCGAAAAGATAGTTTGAGTAATCCACCCGTATCGGCGTACAACAAATCCAGCTCGTTCTTCGACAACATCTCGAGTGAAGCGAAAGATCGAGAAGATCATGCTGATGGAGGGTTTGATGGGCGAGCACTACGTGGTCAAGAGTTCAAAAAGAACATAGAAACTTTCGGTCAAGGCAATGTTGACAGTGGTTATCGAGGCCGTGGAAGAGGCGGATACCGTGGGCGGGGAAGAGGTGACTATAACAGGGGTGGTAACTACAGAGGTGGCTATCGAGGGCGAGGACGGGGTGCGAGCAATGGTGTTGAATCGTCTCAGAACTAGGGCTTTCCTACGGCTGAAAGAACGCCACACCGCAGCGTACAACGCATTAAGAGTGACGGTGCCTCCCAAACATGTCTCATCACGAAGGTCCCCTAGAACGAGACCGAACCTGTTCTTCAGGTGCTTGTTGAACGCCGCGAACTACGTTTTCGAAAGGTTGTTCAAGATGTCTCGAAGGGCGTGTTTGGCGGCCGAAATGTTGTATCTGCTATACCTTGATGCTCACCCGGCATAGCGATGATGCGGCACGAAGTCACGCAGATCTCAATCACATCTCATTCAGCCAGGTGCCACACGAAATAGTGAACCTTGCACAATGTTCGCAGAGATCTATGACATGCTTTGCTTTTAAGCCACAATACCAGCAGTTGGCCCCAAAGTCTGCCCGGGAGGCTTAAGGGACGACCCTGGAAACATGCCTCACAATTAGACTAGACGTTACAGAAATAGCCACTAACATCACGATACGATATGAAGCGTGGGTGAATGCAACAAGAGACTGGTAAGCCGATGCTATTGCGTGGGCATGGTAGCCAGTTAGCACAGATGTCACTCTGAATCCTGAGCTCTCAGAGAAGGCGTCGGGGCATCGAAGGGGATGAGTATCACAGACGTGATCGAAGGGATATGCTCGAGAAAGATATTGTGTCCTAAACAAGGAGACTATTGGCGCGAGATATCGATACCACTTATGACTGTACGAACATGTGCTGTCAATAGCAGAGTGCTGGGACACTGACCGGAGCATCCTTGAACTTGTACTAGTAGGCAAGGAGTCACTGAACAGCGCTGCCTGACGAACTCTGATGAGCCTTGTGCCCCCCCTTGGGCATCACGTGTGACAGCCCGCTGTACAGGCGAATGTAGGCCGAGGCACATCAAACGTTCGGCGATCTGGGCCAGCAGTCTCCGCTATCGCGCATGAAATCCGTTCCGTCGACGATTGCATCTTGCAGCAGATTGTGGGAGTTGTATCGACCTAACGAACAGTGACACCTTGGAATCTATCGATATCGAGCAGAGATCGACCCAACCAGGTGCTCCTGATACAGGGATAGCTCTAGCGACGCTGCATCCTCACCATCCGCAGTGCTTCCGGTTGATACTCATCGCACGCCTCGACATGCGACTTCCTACCGAATCAGCCCACTCGCTCTCGTAGTTTCTTTTCCAGCGACAGCCGCCCACAGCTCCTCTCGATCTGCGCCATGTCTGACTCAGTAGGCGCGTTCCCCTTGTCTTCTCTTACCACCTGTCTATTGCTAATGAGGTACGGCAGACCGCGTCTTCGTTCACGCCCTTGCCACAGTCCGTCGCCTGCCCCGTACTGGCTCCTCTCGCCCTCCACCAGCTTCTCGCCTCAGGCTCTATGGCCTGTACAAACAGTCCATGGAGGGAGATGTCCTCGCTATCCTCCCGCGCCCCACCCTGCCTATCACCAGTCCCGATCCCAATAACCCCAACACCAATAACACCGTGCACAGATATGCCTCTCGCGACCTGCGTACCCGCGAAGCCCAAGCTGAGATTGAGAAGTGGGATGCCTGGAATGCGTGCGCGGGCATGAGTCGTACAGAAGCGAAGAGACAGTATATCGGTACTCTGATTGGAACGATGAAGGACTATGCAAGCGGGACAGCCGAAAGCAGAGAGCTAGTGAGCGAGCTAGAATTCGTATGGAACCAGATACGGGAGCAGAGCGGGAGTGAACCCGACCATAATAGTGGGAGTAGCGGCAACGACGACAAAGAATCACCGACGAGGAAACTGGAACGGGCGGGGATGGGTATGGGACACGCGCAGAGTGCGGTGAACAGCACGGTCTTCGACAGTAAGAGACCGAGTATTGGATCAAGTGGTGATCAGGTCGGTGGTTTGGGGCTCAGCCAGAGCAGGCAGGAAAGCGCCACGCAAAAGAGGTTGAAGAGGACGGAGAGTGGATTGAGAGTGCTTAGCCCTGTGTCGCAGGGGGACTCGGACTCCATTGTTGAGCCTGTCGACGCGGAGGAACGAGATGAAGACGGTGACGATGATGACATTCTGGATACGGCCCCTACCTCCCCTCTTGCGCAGCGGGATCAGCAGCGGACGCCAGCGATCCTGTTACCTTCGCCGGACCGCGTCGATACGAATCCTTCGCTGGCTGCATGGCAGCGCAACCTGGATGAGCACTTGCATGCGCTCAAGACAGAAATCGCGGCATTGCGTGAGCAGTTATCCGCGAACCATCTTCTCTCATCGAGCACATACTCCGTAGGCGCGGCGTACTACACCATGTCCACCAGGCAAAGAATAGTACATCGGGCAAAGCTGTTCGTTAGGAGTTATACGGCATTCTTCTTCAAGCAGCTGTTTGTACAGTGTGGGATATTAGTGCTCGTACTGGCATGGGGGAGGTTCCAGGGCGATTTGAGGATTGAAGCTTGGGTGAAGGATGCTTTGATCAAGGCCAGAAAGAAGCTACGAAGCACTTTCGGGAGTGTGGCATTTTGGCTGCTTGATGTGTTCGCTCGAGACGGGAGGCTAGGCTTCTTGGGTAGGATGTTGAGGATATACTGAATTTGTCTTGCCGAAGTTTATCTCTAGAAGCACAGAGTATGAAGCTACGATGTGAATGAATTTCTGCGGATGTTTGGGGCTTCTCGTGTGAACCATCTTAGTCGTGGCACAGGAACGACTTACTCTGTCTGGAGAATGTTTGTCAACCAGACTCTTTGTAGGCAGTCACTCACAAGGTACACGGTCCTCACGTCATGACTCTCAACATCTCATGATGGCCGGAGGCAAGTGGCAGAACACAGAATCCGAATCAGCATACAGAATCAGTAGCGCGCCGAAACAATGCTCGAGTCGCCCCGACTTTTACACGAAGGTATGTTGTCGCTGCTCATATACGTCCACATACTCTCCTTACAGATACTGACGTTGCTGTCACTAGTATCTCGTCGCTGCCTCATTGTCGGCAAGGTGGTGAGACAGTCATGACTGACCTACAACGTCTTCGTCGCATTCGTGCCACTATGCAACAGCGCGCTCATGACCACAATCTTGAGTACGGCATCCGTGACCCGCCACCCGCTTACTGTGAACACGTACCGCCACAGGAAATACGCGCGATGCTACATCAGCTTCGAACAATGCGTACTCGCGCTGCTTTAAGAAACGACACTGTCACGCGAACAGCACCAGGATTTCTCCAAGTCCAAGCTCGAACTCAACCCGCTGTAGACGTAGGAGATAGACAAATCAACACCACTACAAAAAGCTTCGTTCGAGGCGACACTCGCTGGACGCAAATGACTAAGATGCAGCCTCACCCTTCCAGACCACGCGTAATCGTGCGCACTATAGTCGTGCGTCCTACTGACGATAGGATCCCAGTCACTACTATAAAGAATGCACTCAATGCTGGCGGCCACAATCAAATTGTGAGTGTGTCGAAGACTGATGGCCACGGCGTAGTCTGGAATATCCTGAGTAAGACTGTACGTTTGCCACACACAAATGGCGGAGTGGTCAGACAGCAAATCATCGAACCTGTTGCAAGGAAGGTCAACGGTAGAGTGGTGCCGCTGACTCGCTGACCAGTGACATGAGAGTTGTTGGTTAACCTGTACCAAGCTAGATTTGAGAGGTTAGGCAGGTTTGGTGCGTGGTGCTCACGAATCTCCTAGAGTTCACGATCAGGATGGAGTACGCCCACGGGGACGGAGTACCCGTGACCAAGTGCAGTGGCGTTAGGGTTTCATCGAATAAGACATATGCGCTCATATTGTACAGTACCATAGCTTTTGTACACCAAAAAACATGACTTCTGCAAATATAAACAAAGCCGTCAAGGCATCTAAAAGGGCGTTAAAAGTAGCGTAGTGCAGGTCCTCAGAAGACTGCTGTTCGCCGTATGTCTTCGCTGCGATCGACAAAGTGCCGTTTGGAGTGATTGTGTAGTTGTTGAAAGGAGTGTCAGGTTTAGTTGAGTCCTAAACTGCAAGGTTGTATTTATACACATGAGGTTTACAACGTTCTCCGAACTTCTCATTCGTGGTATCATGGGAGTGCCACTGAAGAGCGAAAGGAGGAACGAGGCTGGCATGAGCACTAGACAAGAGACAAGGCTATGCATACCTGCTGCCGCGGCGTCGTCAGATCGTCAGAGCCAAGCCTGCGGCGAATGTGACAGTCGTCACTCGTGCAGAACATCCTGATCGCGGGAACAAAGTCCCAACCAGCTACTGTATATTTGACCATCGTCTAGGACCGCTCGGCTCAATACACGTCCTGTCCGCTTTGTTAGATGTTGCAGCGGCTGGTTCAAGCAATCAACTAACGAATTCTATAAGTGTGGCCTAGGGACACCACTTGCAACGACCCAAGCTAGATACGGGTCGCTGACATCTAGCCTCCGCTTGGGTGCTCCGTGACACGTAGCAGAGTGATACGGTGCCAGGAACGATGGCGACCCTCCAGTCCTGCTTACCTCGTCCAACACTCCAGTTTCTCCAAGTGCGCAACTTCAGACCACTACTTTCACGGTCTCTGAGAACCCGCCCGTCGGCGCCACAGCCGAAATCTCCTCAGCCTGGTTCTCAGCATGGCGTATCACCAGGACCCTCGCCTGCGCCAGTCCAGCAGCCCAGCATATCAAATCTGCTTGCTCAGACAGAGTCCACGAACAACAGCCTGCTCGCACCTGTTCACATCCCCGAAGACCCTCGAGCTATCCTCAAGACGAATCATCCGTCCACAGCACTGCTCGAGCAATCCGGCATTGTGGTCCAGCGGCAGATCGAGATGATGAATGTCTTTCTCGGCTTCGAGCAAGCCAATCGTTATGTGATCATGGATCCTCAAGGAAACCACATCGGCTACATGGCTGAACACGATGGTGGAATAGCAAAGACTATGGGAAGACAGTGGTTTCGGACACATCGATCTTTCATGGTTCATGTTTTCGGCCGGGACGGGCAAGAGATACTGCGGTTCCACAGACCCTTCAGCTGGATCAACACTAGAATCAGGGTGTATGATCCCGTCGATTTGGCAAGCGGTCTAAAGACTTCGAATTCGACGGATGTGGTCCAGAGCAGTGCCGTTGCGGATGCGGTGATGAACCAGCAAATTTCAAGTCTGAAGTTGGAAGAGATGAGGGTGATCGGGGAGGCCCAGAGTGAGTGGGCGCCATTGAGACGAAAGTACAACCTATTTCTCGCTCATGAGCTACCGAATGCAGAAGAAGTTGGGAGTGAGCGAGTCCCTGAGGACTTGTCTAGGAAACAGCAGAACCAAGTCAAGGGCCAGGATCACTTTGCGCAATTCGCCTACGTGGATGAGCCCTTCTTGAGCTGGGACTTCTCCTTGAAAGCAGCTGACGAGAGGCTCATCGGATCAGTCAATCGCAACTGGGGAGGTCTTGGTCGAGAGTTCTTCACCGATACCGGTACATATGTGCTGAGAATGGATGCGGCTGGCCTGGAAGAAGAGGCAGCACAACGTCACACCATCTCACAGTCGCACCAAGGCGAGCGAGCGTATGCAGGGACTCTTGGTGGCGACGACGGCAAATACGGTATGACTCTCGATCAGAGAGCTATCATGCTTGCTACAGCCGTTACTGTTGACTTCGACTATTTCTCGCGCCATAGCCATGGAGGTGGTATTATTCCCATGCCGCTCATGATGGGCGGTGGCGGCGCTTCCGAGGCAGGAGCAGCTGGTGGCGCTGCAGGTGCAGCAGGAACTGGCGCGGAAGCCGGAGCTATTGGCGAGACTGTGAGCGGTGGTGCGATGGGTACTGCCGGGCGTGCTGCAACTGGTGTGGGTGCTGGCGAAGGAGCCATGGCTGGAGCAGGTACAATGGCTGGCTATGAGGCTATGCAACGTGGCATGGGACGAGGTGAAGGTCAGGGCGACCCGCAAAGTCCTCAGGCACCTTCTTCTGACGCACAGTACCCGGAGCAAGCGAATCAATACGACCCGCAATCACCACAATACGGAGCAGGCCCGGAACAACAGTTTCCGCCGGAGCAAGGTGGACCGCCCCAAGAAGGGGATGTGTGGGGTAGTGGTGAATCCGATCCTTGGGCCGGAAGTGACAACACTCCTGGCGACGGAGGTGGTGAATCCGGAGGCTGGACGCAGTCACTTTGGGATATCTTTGGCGGAGGGGACTAGGTGGTTCTCAAGATAACACTTCATTTCAATCAGATCTCATTTCCTCTCCTGGTCTGTTTCGATGGTAGTACGGAAAATAGACCCACGTAGGCCAAACACAAGTTAAATGTAAATGCCCATTACGTCCATTTAGACTCGGCTGCGCAGGCTTGGGAGGACTTGAGCGCTTGAGGTATGGTGCAGAGAGAAAGGTAGCTAATCACCTAAATTGTGATTGGCTCCGGGGCGGCAGCTTCCGAGGTTCATGCAGCATCATGACCACGTGACTGCTGTGGCAGCGTACAGCATCATGATGAAGCTCGACTCGAGTATACGAACAGCTGAACACAAGCAACACGACATCTTTTTTCTCCAATCGAGCAGTGCCGCGGCAAGATGTCTGTCAACATGTTCTCGCAGCGAACGCTGCAGACGGCCATGAGGCGGCGTGCGTACCACCACTACCAGTGCCAGTACCATCCGAAGCACGACTAACTAGATCCGCAGTTGCAACCACAAGACCGACACACTCCTCACTACGAACGATCACACCAGCGGCCGTAGCAACTGGTCAAATAAGGTCAGTCAGCCATGTTGGAGCGAGCAATGAGCCCAGGCATTGTGTCTCAGAATCGTTGATGAGGGTGCGGTCAAGCATAGTCGGGATGCCATACTAACAGGCCTTTCTAGATACGCCTCAGCTGGTCCCCACGCCTCAACAGTCTCAGCCACTATCGATGAAGGCTACAAAGTCCTCGCCGACCAACGTCGACACCGACCTGTCTCGCCCCACCTCAGCATCTACCGACCCCAGATAACATGGTATGGATCGGCAATGAACAGAATCACTGGCTGCATTGCCAGCGGTGGCCTATATGTCTTTGGATTCGCATATCTTGTTGCGCCGGCGTTTGGCTGGCATCTAGAGAGCGCATCCATGGCGGCTGCATTCGCCGCCTGGCCTGTCGCCCTGAAGCTGATGGCCAAGTTTCTGGTCGCGTTCCCGTTCACCTTCCACTCCTTCAACGGCGTGAGGCACTTGTTATGGGACTCCGGTGCGATGCTCACCAACAAACAGGTCATTATCACCGGATGGGCCGTCGTGGGAGTGAGCGTTGCTACTGCCTTGGGATTGGTGTTCTATTAGATAGTAAGAGGCGGAACAGAGAGAGAAAGAGACTGACTCGAAGGGCTTTTGCGCGAGGTCTGGACTTTCGAGTCAGAAAGAAAGCCATGGCTCGATGTGTACATGATTATTTGCGGAGTACGTCGGAATACGATGAGATATTTGTTCCTGTCTCCCTATTTCTTGTCTGCGAGCGACACTCATGAATTCACCGTGGATCTGGTCGCGGTCTCATTCGAGGACAGCACTCTTGGTCGTATCCTCTAGATTCAATTGCGACGATTTCATTCTAGGGACCGGGCAAGACAGCTTGCGCTCATAACAGGAGGCTCGACCTGGCTTTCAAGCTAGCCTCAGCCTCGACACAAGATGACTGAAAGTGTGGCCTGGTAGGAAAATGACCTGAATTGGAAATATCGATTGAACTAGGTCTGCAGTCTCAAAGCTCGGTTAAACAATGCATAGTGCCCTACACCACGTCGCGACCAGGCTTACCTTATTGATAACTCTCCATCAGCACTTCAGGCATCCTTTTCTCAAGATTAAGTATCGCCTGTCCAAACAACCCATTTGCCCAGCTGAACCATTCCCTCGTCCAGTCACTGACGTTGAAGGTATTGATACTCTCGTGAATCAGGCCCAGCCCGTCCGTACTGCTTACGATCTCCTTTAGCGCGTGACTGATCTCTGTCTGGTTCTCACTCGTCAAGATCCGCACAATACTCGCCATCGGCCACGCCATGCCGGGTCCCTGATGCGGTCCACCAACAGCATTGATCACCGACCCGCGCATGAAGTATGGATTGTCGGCGGACAAGATCTTCGCACGGGTGGCCTGGTATATTGAGTTTGACGATCCGTAAGTGTCACTTGTGTATCCGAACAGCGGCGCGGCAAGCAGACTCGGAATATTCGCATCGTCCATGATGTTGGCACTGCCATAGCCGTCGACTTCGAAGGCGTAGATCTCGCCGTATGTCTTGTCGTTGACTACGGCGTGCTCTTCGATCGCGGCGCGGATCGAGTCGGACATGCTTTTCATCTGATCCGCGAGCTCCGTGTGGCCGAGCTGAGACATGATGAAGCTTGTGCCGTTGAGGTGGGTGGCGAACTGCATGTTGGCTGGTATGAAGAGCTGGTAGATGGTGCTGTCGTCGGACGGTCTGAAAGCGCTCCGAACAAGCCCTGTGCCGCCTTTGACGGGACTGCCGATACCCATGTTAAGGAGCGTCTCAGAGGCAGATGTTGTGTCGCGCTGGAAAGTGTACGGGGATTGGTTGACCATTCCGTTTGGGGCGTAGGTGGGTGAGTCGCGCATTGCGGTTGCGACGTTGAGTACGGTCTGTACGGCTGAGACCCACTGGAAGTTTCGGAAGAAGTCGAGGTCGGAAGTGGCGGTGTAGTATGCGGAGGAAAGCTCGAGGAAGGAAGCGAGTGAGTCGAGCTCGTATTTGCACTCGAATACAGATTGGTTGGAGTATGGAGGGTAGACCTCGTCCGTCTGAGCGTACTCGTTTACGCTGGCGTTGATGCCTGACTCGACTGGTGGTTGGAAGGAGTTGCAGAAGGGCGACGTCTGGATGTAGCGAGCTTGTAGGTTTAGGACACCACGGTAGAGGGAGGCGAAGACCGGTGTGGAGGCGTTTTGGAGGAAAGAGGAATAAGAGAGCATCTGGTTTGATGAGTCTCTAAGCCACATCGCATTGCTTGGTCGGTCAGTATGAGTCGGAGCTAGGGGACTCCTAGAACATACATATCTCCTGTGATGATGAAGGTGAGCTCTTCGGCGGAATCGTTTGCTGCTACCCCTTGCCATCCAATGGCTGTGTCGAGTGTGTTTGGAACTGTTGGAGTCAGTAGGCTCTCCATCGAATGCTTGAACGACTGACAGCTGTTCTCGAAGAGCCGGTAGAGATCAGGGTCTGAGATCTTGGACTGCATATCAGCGATCACTCCTTCCAACGCTGCGGAAGATGCTGTTCGGCATGACGGATTAGGCCGCTGGTGGCTCAGATTGTATCTGCCAGTGCTGAAGGGAGCGTGGTACTCCTGAGCATAATCAGAGTAATTTGGGCAGGAGGGTGGCTGTGCCTCAACGAGAGTGAAGCCGACCAGAGCTGCAGTAAGAGTCAGTGGTTTCATGATGGAACACGCTGCACGTTTCGCGACGGAGAAGACAGGTGGCGGAACGTATCGAGCTCAGAAGGGTTCCAGGTCGTGTCTCCCTGGCATAAAGTGGACAACGTAGGGAGGCCATTCACGAGCAGCAATATTCCTTGGAGGTGACACCCGTGATCAATGTAACGACATGCACAACCCCGCAAGATCGTCAAAGCCAGCTGATGCACAGCAACGATGCTGTTTGCCCAAGACGGTACTTGTATGAGGCTTACGGTCTGGTGTTCAATCCCGAGAAGATACATTCAACTCAACCGACAGCTTTCCAGGTCGAACTCACTGCGCGACAGTAGGATGTCTTGGTGGTTGCGGGCGCCCTACTTGTCGCCTTGTGAGCAGTTCTTTCGGTGTGATATCTGTCCCGCGCAAGACCTCGACTTGGTCAAGTCTTGTATCCAGCTGGACGGTCGTAAGTATTGAGTCACTTAATGGACTTGCTGGAGAAAGCTAGGAGTACCGGCCCAGGTTGAGTCGTGTCGAAGCATGCCATCGAGTCATGTATGTCTTCTCGGTTCAGAACTGCTGACATAATATTCGTTATCGATAACGAATGCGCAGCCGCAGACGAGGGGCGCATTGTTTACAGGCTTCCATTGCCCAGCTTGCTGGTACACCAACCTGATAGCAGAAGCACACCCACTCGAACAGAAACAGTTCCACCCAACTTTAGAAGTGTAGACCGCCTCCAAGATGCTCATCAAGGAATTTCACAAAGATGTTTCGACAACGGCGAGTGGGCAGGGCACAATGCGTGAGACCCTCCACCCACCCAGTCGACATGCGACACCGTGAACACAGGGCACATACTGAGACTTCGAAGGCATCTTCATGTACCATCCAGTCATACCAGGCTATCCACATGCCAAGTTCCCTGGTGTGGTTGTCTTCTCAGAGATCTATCAAGGTAAGCCTCGCGCCTACTCCTCTGGCACGACCTCTGACGCAACCTCCAGTCACCGGGCCAGTCGCACGTCTCGCCCGTCAGATTGCCTCTCAAGGCTACATAGTCGCCGCACCCTCCTCCTACCACGAATTCACCGGTCCCGAGGCTCTGGCCTACGACGTACCAGGCACAGACGCTGGCAATGAGTGGAAGATCAAGAAGACGATACCTGCCTATGACGAAGACGCCGAGCTTTCAGTCACCACACTATTGAATATGCCAACATGCAATGGCCGTATCGGTACCACAGGCATGTGTCTGGGGGGTCATCTTGCATACCGCTGTGCTCTTGACTCAAGGGTGTCTGCAGGCGTGTGCTTTTTTGCGACAGACATGCACAGCCACAGTCTAGGTCTAGATAAGAAAGACAACAGTCTGGAAAGGGCGAAGGACATCAAGGGCGAGCTAGTGATGATTTTCGGCAAGAGTGACAACCACGTTCCCCCTGCCGGACGTGATCTGATACGAAAGACGCTGCATGAGGCCGGTGTCGAGTTCAGCTTCTACGAGATTGCAGGTGCGCAGCATGCATTTATTCGGGATGAGTTGAGCAAAGATCGCTATGATGCTGCCATAACGAAGGTATGTTTCGAGATGTTGCTGGAGCTGTTCGGGAGAAGACTGAAGACCGACCTGGGAGAGCACAGTGGTGAGAAGCTGAAGATTGAGGACATCTGCTAGAGAGCCAGGTGGAATCTGCTTTCATCCGCTTCCTGAAAACCTCTTTCTCAGCATCATGAATCGCGACACCGAGTCTGATTGCAACACAGCCTTGAGATCTAGGAATGCATTGGTCTCGTCAATGTGGAAATGGCTCAGCTTCACCGTGGAATCGTGATCTCGATGACTTCTAATTGTGACCAGTGAAAGCTCCTGGGCGTCTCTTTGAGCTTACGCGACTTACGTTGTCCCCCTCCATGTGACGAGCGCGTCCTTCGTAGCTTGGAGTTCATTTGTTCCAACCGAACCAAGTGCTTTCCAGCACATCCTCCCCGATCGTTCCAAAGTCCAGGTCCATCGTCACAACAGAGCCCGCACCACTCCCTGTCTCATAACTCTCTCTGGTATCCTCTGGTTCAGCGCCCACGAGTTCGAAGATCCTGTTGCCCACCTGCCTCTTACAGTCTTCAAACGCAGCGATGAGCCTAATTAGCATATCCAGTGTCTCCCCATGCCTCTGGTCTCGCTCGTACAGTCTCTCCATAACCAGCATGGTCCGTCCGCACTCACTCGTAGGGTCATGTCGCCCATACCATCCTGACAGTTGAGTCTGTACTTCTCGTTGGCGAATATGTTCTTGCTTCAACCATTTGATCAGTCTGTACATCGTCCTTGCTCCTTCCTCTTCGCTGGCTAGAGTGTTGACGATGGCGTTCAGCTTGCTGTAGTTTCGTTCGTGGCCTAGGGCAGCGTCAGCTATGTATTCCGTCATGAGGTCGCAGCCTCGACCAGACCATCGGCGATGTCAAGGATTGTTTCTTCTTGGACGAGCGGTATGTGCAGCCATGTTTGCCAGTCATCGACCATCGCGCTGGCGAGGCGCTTGTAGAAGATTGCTGTTTATTCTTAGTGCCTGCTGTCTGCTGGACTATACCCAACGAATGTACCTCGCACTTTAGCTTGGGGTCCGGCCCTGAAAGCTGGCATTGTGGGACGGCCCTCAACGGCGCTTCGTGCTGTCTGCCTCAACATGGCTGCCCAGTGGTAGAGCGCTATCATACGGGTAAGGTAACAGTTGTACGGGTGTTCTACGACGCAGACCGCAGAAGTGGTAGATGAAGTTGTTGGATGCGGCAGTGAAGGTCGCTAACGGGTGGTGAAGGTATTGCGACATGAAGTTTACCATGGATCGCAACTCGGCGAAGGCGCAAGCTTCGAGCCATGGTTGATTGACGACTCACCTGGAGTGGCTTAAGCGAATGCGCGATGCGTTGCAGTCGTGCATATGTTTGGCCCTAAAGTTGTAATCTTCCTGTTTTGGCAATCCTGCTTGTAGGCGCCGAAGCAGTTCGTGTACCTTGCCCTTTGCTTCCTGCCGCTGATAGACTCCGGTAGTAACAATGGACTCAGGGTCACAACCTTCCAACATCCCATTCATACAGTAAGAAGTATTCAGCCTGAGTTTCGCTATCCACCGAGTCTCCTCCATCTTTCTGGCGTACTTGTGCTTAGCTGCGTCGAATCATGAAGGTCTTACTCTGGGTGAAATCATGAAGGACGGATCTGCTTTCGCTATATGGTGTTTCGAGCAACTCGATTACACCAGCGTTAGCAGTTGTCGTGGGAGTGACAGACTTGCCTATGTTCGCCAGAATAGCATTTGCTGGGGCTCGTCTTTCCTTATGGCCTGATTCAACCATGGAGCGCTGTCTCAGCACGTGGTCTCCTCGAGAGAGAATCAGCACGTTTCCAGAGCTGTGGGAACCTGCTGGGTTCAAACATGTCTGATGGAGGGTGATGAAGCCGAGACGAGGTGAAATGTACCTATTGTTCCTGGAATTTGGGCATTGTAGTATATCGTTGCGTACTCTCGGCGACACGGCTGACCTACCTGGATCGCACTGGGGCAGTTGCATGAATTTCTTTGTAATATAGTCCAGGTGTGATCTGTGGTATAAGCACCGAGCTACCGGAATATGGAATGCAACACTCCAACACTGACGTCTCGTAAAGTGCATTGGCTCACACGCATGTTCTGACTGCGTACAACAGGACCATCTGCCAGCGCTTAGCTACCAGTATCCTACGAGTGTCCTCGACCTCCATATCACCGGCAGGGTGGACCTCATGATCCACTCGATGCTGTACCAAAGTATCACTTTTCCAGAAGATATTTCCGACGGCGCTAGTGGTGATGGTTGATCGAAGCAGGACCTCAGTATAGTGTACGGTTCTGGTACTTGACCCTGATACATCGAGAATCAGTTAAACCAGGCAAGTACCCCCGGATTGCTGGGCGTTCAAGGCGGTCACGGCTTCAGAGTGCGATCACAGTACAATCGACTATCTTCCTGTCTGCGCCGCCTCACCGAGGACCCCGAAATCAGTGGCTGTGAGACTCACAAAAATACGAATACGCTCCCGAAGCCAAGGACACGCCACGCATATGGAACACCTCGAGCTGCTTGCCGAGCTCCGATTTGGCAGATGCATAAAGATCGAAACCTTGTACCTTTTCCGCCGTGCAGTCTTCGCATCATCATGCCTCCTATTGCGATCCGATACACGGCTTGGCCGGGCGCAGCATTTCTTGAGGTCGTCGCAAGCATGCTTCAAAGTAACAGCCTGTGCATTGATGTACATAGGTTTGTCGTGCGTGTCGGTCTGTCTGTTAACTCGTCGGCGATCGTTTCTCGTTGAAATCTGTCGTGCTTGTCTTTGAGTGGTTGACGATACACCTAGCTTGACGAGACATTCATGCACTAACACACATACCCGACATTTGATACACCTGCGCTGGCGGCGCGAATAGACTGGAGGGTCGGCGAGATGGTGCTTATGTTGCGCCAGACATGGGCGTTGACGGTCAAGAACCTGCTGATTGCTCTCGTTCGCCACTGGGCTTCGACGCCCTTCCGAGCCTTCCTCCTCCCGGTCTTCTTCATCGGGTTCTTGTCCTACGCGCGATTCCTGTTTCTTCCAGCCTCTGTATACGGCATCAGCGATCCTTACCAAATCAGAAGCCTACCACAAGCGATCGATGCTGCCACGGGCGGAAGGGACCAACTCGTCTTTGTCAACAGTGGCTTCGAAGGCGGCGACATAGCAAGAGTTATTGATCAGGTTACGAGTCCGCTTCAGTCGTCTGGCATTCAAATCGTCACGCTCTCGGAAGGATCAGAACTACGAGACCAATGTCGGAGCACGATTTTGGGCACAACATCATGCATCGCCGCCACAGTGTTCTATTCTTCCCCCACCGAGGGCACCGGAGGCATCTGGAATTACTCTATACGCGCCGACGGTGCGCTGAATAGAAAAATTGTGATAGACTCCGATTCCAACGATCAACAGATTTACATTCTGCCTCTGCAACATGCTATCGACCTTGCTATCTCAACCCAGGATTCGAGTGCTACTACCATACCAGAGGACGTCGAGAATTATCCGTATACTTCCATCACTTCCGAGCAAAGGCAGCAACAAATCAGGACACGGTACATGAGTGGCATCATCAATATACTTGCCGTCGCCTTCTATATCGGTATGGTCGGTGTAGCCTATCAACTGTGTGGAATGGTAGCTAGAGAACGCGAGATTGGAATGGCACAACTACTTGATAGTATGATGCCCAACAGCGCTCGATGGCAACCTCAAGCTGTCCGAATCATGGCAAATCATCTGGCTTTCGACCTCATCTACCTCCCCGGTTGGATCGTCATGAGTATCATCCTGAGCATCGGCGTTTTCGCTGAGACCTCATTTGCAATCATGCTTTTCCTCAATATTTTGGCTGGCTTAGCGACGTCCTCCTTTTCTATCTTTGCAGCTGGTTTCTTCAAGAAAGCTCAACTCAGTGGAATTCTAACCGTCATCGCTTTCATGCTCCTCGCTGTGCTGGCACAGGTTCTCAACAAAAGTGGAACAGCTACTTATACAATCTTGTCGCTGCTCTTTCCGCCGATGAATTACGTCTTCTTTATAATCACAATGGCTCGATGGGAACGTCAAGAAGTGGGGATGAACATGGTCGAGTCTGCTCCAGATCATACATCCTCCTTGCCGGGCATCGCTTTCTGGGTTTTCCTCGTCATCCAAATCATTGCGTACCCAATCCTAGGAGCTTTGCTGGAGAGGACGCTGTACGGCACTGCCTCCAAAGGCCGTAAGACGCAAACGTCCGATTCTGATGCTGCCATCTCCATTGAAGGCTTCACCAAGCTGTACCGCCCAAGGTGGATGACCAGGCTGTCAAATATGCTTCTCAGGCGGCCTTCAAAAACGGTCCTTGCAGTGGATAACCTTGACCTGATTGCTCGCAGAGGTGAGATCATGGTCTATCTGGGCGCAAATGGTTCGGGCAAGTCAACCACGCTGGACGCCATCGCCGGCCTGACTCCCATCACCTCAGGCAGCATAGCCATCAATTATCCTGACCAATTTACTAGTCTAGGTCTATGCCCCCAGAAAAATGTTCTGTGGGACGAGCTGACCGTCCTCGAGCACGTTCGAATCTTCAACAAAATCAAGAGCAAAGACAAAGGGGTGTCAAGAGACGAATTAAAGCAATTACTTGAGTCGTGCGATATTTCTTTCAAGCAAAATGCTCAGTCAAAGACTTTGTCGGGTGGGCAGAAGCGAAAGCTGCAGCTCGCCATGATGTTCACGGGAGGTTCTACAGTATGTTGTGTTGATGAGGTCTCGTCGGGCCTCGATCCGCTATCACGGCGGAAGATCTGGGACATTCTGCTTGCTGAACGAGGTCGACGATCGATCATCCTAACTACGCATTTTCTGGACGAGGCAGACTTATTGGCTGACCACATCGCAGTCTTATCGAAAGGCAGACTCAAAGCATACGGCACATCTGTTGAGCTCAAGAGCAAGCTTGGAGGAGGCTACCGGGTACATGTTTACCAGCGTGAGGGTGAGTTGCAGGAGAAGCTCTATGACATACCCCACGTCGAGCACGGAGAGCAGGTGGAGTACTTGCTTGCAACGTCGAGCGACACTGCCGACTTTGTCCAACAACTGGAAAAGGATGGCACAACTGAGTATCAGATCAGCGGACCGACCATCGAGGACGTGTTTTTAAGATTAGCAGAAGAAGTACAGGTGTCCTCCACAACAACGGACATGAAGCATGAATCCGAATATGAAGAAAGCAAAAATCCAACATCAGATGATACTAAAGGTGCGGTGGCGATTTCTCAAGCATTACGACGAAGACACAGCAATGCCGTTCCGGAGCTTCTAACCGGAAAGCGCATCAATATGTTCAAACAAGCGCTCGTTCTCTTCCGGAAGCGTGTATTGGTGGCTCGGAGGAACCCTCTACCTCTCCTAGCGGCCTTGCTGATACCTATTATCGGTGCAGGTTTGGTCTCGCTGTTTCTTGGTGAGTACGAGCTGCCTAGTTGCAGCCCTCTGGCGGCCGACTTCGCTACTTACGGTATTACCTCTTTGTCGTCGCAGGCCGACTATCAGCTGGTGGCAGGTCCATCGTCTGCCTTGACTCCAGGAGTACTTCAACGCTTCGCGCGGACGCTCCTGGGGGCCTCCGGTGACTCTAATCAAACCACAACCCAACTTTTAGACGCCATGACAATCGTAGATAGTCTGGATGAATTCAACAGCCAGATTAGCACGCGGTTCGCCAATATCACTCCTGGCGGCTTCTTTGTTGGTGGGACGAACGAACCCCCGGTATTTGCTTGGAAGGGCAATGGTGGCACCTCGCAATCTCAAATCGTTCTTAACATGCTCGACAATGTTCTCTCAGGGATACCCATCGCCACTCAATATCAGCCATTCGATGTACCATGGCCGGATGATGCAGGACAGGCCCTGCAAATGATCACTTACTACGGCCTATGCTTGTCGGTCGCTCCGGCCTTCTTCAGCTTGGTGGTGACGCTTGAGCGACTGAGGAAGGTCAGAAGTCTGTTGTACAGTAATGGTGTCCGAGCTCTACCATTGTGGTTCGCTTACACCGCTTTCGACTTCTTGATCGTCCTCTTATGGTCAGCTATTACAGTGATAATCTTCACAGCGGTCACCTCAGTTTGGTACAACATCGGGTATCTGTTCGTGGTCCTATTCCTTTATGGTCTGGCATCCATTCTGCTGTCGTATGTCATTTCGCTGTTCTCAAGGTCTCAGCTGGCAGCATGGTGTTTTGCTGCCGCTGGACAGGCGGTGGCATTTCTGATCTACTTCGTTGCGTTCATGTCGGTACTTACCTATGTGGATCCCAGCTCTCAAACGAAGGCTCTCAATGTTGCACACTTCACCATCGCAGCATTCGCGCCAATCGCCAATGTCCAAAGAGCGTTGTTTATGGCTCTCAATATCTTCTCACTCACATGTAAGGACCGTGAACTTGCACCGTACCCTGGAGCAATTACAGTCTACGGTGGACCAATATTGTATCTGATCCTTCAGTCATTGTTTCTATTCGCCATTCTCCTGTGGTGGGACAGCGGCTCCCTCTACCAGAGACTACGAAACAGGAAAAGACCAAATGAGGTAGAAGACAGGGATACTGTAACCGCGGAGGTGTCAAACGAGCTCACACGAGTCACCTCCTCAAGAGATGGACTTCGTGTGCTCAACCTCACAAAAGAATTCAAAAAGAACCTAGCGGTCAACGATATCACATTTGGTGTGCCCCGAGGAGAGGTCTTTGCATTGCTTGGCCCCAACGGAGCTGGTAAGTCAACTTGTATCTCCTTGATCCGTGGCGACATCCAGCCAAGTCGGCGTGGGGGCGACATTTTCGTCGACGATGTCTCTGTGATCAGTCACCGCGCTCAAGCAAGGTCAAGACTAGGTGTATGTCCGCAGTTCGACGCCATGGACACGATGACAGTGTTCGAGCATCTTGATTTCTATGCGCGCGTTCGCGGCGTCAGCGACCCAAAGCACAATGCTACAGCAGTCATGCAAGCTGTTGGACTTACACCGTACGCCGAGAGAATGGCTGCCAAACTGTCTGGTGGTAACCAGAGAAAGCTGTCGCTCGGAATAGCACTAATGGGCAATCCGACCGTCTTGCTTTTGGATGAGCCATCCTCAGGTATGGATGCAGCGAGCAAGCGTGTTATGTGGAAGACCCTGGCATCTGTTGTTCCTGGTAGATCACTCGTGCTCACAACACATTCGATGGAAGAAGCAGATGCGTTGGCAAATCGTGCCGGCATAATGGCAAGCAAAATGCTAGCGCTCGGCACGACGGATTACCTCAGACGCAAACACGGAGATGCGTACTATATCCACCTCGTGCATTCAGAAGCCCCGCATACCAAAGAAGAAGATATGGAGAGGATAAGAGATTGGATCTTGAAGCGAATGCCCAATGCCCGAGTGGAAGAGAAAACGTACCACGGGCAACTACGGTTCGAGGTGCCAACCTCTTTGCCTCAACCAGAAAAATATGACAGACAAGGGGAAGTAGGTGGGAAGAGTGCGACGGCAATTGAAGCAGATATCGTGTCCGCAAACTCAATACCAAAGCTTTTCTCAGCACTCGAATCAGCGAAACAGGAGCTTGGCATCGAGTATTACAGCGTCAGTCGAGCCACCTTGGATCAAGTCTTCTTGAATATCGTTGGCGAACACAATGTGTCTGAGGAAGGTGGGGAGAATACAACGAGGAAGCCAACAGGTGTCAAAAGACGAGGTTGGCTTTCGCGCCTGTAAGCGAGCCTTTATTTCACCTTCAGTATATAAACAGCCTGTGGTCAGTTGACCCACGCACATAGTATGAAGGAGAATTCCCTGCAGTAACGACTGAACGTGTATCCAGTAAGTAAGCACAAACGTGTGATACGTAGCCAAACGCGCTGCTAGTGGGCGCGTGCAAGATCCAGGGAGGACATGATGCGCATCGTTGTACAGACTTGATCGTAGATGACAAAAGCCTTGGAATAGTAAATCTGGTGCGATTCAATGTTTTTGAGAGCTGAAGATAGCAGCGTTTGTTGGTTCTGGGGGCGTGCCAGTGTCAAGATAAAGCCCTGTACACGTTAGCCGCATGGGGCGGTGGATACAAGTTGATTTCAAGCCCTGTCTTTAGTTGGCCATCGCACTAGGCGAGAAGGGCGTGAGTGGCACGACACGATATCAAGAAGTGAGGAGATCGATGAAACAGCACGACTCTTGGGTGGCAGGGTGATTAATACATCAGTGCTCGGCTTGCTTCCGCTGAAAAACACTGCTGCCTTCGCTCGTAGGAAATGTCCCCATCGTCGATGAAGTGCTTCGATACTGATTGGCAGGCCGCTACGGAGTACATTCTTACCCAAGACCAGGAGGCACTCGATGGCCACCAACGATGAAGAATGCATAGAGTTGATTAGATTGTCCTCGAAGGTGTCGAGCATTCGACGATGCTGGCCTAGGGATCTCGAAAGTCAAATATACACGACTCTCCTTGCCGAAGCTGCGCACGAGCCAGGTTGATCTCGGCACTTAGGTGGCCGCCTCGGTAACACATGCTGCACAATATCATCCAACCACTTCACTCTACAGCATAGTAAGCAATAGACGATGATTCTGTGCGAGAGTATTTAGCTGCGTCGAAGCGTAGTGTACTCGTTTCATTACAAAGGTGACAGAAGAAGAAAAGACGAATATATCGGACCAATTGATGAATTCGGTTCATGCCGCTTCCAGCGACCAAACGGTGGATCCGGTCGGTCCTCCAGCCCCCGCACCTCAACCCGACCGTTGGAACCTTGAAATGTATTCTAGTTTACATCCTACCGAAAGAATCACTTCGTATCCACTAAATATGACCAGAAACTTGTGCGACGCGCCCACTTCCAACGCAAACTATTTTGATGGGTTATGACGACCAAGTCCGAACAGGCACAACATTCTAACATGTCATTGTGCAACGACGCGAGCAGAAATCATCAAGAGGACCGAATCTCAGCAGTGTCAATCAGTCAGTTTCCCATGCGCCATTTCCCCGGCCGCGTGAATGCCGTCTGGAAGCCAAGGCTATGAGAAGTCGCAACCGTCAACCGGCATGTCAACGAAGCCTCAAAAGAAGGTAAACTTCTATTTCGTCACAGGCAACCCACAGTCCGAAATTGAGAAGCGGACTGTTCGAACAATCGTGCGCTCGAACGCTTCGAACAGACGATGGCGCCAAGTGCGAGAAACGCAGGCAAAATTCAAGTCTCAACTTCAAATTGGCGATGGCAGCATATCGGGCCCCTCCAACAGTAAGGCGTTGGCGAGTGAGACCAGTGCGCTGGATGAAGAAACCAACGGCCATATTCAACAAGCTAAGAAGCAGCGATTGGTAGCACGCACTTTGCGGCGTCAAAGCAATGCATCGGGCAATGAACGTCTACTTCGGTCAGAATGTCCAAGGGAAGTTTTCAATCTAAGCCAGAACCATTTCGGACTTATGCCTACTTCCAATGTGTCGAAGCAAAGCATTACGCGTATGCTGCAGGGCACCGCTGCCTCGTACGCTCAGCTGTTTCCGTCAGGCAGGAATTCCGCGGTCAGTCAGATGGCTCGAGATTGGTTCCAACAATGTCTCGCCACTCGTGGAATTCTGCACACTGCATTGTTTTGCCAGGCGATGAGAGCTCAGGCGGCGCGACCAGGATGGTCTGCGATGCCAAGCACTGAACTCATGCTGTGTCAAACCGAGGCCGTGCATGCCATCAACGACAAGCTATTACAGGCAGCAACATCCTGTGACGATGAAAGCGTGCGCATAGTCTTCTCGCTAACGTGGCATGGTGCAGTCAAGAAGGATGTTTCTCCTCGCACGCCGAAGCAATCGCCACTTGCGGACTTGCAGTCGTTAAAAATGTTCATGGGTATCATTGCATGCGACCCGTTCCATGCTCGAGGTCTCGACCATATGTTGAGAGTACGTGACGGATTGAGCAACGTCGAGATGCCTGGACTTGCTTTTCTAGTATCCTATGGCGACATACTAACATCCTCATGCAATCTGACTCGACCGACGTGGTCCTACGGGTCTTATGCTCGATACAACAAGGACGCAGCCATTGATGACAAATGGCTCTGGATGACACAACGAGCCGATCATCCACTGGTGGCACTTGGCCATGGCTTTTCCGCATTGCGTCTTTGGTTGCCTTGCGAAAGAGCCTCGCAGCTGCAGCTTGTCTTCAACAACATGGCTGATTACACTAGGGCTTCTCATGACTTCATCCTCGGGCCACCAGGAGATCGCAATCGAGCGCTCATGGCAGATCAACGCAACTCGGTACAGCACAGTCTATTGTCGTTGCGCCTTGCTGAAGACGAAACGTTCTTGGAACGTGATCTTTTTGAGCTGTGCTGGCTCGCAGGCGTCGCCTACAGCTCGATTGCAGTGTTCCCACTTGCACCAAACGCAGCCAGATTTGACAGAGTTGCGCATCTTTTGAAGGAAAATTTAGGCCGGCCGCTCGTGCTGCAGAATTGGTCGAAGGCCACTGACCTTGTATTGTGGATCACTGTTATAGGAGCATTGTGTGCGGTCGGCACGAGTGATCGAGATTGGTTAGTTCACCTGTTAACGCAAGAGGTTGAGAGGCTTGGCATCTCGACGTGGCGGACTCTGAAACTACGTATCCTGAGGTTCTTGTGGTTTCCGTTGACGAGTGATGTGGATGGAGAGGAGCTCTGGGCAGAAGTTCGACGGTGTGGTCGCCCATTCGTATGGGAGCAGCAAGAAGCCGACGCCGATACTACGAGCATCCATTGAAAAAGAAACAGTTTGTTCAGCGAACCGTCAAGAACCAGCTCTTAGAGTGATGATTGCCTATTCCAAATGGGTTTAGCCTGCAGGCCGAATCGCTCCAGCAAAGGTTCTTACGCGATTAATGAGTCCGTGCATGGGCGTCGGACCTACGGTAACCTTTGTCCCAGTTACGAACACATCATCCATCTCCTGGTACGAATACTAAGATGTGTTTGCTGTCGTGAATGAGATGGTTGTTTAGTTTGTGCTGTTGGTCTGAGTGGTACCAAATCCCGTTAGGAGGTTAGTGTAATCGGAACGGCGGCTGCACTGTCGATCGCATGCGGGGACAATATCCGAATCAAGGATGTGTACGGAAGATCAAAGATTTAGCAAAACTGCCTGGCCGTCGCATGCCAACGCGACGATCCACTCACTAGACGTTCAAAATAGCACAGAACCCCTTGGCAGACTCAGTTGTGGGTGTGTCCGGTGCTCTTTATAAACAACCGGGAATTATGATCGGAGAGATTTCGGTACCTGCGTCAAACGAGAGACGAAGCATAGGGCGATTGACCACAAGCGTCTGGAAGTCGACGAGAAGAGGTTGGTGCCGAGTACATGTGCGGAAAATTCATCACCATCAACGACTGCAGTAGTCCATCGGCTGTATCCAACGCAACGTCAACGAGGAGTTTGATACCCCACAAGCTTCGGTATCCTGGTACCTTAATCCAGATGACAAACAGATGCTAAGCACATTCTTGGTCGCTCAGGTGGTCTGCTGCGTTTCCCCAAATTCTGACCCCGATGATCAGCGGCAGGCAATTAGGATGAATAACATTAACTTGGATCTCCCAAGCCGTTTAGCGTCTTGTAACGTTGGACTACTCACGTCACTCTTGGCAGCGACATCGTAAAGGAAATCTAGACCTCCGTCAGGTTCATCGGTTTCCAAGGCATTATTACCAGATCGGTCATGCAGTCTAGAAATTTGCGTTCCATACAAGGTGATTTCTCAGTCTCCGCCGATCTACCCTACCTGAAACGGCAGCAAGGAAGTTCTGCACAGCCTGGATACCAAGATCTATCAGCCGTATTTGGCACAGCCAAGGCTGGGCGGTCTTCTTGAGATCTGCTAGGCAATCGACGGTGCAGCTTCCGTGCATCTACGGTAAGGTGCAGGAAACAAGGTCGATTTGATAGGTTGCCACAAAGACAGCTTGCAAGACCGAACTCAATTCAGTGAAAGATCAAGTCGTATGTTGCGCTCAAGAAGGCCATGCCTCGGCGCCCGACGTCGCTCGACGAGTCCACAGCTCTGCTCGCTAGATTGTGAAGCCAAAGGTTACGAGCACGCTCCTATTAGTGGTTGTGGCTTCTTGTTCGGTAGGCTCCCAGCGATCAATGTGCTGTAGCTACCAAGCATTAGAGTCGTGAAGTTGACCACATGGGCTGACTACCAAGCAGAGAACGTCTTGGCTCAAGGGACCCTCTAAATATGATTGACAACCGTCTCCATATCAGTCACTATCCACCGTCGATCGACACTTCCAAGATGTTACTGCCTAGGCACTATATCGTCAAATCTATGAGCACAGAAGAAAAACTAACGCCGTGATCGACACTTCCGACAAAGTTTGAGGTTTCTAGGAGAGCTCAACTTGCCAAGGTCGAATTTAACACTACTGACGCAGTGGCTTCTATCGACTGCAAGCCTCAGAGCTACAAAGCCTTATCCCCAACTGCTCAGTGTGAAAGAGCAACGGCCAAGAGGTTGCTACCGCAGTTTGCCAAACTGTTTGTGTCTTGCTCCGCCTCAATACAAGACTTTGTGACATAGGGATATTACATAGCTGGAACTCGCATCTGGCAGCAGCTTGGCCAAAGAGCTCCGCTCTGTACCCTCATGCTATTTTCTGAAGGTGCACGCATGCTTCATACAGTCAGGAATGGCAGACAGGCTTGAGCATAAAGGCAGAGCTGCTCCTGTCCTATCTGCATTTCAACTTCATCACAACATCAAACAACAGACAGCAAATTTACATTCGCTCACCCGTTTTCACAAGACACACTACATACAGTCGCTTTAGCAACGCTATTACAATACTCAACATGAGATTCTCAGCCATTACCGCCGTCGCTGCTTGCGCTACCGCCGTTGCTGCCGCACCAGCTCCAAGTTGGAAAGGTAAGCTCTTCAACAAGGAACTGCCACACAGACACGCTGACCATTACAGGCTGGAAGGCACCTGCAGGCCCATTTGATTTCACATCAACCTACTCTATCAAAGCTGTCCCAGACCAGGTCATTGGTCCTGATGGTCCAACCGGTGGTCTTGAGGTAAGCAATGCCATAACTTTTCTCCAATCAAGTCACGCACTAACCAGACTTCCAGGGTACCACCGGCTACTATGAGCTTGGTCTGAACAGCTACACAAACACCATCTGCTACAACATTACTCTTGTCGACTTCCGAGGAGAGTACCAGTCAGCTGCCCTTACTGCAACCCACCTTCACCAGGCCCCAGCAGGTTCGGCTGGCCCTCCAAGGATTGCGTTCCCCAACCCAGAGCTTGGTGGCAAGTACGCCAACAGCATTGGTTGCATGAAGGGTCCCTTCGCAACTGGTATCGACAACGACGAGGGTGTAGACACAGGCGCCGCTTTCTCCGTCGCGGAGATTGAGGCTAACCCCTCGGGATTCTTCGTTGATGTCCACTCTTCCTTGGCGGTTCCAGGTGCTGTTCGAGGACAGGTTGCATAAATTTGCGAGATGGAGCAAGGATATGGTTAGCTTCAGCGGCTATATGTGGGTACTCGACTTGACCTGTGGAGGCAATGACCTACAATGTACGAACGATAATCTAATCATAATTACAACAAGCAATTAAATTTATAACAGTGTTTCTGACCTTTATCTAATGCCGCCTCCCTCTAATGACCCATCCTCTTGAATGCGACAACTCGTGCCGTGATAAGCTTTTGACAATACCAGATGCATATGCTCCTGATTCTACCATAACATTGAAGCTGAACCGAACTACACATGTTCTGTAGCTCAAGCTCGTGAACAAACTATCTATACAGACAATGCATCAGGACTTCAATATGTCGCCGGCGCCTCTATCGGAGAACGCGTGCTGGACATTGATGCTCAGAACTCCACATCATTGTATGAGGGTTTGCAGTAGACGTCCGCCTCCTGCAAGACGAAGTGCGGGGAAAGAACCTGGTGGGAACTTCACCAATCCTCAGGCGCCCTGCTGCTGGCACTTCTTCGACCACACTTTACATGCCCTATTGGTTCATCTGATTTGTGAGCAGGGTCTAACGGTGGATGCTTGATGTGTATGTCTTTGGAGGGGCTCAGCTTACTCACACTTCTGATTGGGGTCACTGGAAGACTTGAGAAGATTGAAAGGCAACAGCAACGCGTAAGTAAAAAGCATCACACGGCAAACCCGATGTCCGCAATGGCGACGTAAGAAATCACAAAATCACAAAACCACCAGTATCTTTTTGTGCTCCGCTACTACTTCCTGGGTCGATTGGTAGTGTAAGGTCAAAGACGCTTTTCCTACCTCTAGAGCTGCCGTAAGAGCCTTCCATCTCGTTCAAGATGGCCTCGAGTCTTCCAAACTTGGTAGAGAGCTTCCAGGGGACTCGACTCACCTACACATCTTCCCACTCGTTCGAAGAGGTTGTGGCCCGTCTCCGCCGCCAAACGAATCCACACAATGAACCACTTTCGCAACCAGCAAAACCACATAAACCATATACCGAGATGACAGAGGCCGAGTTCATCGAATTCATCAACAGCCGCCGAGGTCCATCTGGATTCATGTACTTCCACGAGCTGGACTTCGGGTCCTGGGCTAATCTACTCAGCTCCCGAGGAGGTACGAGAATGAAGAAGTTCCTTGTAGGCAATCCGTTGGTTGCAATCACTATCCTCAAACACGACGAGCGTGCTGCTCTGAGCGTGCCAATCGAGTTGCTAATCAGAGAGCTGGATAATGAGAGAGGTGTTGAGATTGTCTACCTCAAACCTGAACCGGTGCCGGCTCCGCACTCGGCTGATCGCTGCTTGGAGATAGAAGGGTCATTCCTCGCACTGGAGCGTATGATCTCTGAAATGGTGAAGAACATCGCTCTCTAGGCGGGACTCAGCTGGGTGTGATGACATAACTGAGCATCACTTGAGTGCTGGGGATCTGGCGACTTGTAGCGCATTAGGGAGGACGCCAAGCAGTTATTCGTGCTACGGAGGTGTCGCGTCCATTGAACGAGACGCGTTCCGTCCTGATCCTACACTAGCTGTTAGCAGGCTAGTGCTATTGACTGCGAAGACCATCAAATGCCAACAACTACCTAAGCTGTCTATCATGACAGAAACTCCCTCATCATTACAAGCTTTTACATCACATCGTCAACGCTTCGGCTTCGTTGTCTTCGGCGCTGTGATTTACCTTTTACCCCGTCCCTCAGGCTATCTGGCACCCCAGCAAGATGCGATGTTCATGAGTACACATAGCTTTTAGTGCCAGGCACCAAGAGCTCGCTCCTATATGCCAAGCAAGGATGCCCCACGTTCCGAGCCACTAGTGGTCTGCAGTGCGGTTCAGCGTGACCAGATCACCGCAAACGCTAGTGGCACGCTCGATGTGGTTTGTTGGTGGAGGGTAGAATTGACGAATCAAAGCTGGAGAACCAGCACATCTCGGTCATTAACAAAGACTGTTTCTTCGAATTAGCCTTGGCCCTGGATCAAGCGGCCACTTTTACCCCGGTACCTCCCGCCAAGCAGGCAGTACACCATTGCAGCCACCCAATCACCGACGAGCGCCACTACCACATACATCCAAAGCATTGGCGGAAAGACTGCAATGCGAGGACAGAATTGAGACAATGCCCACCTCGCGACTTTTGCAAGACACGAGGTCACATCGTGCCCGAACATGGACAAGTCTTTTGGTAGATAAACAGAGTGCTGGACATTATCTTGTTGAAGCGACCGCTTCGTAACTTACATCTGTTAACAAACATCTTGGACCTGCCTCAGAAGTACACAACTTTCACGCTCACTTCAGCCCACAAGTCATGCCTACCATGAAACATGTAGCAACGGTCTGCTTCACCTTACTGCTCAGCTGTAGTGCATTCTCACTCCCTCGCACGAGCCTCACAGCACGACAGGCCAATCTCGAGCAAGTGACGGACATGCTTCTCTTCGATGTCAGCTTGGCAACCTTCGAAGCAAGAGATGCAGCAGAGAACCCTCCTGAGCTCATCTGGGAGGATAATGGATGCACATTTGCTCCAGACAACCCACTGGGCTTTGACTTCTTCGAGGCATGCGATCGACATGATTTCGGATATCGCAACTACAAGGCACAAGGGCGGTTCACCGCGACGAACAGGGAACGCATTGACCAGAATTTCCTAAAAGACCTCAACAACCAATGCGAGAAGGAAGGGTTCATTGCGGAAACTATCTGTAAAGGGCTGGCCGACGTCTACTACGAGGCAGTGAGAGCGTTTGGCGGAAACAACACCCTCTTTACACAGCTTGATGTTTGAGGGCAGTGAGGGCGATTGGTGGCACGAGGCTCTTTCAAGGACAGTGAACACGAAGGAAGCACTAGGCTTATAGCAGTACTGGTTGGTAGATGCTGAGTCAGAGGAGGTGCTAGCCTGTCTGTGGAGTATTGATAAGGCCCACAGTGCCAGTGTTTTTGGTTAGGAGGAGAATGACAAGCAATATGTGTATGGCCGTATTCACTAAGGGGCCGTGATCCCACTCCTCACGGGAGGACTAGTCCTGTTGCTACCAAAAATTCCACGGATACTGCAGAACTTCATCAACACATGTCGCATTCTCAGCGTGATTGCAAGTTGGCTGACAAGCAGGCGCTCTAGGACGTTGTGGCTGGATGTTCATCAGTGTGACCATGCCGTCAACGACATGCGTTTTGTAGAGCATTTCGTCAAGCAAGCACGTAAAATAATGCGACTGCTACGAATCGACAGTACGGCGTCACGGAGCTTTGCGCACGATCGCCGGCATTGTACTGCAAGCCAGACTTCCGTCTGACTTTATTGCGAATCCAGCGCTTGACGAACTGTAGGAAACTCGTGTCCTATATCTGGCCGAAATGAATGTGTACTACTGTACTTGAAAGTTGAAATTCCAAATTTCGACTATCTTTCTGATTCAGTGGTGAAAGCTCAGCTATAGGCAACAACAATCGTTGAGGATAGCGATGTTCTTTTCGAAAAGCATTTTGCAGCCACTGCTTGTGGATGCCGAATCTTTATGCGGTCCGTACTGTGTAGGGTCACGATCACCTGGTACTTTCAAAACTCATGCAGGGTATCACAAGTTCCCACGCTGGCCTTTGAACCACGGGGCCTTGCTGACCACGGCCTCCCGCGTCGGACTTGTGCCAGAGTATCAGTCCATGCAGCACAAGCGCGGATGAGAGGATGAGGTGCAACCATTAGTTAAAGCCAGCGCTTACACGCTTAGGCGTCTAAGCCTCTCCAAGCATCTCAACACCGCAGTTTAAGAAACACACTGGCGAAGCTTATTTGAGCTTACCTTGCATCAGTGTGAACAACTAGCACTTTTAGGGCATAGTCTGGCCAATTTCCACGGCCTCTGAACCAGGGAATCCCATCACTCCTGCTTCTCTTGAGTTAGGATACTCTTTCTTTAGCATCAGGCCCAATCACTATCTCCATGTTCGCTCTCAATGTCGGTAGATGACGCTCCTGCAGCTCTTGATTAAACTTGGGATTCAGGCTACAGCCGAGTCCTTCGGGATGTATTCTAGCCATTCGGGAACTAGCTTATCCTCCATTGCTCATGCAGGTGAGCGCAGACCAGCTGGTAGACTGGCGACTTGGGTGTAGCTTGTTACAGGTACGTATACAGAAGCACTACTCAGCAATTTCTATATGATCGCGTACATCTGCACCCTAAACTGGACCTGCCATTAGCAAGTTCGTGACAACAGCAGCAATACAGATCAATCTCTTAATCTCTTCTCAACCGTTCTCGCACTCTCTTTCTGCAAACCACAAGAAAAGTATAGTTGTCATGTCTTCGAAAGGGATAGCGGTTGGCGCCGCCATGCTCAGCTTGGCCGCAGCAACGCCCATAGTTGTTGGCCGGGACGAGGCACCATGGGGAGGTTGGAGCTCTTCAGTGGTTGCGACACACATCGGTGCAGTACCATCTAAAGTTGGTGCAGTAACCTCACAATCAGCAGTTGCGTCTAGCACTGTCGGCGCACCAATTCAATCTGGCAACCCATTTAACTTTCCTCTCGACAACGACTTCCCCACCCTTTCGGAAAATGCTAAGAATACCGTGAACGTCCTGGCACATGGCACCGAACCTAATGGCCCACCTCCGATATTGGAAGCGGATGACCTGACTAGCTTCCAGCTGATCGCATTCAACGAGGTATTTGAAGTTGCCTTCTTCACCGACTTGCTCTTCAATGTCACCAACAACGTTACCGGTTTCGAGGTCAGCGACCAGAAGGAACGACAAAAGTTGATCAATGCACTGGTCGCTATCCAAGCGACTGAAGAGTTACATGCAGATAGTGCGAATGCGATCTTGTCGAACAACAACATTGGCCCTATCCAGCCATGCGCATACCAGTTCCCGACCACCACTCTTATGGATGCCTTGAACCTCGCAGCCACTTTCACGGATGTCGTCCTTGGAACTCTTCAGGACATCCAGCTTCATCTTGCTCAGAACAACGCTGACGATGGGCCAGCCGTCGTCCCCATCATTGGCTCTGTCATTGGGAACGAAGGCGAACAGACTGGATTCTTCCGAAACGTAAGTCCAATTCCACCCCTCTTCCACCTGCGGACTAACACGACTTAGTACATCGGCAAGATCCCTACAGGCAAACCCTTCCTGACCCGAGCATCGCGACAATTCGCCTTTTCTGCTCTCAACCAGATGTTCGTCGTCAACGGGTCCTGCCCGAACAGTGAAACTATCAACCTTCCAGTTTTCTTACCACTCGCCGTTGAAACTACACCAGTTCAGCCCAAGGACCAGCTCCTCACCTTCTCAGTCAATGTTGATAAACCATCCCCACCTACAGGTCTCTCCATCGTTCTCATTAACGGCCAGAATGTTCCCATCATTGAGGAGGTCCAGAACGCAGTGGTCCAAGACGGTGTTGCGACTTTCCAGGCCAACTTTCCCTATACCGAATTTGTCATGGATGGACTTACCATCGCCGCCTTGACGAAATCTGCTGGTCCTTTCGCTGACGCCGGAGCTGTTGCCAACGTCACTATCGCAGGACCTGGATTGATCGAGGTCAACTGAAGGAAGCCATAGTAACTCTGGGAGCAGAGTAAATGTACGTTGGATGGAGGTTGAGCTTGTATGCTGCCATGTGAAGATTGGGAGTCTGGTATGGGTACGTACCTGGATAAGATCTGGGCATAATAGATTTTACTGATTGTTCACAATGACCAAATCATGGTCCTTCCTGCTCTTGTAACGCTCAAGCCTTTACTTGGACTTGCGACTTCTGTCTAATTCAGTGCCAATTGGTACGAGAGAAAAGAAGTGACGATATCGTCGAGGTGCTCAACGACCGAAATCGCGACTCACTGGCAGGGGACAGCCAGACCCGAAAGCATGCGCATATTTCTGTAGTTCACAGTATACTTCGCACACCGTCTACTTCTGCCGTGAGCTACGCGACAGAAAGGTCTCAGCTTGTTAGTTTCGGTGCTCCAAGCTGATGTCCTCGGGCCGGTGTACATCATTGCTGGGACGACATTAGGTTTCCGTCCTGCACGCACAGAGTGAGTGAACGGTTCACTCTTGGCACTACGTCAGATTTCCGTGGCAAGCGCGAATGCTACGTGACTGTATGTTTGACCAAACAAGCTTCTTCCAAGACATCCCAGAAGACAAGCCCGGCCTGAGATGGCGGGCCAGAGTATACAACTCTAGCTACACCGACGATGTGTACATCGTTGATGTTTGTTGACGGCGCCAACTACCTTTGGCTCTCCGGGAGTGGTCGTATTCGAGTGCTACGTCAGAGTCAACAGACCGTTCCTCTGGTATACGCAATTATCGAGACTTCGTCATGTCTCGCCCGTGGTCTCCGAGCCGTCAACATAAGGCTCCCTGTCCAGCAAATCATGTCTTATCATACACAGGCCTAGCGGATACCAGTCATTTTATCTAGCACCGCTACGATTTTATCAAGCGGTCGAGCCACTTTTATGGAATGAGATGGTCTGCGTGGGTCGCCTCGCTTGTGCCCAGCAAGTTGCACCAGTGTTTCCGTGTACCGTGGCGATGACATGTTCAGTGTTTACCACATATTCGTTAACCTACTCTGCAGTTATCCTCTCAGTCAGATAGACAGTACGAGCATACGAACCTCATCGGTGGTGGAAGGCAAAGTTTTTCGACTGAATCGACAGTGGTTCTTCTCACCCCGATCTCCTCTCATTCCTGACCACTCGAGCGTTACCCAAGCCTTAGTTGCTGCTGCTGCACCACAGTCGCATACGCCAGGCTGAAGGCTATCCAACAAGCTGCCGTCCCGGACACTCCCTCGATCTAGCACTGCAAGTTCCTGCGGATACTCCTCCACCCTATCAGTCCTCCAGAATACACCTGCAGCACTACACCAAGGAGGGCATACGTTACATTAGTCAAGAGTGAACATCAAAGACCATGGCGCCAGTAATATGGGGTCTCGACTTGGGCACTATGAAATGGTCCGCCTTCGGATCCAAATACATGTTCGGCAATACAGAGTTTCACCTCCGGAGGACAAAGTTCATCATATACCAATGCGCGATGATATTCCTGGTTGTTAGTGAGTCGCTCGGCACTGCGGTGCTTAGCGACTATATCGATCAGCAAAATGAATTGCAAGACCAATTTCCAGGCATCGATGTCTTCAACAATAATTACGTCGGTATAGCCTCGTACAACATCTTCATCGGCGTGTCCGCTGCGATAATCTTCGGCGCAGCATTCTTCTTCGACCTGTTTTTCCCAGATCGGTATGAGCCGAGATGGGTGCAAAACATGTGGATGGGTAGCGCGATCTTCAGCTGCATTGCTGGACTTGGTGACGCGCTGGCATACACTGTGATTCTGTCTCTGCGACGAGAAAGGATCAGTCACTACAACCTGAATGACCCGGCTCTAATCGAAGCTTTAGACGCGACACACAACACGACTCCGATCTTGTACAGGCAGAGTGGCCGAGCTGTTGCATCTGTGGTATTTTTGTGGGTAGGCTGGTCTTGTGCTATTGCCAGGTAAGCTCACCTCTGCAGGCGGTTCTGGTTTTCCAGTCACTAATCGATGTTAGTACTGTCGTAATGATCATGTTCTACCGATACTACCGGAAGTATGGCACTGCCAAATCAACACATGCGAGACAAGCCGAAGACGGCAAGTCCGGATTTCCACAGTCGAAGGAAATGCCTCCTCAGATACCAGAGTCTTCGTTAGGCACGGACGTTGAGCGTTCGGACCGGTGAACAAGGAGTCAGGTCAATCATGCGACTGTTGTCCTATATTTGGAAGTCGCAAGCTACTTTTGATGGGGTACGATCGTCCCTCTAATGGTAGGTCCCGCGTCAGTGTTATCACATAGTTTCATGCAAGCGTTACACTACATGGTTTAGAAGCGTATAATTTGTAAAATGGCGTGGCAATCATTTCGCGAAAACCAACATCTGACATACACCTCGAACGTTTCATAACATCCTTCCAGTTGTTCACGGACCTTCATTTTGGAGCTGGCTTGGAGTTGCTTTGGAGCTGCCGTATCTGCCAGATGTTACAACGTATCACACCTCGACCTGAAAGACATTACAGTATGACGGAGTTGCCTGAAATGCGGAGGAGAGGAAAGTCTGTTCCGTCTCCACCAGGTTGAGGTACACGAGAAACAACTCCAGGTGTATGATGTGCTTACCACTTTCCATGGTCGAATGGAAGTAGACATTGCTCATATGGCCGATTCTGCTTCGTAGAACTAGAGTCCTCAACATCTCAAGACCACAAGCATTAGCGCTACGCATTGCCTGACAAATATACCCACCATGGATTCCATGGACGACTTCACTCACAAGTCCCACATCACCGACCCCTATATGCTAACGTATAGCTACTACCTCTCACCCAACTTCTCCGAACAAGTCAAGTCTTCACCCGACACCCCCATCCTCGTCCTCCTCCATGGTTTCCCAGACGACGCCCACATGTGGGCCGGCGCGATCCCAACACTCTTGTCCCTTGGCTACCCACTGATTATTCCTGACCTCCTCGGGTTCGGCGGCAGCTCTAAACCAACCGACCCCTACCGCTACAACTACAAACAACAAGTCAACTCCATCGCGCAAATTCTCGACGCCGAGGGCCTCTCGAACCAACGTCGCATCATCCCCATCGGCCACGACTGGGGCTCCGGCATAGCGCAGCGCTTCTACCTCTACCACCGCGCACGCTGCGTCGGCCTCTGCATCCTCAGTCTCGCGTACCAAGCGCCCAGCCCCTCACACTTCAGCCTCTGGACCGCCAACCACGAGACGGCCAAGCAATTCGGCTACCCCCAGTGGTCGTACTGGGAGTTCTTCACCGCGCCCGACGCGCCCGAGCTGCTGCGTCAGAACCTCGAGCGCTTCTGGGAGGTGAACAACGGGAACTATCCGTCTCCTCTCCCCGAGGAGCACGGTCGCGATATATGGATGCGCGAGATGTTCTGTACCCCGAACGCGATGAGGGAGTATATCACCAACACTGGCCGTTGGAAGGGTAAGCGTGTCGGGTTGAAGGATTATCCTCAGGGAGCGAAGCTCAAGCAGCGGTTCATTGAGCGGTTGAGTCGTGATGGGCTGGAGGGGCCGGTGTGTTACTACTTGAGCTTGGCGAATAACACGATGATTGAAGACGAGCGCGAGTTGTGTCGGCCTGGCGTGAACGGTGAGGATCTGCGCAAGATTGAGGTCCCGTTTTTGTATGTTGGGCAGACGGGAGATTGGGTTTGTAGGACGGATCTGATGGCGCCGGCAAAGGAGGAGGGGCTGGTGCCGGACTGCGAGGAAAAGGTGATTGACGCGGGGCATTGGTGTTTGTACGAGTGTCCTGATAAAGTCGCTGAGGCGATTAGTGAGTGGTTGGTCAGAAGGTTTCCCGTGGAGAAATAGGTGTGGAAGAGCAGAAAAAGGATGTGCAAGGGCAGGATTCCGGAGCAGGTATACGTGGTTCTATGTGCAACACATCTATCATGCTTTTGTGTCCTCGCTTGGCTTGTGTAGACAAGCGCGAACTGTTCATCTCTTAACTGTCTGTTCCAGTACACACATTTTATTCTCCAATCGGTTGTCCGGCCTTGCTAATTTTGAAGCCTCCAGGCACCATAGTCTGGAATAATCCGAGCGGATCGTACTTCTCGGCCATAGCTTGGATGTGCTCATAGTTCTTCTTTCCGTAACTCGCGAGTGGGTCTTGCGTCTTGTAGGCATAGTCAAGGTAGATGAACGGGTTATCCGCGCCGATGGAGACGGCGTACATCCTGAGCTCGTCGATGAAGGCGTTGCCGAAGGACTGGAAGAGAGCGTCCTGTGAGGGTTCCTGCCAGGCTAGATATGTCTGCCACACTGAGCGGAGTTAGCATGACTGTCAATCACATTCATGGCTTGGTGAATACATACGGACTAGCGTTTCGTTGAAGCGATCCAGACCTAGCATGTTGCCACCCTTCTCGACAGAGTGTTTGGCGAACAGGCTCGGGAGAGGCTGGAACATGTCTTGCAGGGTCCAATTGCCGGTTGCGGCAGAGGCCTTGATCTTCTCAACGTAGTCGTTGTGCATATCAATGGCTTTCTCAAACATTCGAATATCGTTCTTGAAGGTTAGTGTTACGAAGGAATCTCTGGGTAGAAGTCAGTGACAGTGTCAGACGGGACAGATCGTGGATCCCTACCGGTAGCCAGCAGGTTGCTCAAGCTCCTCAGTCAGATCAGACATGTTGGTGAGACGCATGCTGCTTGAAATATTGCCTGGAATCGCGAGGAACTCATCATACACAGGAGGTGCCACCACAGGCTTGGTGTAGTCATAGGCATTGAGGACAATAGTGGCGCCAAGCTGCGTTGTGTACTGCCATATGCCGATAGCAGAACCATACGGGTCACTCTCAATCTTGTCGCCAAAGTTCTTGAGAGCCTTCAATTGAGCTGGAGTAGTGTCATTAGGGTAGACAACTGCACCACCCCACAATTGAGTGGCCTCAAAAGCCATGAGGTCGAACCTGGTGACAATGCCAAAGTTATTGTTGCCGCCCTTTAGGGCGCTGAATAGGTCAGAATTTGTCTGGTTGTTGGCATCAATGATGTCTCCAGAACTGAGAACGACCTGTAATGATCAGCATTGCCCACACCCAGGGGATACCTCGCTTACCTGAAAGTTGGCAACATTATCACAGGCCATTCCCTTGCGACCAGCATAGAAGGAGTTGCCACCACCCAGCAGAAGACCGCCAACACCTACAGTCCCAGCTCGTCCACCACCCACAGCGATATTCTCTGCATCGAGCGTATTATAAACACTCGCCCACCGTGCACCGGGACCGATTGCGGCAGTACTGTTTTCGGCATGGTATACTGTTGAATTCAAGTAGCCAAGATCCACAGTCACGCCATCCGCAATGTTTGAGCCACCAGCCCACGTGATATGACCACCGGACCTGACAGCGAATTGGCAAGGGTAAGTGCTGTTTGCTTGTGCCAAGGTTTTCACGATCTTCGCGACTTCGTTGGGATCATGTGGCTGTATGATACACGTCGAGTTGAGCTGAGCAGCTTCGGACCAGTACGACTGTACTCGCTCATTGTAAGCTTCCTGACCAGGGAACAGTAACCTGTCACCCAAGCCTGCGACTTCCAATACCTTGCACTGCAAAGTGGTCAGCCAATTCGATGACATAATCAAACGCGAAACTTACACAGAACTCGGAGGTGGCATCATGTGGCGTGTGGTTCACATAACTATCCTTATTGACGCCACTACTCTGTGATGGAGCTGATCCTGTTTTGCTTGAATGCGCTGAACCACAAATTTCTCGTTCTAGGTTTGCTGATACGGCGGTAGCCAGGACCAAGACACTCAGGGTATGCATCCTTTCCAGAGGAGTTGGAAATACTGCAGAGGGTCTCGCGAAGGGATTCTGAGATGTCGAAATGAAAAGTCACAAAGCTTTTCTTGAGGAAGATGTTGTACTCAGGTAAGGAACTGTTGACCCTGACTCCAGCCCTGCTGACATGTACGCTGCCAACCAACCCTGGTCGAGCTTCTCCCCAATCGACCAACCATGTATCGCTTACCTGTAGAGCAATTTTCCGAAACAAGCTGCTGCACGGCCGGCTTCTCCTGTATAGCGGGGGATACCGTGATCTACACCCTTTGTGCCGGTACCAAACATTGGCCGCTATGCTTGCGAAGGCAGACCAAAGCCTTGAATGCTTCCATGTCTCCCATCATCATACTTGTGTTGTCCGTGATAGTAGTCTGCGCAGATAAAGAAGTCTGGAAGAGATCGTTGTCTGCTCAAGCGGCATAAGCTTTCTGCGCAATGCCTGCTCGAAGATTGCGTGTGGCCAGGTTGGTGCCCCACCCAGAAGCTCAGCGAATTCAAGTGCCGTGAATGGTTCATGTTCGATAGCGTCTTGGTAGCGGCACATCTTGGCAACGGCCTGCGTTTAGTTGCAGATCGTAACAGGGACCGGCGACCAGGGCTGGGCCGAGGCGACGAGCCAGCGCGTCAGCACATCAGCAACACCCACTTATGGCGCCTTCGTAGTATTATTCGGTTATTTTTGCTCGAGGACTCACGGGATAATTAGTGTGAAGTTTGTTTGCCGTCGTCAAGCAATATCCTTGCGAACATTATCCGGTGTCACAGATTTATACCCGTAGTGGTCTCTGCCCTGATCTAGGAAGTTGTCCTGCATAGGCGAAAGGGAAATCCTTCCCAGGCCAGGATCTTTTCTTGTTGCTCGACGCTGAAAATCTTCCTACTGTAGCTGTGATGGAGTTTAACGACAGCATAGCGCTGCAAGACGAAGGATCGTTCATGGCTTCGTACTCATCAACCTTCCGGTCCGACGATCCTTCAACGTTCCTGTTACCCGTTCTCGTTAGGGCGCGGACAATACACCCGAGGGACATCCCGGGCGTGCTCGTTGAGGGCAACGTTGGGGATCCAATATTGGAGCATGTCACGGATTTCTTCGTGATGCCAGCAGCAGTGCTGCTAATCATCTACGACTCGGGGAAGCCACATGTTGAGGCAGACAGGACGCGTCGTGTTCGTGTCTGTTCAACCTTCCTGCTGCCGTCGAGACGCTGTGTTGACATGCTTTTATAACCGAGCAAACGCTGAGAAATGATAGCAGGCTAGCAGCGTTGCAAAGACCGTTCTCCATTTAGTGTATGAATGGTCGAGGTGTTCATTCTCGTGTTGCCTGATCGGAAACTCCCAATCATGAGCAGTCCGGAGTTCTGTCAATCTGCCGTGCATGAATCCTTGCTAGCCCCACTGTGATCACGACCTGCAGATCACAGCATGTACCTGAGACAGCCATAGTAAGACCCAGCCTCCGGTGGAATAGCTAGGGTCAAGCGACAACGACGACGACTGTCAGGCCAGATCCTGTTGTGAGCACAGACGTATAAACCTTCTCGTGCGAATTGAAGTCGAGTTTGAAGGGCGATTGTGAGATATATTGATACACACACTCTCTCTCCTACGAAAAAAATCGTGATTCTCATCAACTGTTCCGTCGGTGCTATCGTTGCTTAGAGCTGGCATACACAACGACTGTCGGACACACTGAGGGCTTTACAAGCGCCTAGACTCACCACACCTCACGATGCCGATGACAGACGGAGTTCTTACGGTGCTTCCAGCACCAGCTGGTTATGTTGTCGACTTTGAGAACCCAATCCGAAACGGGGATGTCGCTGGATATTGGGTCACTGGCGTCGGCTTGATTCTCTCGTCATCTTTCCTCGCTATGAGAATGTACACCAAGCTGGTCATCACCAAGAACTTCGCTCTCGATGACGCGGCGCTGCTGGCATCATTTGTGAGTTTAGCGACCACCAGAGCTTCTGAGCTAAACTGATCCACTCATTAGTCGTTCGGCGTCGTCGTACAGACAATCCTCTGCCGTACGTGTTTTCCTTCTCGGCCGGTACTAGACTGACCAGCGTAGATTTCTGGGTCATCAAAGCAATCGGAGTGCATGCATGGGAGCTACCCTATGAGCGATACCAGTATTTCAACACTTTGATCGTGAGTTCCCACAGAATCTCAGCACAAGGGTAATGTACTGACCTCAAAACAATAGATGGTAGCGTCAATCATCTATGTTCTTTGCCTTGGCTTCGCGAAGTTCTCCATCCTCTTCTTGTATAGCAAGCTTTCACAACTCAAGTGGTTCAACATCTGCGTGTACGCATTGATGGCCGTTGTGATCACCTACAGCATAGGTATCATCTTTGCGCTCATCTTCCCTTGCCAGCCGATTTCTGCGAACTGGGATCTCAGCATCACCGACTACAAATGCATCGATAAAGCGGCTATCTATCTCGCCACTGCTGCCGTCAACGTCATTACGGATCTGATGATCCTTCTGTTGCCGATACCCATGGTCGTGCGCCTTCAGATGCAACGGTCTCAGAAGATTGCGTTGATGGTTGTCTTTGCTGTTGGCTCAGCGTAAGTTGACAAAAGCATGCGCATAGCCCGGGACTGACAGAATGCAGTACGTTGATCACCAGTGTCGTTCGACTAGTCCTGATGGTGCCCTTGGTAAGTTTTTGATAATCGTCGCCGTAGGTCCCCTCGCTGATATCCAAATAGGTCAAGAACGCGGATCAGACTTGGGCTGTTTCGGTCCCATGCATATGGATGTAAGATTGATTTGACCATCTTGAAGGGAAAAACGCTAACGCTTCAATCAGTCAAATCGAAGCCAACCTTGTGGTTGTCTGTGTCTCCCTTCCAGCACTTCGGCACTTCGTCAAACACATCGCTCCCAGGCTCATGCGCGACGATTCTCAAGGAAGCAGCAATGGCCCGACATACCTTAAAAAGAACTCCGACAACGACACCTTTGGGAGTACACCTGTTTCCAGAAGTAAACGGAGGTATGGACGTATGCAAGACGACAGCATCCTGGAAATGACCGGTAATTTTGATGGCAAAGAGCAAGCTCAGGAGAGCATTCACGAAATCACGGATGATGGTAGCGAAAGGGCAATCTGGCAAACGAGGACTGTGACTGTGCATCATGGACAGAAATAGTTGTGGCCTCTGTATAGCGGTCTTCCTGTAAAGTAGGAAAACTTACGTAAGATCAGGATCAGGAGATAGCCCGCTGTACAACAAGCTATGAAATGGCAGCGAGCCTCTTCCGAAAGAAGATCCCGACCGATGAAAACACAGGTGCAATTGGACCCCATAGTCAGGTCACCCAAGAGGAGAGAGCGCCCCTAATTTTGAAGGATACACGGGCCAAAACCGAGCCCCAATTCATGTGCAATAATTATTTTGCGGTCCGTTTTTTCTTAGAAGTGGCTTGGCAGGTACTATCATGCTCACGCAGCGTTTGCTCAGTTTGCATCTTACGCTCGGTTCTAGGTAAGATCAACGTTCGACACCTGGCAAGAGAACACGTCTCGACGCGTGCACGCGTCGCCCACCCATAAAGCTAAGAAATAGTGGACGACCGAGCAATGCCCCCTCGCTTGGAAAGCAAAGCATCCGCAGGCATAGGATTTGGAAACTGGATTTAGAAATAGCAGTCATGACGACGCCGCCGTCCGTTGAGATGCCCACTCTGAGCGAGACACCACGAGCCGCACTGACCCGTGAAATCGAACAGTGTCCACCAGCGACTCTGCGACTCATTCTTGCCAGTGTATGCGATCAGAATGCGATTGTAGCTCAAGCGCTACACCGTGCGCTTTGCATTGACGCGCGACCTCCGCCGCCAACCATGTCTATCAATGCTGTGATTGATCTCACTGAGGATCCTGACTCGGACGCCGAGAACGTCGCGACTGCCAGCAAGAAAAGAAAAGCCCCGAGGGATCTGATGTAGCCAGCGAGACGAGGAGCGTCGGCGCAACAGCGCCGACAGACATGTCGTGGAAAGATCGCTACGTGCACTGCTCAAACTGCTACGAATTGTTCGACGTGGTTGAAAACGAGCAGGAGAAGAATGAGGGTATACCACGCCCGCCTCGCACTTCTGACGAACAAGGTCTTGATGAGCATGATGCCGTAAATGGGTCTGCGCCTGCCGGTAGCTCTGGCTCAAGCGTCAACAGTGGCAACTGTATCTACCACGATGGGTTCTTCGACCCTAACTACGAGGATGATTTTTGGGCTGACCATGACGACTGTCACGGCGATATTGACAGCATGGAATTACGCCATTCCTTCCCCGAAGGCTATACGTGGAAGTGTTGCGGCCAGCTTGGAGACGTAGAAGGATGCAAGACGGCATGGCATCAAACTGATGGCATGCCAAAGTTCTACGCGAAATTGCAGAAGGCGAGATGAAGTGTGTACTTGTTTCGATTGACCAGATTCGGGCAAACTTTGCCATTTAGGTCTTTGATCTTGTCACTGAAGTTGAGCTTCTTCTTCATAGCAGCGGCACGGGAAAGGCAAGTCTTTGAGGTTAGGCAACCGGCCGGTACATCTTGCCTCTGGTGGCTGACACAGACCGTCTGCCCACCGAAAGCCCGATTTCGCAGCATTTTCTTCTGATACCACAAGGACCATCCTCTCATGTTTCCCATTCCTGCCATTTCCCAGAAATGCTCCGCAAGCTCCATCTACTAAAGAAGTCCAGCACAACAGGGGTAAAGTCCAGCGACCGATCTCCGCAATACGCTCTCGCACTATCACTGTTATCACCCGTGCTGCTCGGCCAGCAGTGACCCAGATCGAACACCTCGTAATGCTGCACCACATCCTGTAGGCCGCCACAGTCGTAAGAAATCACCTCGTACCCACTGTGCTGCTGCACATCCCTGCAATCCTCGCAGCCGGCCTTACAACCATCGCGCTGCGCCCACCACCCGATCCAGGACTGAATATCGGGCAACGTCGCACCATTCCGCGGCCCGCCGTAGTAAGAGATCGTAGTGTCGTTCATCCCATGAGACTCCAGGACCGCCCGCGCTCGCGTGTTGTTGCATTGCTCCACGCCGTTATCAGAATACAGCGCGGCACTCGCCATGGCGAAAGCGGCGAACTCGTCGCCGTTCTCAGAGCAAGCCAGGAAATCAACGAAGCCGCCGCCGTTCGACTTGCCAGAGGCGTAGACGTGGTCGCTGTCGACGCAGTATTTCTGTCGCAGATGGGCGAGCAGATCGGTCGTGAACTGGAGGTCGTCTACGCCCTCGGCGGCGTAGGGCGCGCTCTGGAAGGATTGGTCGACGCCAGCGGGGTAGACGGCTAGGTACTCCTCGCCATTGGGATAATCGAAGTACCTAGAGTTGTTGTACTGGTTGAGCGGCGTGCCGTTGTTGCCGTGGTAGTCCAGGATCAGCTTTCGTGGCTTATTAGGGTTGTCGTTGTAGCTCTGTGGGATGTAGATGCCGTATTGCCGAGTGAGACCGCCGGATTCGAGACTGTTGGTGTCGTCTGCGTCGTGGTAGCCTGGAGCGTGGGGCCGGCCACAACCTGAGGTGTCGGCGGTATGGGAAGGGTATGGCCTCGAGGCGAATGCCAAGGTGAGCAGAAGGGTACCTGCCAAAATCGCCTTGCCTGTGGCAGAGGTTTGAGACATTCTTTTGATTGTTCGAAAGACTCTGTACTCTAGAAAGTAATAGCGACAAAGAAGGTCTGCTTGTCTCACGGAGTTTGTGCCGTACTTATCGAAATACACCTTACCGCCCACGGTTGAAGTAAGGTACCATTGACAGTCATGGTTCCCCTCAATCCACGGCACAGAAAGCCTTCTGACAACCAGATCTCCAATGTGACATTGACTCAGCTCGAGTTGTTCTCCAAAGACGCCATTGTCGTCGCTTGGTCATCTTCCCTGGTAGATCCATGTACGGTACCTTGGCAGTCGTAGCTCCGCTTGGAGAGTACACCGGATGTGCTTGTTCCGAGGTTCTCCGACAGCGCAATACTTGAGCGTTCAGCAGCTCAATACATACGCGCATGCCATGACAAACAAAGATGTCTCAGTTGGTGGAGAAATTCTCATTATTCACTACAAAATGCGAAGACTAGTCTTGCAGCGCCAGCACACAGGAAATACTGATGGTGCTCGTCGTGTTATACAAAGCAGTCTACTGCTTTTCATTCTCGGAGCGGGCCGCCTCAGCCTCCACGTCGCGAGACATTGCATCTTCGTACATCGGGGCATCCTCGTAGACCGGCAGAGGTTCTTCTTCCTCTCCTCTCATGAGCTTGTCCTTCTCGTCGCTCTCGGTCGCGACCTCTTGCTCAACGACACGTAACGGTCCTCTCTGACTGTTGCGATAGACTCTTACCCAGATGAGGACGATAGCCTGGCCAACCAACATACCAATGGCACTGGCAGCCAGACCACCAGTGATGCCGAGGATAGCTGGAATTATGAAGAAGCGGAGAGTTGAGTGTAGCATGTGACCGGCTCGGTGGTGTTTGTGGTGACCGTGGTGACCATGCTGGCCATGGTGGCCATGGCGTTGATGTGGGCGATCATCTCCAGCATGAGGCGGATGAGGATGTCTCCAGAAGCCGTGACGGCCCTGTCCTTTTCCGCAACCGGTTTTCTCTTTGACCCAGCCGTGTACTCGCTCGGTCTTGTCCTTGGTAGCGTCCTTGATAGATTTGAGCCTCGCCATAATGATAGCCTTAAGCCGACACACGGACCAGGGTCGTGCACCCTCACATATGTCGGCGCCGGGTGTCTGTGCGAACGGTATCTCGTGTGTGCGAACAATTACTAGTCCACCGTGAGGGGGTTGAATAAGTTTGAAAGATATGGTGTTGACCTTGACAGGAAGGCCACTAACTGCCAGGATGGTGAAGTCCACAGGTATTAGAGAAACACCTTCCTTGTGGGGCGAAGGGATGGGAGGCATAACCTCCATGGCGAAGTTGATAGGGACCTCGATCGATTCTTCATTATTGTCCTTGCGTACTTGATGGGCCTTGATGACGGCTGACTGTGCCTGTTGGGCCTTGCCAAGAGGTAGAAGAGGGTGTCCGTTGAGGTTGAAGCTCTGGTCATGGGTGTCGAATTCAAGATGCTAGCGACGTTAGTACATAGCCAACGACAACAGCAACAAGGTCACATACAATCACATTTTCTACTTCGTCTTCTAGGAACCTGCCATCCTTTGCAGGGAACGGACAACCTGGACAGTCAAGGTCGATAGTGGTTGTCTTCTGCTCGAGAACATGATGGATGAATTCCTTGAAGGGCTCTGGCGGCCCGCCTCGAAATCTCGTATCTTTAACCTCTTCATGGATGTTGGGAGGGACAAGAAAGGCAGATGTCGCGGCCGCGAAGCCTGCGACCAGTGTGGTGCTCAAGCGCATATTGGTATTCGAATCTTGCGGGGATGTACCCAAAATCGTTGTTAGAGGGAAAACTACAATGGGACGTGGTGGTAGTGTAGCCTTGAAAAGAAGAGGGACAGATGAAACAAGAACAGGTTACACAAGAAACATGCAATTGAAAGAAGTGGTACAAGGAAAACGAGGAGAGGTGATGACAATGAGACAAGATTTAAGAGTATTCATCTGCCTGGTGTCCAGGTGCTTACGCAGCCCGCACTGTCCCTCTTTGTCACCGGGGACCCTGCATACCAGAGCAAAGGCGAGCGCAACCTTAACCCCGTGTAAGTTGGCCAGTGACGAATCACCTCGGATCCGCTATTTCCGGTCTGCGCTAGAGATCGGATTAGATAACACCCGACTACCGTAAAGGTCTAGGGCCTCCAAAAATAGTCTATCCTGCTCCTTCAACGTTGTCGGCATGAGCAGACGTACTTGCATGTCAATGGGGAAAAAGGATCTTGTATACGGGCGACAGATGGAAAGTTGTGCTGACATGCAAGTCTGCTACTAGCTCTGCGCTTGTTTTCTCTGTGTTCTGATGCACAGATTCACATACGGGTAAAGCAGTCGCCTGTTACTACCCAATCGTCAATTGCTTACGCGTCGTCTCCCTGAACTGATGCTTTTTAGCCTCACAGTATACTTTGTGCGGCGGAAGCTGTAGCCAGCGATGGTTAGCCCGACGAGATGCTTTAGCTCTAGCTCACACCCGGACAACAATCTCCCCTGTGCTTGAGACAATTATGTAGAACGTGGCTGTGTAGCATTTGTTTGCAACCTGTACCATTCGGCCGGTGCTCCTACAGGGAACCTGGTGAGCCTAGGGAGAGCTGCTCACAGCTTCGAGCCACCTTTAGGCTTCTTCATGCCACCCACACCGTCCACTGTGGCACCCTCCACGATGAAGTCGGGGTAAGGAAAGTCCCGCGAACCAGGGCCATGCGCAGTCCTCCACGCACCACCATCAACGACCAGCACCTCGCCATTGGTATAGTTGGCAGCGTCCGAGAAAAGGTAAACCGTCGCATCAGCAATGTCTTTTACTGCTCCTATTCTTCCAGATGGGATGGCCTTCCACGGATTCTCGCCAGGCTTGACTTTTTTAGCCAGGCGGTCCATGCCTTCTGTGCCACCGATGGGACCAGGTGCGATGACATTCGAGGTGATGCCGAGTGGACCGTACTCGATACAGACTTGAGAGGAAAGAGCATCGACACCAGCCTTGGCAGCTACCGCATGGGTCTGAAGAGCTGTACCTTGGTAGTGCAGTGTTGCAGAGACGAAGATGATGCGGCCTGAGGGCGTCGCCGTCTTCGCGGTTGGGCATTCTTTCGCCGCCTTGACTAGATGTGGCAGACATGCTTTGGCGCAGTTGTATGACCCTACAAGGTCAATATCTATGACAGTTTTGAATGCATTGGCCGAGAGTTGTGCCATGGGGGCCAGAAAGTTGCCAGCAGCGCCAGCACTGTAAGGGAGTCAGCTGAGATGATAGACCACCAGGAATAACCCGCTTACATGGCGAAATCTATCCTACCAAGCTCTTTCACACATGTTGCGACGGCCTTCTCTAGACTTTCCATGCTCCTGACGTCGACAGCGCCAATGCCAATGACTTTACTCCCCTCACGCGCCGTGGCAATATCCTTAGCCATACCCTCTGTCTTCTCCACGTTCCGACCTACTATGCATGCATTCGCGCCCAGGTGGACGAGAGCGCGGACTTGTGCTGAGCAGATACTCCCGTTCCCACCCGTGCAGAAGACGACTTTATCTTTGAAAATGCCATCTTTGAAGATGTTGGACAGATATTCTGATCTGTCGAGCGGCATTGTGCGTGGGGTGCCAGTCCAAGTTAGGGAACGATGGGTGCTGCTGAAGGTTCGCGACGGGGAGGGTACGATATGGGCGGAGGGACTGGAGCGCGCTGGTAGCAAGCTAGATGCGACAGCACGACGAAGTGACGGGCTGTGTTTGAAGAAACCTCGTACCAGATCTATTGACTGCGGCCGTACATATGCCATAGACATTCAGTGGAGAAGGCGTCAGGCGGGACTGAGTGGCTGCTTGTGTCAAGTTATTGAGCGAGGCAGCGGTTCGAGTTGCAACAGCCGAGGCACAGGGCTGCATAGCTACCTATAAGTAAACAACCATCCTGGGCGAGCAGTGGCATGGCAATAATAGCACCGCATGCCTTGGCCTACGGTGTCAGGCAGTATGTCACGCTGTAGAGACCTTCATGAGTCTAGTCTTGCCAGAGGAGGCATCTATTGGAAGTCCTGGGCCACGAAGAAAGAGCTCTCGGGCTGTATCAGATCGCTATTTCCTCGCCAAGGCAGCCAATAAGCTCGCCTAGAATGACCTGACTGAGCATGACGCGAGGCTGCGCGCTAAGCGGCGGCGCAGGCACTCGCCCGACTTGGAGATGACATCTACCGTGCTCCCGTGCAAGGACGGTGACAATCGCCCCTCGAGGCATCAATCAATCCCATCCACACACCTGCTGTCTTGCCTGCGAGCTGCATCTCAGCGTACCTCATCCACACAGTAGACATCTCGTCGTCAATCGAGGCCAACAAGCACGTTGAAAGCGTATTCGAGCGCCGGGCTTCTCATACTTGTATCTAGCAGCCCCAGCATCCCCGCCTAAAGCAGTACTGCCAGTGGGCCCGACAAGATGGGAGTCTGTCCCATCACCCTCACGAAGTTCGTGGGCACCTTCGCACTAGGTCTACTGACTGTATGTCACTCTCTTCCTTCATGCCTCGCAGCCACCATATGGTATCAGAGCTACATACCGTGCCCCATCAACGTTGACCCAAGCGACCCGCCAACCCTACTCCTGCAGTCCCTCCTACCTCATCACTATCGTTGTCACCATACTAACAGCACCGCCAGGGCACATCCTACACCCTCAGCACGATAACTCTCCCCACCCTCGCCCTCCTCCCCAGCGCCACCACCGCCTCCCGCACCCTCTCCGCCCTCCAAACAAGTACAACACGCACCTGCCTCACCCTCGCTTCCATTTCCTCTCTCAGCCTGATCACCGCATTCACCCTCGCCAGCAAGCGCAACAAACATCCCTACCTGCTGTGGACCGCGCTCGCCTCTTTCCTCGGCGGCCAAGGCGTAGAATGGTACTTTAACGGCTTCGAGCGCTTCCCACGCTTCCGTGCGCGCAAGGATGTGCAGGGTGCTGGGACTGCCTCGAACGAGAGCACCGAGGCCCGGGGGAGAAAAGCAGGCGCAATGGGCGAGAGCGAGTACGTGAGTGTGGGCAGGGAAGCGAGCAGTGGCAGCGAGGATGTCAGTGAGAACGCTGTGAATGGCGAGAAGGTTGAGATGGAGATGGCCAGGGAGAAGAAGGTGCAGTTTGTACGGACTGTGGTTGCTGGTGCCGGTTTCTTGATGAGCGTGGTGGGAATCTGGGGTGATGGTGCTTAGATGGCTCAGTCCTTCGTGAAAGACGCCGAAGATGACAGAGCAGGGATGAAGCTGCAGGGTAGCGCAGAGTGGTGATGTGGTGCTACCCACGCCATATCGAAGATGCAAGAAATGTATACCGAACCGACGGAACGACAGTTGAGAAGATGGTGAAGCCCAAAATACTCTTGCTCTGATACTGCTTCAAGCAGGCGCAGTGGGCAAAGGCTGTTCTGGCTTCGCATGTATTGGGAATATATCATTCTGCTCATTCTATATCGCTACAGCAGGCAATTCAATGCACGATCTTCTGTTCTTTCCTTGCATGCTGGTTTGGCGACTAACTCGTACCTCACGGGCGACACTCACCGCCATCCCCATGGTCTCCAGCGAGACGCCGTGTCTGTCAAGCAACCCTCAAGCTCGTCCTCTTCCAAGCCATCTTCGCCCTCATCTTCCCAGCTCTCGTCGCACTCGCTGCCGAACAATCCAGTAAGTCGTTTGTGAAGCGTAGGAAGTTGACCATCCGCGTTCAGTTCAGCGGCATAATCCTGTGCGGCGACATAGTCAGAGCCACCGCACTGAGAACCGGCTTTGATCGACGCAGGCGCCGACACCGTCCGTCTGCGGTTCACCTGATAGCGGTGCGACTCGGTTGGTTGCATGTGCGCCGCTCTGCGTTCCACGGCGGCGTCGGCACGGAATATATTGAGTTCTGCAGTCAACAGATTGTGTTGTCTAGAATCCTGCAGGAACTGTTCCGCAATATCACTTGCGGACATGTTCTCGTGGGGTGCTCTTGTCGCCAACTCGCGCTCTGTTGGAACCATTTCGTATCCCTGGTTATACTATTGCCAAGGAGACACGTTGCCTCCTCCGTGAGCGACTCCCAGAGGCCCAAACTCCGAATTCGGCGATGCAGCAGCCCACTGGCTCGAATGGGGTCCAAAGTCTTGCCCTCCCTGTGCTGATGTCGGCGGCTGCCCACCATTCACACCGTTGACCTCGCCCGCGGCGCCCGGAGCCTCTTCACCAAACCCAACCTCCTCACTATCACTTCTGAAACCCATCTCGGCTAAGCCCCAGCCGACAGCGTCCAGCTCGCGTTTGAAGAAGTCTCTTTCCTCGTCGTCAATCTCTTGTCCTGCGCCTTCGTCTTCCGCTGTTCCAGATTCATCGCCACGTCTGTCGTCTTTCTTGTTGCGCTCTGCCTTGGCTTTCATCACATCTCCATATCGTCTCTTCATCCACCAGAAGGTAAGGCCTCTTAGACCCCACTCAAGCGGTACAGCTTCTTCATACTCTGCCCCTGCATCAGCATTGCCACCTGGGCCGCCCATACCCGCTCCAGGCGCGGCGTCGTGAAGACCGGCAAGCCAATCGTCTCTGAGTTCGGGTCGGCAATGGAGGTAGATGGCCGTGATGACCCGCATGTTACTCTGTCGCCACTTCCGACCACAGTATGGAACCTGGGACTTGAACAGCTTGAGCACGTAGAGCCGCAGCATTGGCTCTGGTACACGAAGAATCCGTCGCAGGATTTGCGCGGACTTGAACGAGACCAGGAGTAGGATGCGATGTGCTTTTGATCGTGTCACTTTTTGCAGGATGCGAAGCAGCGAAATGCTCGTATGGAAGTGGCGTGTGCTAAAGTCTGTGGAGGGGATGGGATCGGACGGAAATTCTGTTAGCGGATTACCCAGTTCATCGACGAGTGGTTGAGGAGAGAAGGTGAGGCCAGCGGTGTTGGCTTGTTGCTGGCTATCCTGTTGATCAGATTGTGGCTGCTGGTTGTCATCCGACGTGGATATTGGCGATCGACGATGTCGCTGGATTGGTGGTGGTGCCGCATCGTCTTCTTCGCCTTCGTGGTCGGAGTGCTCTCGGGGAGACATGGGCGAAAGTGGAGGGTTGTCTGAATGGAGCTGGCAGTAGCGCCAGAATGAAAGATCATCTCTGTCGTATCGGAAGGACACGAGTTCTTCAAGGTTCTGGTGAGCGAAGTATTTGAGTGTAAGCTGGATGTAATTAGAGTCCAGCATCAGCTGAGTGATGTACTCGAATTTGAGCACGTGGCTAATTTTAAACCACTTCAGCATCAAGAAGAGACAAGCTGATATGGCCTTCTGGCTGATTTCACGGCTTCGGATGTTATCCAGATCGTCTACTGAGATCTCGTCGGGCCTTGGCGGTGAAGGTGGATTCGGGATAGTGTTTGGAGCGGTGTTGAGGTTGTTACTGGACTTGCTCCGGTTGAGCCCACCCTGGTTTTGCGACTCTTGCAGCTGACTGTTCCTTACGGCTATGTCCTGGACGTTCGTGAGCATGACTTTCATCATAACTATTATGAGTGATTGGAGATCCGGTAATGCACGGTGGAAGTAGTCTTCGACTGCGTCCATTCTGCTTTGGAGCTCAGGGTCCTGGAGCTTGTCTTGTGCTGGATGGTGCGTCTCTTTCGGCTGCGGCTCACTGTCGCCCTTTGGTTGTCCACCATCCCACCCACGATCGTACTTCATGAACAGGTCTCGCTCTTTCCATAGCTGTTGCATAGCGCGAGTCATGCGCATTCGACTCGCGAATAATTCCCCGGCTTCAAGAATGGAAGCAGGAACGTCGCTGCCTTCCCACCTTCGACCAACGGTTGAGTCCTGATGCTGTGTTGAGCCTTTGCCGCCAATTTTGTTACTGTTTCCATCTAATGGAGGATAAAGGAATGGGAAGTTCTGGTTCGTCTGATAGTTCTGCTTTTTACCGCCTTTGCCACCTGGGCCACCGGGCGAGGGTGGCGGTGATGGAGCAGGGGTAGCAATGTGTACTGGTTGGTGCATGATAGATCCATTGGGCTGAGCTGATCTATGAAACGCGTCAAAAGCATCAGCTCTGGCTGCATGATGTGGTAGAGGCGGAAGTATTGTTCTTTGGTCAATTTCGAGCGGTATGAGTGGTAGCGGGGGGTTGTAAGCAGGGTACTTAGACGTAATCTCCTGCCTGAAAAGGTGATAATCGAGCGGTGAGGCAGTCAAGGTGGGTTTGCAAGCATCCACCGAGAAAGGATCGACTCGGGGCTGTAGAATGCCCTTGATCTTGTCCAGGTACTCTTTCGTGTCTCCGAACACCAGTAGAATCGTCTTCCATAGTAGCTGGACAGCATGCATCAGGGGTATGTTGTAGTACTCGTCCCACCGTAGTCGGGATATAGTGTGGGTGATGAAAACGAGGAAATTCGGCTCCAGCGACAGCAAGCCATCTCTGATTTCTCTGCCCGTCCGAGACGCGATGCGCGATCGAGCCGATTCGATAAGAATGTAGAAGCAAGAGAAGCATAGCGAGACCTTGCAATACTGGTCATCGTCGAACACACCTTCGAACACATCCTTGCCGTTCTGTTTCACCTTGTCAAGTGGCCGCTCAAGACCTCTCCTCATGCAATTGTAGAGTGGCTGAAGCAAGCCTTCCTCCACAAATAAGTCCACGTTTTTATGCATCCACTCTATCTGGAGAGCATTACCAGCCGCTCTATCCTGGTCGTGCTTGTCGAAAACAGGCTTGTCGTTGCCAGCGGTTATCGTCCAGACACCTGACAAGATATAGAGCAGAGCTGCTATAGCTCGCTGCCTTTCGGTGATTTCATCGTGCAGAAGTTGAGCTCGCAAGCGCGACAGGAATTCTGCTTGCTGATTCTGCTCGACGCTGAGCCACGTTGCCTCCTTCTGTCCTAAGGAAGAAGTGTAGGCGTGCCATATCTCCTCGTAAGCTTCACGGGCGGCTAGTAAGTAATCACGCTCTTGATCAGCCTTAGTGTAGTGGAACCATTCGTCGATCTCGGTCGCAAAATCCTGACCATCCTGATACTGATAAGCGAATGCTTTTGGCTCAACCTTTGGAAAGTGCCGGACTAGCTGCCTGAGTTGCGGCAAGCTGAGTGAATCGCTCGGGTCTTCTGGCTGGCTTGGTGGAACAGGAGGTGGTTGTGAAGGTGGAGGGGGCGGCTGTGCTGAGCCTTCCCTTCGTAGAATAGGTCGAGGTGGCGGCTTCGGCCGAGCTGTGCCAGCATTAACGTCAGTAGACGTGAGGGCAGTTAAGGGCCGGCTTCCACCTGGCGACCGAACCGTAGTGCCATTATCGACTTCATCTGCTTTCAGCAATAGCTCCTGGGTTTGCGGCTTTTTATCGTCGACGGGCTGGTTCTCCATGACAATCGATCACGTATAGATCGCACGCGCCATCTCAGACAATTGCTTGCGGCCGACCACGATTCGGCAGGGAGACACAGTACGATATGAAGGTCAGGAGCGGAAGGGGACTACACTTTGACAAGGCTCCTGAGATCTGGATACCGAGATCTGGATACGAACATCGTCGGTGGTGAAACGACCGATGCTCTTTGCCAAGCTCAGTTGCGCTTTGCAAAGTCTGGATCACCGTAGATATACCGGCTCAGACCAGACGAGATTTAGTTCCATCTTTATGTAATCTAACCGCCCGACGCTCCTGCATATCTCTGTGCACAAGCAGCAGTCATTCCTGGAAGTTCGTGACTCTACCATAGACGTCGTATCGCCGCCTTGACATGATATCCACTGCCAAAGGTCTTTACAGGACTTTGATCACGTTCCACGTCACAGGACAGACAGAGCAAGCCAACACTCGAGCATCAAGAAAGCGTTATGGCCAGATCTGCTTTGAATCAACTACTTTCAGACCGCAGCAGAAGCGTCATCGTCGGACCACGAATTTCGATATAGGGTGTAGATTACATTGCCATACGGCAACAGCTTTTGATGCAATCGTCACCAAGGAGTATGCATCTTCTTCAAGTATATCTTATTTCTCAAGCGATACTCCCAGAACCTCTTTGAGCTTATGGTCTTCGTTGGAGATGTTCTGGAGACAAGCTCGCCTGGCAATTTCAGTAAGGCTATCAAACGTCCTGATCATCCTGGCCTTAACAAACATTCCTCTTGAATGTCTCATTCCCTGCACCACAAGTCCCTCAAAAGCTGCATCAGACAGTGTGATATGAAGGAAGAGCTGCTGCTCATACGATTTCATGCGCTTTCGACTTCAAGAGAAAACATAGTCGTCGAACGTGACATACTTCACTCCTAACCACCGAACAGACAACATGTGCTGACGGTGGCCACCAGAGCGTCCTCCGAGAAGAGTTTCGAGTCATGCAGATTGCACCGTGCGAGCTCTGACCGCTATATACTTTGGCAGCTGGCAATATAGACATAGACATGACTAACATCTAGCCCGGAGGAATTGCCAACTTCGCTGATATCTTGCCGAGTCGTTGACCAGAGTGGAGGCCCAGGTATCAAGGTAGTCGCAGTGCGCAGAGAGACATCGTCGCTTGGAAGCGGTTTTGACGTCAATGTCATTGATATCGCATCCCATGAATCAGGCTCAGACAAGAGTCAGCCACGAACCCGCAATCTTTTACGGACCATCACCCGCCAAGCACACCGGGTGCCGGTCTGTTTGAAATGCAGCTGACAAGCCATGTAGGTCCACTATCGTGCAGCCCGATATGAGCAACACAATGTACAGTAGATCAAGCCGCCTTGTCTGTGTTCTGTATGCCTGTCTCTCATGCGGCTGGAATGACCTGACCGTCCGAAAAGGATATCGCCACCCACAATATCGACCAGGTGTTGCATCACGAGGTGGAATCATGAAAACATGTTTGCAGAACCTCGATAATGTCCGCCGTGACCTGACGGCCCTTGCTCAACACCCCTACAGTGACGTTAGTGATGTGTATGACTCCGACAGCGCCGCTTCGAGATCTTACCGCTCAACGCCATCATCCCATGCGGCATACCGTTGTATACCGCGACTTCGGTCTCGACGCCAACCGCTTTCAGCATCTCTGCATACGCTAGACCCTCGGTCGACAGCATGTCCTGCTCGGCAATTGCGATCCATGTTTGCGGGAGCTTTGCAAGCAGTTCTTTCGGCGCAAGAATCGGAGACGCCCTCCAGTCGTGATCAAGTCCACCCTCTTGCAGATACAAATCGCGATAGAAGGTCATACGTGGCGCCGTGAGCCATGGCGCATAAGGATGTGATGACCACCTCGTCTGCAGAGTCGCAGTGTTGTCTGTGACCGGCACGACAAGTACCTGCACCGCAATCGGGATTGACATTTCTGCGGCCAACAGGGCTCCGACAGCAGCCAGATTACCGCCGGCACTCGCGCCCGCTATCGCGATTCTCGAACGATCTAGCTTCCATTCAGACGATGCCTCGTCGCTGCTTGCCCATCGCAATACTTCGACCAGATCCTCCACAGCAGCCGGAAACGGGTTTTCTGGCGCAAGTCGATAGTCGACGTTGGCAACCACACATTCCACATCTCTGCAAGCAAGGGCGCAAAAGTCATTGTCGGAGTCGATGTTACCACCAGCGAAGCCCCCGCCATGAAACCAAATGACCAGCGGCCACCCCTGCCTTGGCGGCTTCCCGACAGGGCTGAATAGTCTGATGTCGAAATCCTTACAGGGCCGGATATCTTTGACACTTCCCACCTCCACGACAGGGGATCCCGCATATGGCCAGGTGTAGCGCGTACGCACACTGGGGTTCCATGGTGTCAACTGTTCCGGCTCAACGTACTGGACGTATCTGTCGTGGAAGGCAACGTATTCTGGATCGAGCAATGGTCGGACTGACGGATGGAGTGGTTGATATTTCGTCCGTTCTGCTGTTGGTTGATTCATCTCTGCCACACTGGCACTTCTCTTCTGCTCCATACTCAACTCCGATGCTATGGTCGTTATGATACTACCCATGCTGTCAAGTCATCTCGATGGCTATGCGCGATTACATGCTTCAGGCTTGGTCATTTATATGAAGCGATTGTAGCAAATGAAGTGCTGTGATACACTGTGCATGTTGATTTGCAATGTATGACACAGAGCCGCAAATCGTGCTCTCCCATGCTTATACTAATTATCCGAAGTGCAGTAACCAGTCACAATCCCCTAGGTAGATCTCTCTGACCGCCGCAAACCATGATCACGAAAGTTTCCCGCTGCACATCCACAAATACCGAGCTCTTGGCAGCAAGCCCCGACGATGACAGGGCAGCCTCAACGGCCAAAATCTCAGACACAATCTGATAGACCGATACTAGCTAGCGGCGACGCCGTTGTGATCGTCGCCCAACAAGTGAAGTTTCTTTCTCCGATGATCTTAGCCGAAAAAAGGCGGCACGGCACATGCAAGAAGCTCTGGGCTCTTCCGTGCCATTCGTCCATGGGCCGAGGATCACAGGGCCCCTCGCGATCGAGAAGCTTTGGGTCTTTCGCTCGCCTCGCTTCTGACTTCGAGACGACCGGGGGTCAAAATTGTCGGAGACTGAAAATGCCTCTTATCAACGCGACTTGCGCTTGCGTCTCGTCCCTGCAGGCACGTACGCGTAGCGCACACCGGCTGATCTACAGTACCTTGCGACCTGCAGTATGCAACTACCGAGTATCTTGTGTCCGAACCTTCTAGATCCTGGCGCCATCTACGCAGAGCGAGAGTGCTTCCGGACGGCAGGAGCAAGTACAGAGACTACTAGACACAGCACTGGTTCACGCAGATAGTGACTGCAGAGACTAGTCGATGCGGCTCGCCAAGTCACCGTGAGACATGCCATTGCCAGATATGTTTTGGTGGTCGTCATTGGTCTGTTTCGATCTTCTGCATTCTTATGAGAAGTACTCGCCTTTGTCCTCCGCACTCAATCTGAACAGTGCCCGTCCGCGTTCTCTCTCGTGACGGGTCCAAGAATGTTGGAGTGAGAGATTGGTTGGATCGTTGGAACGAGCAGGCTTCAAGACCTCGATACCGCGGGATCCATGCGACATAGACGCCTCACTTTCGCATCATTCAGCCAGTACGTAGCTGCCTGTGACTTAGTCGAAGTTTCAATAACTGCCTCTCATAACGCCTCGCAAGGACCCAGGCCAATTCTCTGTCTCGCAGCCCCATAACATTGAAAGATCATGGGAAAAACAGGGCGTAACTGTCGTTGCATCGACTCAATTAGTACCCCGTCTTCACACCTTCCACCACAGCCCCGTCAACCCCTTCAAATATTCCACAATCTCCTCCCCGCCCAACTTGCTCTCCCCATAGACCCGATCCACAAACGTGATCGGGCATTCCTCAACATGCAGCCCCATAGCCTTGGCCCTAGCCATCAACTCCATCTGGAACGTGAACCCCTTACTCTCCGTCGCCTCAATGACCTTGATGACCGCCTCCTTCTTGTACAACCTGAAGCTCCCCGTCAAATCGCTCACACCAGGCGCCAACAGGAAATCCGCCAGAATGTTCGCGCCCTGACTCGTGAGTTTCCGCTTGACGTCCCAGCCGTACACGCCGCCCAGCATCTTCGAGTCCAAGCCCTTGGGCGTATACGTGCGGTAGCGCGTGCCCGTGACAATGTCGCAGTTGGTCGCGGCCTGGATCTTGACCATGTCCGGGATGAACTTGGGGTGATGCGAGAAGTCGGCGTCCATGATGATGACAAAGTTGCCTGTGACGGACTGCAGGCCGTGGACGTAGGCGGTGCCGAGCCCGAGTTTGCCGGCTCGCGGGCGCAGGACTATGTGGTCGGCGCCGAAGGATTTCTGGAGGGCTTTGGCGCGCTCGAGGGTGCCGTCGGGCGAGGCGTCGTCGACTATTATTATTTCCCAGTCGAGGTTTCTGTTGTAGAGGTTAGCTGTGAAAGCAGGTGTGTGTATGCTGAATGCGCACTGGGGCGCCTCAAGCTATGGGCGAGGAACATACTCTCTTGTGAAGACATCGTAGAGCATCTGCACCAGCACGGGCAGATTCTGGCGCTCATTGTAGGTTGGTAGGATCACCGAGTATTTGTTTTGACTTGCTTTTCCCTTGGCCATAATGGCGATGGAGGTATGTCTGATGCGAATGAGGAAGAAGGGTGACCGCGTCCAACTTGTGCCTACGTTGCTGGAGGTGATGTACAACTGCAGATGTGAGAGGCCCCTACAGACCTGCCAGATCTCCATGCAGCCCGCGCTCTCTCCTTGGCAGGGGTATCAGCCCTTAGCTCCGGCTACCTTGAGCTTAATTTGAATGCCTAAGGTGTCAGAGCCATCAGTACAATTCCTTGGAGAAAACCACCCATGGACATGATCCTCCAGTGTTGCAAGTCATGTGGCTGAACCAAATATTGATCTTCAACTCAGCTATACCATCGAAGCCATATTCGAGGCTCGAGAGAGCATGCCGTGTGCTATACAGGTCTAGAAGTCAATGGGCCATTACAGATCTTACGTTGTGTTCCACGCAGCGTTCAAGTATGTTCATTACTTCTAACACTGATAGCTCAAGGCTCTAGCTATGCGCCTTCATGTGTGCACGTAGAATCATAGAATCGTCAACTTCCTCATCACCGCCTTCTTCTGTTCTGAGCACGCGGCCCAGCTGGAGGCCCTGGGGGTCCCTCATCCTCGTCACTGTCCCACTCGTCTTCTCGGTCCTCGAGAGCAAGGCGTAGGAATCGTTGCAAGCCGGCATCTGCGTTGTTGCCCTGACCAGGAGCGGCCGCGACCTGATCTGCTTCGACGACGACGTTTTGACCAGCGTCAGCCATGGCAGGCAGGGGCCCGTCTGGTGCCGCAGGCATGGCTCGATGGTGTCCGTCCCGAACCGGCTGAACCGCATTGACCACTGCTGGGCCAGGTACAGGCACGGCTTGAGGACGTTCGTTCGCGTGTGCTCTTCCTGGGTTGCGGCGTGCTATCTGTGCTCGTGCGTTGCCGCGCCTCCTTTCATTGCCTCGTCTGTTGGCTGGCGGGTTGGGTGCAGGTGGCGGTGCACCTGCTCGGCGAGCACCATCCGGAAGCTCGATTCGCTGATTCACACCGTTCCCCGCAAAGTTGACGATCTCGATATGTGGTCTGTTTGCCCGTCGCTGATCTGGAGCGGGCTCTTCATCGTCAGAACTGTCATCCCAAGCCACAACATCATCCCCACCAAACTCCTCGAAATCTTCGTCGTCAAGATCGTCAGAGTCGGAGTCAGAGTCGGAATCGTCCAATACTGCTTCCCAAGGTGGAGCTGCATTTCCTCCAGCATAGCCCATACCCGCATCAGCGCCATCACCTCCTTCGAGCTCCCACAATCGCATGTAGCAAGTACTTTTGAGGTCATTGAAGTGCACGTAAGGGTTGTCTGGCATTAGATACGAGCTGCACAAGTAGCAGAAATGAGTCTTGCACTTGAAGCAGATCATGTGGTTGCACCCAAAGGTCTTTTGCGCTGGTGCATTGCAGGTTGGACAAGGTGTGCTGAAGCGCTTCATGTAATCCAATGATGCCTGCTCCTCCGCATTTAGCTCTGCTTGTCGTCTCGGGTTGCATCTGGCCAATTCGCCGTGCCACCCTTTCTTGCACACGGAGCAAAAGGCGTAGTTGCAGTCTTCGCACACCGACAGACGTTCTGACATAGGGATATCTTCTGGCTCTTGCTTTTTCTTCTTGGCCGGCTTCGTCTCGGCTTCTGCCTCGTCGTCGGTAATTTCAGCATCGTGAAGAGGGTCGTCAGATTTGGGATGTCGCTTCGACTTGGCCGCTCCTTGACACCACTGTCTCGGGCAGTAGATAGTATTCTTGTCTGATTCCAGCCGCTTCTTCCTCTTCAGGCGCACGTATCTCTGTACCAACTCCTGCTCAATAGGTATCTGCAGAAGCTCGCTCGGATTAAGCGTTAGGTCGATCTTGCGTCTCTTGCCAGGGGAGACCACGGTCGCCATGTTCTTCCCACAGCCTGGATCCAAACACTTCACGTTGTCCACGTCGCCTTCTGTGATGCAACTGTTGTAAAAGTCTTGCAAGCATACCACGCAAAAGACGTGTCCACAGAGCAGTAGGCGATGACAGATCCTCCCCTTCTTGGGCTCCAAGCATATGCCGCACTCGAATGTTTCGTTCTCGAACTGTTCGCGCCTGCGCTTCATGTCATAATCAAGTAGTACCAGCTTCAGCTCGCTCGACAGTTCGAACTGGTGATCGGAGTTGTTGGCAACCCCGAACGCTTGCTCGGCCTCTTGCTGTACATGGTCAATGAACGTATACACAACCTGATCCCTGCCGCACTCTTCCCATAGTTCGGCGCACTGACTTCGAATCTCCTCCAATGTCCCGTGTGGTAGCCAAGGCGGGTCGGATCGTACATTTACGACGGGCGGTCTCTCTGCAGGATATCCATCGGGCAACGTGATTTCGATCTTCAGTGGCGGTAAATGCGAGAGCTGGTGCACGTCTACATTCAGCGTTTGCTTGATCGGCACAGCACCGGGAACTTTGACAGCATCACCACTGTTGCTTGTAGCGGTGGAGGGTGGCGTGAGCAGACCTGGTGGCCCCGCTTGTGTCGAAGACTGGAAGTAGATCTTGAGCGGCTTCTCTGGCGCCACAGGCAGATCGAGTGTTGCGGTGAAGGGCTTCTCAGGGTTCGTGACCAACTCGGGGTATATGGCTGCTATTGACGACAGCTCGATCGCTCTCTCGTCATCCTCATCCATCTTCGATGGCAAAGTGACTTGATGTTATCTGTGGTCCAGCATGCTGTAAAGTCACTCCGCGAGGCACGGAGGAATGGAGGTTTGAATGCCACAGAGATCGGTATCAGTGATAAGAAAAAGACCCAACAAAGTCTGTGGACCTGCAAGGGAGGCGACAGATCATGCTAGACATGAAGTATCAGAGAGGCAATGTCTGGGTGGTTCGCCCCATGGTTGACTCGGCAGGAAACATTCTAGAAGGCATCAAAGGCAGCCATTTCGTCACTAGTAGTAAGGGTATTAGACATGACGACCAATGAAAATACGGAAAGTCCGAGGCCCCATCTACACGTGTCACTACGACTCTAGACGCAACCGTACACTAGTACATCTTCAAGCATAGAACCAGCAGAAGTATTCTGATCCAATCAAGATCATAGCGACCGAAGTATAGCTAAGCAAGCTCCTGCCATGGACGCAGAGCTCACGTCACTTTCCCTGACACATGTCAGATACGTGAGTCATCCAATAACTATTGCAAATCACTCGACGAATCTATCAACTCCGACTCGGATGAATCAAGAATCACAGTACACTAATCTTGAACACAGGACCCGTCCGACCATCTGTCCCTCCTCTCTGCATGGCTAGCACTCGTGCCACAAGCACTATGCATCATCTATGTGACATTGATATGGTCAACACGAGAGATTGAGGTCCTGCTCATGTTCGCCGGCCAAATGGCCTGTGAGCTCCTGAACTTCGGCTTGAAGCGGTGGATCAAGGAGGAGCGCCCGCAACAGATGCACGGGAAAGGCTACGGCATGCCTTCATCGCACTCGCAATTTGTGTCGTTCTTCTCGGTATCGTTAGCGCTTTTCCTGCTGCTACGACATCAACCATCTGTCGGCCATCACAACGGCGCGGGAGCAGCAATCTATCCGACATATAAGCAATCCACTTTGTTGGAGCGGCTTCTCCTTTCTATTCTGGCGCTGGCTGGTGCTGCCTCCGTCTGTGCTTCGCGCATCTATCTGAGTTACCACACGCCTAAGCAGGTAATGGTTGGCGTGCTTGCCGGGGCGGTTTTCGCTCTCGTGTGGTTTGTGTCTACCACGATACTTAGGAGGTCCGGGTGGGTTGAGTGGTCGCTCGACACTCAGCTGGCGAGACTGGTAAGACTGAGAGATTTGATTGTCACGGAGGACCTGCAAGACGCCGGTTGGGCACGATGGGACGAGAGACGGAGATTGATGAAGCACAAGAAGAAAACTTGAGGCCGATGACAGAGTATCTAGAAAGCACACTATCATTTTGTACAACAGTCTACTTCGGTGGATTGCGATAGACGGGTATCCCAAGGCCAGAAATATTGACCACTCGCCAGTGTCTCGAAACAAGGTTGGTCGGTTTTTCCGGATTTGTCCTCTACAAAAACGTCTAAACCACTGGACCCTCGAAGAGATGCAAATATGCTGGTCTAACGAGTTTGAGGTTTTCCACTTTGCTCGCTGATAGCTGGGTAGATACCTCCAATGACTTATCACCTCACTGTCTAGGAGGCCTCTTCGCACACAAACGTGGCCGAAACACTCGTTTAGCAATGCCGCATTCTGTGGCTCGCCTTGAGAGATACTGATACCCTTTGAGCCAGGCAACGCGGATAGTATTGTAACTGTTCGACTCAATCGAGCATTTACACACCTGATCCGTTATAAGCAAGTGTATTGGGGCTGCCCTTGACATCAGAGATGGCACCAGTAGTCGCAAGTTGAGTCAACCTGCTGGTAACGGCGGCTGGGCTAGAAAGACCTTCAAGCGCCTGAAGATAGAGGACAAGACCAACGACGTGAGGTGTGGCCATTGAGGTGCCGGAGATGGTGTTGGTGGCGGTGGTTGAGCCAATCCAAGTGGAGAGAATGTCAGATCCAGGGGCGAAGACGTCTAGGATGCTGCCGAAGTTGGAGAAATAAGATCGACGGTTGCTTTTGTCGATTGAGCCAACTGTGATAGCTTCTGGGGCCGATGCTGGGGATGTATTCTGGGCGTCAACATTATCGTTACCAGCGGCCACAACTGTAACAACGCCACCGTTGTAGGCAGCTGCGACGGCTCTGTTAAATGCCGAGGAATAGCCACCACCAAGAGAGAGGTTGATCGCAGCCTTAGCTTGTCGTCCCTTAGCTCGAATGTCATTGACAGCCCATTGGTAACCGTCGAGAATGGCGGAGGTAGTGGATGATTCTCCCTGGAAAACCTTGACGGCGATCAGATTTGCCTTTTTTGCAACACCGTAGGTCTTGGAGCCAATGGTGCCAGCGACGTGCGTACCGTGACCCGCAGTGTCGGCGTTAGAGCCGGTGAAGACGTTGTAGCCGTTGGACGCTCGACCCTCGAAGTCAACATGATCAACATTGATACCTGTATCGACAACATATCCATAGGTTCCCTCTCCAGCAGTAGCATCATAGACGTAGCCAGACTGGCCCAGTCGTTTGTGAGAAACACTGGCCAGACCCCAAGTCGAGGATCGTTGAGTGGTAGCGGCACTAATGGTCCAGATTTGATCCTCTTCCACCTCCTCAACATCGTCGCTAGCCTCAATCTCAGCAATGGTAGCTTCGTCGAACTCACCAACGTAACCTTTGAAACCGTCAATTTGGTATTCTTGCTCGACACCTGCAGCGAACTCCTCACCCTCTTGTCGCCCAACAAGACTTCGGGTGTGCACATCTGACACCCACGCGATATGGGCAGCAGGATCAGCTGTGTCCTTGAGGGTGATGATATATCTGTCCGAGACTGATAGGGTTTGTATAGGTGTTTTATCATTTGGTCCTGGGACCGGTGCAGCATTCAACAAGGGCAGAAATGCCGCTAAGGTAAGAGCAGCTCTTTGCAAATACATCTCCGAAGGTGAGCCTTAGGTAGAATTTGAGGGGACGTTGAGCGAATGAACGTGTTATTGAGCGCGCATACGAGTGTCAAAACGAATGTATAAATGAGCGTGTAGATGAAGGTGTGAATGAGTGACTCTGGTAAGAACAGGATGTTGGTGATGTGAGCGAGAGAGAACTTTACCCCTCCTGATACCTCCAGCTTGACTTTATACATCCTACTCATCATGAAGCATGACGAGTATCCTGGGTCGTAGTCGTCGGATAACGAGAGTATGCATCGGCCAAAACCTTAGCATGGTAGAGCCGGTCTCCCTGTTTCCACCTTGGAGATGCTGAGCTACTACATCCAGTCAAGTAGACTTAGCTAGGTGTTGACACAAGCAAAGTACTCTGTTCATTTGTGATGGTATTTGTTAGAGAGGTCAGTATCGAGATTGAGAAGGAGAGCGCCAAGTACAGAAACACGTTCGGGGTAGATAAGAAAATGGCAGGTCACCAAGGATGAGTAAATCAAACGGCAGATCGCCATCAAGCTTTCACACGGCCAAGAGCTTCCCATCGACGCAAGTCTCGTCGTAAGAGTATGTACCCGGGCCATGTCGACAGGAGGTGTCTTTATGCACGCTCATTGGCTAGGCCAAGGCTCTGCGGAAGTGGAGCTGAAGACAGCGGCTTAACCACGTTGGGGCCAATGCCGAAGCAGCGTCACGATCTTTGAATTGGCAAAGTATTCAGCTTGCCACGGTGAACCATCAAGAAGGTAGATTGTGAGACCGAGGATCAAACAGAGTCGGTCGGCCACGGGGGTGGGACAGTCTTTGGATGATCTTCCGAACGCTCATCGCCACTCGAAACCTTGGCCAAGACCATCGAGCATCATATAGACATCTGATTGGCTGCAAGTTGACTCCTGCTTTACAGTAAGATTGCAGCATTCGCCGCGAGCAAGCAAGCTGCTGAGCCGAGACTTCAACATCGTTGACCTCGACGATAGCATGTGTGCGTCCAGAGTGCAGATTCTTGCCCCTCAACACTCGTCCTATGCTACAGGAGCTAGTGGAAAAAACACAGACTACTCTGACAGCAAGAACGTACTCAGCCATTGCAGTCAGGAAGATGACAAGCAAGAGACTGCCCAAGATGTCATAGCAGTAGGCACCCACGGAAAACGCTTGGCTAGGCAGTCGTTTTCTTAGGAGTCACGAATATAAGAAGTCGACGGTACAGGCGGACTAGGGGAGGATACCACGGTCTTGAGAGCTCACTGAAAGCTCTATAAGCACGACCCCTGGTTCCCTTGTTCTTACCACACACTCCGCAAGAGACCGGAAGGCCCACTGCAGACACATAGAGCCCAAGTCTCACAACGCCTGTCGGAGCAACTAGACTCGCGCGGTGAGGAGTCTGGTATTCGCTGAGCCGTGGCTTTTACAGCCAAAAAAACACACAACCAAGTAGTCGAAGCCTTCACACAGCAAGGTGCTCCAGTTCTAACATCACGATGGACATTACAGGCGCATCACCGATTGCCAGACCGTCTCTCACATACAGCGTTCATCCGTCACTCGACCAGTTCCGCGTCCCATACAAGACCTACCTATTCAATATTCCAAAGGATCCCTCCAAAGTCACTTTCCACTGGATCGTTGTTGGTGCTGCCGTATTAGACTCTGACAATCGCATCCTATTGATCCAGCGTTCAGCCAAAGAGTTCTTTCCCAATCTCTGGGAGATACCTGGTGGGGGCTGTGAGGAGGATAATGAATCAGTCATACACACGGTCGTGCGAGAGCTGCAGGAGGAAACCGGACTTCTAGCCAGGAGCGTTGGACCGATGATTGGCGATGGCTACCATTTCTCCGTGGGTACTGACAAGATCGCGTGCAAGTACAACTTTGTCGTGGAGGTTGATGGTCAGATTGGCGAGCAAGGCATGATTGAGTTTCACTTAGACCCGCATGAGCATCAGAACCACGTCTGGGCCACGGAAGAGGAGGTGAAAGCTGGCCGAATGGCAGGTACGGAGTTGAAGTTTACTTCAGTCGAGCAGGAGCAGGTCATCTTGGAAGCTTTTGAGCTCAGAAGACGGCTTGATGATCCTTCCAAATGTGGTTAGACGAACGGGTGCAGCCTGCATGACATAGTGCATGTTCTAGTAGTGTGACTACTAGTAACTTTATGACCTGCCCGTCTGCATATCGAGCTTATCAATTTATGGTAGCCATTGCATTTCTAAGCATTGTCTTTTTGCACTGTACAACACCCACGATCACGTCCACCGTTCGCCCACCTGTTCCCATCCGAGGAAGCCTTACGCCCACTGCTATCAATCAATCTATTTCTTCAGGTCAAGCAAATCACCACACAGTCTAGCCGCCATGGGCTGGTTCTCGTCTTCCCCGGCGCAAGCGCAGCCATTCACTGGTACGTCGTCCCATCTTTCCCTCCGAGCCGTCTGAAGCGACGATGGCGTTGCTGTATGTTCCGATGCCAGACTTGTCCAACGCGTGCACATGACTCTGCCGTCGCGACGAGAGAATCTCAGCTTTCGGTTGCATGAGCAATCGCCACCAGATGACCCTCTAAACTCGAGCAAATGCTGACTCCCCTCCAGCAGGAAATAGCCCAGCGCCTCCAAGCAATCTCGCTGCCGACCTCAAGTCCCCAGCCGAATCTAAGCCCGCCGAGAAAGTCAAGCCATGCTGTGTATGCAAGGACGAGAAGGTAGCGCGCGACGACTGCATGCTGTTCAGCCGATCCGACGATCCTCAGGAAGACTGCAAGGGTATGGTCGACAAGTACAGAGATTGCATGAAGGGCTATGGGTTTAAGGTGCAGTAAATGGAGGTGGCAACCAACAAGAGAGATAGTGCGAAGTGCCCACCAAATAGCACCAGAGGTCTGGCCATCCGACCTGCATCGTACACCGAGAACGGTCGGTGCTAGCATGAACAAAGTGGCGGTTCAGAGCCTATAAGACTACAGCTGCAGCGGTGGGAACAAGCACTGGCAACTAGCTGATTCGTACGCGCGAGCAATGCAATGCGACGCAAGGGCGGCCTCATCGTTGCGCATAACTTTCTCCATCTGGGCGCCGACAGACCGAATCGAGTTGTGCGAGCGACAGCGCCGACGAGCGTCCGGCCCCTGACACGGCGGTGGAAGCTGAACAAAACGACACAATGCCCCTCGGATGTAGTCTCACCACCTAAGCATCTGACTGCAGCTATGCGACCCGACGACGCAGTCAACCGCCGCTGCCTACCTGCCAAACTAGCAAGTTAGGGACCTGAAGTCCAGGTCACTTAGTCTGGCGTATCACCATCGTACACACAAGATGCAAACAGTGTATAGCAAGATCAGTAGACTTAGATCTAGACATGACAAAAATCAATCTCGACTTCTGCATACTACAGCCGTCCACATGATCCCGTCGCGGTTCTCACACGAGCAAAATAAGCTCATCCTCGACCCTGCCGAGCAACCTACTCCTCGCGAACTCCAGCAAAGAAGCTATTTCTCACTCTAACCCTCCTCGCGGTATCTTGAACGCCCGTGGAATCACCTACGTGGTCGTCGTCATCGTCGTCGTCGTCAGCAGAGCCCTCCTAAAGCCCATAAAGCACATTCTGCATCCCAACCTCCATGTAGTCCTCCCTCTTCAGCAGATACGGCCTCAGATTCTCGCGACTCACGTTCGCCAACGCACTCCCACCCACGCCCACACCCGCACCTGCACCGCCGTCCACCGTGCCATTCGCTTGTCCACCTTCGCGGCCCTGCCCGTTCGCGTTCTGCCCGGCCCCCGACGCCGTGGCGGACCCCTTGATCCGCTCCTTGATCGCCTCGGGCTTCAGCACGAATAAACTTCCAATCTCCACTAGCACCTCCAGCGTCCCGTTGAACGCCAAGCCTAGATCCCACGCCCGCAACAAGTCAACATAGGCGCTGATATCGCGCACGAGCATGATTGCGCCCAGCCGGTTGACCTGGTACCGCTTGAAGTGCTCCAGCAGTTGGCCGCGGAACTCGACGCCAATCTCTGACAGTAGGTTCGTGAGATTGGCGCCGCCTCCTGTGAAAGTCGTTTTGGCGAGCGTATGAAACGTGCTTAGGAACTTGAGGATGGATGCACATGTCGGCGTGGAGGATTGCGCGAGGGATGTGTCTGCGTCGATCTCGCGGGGCCGGAAGTCGATGCGGTTTTGGTTCGTGAGCAGACGCGATGTCCAGTTTAGTACGGCGTCGATGGTGCGTTGCTCGATGATGTTGATGTGGTCTTCCATTCTGAGCAGGCTGCTGCGGGCGTTCTTCTCCATGTCGTGGCGGATGGTGAGGGAAGTGGATGCGAGAGGAATGAGAAGTGTGTTTGTGCAGGATTGCATTAGGTGCATGATGCTTATTGCGGCTTTGAGGGACGAGAGGTAGGATAGGTCTGGCGCGTCGCGTCTGGCGGTTTCGGCCGTTGATGCGGATTCCGCGGCCGCGTCGAGGGAAAGCTCGACATAGTTCTCGCCTAGATTGCGGAGAAGGAGGCTATGGAGGGCTGAGACGTCTTTGGGCGTTTCTGAGCCCCCGGAGAGTTCAAGACCACGACGGACGCCTTCGGCAAGCCATTTGAGCATCCGTTTTGCGAATTGGGTCTGAAGGCGGCCGTCGGTCTCGGAAAGGTCGACCTCGTGGGGTTTGGATGTGGTCTCGTCAGCTGCGGTATTCTTAAGACCGGCGACGGACAGCAGGATACGCTTCTGCGTTGAGGACATCTTCTCTAGATCCAGCGATTTGACGTAAACATCTGTTGCTTCTCGGGCCGAGGTGAGCATTTCTTGGCCTCGTGCTCGCAAAGAGGCCAGGTACGTCTTGGGTTCCTTCTGCCGCCGCGAATGGAACAGTTCGAATTTGAAAAGGAGCGATCGGTAGAGCTCAGAGAGGTTCTGCTTCTCCTTGTCAATGTACGCACTGCCGCCGAAGTAAGGCGTGAACAGCTCGTCGAGCTGTTGATCAAGTAGTTGGGATGTCTGCGAAGTGACCGGGTCTGGGTGTTCTGTCAGACCGTGCAATTTCAGGTCTTCAACAAGACTGTTAATCGAGTTTCGAGCGGCTTGTAACGATCGGAGATAGGCCAATGTCGACTCGGATTCTGCTTTATCAAGCACAAGCTCTAGCCTTTGTTGTAGTGATTGCTGGAAGACACGCTGGACGAATTTCCCTAGAACCTGGTCTGGATAAGGGAATGCTCGCTTGATGATCTGAGATTCTTCTTGAACGACTAATCTGACTTCATCGATCAGGGACTGTAGACCAGGCTCGACGCCTGGCAGGTCAGCATCAGGATCTGACAGCCTGACCCATGTCTCCTGATCACCACCGACTTCGTCTGTGACAAGATTGCTTCTGTCGATAAAGAACTGATGCTGGTTTACGAATGCTGCCTGTACCGAGGCACCACCATTGAAGTCTTGCAGAACAGTAGCACAGTTCTTCATTTCCTCAAAGTTCTGGCGTCGATAGAAGTCGTCGAACAGCTTTAGCATATCGTTCTCGAGGGTCTCGACGAACTTCTCGATGATCTCGCGGGTATTAAAGTGCCTCGTACCATTGACACCATTCGTGATGCCATTAGCCTGTGTATCATTGCCATTGCGGCCGTGACCATGGCTTGAGGGATCGAGTCTCTGACTGATGCGCAAGAGCTGTTTCGCTATCCTTGCGGAGCGTATCTTGCCCTCGCCTGTGCCGGATCTTCTCAGATTCTCGAGCAGCGTGACTTCACCCCTGTTGCTGACCTCGTCCCAGCACTCGATCAAGAAATGGGCATCCATGGCCCTCCTCCTCTGCCTGTCCAGCTCTTCCAGCGTCTTGCCCGTTTCCACGGCGACATTGCCGCCCCATTTCCCGCCTCTATCGGAAGTCAAATTCGAGTCGAGTTGCTGGAAGCTGTTTATGGTGCGGTTGAGCTTCCTGCCCAGTGTCTCAATGTTGGAGGTGTGCTGTGCTTCTGCACTTCTGACCGCACCTGACAGTTCGGTTTCTTTTGCCTCCAACTCCTCTGACAGTTCGTTAAGCCGTTTCGAGGCCTGCTCGAAGGCGCGAATCAGCGGTTTGGAGTCGAACGCGCTGGGTGCTGGGCCTTGCGATCTGCGTGATGAGGGCTGCGCGGCATCGGTGAGCGACTCGATGAAGTCCTTGACGATGAAGTCCTTGCTGGAGAAGTTGTCTAGTGTGAACGCTGGGCCCTTGCCGTACAGACTGCGCAAGCCCTGGCCATGTTCTGTGGCATTAGGAGACTGGGGGGAGTGATATGAGCTCATCGTGCCGGTCTGTACGCTGCTCTCATGGCGGACGACTGAATCGGGACTGCATGGGTCGGTCACACGGTCCAGTGAGTATCGTCTCGGGACATGAGGCTCATCATGCCCGACGTAAAGTCATCAACTTGTGCAGTTGCTAGTGAGCAGGGCATATGCAGCTAGTGTTTCATATCGGCAACTAGGCTCTCAGGCATTCACGCGAGCTGGCGATCCACCTAATTTTGAGCTCATAGAAGTACGGTAGGTTCTTAAACCATTACGATCGGTGTACAGCAGAATTTGTGACAAGCTTCTTGTGACGATTGTCCGCTCAACGTGTTACGTGTACGGTGCCGTGACGGGTGCCGGGCTTACACGGCGGATCATTCATGGTAGAAAAAGCTGTACATTGTGTTTGGCCTGCGTACTGTTCAATTTACCTCCAAAACACCTTGATATATCGATAGCACTGCCTTGTCATACACTCATTGTCAAAACTCTGGCTTCGCGACCTTAGCACATCAGAGGACTAAACGACCACTTGGCCTCCTCTTGAGCCCTCAGGTCGCCAAAACGTTCGGCGAATGCACCTGCTTCGTCTTCATCCAACAGCTCCTGAACCTTCTTCTCGTCCAGCTCCCAGAAGTCATGACTAGCTCTGACGAAGCGCTCACTTGTACTCTTCACATCCTTCTCATCTATGGCTGCAAAGCACAATCTGAAATACTGCCATGCTTTTTCCTCACGGATCTTGTCTGTTGGCGCAAAGATCGTACCTGGCGCTGTGAGGACTAGGTACGGCTCCTTGGTCTGGAAGACCCAGAAGGCGTGTGACAATTGTTCGTGTGAGATAGATTTGGACGACGCAACCGGATGGGTAGAGAGGTTTACAAAGACCCAGAGAAACATTCCTGCCATTGGCGGGTTGAAGTCGTAGATCTGTGTCTTGTGAAGAACCTCCAAGGCGTCGTCGTCGAACTCGAGGTCTGAAGAGCTTGAAGTTCGAGATATAGCCTCACTCGAGCGAGAGTGTGAGCAGGAAGTCATAGTAGGGTCGGTCCTGTGGTATCTGCGTCCTGCACGAGGGCCCCGTCGAGCCTTGCTGCTTGGTACTGGCGCTGGGCTGGACAACGCGACCGTCTTTCCTTCTTCCAGGATCTCGGTCATCACCCTCATTCTGCGCTCGTAGTTCCCTCTCAGGCCCTCCAACCATCGAATCCAGCCGTCCATTTTGAATCCCGCAGCTGCTTTCTCGCCGCCCTTGCTAGACTTGTGCTGATCAGCGTCATCGGGTCCGATCAGCATTTCAGCAACGAGACTCTGCACAAACCCGCTGGGCTGTTGTGTGCTTGTCTCGGTGATTCTCAGAATCCGCTCGACTATGCTTGGCTGCGCTGTGATCCAGCCCAACCTGCACCCGGGGGCAATTGTCTTGCTGAAGGTATCGAGGCGTATGACTCTGCCGTCGACATCGAGAGACAAATACGAAGGCACAAGAGAGTCCAGGAACTCGGAGCCAGAGGATTTGCCCCTCTTCATTCTCGTGGTGGGGCAGGCGTTGCCGAAGCTGTCGACGGTACTACCGCGCACAGGCACAGCAAGACTGGTCTGGTAGTTCAAATTGCTCTCTGCAAAATGGTTGATACTGGCCAGCTCGCCATTTCGATGCTTCTGTGTGAAATCATTAGCAGCATGAGGGAATTGAATGTAGAAATATGGATCATCCTCCACGATCAGCACATCATATTTCTGGCAGACCTCGTAGATCTCCTTGCGCCTCTTGACGCTAAGCAGACCGCTGGTGGGGTTCTGACCCATAGTGACAGTGTACATGATGTGTGGTCTCTTCCCACCATCTCTCTCGACGTCCCAGTTGGACATGACGTTGTACAGCGATCGTGGATGGCCGTGGGCGAGCATGCCCTCTGCGTCGATGGCAATAGGGACGATGTTCATTCCTCGTGGTCGAGCAGTCTGAATGGCGTTCATGTAGGCGAACTCTTCGCAAAGCAGGCCTTCACGATCTGCGGTGGGATTGCCTGGGATCCATGGGTTTGTCATGCACTCAATGGTTTTGGCGAAGCCATCTGTGCTGCCAGAGGTCAGGATGACTTCTGCACCATCTTTGTACGGAATGTTGGGGTGCATGCGCGTCAATGCAAACTCGCGAATGAAGCCGTATAGTGGAGGATAGCCCTGGGCTGTGCCATATTGAAGAGCAGTGTTGAGGTCTATGCGGTGAAGAAGGTTTGGCTCTTTTGACTCGTGAGGCACCAGCACCCGAGCGGGGGTAGGATCGTTCAAGTAGGCATCTTTGTGCTTAGAAGCAGCCGAAGGAGGATCGACTGGACGGATGGGGGTCGGTTTGAAGCGATTGGGAAGGGCAGATCTGGCTTCGAGAGTGTCGAAGGGGAAATAGTGCGGGTTAGGAAGACCTGCAAAGATAAGCATTCGAACTCGACATCTGTATTGACAAGACCAGAGACCGACCTCCAGCTAGGTTCCCAATGCCGGGAATGGCAAAGTACTTGTAGAACTGCTTGACCTTGCTGGCCACTCGTTGCTTGGTCACTTCAGAATAGTGGTGGCTGAGGTCCAGTGGAGGCGAGAGCTCAAACCTTTCTATACTGGTATAGTCAACCATCATCGCGAAATTGTAGACAGTAATAGGGTGATGTTGAGGAGGAGGGGAGATGATGGATCAAGGTCGCGGTCGACAACATGGTGTCCGTGCTCATCATCCCAGATATGACTTATCGATATCTAAGCAGCACCGCGGTTCTCCAACATCCGACCAGTGATGATAAGCATATCTAGCTTAGCTCATAGGCGATACCCCAGCCGGACCAGTGTCGGCAAGGATGCAACTCCGGGCCCGAAGAGTGCTGACCAATCCACCACCAGGCGGCACGTAATTATTGATACGCGTCGGATTGTGAGAGTGGGCTCCCTAAGGCGAGCTCTTGTCCACCAGGCATAGCTAGCTCGGCTTGCTGCTGAATCGTTTGCGCTGCTGCCCTCGTCTTGTACAAGACACTAGCCCTGCAGTCGCATGTACCATGGCCGAGGCTGATTGGCCGTAAATTGATATCTCAATGGCCGCACACTGTGTTTCACAAAATGTGGTTGAACGTCGACGGTCCCATCTGTTCCTGGCTCGATGAAGTTCTGCTTGGCAGCTCCACAGGCGAAGAAAGCTCCCGCGTCCGCGGCTTTGGTCGGCTCTGAGACGTCAACGACGCCTACCTGGCTTTGTGTACGACTTAGGTGACCCATCGAGGAGGATGCTGGGCCGGACCGACGTTGGTCTTGACTCTAACGTCTGCGCTACATTTCTCACATCTGGCACATAGCGACAATTCTCGATGGCATTGGTAACAGATCACTTGTATTGTTAGCTCCGCGTCACTACCATTCGACCATAACATCATGGCCCCTCATAGTCCATACCGTGACGACCCCGAGATTCCGCCCCTCACCGATGATGAAGACGATGCGCAGACTACACACGACTTGCACATGCGCTCAGAGTCCGAGTCTTCTGAGCATGGTCTACCTGTGCCGGCATGGCTGAGACCGTCTGGAATCTCGTCGAAGGACTGGATCCCGCAGCCGATCAAAAGAGCTGGGAAGGCAGTCGCGATCTGGGTTGAAGGCCCGCAACCACCACGCGAGCTGAACATTGAGCCGTACTTTCCCCAAATCCAGCACGCGCCCATCAAGCTTCTCGACCGATACGTACCAAAGCAAAAACATCGTGCGTGTTTGCTAGTTGCATTCTTTGCTACCTGGTTCATCATATGGTCCATTTTACTCAAGCTCCATGCCGGCACAGGTGAAATCAAAGGTTATGGCAAGCCCCGCAACATCTGGTGTGGTGCGACATTTTGGAGCGATGAGAACGGCTGTGGCCTCAACGGGAACAATTGCCGGCCCTTTGCAAATCAGTACCTCGCATTTCGATGTCCTGCGAACTGTGCAGCCACCATCACCTACAACGAGCATATCGTGGGCAATGAAACCATTGACTTTGAACAGCAAGTCATCGGCGGTCCCGGCTCCAATGACACTGACAGTCCTGCCATCTATCGCGCAGACAGCTTCATATGTCAAGCCGCCATTCACGCCGGGGTCATATCGAATGAAGGGGGTTGCGGTGTTGCCTTGCTTGTCGGGGGTCATACAGGATACGAAGCCTCCAATAGACATGGCGTCAAGAGCCATGGCTTTCCTTCTGAATTTCCCCGTTCGTTCACCTTCCCCGATCTAGATGAAGGTTCAAAGCAGTGTCCGTCCACTTCAAGCTGGGGGATTTTCGCAGTTAGCGCAGTCGCTCTTGTCATCCTGTCACTCTTCACAACATCACCTCCAGTCTTCTTTTGGGCTACCTTCGTTGTTCTCATGTTCCAAGTTGGCCTCGTGTCTGAACCTCCCAACAAACCAAACTTTTACGAGCTTCTGAGCACATTAATGGGCAAGCTACTTCCAGCGTCCTTTGTGGCTGCCATTCTTTACCGGTGGTGTGCTAGACCTTTGCTGACAGGTCTCACAGCCCAGGCAGAGAAAACAGTACTCTACCTCGGGTTCTGTTTTGTGGCAGCGCTGAACGGCTACACGTTTGAAGTGATGATCCCTATTGGACGGTTGACACCTCACGACCTGGCGCAGCCAGGCGCAGCGACCGCGTTGGCCATCGTCATTACAGCGATTGTGGTTATTGTGGTGACTCAAATTCATTGGATAAGAATTTCCGGAAACATGCCACGATACTTGGTTGTCTATGGCCTAATTGGATTGACATTGATTATACTCCTCTCACTTCCTGGTCAGCGTCTAAGGATACATCACTACATCCTAGGCCTTGTATTCATGCCAGGCACAGCGTTCAAGGTACGGCCCAGTCTAGCCTACCAGGGCCTGTTGCTCGGCTTCTTCATTAATGGCATTGCCAGGTGGGGATTTGACTCTATCATTCAAACACCTGCCGCTCTGGGCGAAGGTCCCGGAAGTCATGATTCTTGGTGGGGTGCTCGAAGTCCGCATGTCAATGCGACAGTAGGGCACCACAGAGAAGTCATTACTTTCAACTGGGGGGCTTTACCAGAAGATACGGGGATTGATGGTGTGAGCATCTTGATCAACGATGTCGAGCGCTGGCGCGGTTACACGGACAATGAGCTCTCCTCGGAGCCGGACCAAGTGACTCTGAGCAGGACATGGAGAACAGTCAATCAGACAGAGTTTTATAGATTTGCGTGGATGAACGGCAATAATGCTGGTAAGTACAGCAAGCCAGCAGTGTGGGATTCGAATGGTACCTGGCATGGAGTACCCCAGTTGTGACATCGACCCCATGAATAGATCAACCATGTTTTTTGCCCTACCTTATCTCACACGCAAGCTCTAGCCAGTGTTCAACAACCGTCAGAAACGGGGAAGCAGCCGAGAGAATCTCATGGAGGTGGATTGCTCAGCCTGCAGGGGATTTGGTTGCACAACCTCAAGGGCGTACGTTATGTTTTGAGCCTGACAAGGTGAACTGACTCAATCTCATCTTTCCCAGTAGCCGGTTGTGACGACTCAGTGGAAGTCCTCCAAGACCTACATCAGCGTTGACCGGCGTGTTCTTTGTCGTCGCTTTACGGCAAGGCGACACGGAATGCTACAAGTCCTCGAGCCATCATGGATTGCCGAAGTGACTACGCAGGTCAAACACGTCGCGCAACTAGGGACAGTCCTCCTTGCCCGTAAGAGGAATACTCGTTGGGAGACCTACTGATACTGATGCAATTGATGGCGCGATGCTGGTGATCTTACCAATAGACCAAAATCACTCTGAAAAACGCCACCAAAGAGCTAATCAGATATAAGTTACGACTGCAGAGACATGGCTTCCTCTGTGGTCCTGAAAGCTTCCTCCATGATCTCGAGGCCTTCCTCGATCTCCTGTGCGGTTATGACGATGGGCGGAGCAATCCTGAAGACTCCTCCAAATGAGCTGTGGCTACTCAAGTTGGCCCAGAGTCCAAGCTCGTACATCTTGTCGGCGATTTGCCTAGCCAGCGTAATGGCCGGCGACTTGGCCTCGCGATCACCCACAATCTCGACACCGCACATCAAGCCCCTACCGCGCACGTCGCCGATGCACCCGTATTTCTGCTGGAGCTTGAGCAGGCCATCTTTGAGCTGCTTGCCCCGCAATCGAGAGTTCTCGACGAGGTTGTCCCGAAGCACTATTTCAAGCACTTTATCTCCCACTGCCGCGGGAAGAGGATCGTTGACATGGGTGGTATAGAAGCAGAAATCTCGCTCGCTGCACACTCGTTCGATCTCGTTGCTGGTCACAACAGCACTTAGAGGGACCCCGTTACCCAAGGTCTTGCTCAAGGTCAGGATGTCGGGCACAACGCCTTCGAAATCGACCGAAGCGAACAGATCCCCACAGCGGCCGATACCAGTTTGTGCTTCATCCACAATCAGGAGCATGCCACGTTTTTCACAATGCTTTTTGAGAGCTTTCAGATATCCGGCTGGCAAAACGTGCATTCCAGCTGACGACTGTATACACTCTACGATACATGCAGCCAGTGATCCGCATGACGCACGGTCGATAAGCTCCCAACCATAGTCCAGCTCTTTTTCCCAGTCGTAAGAACCATCCGAGTTTCTGAAGATCGATCGGTATGTGTTTGGCGGTGGGAGCATGTGCATCCCTGGCATTACAGGACCTTGTCCCTTCCGGCCAAAGTGGTACTGTGCACCAAGTGCCTGTGCTGTCATGCCATGCCAACTAGCACCGAGACCGACAACCTCGAATTTGCCGGTGTACACCTTCGCCATCTTGATGGCAGCTTCATTGCTTTCTCCGCCGGTGCTGAGGAAGCATGCTCTGTCTAAACCATCCGGCAATACCGATGTGAGTCTGTCTGCGAGGCTCAAGACAGGCGGCGAAAGCATGCCTGAGAAGAGGTGATCAAGGTTGGCAGCGTGGTCTGCTATGGTCTTAACGACTTCGGGATGGCCGTGACCGACAAGGCACGACATCTGCCCGGATGTCCAATCGAGGACCCGGTGTCCACCGGCGGTATAGACATACAGGCCGCTGCTTCGGACAATGATGTCCTTTTCAAATTGGGTTCCATAATTGATCAATTTCTTGGAGGCAATGTCTTGCAGCTTGGCCTCTTCGAGCTTGGTGTACGCCGTTGACGTGGTTTTAGTGGCTGGGGAGGCCTCGATATCATCTTGGATCAATGGAGTCATACTGGTGGCCTTAAAATAGCTTGGATTGAACAAAGGTCAGGTGTATGTTGCGCCGTCACTTCGAACAGCCACAGATGCTATTTTGGATCAAGTATGCAACGTTCACGTCAACTCTTCTCTTACCTACCTCGCAGTCGTGTGTTATATGCTCGCGACCATAGTTAGCCGTCGGAGAGGTGTTACTGTGAGTGGCCAGACGACTTTTCCGGAAGTGGATTTCCCGACGGCAAAAGCGTATCCCGTCTCGTAGATACCCATCTCTGCCTTGAAGAGCCACATTATTACCTGCATTTGCCCTGTCCATTTGACGAAGCTGGCTCCCTCGTAACCTCTCGTAACGTTTCTTGAACGTCCAGAAACAGTGCCTCGCCAGCTTGAACCGCTTGAAATGCTCAGAAGCTCAATGAGTTCCCGCAACTAAAATTGTCTTTGGACGGGCCGTGTTTCGGGGCATCTGCTGGGTGGTATTACTTGATGGCAGTGAGACGAGGACGTACATTCTCTCTTGCCCTGCCACCGTCACTCTGAGAACGTATCGGTGGCAACTGTGCCATAATAGACGTCAGGCATTGCGCTGAATTCGCTTAAGCTTGACCGGCAGTGCTTTGTCATCGGCCATGCCAAGAACCATCGTATCTGCCGACCATGCACCTCTTGAGTTTCCCGAAGAGCCTCATCCATCGTTGATCCTAGAGCCCACGACTCAGACGCCGCGCCAATCGAGTGTTCATCTGGAGGGCGATTTCCAGAACCCATCGGACAAGTCTTCGAATGATACGCCGAACGAGGGCGTACGGAAAGAGTTCACGATGAAGACCGCACGCCCGTACCGTTCTCACAAATACCCTGCTTGTACGCGATGTCACAAGCGACGATCAAGATGTACCATTGAGATCCCAGGACAGTGAGTTGCGAGTTCACCCTCTACCTCGGTATAGTTCATCTCTGACAGCTGACCAAGAGCATGCCTCCTCTGTCGAAGTAAGTGTTCGCTGTCCATCTGTCAGAGAGTATAAGACTAAGGCACACAAGTGCATGGAGTGCCCTGCTCCTCTGAATCTGCGAAGAAGGACGACAGGTCTACACCCAGAGTCGGCTTCATTCACCGGTCGCTCCTCCCCGATGCGGGTTACCTGGACAACATGTCCCATGTCGTCGGCCCCGTTGTCGCTCGCGACACTCAGATCATGGAGAGCTATCTGGGTTCGACAGCTGACAGTCCGAACGACTTTCAGCCACAAACAGGTAGCATTTCTCAGGCACCGAACAAGCCAATCTACCATGTTCCGATACCACCGAGAAGACCCAGTCCAGCCGCCCAGTGCAGCTGTTCCAGAAACTTACCGCTCGAACTGCTGGATCAAGTCGATGCTTACTTCGAGAAATTGATCGGAATGTACTTTGAACATCTCTACCCTGCGTTCCCCGTCCTAGATGAACAGTGTTTCGTCAACAAGCTCAGTGATCGACAAACAATACCCCGGACTTTTCTCGTCAACTTTGTCGCTTATGTACTTTTTTACTGGAACATGGGTTCGGAACTAATGCTACATGCGCGTCCCGATCAGGATTTTGCATGGTCAGTAGCCGTGCACGCTATGAATGCTGACATTCAAAAGGGAGATATGGCCGCAATTGTGTCGATAGTGCTCAATGTGGCTGGCCGTCCTTCCAGAGGGTTCGTAAACAATATGACCAGCGTATCTCGAATTGTCGCTTTATCACACAGTTGTGGCCTCAACCATGACTGCCGCGAATGGAAGATCGCTGAGCCTGAGAAGAGGTTACGCTGGAGGGTTTGGTGGGCGATATTGCTCCACGATCGGTGGCTCAATTTCGCGCAGGGTACGCCGCCCTGTATCAACAAAGCACATTACGACGTGCCAATGCCCACTATCGAGCTGCTAGCTGCAAGCCGCATGCATATACAGAAACACTACCGTGCTGCTGAGTGCTACATCGAGCTTTGCAAGCTGACGGAGATCGTCGGAGATGTATTGCCACTGATCTACCATATCAGGTCTGGTAACGATGGGCTAGCAGCGGAGCAGACGTCCAGATCAGAGGTCGAGTTGAATAGGTGGAATCAGCGTCGGCCGAAATGGATCGATTACATGGACTTCGAGACTCGACCTTCGGTCCCCGGCCTGGTCAACTTGCAGCTGTCTTACCTGGCCGTGCGCATGCTGCTGCGAAGAATAGCATGGCATGAGATACAGCAGCGCGAACCCGACCCTTCCCCGGCCTGGCTTGAAGGTTGTCTAGAAGCCGCTGAGAACATTGTCCGGCTCATGTGCTCGCTCAAACCGATCGAGCTCGCAGGGTTTTGGCTACCCTACAACGCTCATCACTTCACTTCTGCTGTCACGCTCATGCTCAGATGTGGATTACAAACAAGCGACGCCATGATACGTCGAAGAAGCATGACCAGCGCGAGAACACTCGTCGACTGTTTGAGGAGGTATAAGCATGAATACAACTGGGATATGGCAGAGACAGCTCTTACGCAGAGTGAAACGATCCTAAAGCGCATCGAGGACGGGTTGATGAGGAAGACACCGGCCATGATGCCGCAGACGCCAGAAACAACACCGACCATCGATGATACATTCTGGGACAACCCGATGTTGCAGTATCAGGGATTTGGCTGGCAAGGACAACCCGAAGAGCTCTTCCCTGGTGTCTTCTCGGATCTGAACGCTGATCCCACCTTGTTTGAGCCTTTCGCGCAGCTGTCAGAATACCAATGAAACGAAACTCGCAGTGCAATCGTCTCGTTTTAGAACCATGGCATTGTAGAGCACTGCGCTTCTTATAACGAAATTGCTATGGATGAGGCCTCCTCGAAGTCCCACCCTGACATAGCTGCTTCCCTGAGCGAAGTTTCGGCCTGCTCGGGGTCACTACTGTTGACACGCGACTGTCTTAGACTCCAAACCCCCACGGGAAAACTCCCACCACAACAAGATTGTTATGTTCACGTTTGGAAGATATAGCTTGCATGGAGATGATCCTCATTCAGTCTTCCAACCTTTCCCCAGGTTACCCTCTGCAATCATGGACATTGCCATGAAGAGATCTATTGCCAATTCACCACCACTACTCAAGAGACGAGCTATTTCAGGCGACGTCTGGTCAGTCCGACTATGGTATGAGGCGTACGCCGAAACCATTCGTCGCAGAACATGCTTCGATTCGAAGGCCGCTTCAACTCCTGAATCTGGAGTGGTATTATAGATGTACGTGATCAGATCTGCCAAAGGCTCGATTGGGTCTCTTGATGCTAGGGCTTCGAACATTTCGAAAAGTGCGAGCTTGCGGAGGTTTGAGACTGCGTAGATCTCAGAGAGGGGGAAGATCTTCAAGATTTCGACTGGGTCTTTTGGGCATGTGGTTTTGGTCACTCGCCTCATCTCAGATGCAGCTTCCTTCGCCAGCATGGGCACATCGAAGCGGAAGAACTCGACGTCGCCTTGCATTCGGTAGACTCTAGGCAACAGAACATGTGCTGCATGTTCGTGGCGTGAGACACCTAGTGTGCTTGCGCAGCCGAAGCACAAGTAGCAAGCATATGCGCGGGAATTCTGCTTTTAGTGGCACATAGTGCAATACCCGCTACGACCAGTAAGCCCGAGCTCTTGGTCGACACAGTTGATGCAGAACGGGAAGTTGTTGGCAAGACGTAGCTCTGGCAGAGCGTCACAGTTACGACATGCGAAATGCTTGTGACAGCATCGATCGAAAGCACGATCAATGGTCCGACAACCACCGAATTAATGGCGGCGAGGGCCCCGGGTTCGGAAACATCTCTCTGTGCTCCAGCCGCGTGGAAGGCGAGATTGATGAAGGTCAGGAAGGTCTCAGGCTCGACTTCGGGCAGATCGGCAACACCTGCTTCTGTCTCTTTCATGCCGTTGTCCATCATTCGATCAAAGACTGGCGAGGCCTGCGCAACCATCTGTTTGTCGACTTGGAAGATCTGCTTTCTGGGACCGACTCGAAAGGTGAAGAGGTCGCCTGCATCACTAGGCATGATTATCAATGGGATGGTCCACAACTTGCATCATATGGTTAGCGGTTTGACTTACGAGGAGGTTGCCATTGCTCTCTTGTTGTCGGTGACGTATCCCGTTAACCAGGCCTATTCTGCTTCGATCTTGCTGAGGTTGGTTGGGGGGAAAGTGATGGCAGGCTCCACAATCGACGCAATGGCGATGTACGGAGAGCGTTGACAGAGAAGGAAGTTGGTGGGAGAAAGAAGGAAAGAAGTACTTAATATCTATGCCATAATAAATAAATCTACCAAACCACTTGTGACGTTGCCATCACTCATACACTTGTTTGTGCTCTTTGTTTTCACCTGCACGGGTTGCATGATCTGACCTTAGTGACTATGGAAGTTCGTCCGTTGCTTTCTAGCTTCTTTATGCGGCATCTGAAAGTCCATTCTGTTCCAGGACCAATTCATACTCACCCAGGTCAATCTTGGTACCGACCTGTCGCAATTTCCCATCAGCGTCCTTCACTGGGAACAACATCCGCCCATACCATGCCACCATCTGAACTTGCATGTCCATTTGCGTACTCCACGACTCACTCGTCAAAAGCATCTGAAGACCTTCACCTGCAGAAGCCAGCAGTTCACTGCCCACAGTAGCACCCTTGAGCATTTTTTTGAGTCCTGGCAGTTGTTCTGAAGCTTTTTGGCTTTGAGAGGCCACCATGAAAATGTATCCCACGATGAATGGGAGCTGGTTTTCCGTCTCGAGATATCCTGGTCCGAAATACTTCAGCAGTTTTTGATGCATTGCTCTCTGAGTTATGCGCAGCACGCTCCAGCAGGATCGATGGAGCCCAAAGTAATCGAAAGAGAGAAGAGGCACTTCCTGTGACATTGAGATTGTGAGCGCGTACAGCATCTCAACAGGTGAAAGTTGAGCAGATTGTCTGAACTTCTTGCGGAGGTGTTCTTTCGCCATCTTTTTGTCTCTGGACTTGAGGTTGACGAACGTCACGCCAGGCTCCGGTTCTTCTCCATCGTCATCAGCATCGATGTCAACTTCGTAGTTTGCATTGAGAACCTTTTCGATGGTATCTAGACTCCAGTCGTGTAGGTCTGCATTTTCGCAGTATTGGTCTCTTAGAATGTTCGACAATTCACCAACAGCACCAAGCCCGCGAGGTCCCATTCGAGAAGCGACTGCCCCTTGTCCACGGCGATTCCGAGCGTATTGCGTGGCCGAATAGCCCATCGAAAGTGCAAAGTGCTTCATGTACGCATCAGTATTTGTAGGCCGACCACCAACGAATACCTTTTCGGGAGTCTGCATGCCAATCAGCATCTCCATATCCATCCAAGGAGCTTGGCAATAGCCTTCCTGGCGAACGGCGTTGTAAAGATGGCTGGTGTACAGGACTCCTCCCCAAGCATTTACGTAATCAACGCCGTATTCCTGCGCCCGCATACGGAGACTGAAAGCGAACAAGCCACATAAGAGAGGATGCTGGCGGAACAGTCGGAACTGGCCTTCAGGTAGTGGGACGTTGCGAACAACACGCTTCATGCTCGCTTGAATAGGATCTTCAAATAGCCAGCTCTCGATCACTTTGATCAGATTCTCCTCTATCACCATGTCATTCTGAGGCGGCCAAGTTTCGAGCTCGAGGTCTCCCCGAAACCTGACTGTCATGGCCCAAGAATCTTTGATCTTGGTTCCCAGGTCTTGTAACTGCTTGAATGGAATATCCAGCTCGGATCGCAGCAGATGATGAACGTCGATGAATAGTCGAGCCGCAAACAGCGTCCAGATATTCAGCTTCTTGTCGTTGACCATGATCCGTATCCCTCTCGTCAGTTCGTCCTCTGCTGGGATATTCTTGGTGGATTTGGCAAGGAAGCAAAAGTCTGTGAATACGGCTGTCCAGATAGTTTTGTCTTCTTGGAACTTTTGGGCATCACTTATTCTTTTCCGATCTGCTTTGGGATTGTAGATACCGAAGAAGCCTGGCTTGTGGATGGGAACGTGATTCGGTGTTACAACATCTGCGAATGCTGACAACAGTGTCAAGGTATCCATGAGTAAGAATTGTGCCGTCCCGTACATATCGATGTTGAACGGTATGCTGCCAGCATGTTCAGGCTTTGGATCAGGTTGAATTCCTTGCATTAAGCACTTGAAGTGGAAGAGCATGTTGATCACCTGCTCCGGGTCTTTTGCCGAAGAAAATCGATCAAAGAATTCCTGTTCCAGACGACGAACGACGTCGATGGCTGTGTTTGAAGTGATGGAAACAGTGATGAGATCGAGGTCACCCTTGTGATACTGCTCCCACATGTTTTGCAAGAACACATGTATCTTCCAAATATCGTTGAACAACGAAAACGCAGCGAAGAGCATTTCGGACCTCTCTTTCATGGGTTCGGCTTCATATCTGATCCGAGGTACTGGATGTGTTGCGTTTCTATCGGGCCCTGGAGCATTGAGGAATGTCTCAGACGGCTCCTCAAGTTGGAGATTAGCGAAGAGGTTGTCCACATCAAGGTCGCCGGATGCCGCGCCTTCAGTCGAAGGTGAGCTGTGGGGCTTTAGTATGTCGTGCACCTCCTCAAGGATGCCAATGAAATGTGCATGGCCCTCGTCGCTGTCATCGTCTTTCTCGTTAGTTCTGAACCAGACATTGCTCTTGCGGCGGGCTTCGATGGCTCTTCTCAGCGTAGATAAGGCAGAATGAGGAACCTTGAAGGGTGCCTTGACGTGCCCTGCGATATAGGCTGCCAGACTCAAAAACTCCTTGATTGGTATAATATACTCCCGCTGCTGTCGTGGGATACGGCGTGCTGCATCTCGTAGCTGCTTTTTGGTTTTCGGCTTCGATTTGCTTTTTGCTTTGGGCTTTTGATGAATAGACTGCTTGTCGTCAGGCAACAGATCAGATGCATAGCCGAATGACTTTGCAGTCGTGGCAAGCCATGTTGCTATGTCATCTGTATCCTTTTTGTATTGCTGATATGTTCCTGTCAGAAATGAAGGTAGCATTTCTTGAGTGGGATGGATCACGGTTGCTCAAGCAGTCGTTGGCTCAAGGACCACCTCAGCCAGCCTCCTGTAGTAGTCAGAGCTCAAGATGTATCACAAAAAGATGATGGAAGTGGCACAAAACAACAGGAGAAAATTTGCACGCGGAGCAGGCAAGGAGTTTGCGGAAAGGCAATAGAAGGGAGGATGAGCTGGACGATGAGCAAACCTTGGCGTTTCGAACACGACTGGCATGCCCCTCAGTGTTTGCATGCGGACAACCGCATCAAACCCCGGAAGCATGATGCTGTTGGTCGTCACGACGATAGAAGCCAATCTTAGGCGAAGCAGGTCCTCAGGGCGACATCTTTGATGGTTTAAGAGGTCCGTTCAAGATATGGTTCATGGAAGTTGGATGAATGAGCTAACCATACGAAGTATCGTGAAAGCAGTCAGGCACCTTGACACTTTCGGTACTATACGTTTTGGTAGAGAGGATATCTGGAAGAGGGGAAAGCGTAGCAAGAGGGAAAGCAAAAAGGTGGTCATAGCACAGAGCGTAAGGTAAGGAGTTCAGCCTGGTGAACTTCCAAGTCTGTAATATTACGTGAGGGCTTGGCATTATTGGCCTACTAAAGCGGCCTCATCGTACCTTCACTTCTAGCTAGTTCAATACGATAATCCTTGGCTGATTTCACAAGTCTGCCACTTTCAGCCTCGCGATCTTGCTTTCGTATACGCTTCAACAACTGTTTTGCAAGCTTGCTGCCGAAGCTTTCATCTACCTCGAATTTGTGACGATCTCAAAGATCGTCTGGGTCGGGTCAGCATTGCAACTTCAGGAAGTCTTGCTTAGCCTTTAGTGTTCTGACAACAAATGGACGACATTCCGATAGCACGATGTACTGCCTTTACGCAAGCTCACAAAGAAAGTGCATCGATAGTGACAGACACAATCTCAGCAAGCCTTCATCGCAGAGCGTCTTCACTTCTCGTTCCACGATAGCGCCCCTCTACAGAGCTTTCTTCCTGCCCCGAATCCTTCCTCTTAATTTCTCACTGCTTCCTTCTATCCTCTGTTGTTTTATTCACGACGTACGTTGGTGAAGCAGGTGTCGCAAGGACTATTGCGCTTACAAATCAGATCTTCGACGATATCAAAACCACAAACATGACTTCATGCTCAGATACGGCCACTGCCAAGGACGTTTGTACACCGTCTTTGAATTTCTCAGAGTAGGTGCTACAAGGCGGCGTAGAAGGCACTCTCTACTGACATTACAACCTCTACTTCTTCTGTCATCCACTTTTGGTCATGGTCGTATGCTGGGGTCTACCTGCTAATTCGCAACCAGACTTCTCCAGCAGGGCACCTTCGCCTTCATCGTCGGGTCAGCCAAGAAACGCTTCGATGTCCATGTCTCTGTGCTCGGCAGCATATCTGAGCCCCTCAACTACATGATGACCAATGGGAAAATGGAAGAATCGATACAGAAACAGGCTCTGCTTAGCGATGTTGAACCAGAAAGCTTTGGTCAACTGCTTGAATTCGCTTACAAGGGTTTATGCGGCTTGGCCGAAACCACGAACCATCCTGTGGCTTTGACAACGGCGGACCTATCATTAGAGTACCGGTGTCACTGGTGCAGCGCAAACACTGTTGTGCGGTCTCTCAACGGCTCTTACTATCCTTTCTGCTGTGAGGAGGAGACCAATTCTTACCACGGCGTGTTCGGACGTACGAAGAGCAAGTCCACCGTCTACTGTGTGGTAAGTGGCTGTGACAAGTTCTGGCGCCTAGGGCTAGGGACCCCAGACCAAATATTATGCTTCGAGCACAATACCTTTGCACTCAGACGAAAACACCCTAGCTTCGCAGATGTTGCAAACGGTCACCTGAGACTGGTCTCGAGCGACGCCAAGTCCTTCCAGAACCGAACATACGGCTGCGGAGGTCTATCACACGAACACCTAAGCCAACAGCTCGAGAGACACAAGGACACCAACACACCGCGCCGACCGTCAACCCTCATCTCTCACGCGAAGCTCTACGTCTTGGCAAACAGATACCTGGTCCAAGACCTCCAAGACATCTCCCTCCACAAGCTCCACCAACACCTTTCCGCATTCGAGGTCGCCGATAGCTCCATCGACGAGGTCATCGACCTAGTCCTTTACACCTACTCCAACACCTCGGACGACGGCGACATAGCGAAAGGCACGGCAGATAAGCTCCGAGATCTAGTGATGGGCTTCGTTGCCTGGCAAGCCAAGAACCTCTGCAAGTGCAAGTCCTTTAGAAGCATGCTCGGTGCAGGTGGTCCCCAGACCGAAGATTACATTGCTTTGGTACACCCGGAGATGACGGAGTAGACGCTCGTGATATGTGACATTGGGGAAGGACACATACAGCACATGTGTCGCACGAGCAGCGAAATCAACTCGACCACTTTCTCCGCCCAACGTAAGAATGCACGACGGACGAACGCACAACGCCAACTGTACAATACCTCCATGTCGTCGATCAGACAGCTAGAACCCTCCAAAGCACAACCTGAGGCATTATTCAAGGCCCCAGCCTGATTAAAGACCCCACCGAATCCTCAAAAAAACAGCAAACAGCCACATAACATCTCTCGCAAGCTCCAGCACTGCTATCACCCATACACAGAAAAGCGACCAAACATCGTCCCAAGGCCACCACCGCCATCGAAGCTCAAATACTCCGACTCAGAACCCCAACCTGGCAAGACCAAAGTAGCTAGAAAACAAATAGCCCGCCCTCCGAACAGGAACTTAGCAGATGAAATAGTACGCCCGATGGCAAGACCGAAGTAGCTAGAAAACGAATAGCCACCTCTACCTCACGATAAGGGCCAAGCACACGAGACAGCACCACCTATTCCCCTTCCCCTCCTTTCCCTTCCCTTCCCCTCCACTGTCCTCTCCACGCGCGCCCCCTATTTTCACCTGACAAGACATCTCTAGCATGGCATGGCATGGCATGGCACGGCATGGAACGATCAGACCTCGCGCCCAAACAGAAGCAACTCTCGAACATAAACGCCGTGAAAGATACATGCACAGGAGCTTAGAGGTGAGAGAATAGGCGTGCCGCACTGTACTTTACACTTCCCGACGATCAAGGACCCTCCCTGCCTGCCTACGGTCTGCCAGACAGCTAGCTGACTCGTTGTCCTTTGCCTATCGCTCCCGAGACCCGGGTTGTCATGGGTCGACTTTTCACACATACGATGCAGGCACGTGCTATACCGCACTTACTCGCAGGTAGATCATGACGGGTAAGCTTGTGCACCAAAACAGGTCATGCATTGATACATGGAATGTCTCTCAATACATTCTACAGCGTGGCTGTGAATTATTATAACGTCATAATTCGTCTATCTATGCGAAACACCTGTGCCACCCTACCTAGGTACTCGTGTGATCACATTCCCTTCGCGCGAAACGTGCAGCTCATTTCGCACCTCGAATCAACCGCCTAGCCTCGTCCCTGTCAATCCCGAATGAATTGACAAGATACTTCACGCACCCATCCTCGAGCATCTTCTTCCTCATCTTCTCGAAATCCGCATACGCGCTTTTGAGCGTTTGCTTCCGCTTGCCCTCATCCACTTTCTTCACCGTTATCTTGAAGACACCGCTGACGGGTCTGTGGTCACTGTAGTACACGCCTTCGTGGCGTCTATACTCGAGCTGTTTCACGCGTCCGGCGGGAGATCGGAATAGAAGACGGTCGCACCATGCTGGACTGCGCTTCTTCTCGGACGAGTCGTATTTATCGCTGCCGACGTCGTATTTGTACGTTGGTGGGAAAGTGATGGGAAGCTCGGTGAAAGGCGCAAGTCGGAAGCCAGCAACTCGTTTGCGAGAAATATTGAGCTGATCGCGATCGAGAAGCTTTGACAGTTCGTTGCTTTCAACGTGCTTGACGACTATGTTACGCGGCATGGCGTCAATACGATAGTTGAGGTCGCCGTTGAGGATGCAAATTTCGTGGTCGAGAATTTGTTTGCCGTCTCCTCCTCCGACGTAAAGACTTGATCGCATGTCAAGATTTGGTTCAGATGGCAGACCTTCGGCCTCCAGAATGGTCGCAACGTCGTTGTTGCGGTGGGCCGAGTGTGACTGACCGGCTGCCAAATGGCAGTTGATGAAGCACAGACTGGAGGAGTCGAGGACGAATCGACAGAGTAGTGCGCCTTTGTTACCATAATGACCACCCATGCCACACTTCACCTCTTGCCTTGCGTCCTTGACGATATTAGACCTTTCCTCTTTGCGCACGAAGATGCACGAAAATAGGCCCACAAGAGATGAAGTGTGTATTTCCATGTACTCGTGTGCCGGTATGTATTTTCGGACACATCTAGTGAGATAATCGCGCCATTCCCGGTAAACTTTCGACTGGTGCTGCTGCTGGTCGGCGGCCTTGTTTTCCTTCTTCTTGCCAAAACCAAAGATGGACTTCGCTGTCACCGTACGATCCTCGAGGTCAACGACTTCTTGGAAACCGAAGACTAAGATCTCTGGTGGATCGGGCTTGTCGGCATGGATAGCATCTGCGATAAAGTGCGTGTTGAGCATGATCGGGTTCGTTGCACCGCAGTTCCAGGTCGTTACAGCTGCGCGAACGTCTCTGAACGTGCAGTACTCCTGGTCGCGAGCATGCATGTTGGCTTCGACCCAGTCGTCTTCGAGCATGCCGTCCCATAATCTTACGTACCCATCATGACCAGTAGTCGCCACCTGTGAGCGACCGAGCAGCCAAACACTACTGGGATCGAGTAGGATACCAGTGGCAGGTCCTTCGTGGGCTTTCCAGTCTTTGTTGACCTTCCATGGAGTGCTCGCAGTGTCGTAGACATATACCTTACCAGTCTTATACACGGCCCACAGCTTGTTTCCAACCATAGTCATGGCGTTGATCTTGTAGTCACTAACTTTGATGCTGCCGAGACACGAGTAGTTCTGGAGTGAGTATATGGTCACTTTGCCGTCCGCATGACCAACGTAGACACGACCTCCATCTTCTGCCGAATACGTCCCGCACGTGACATCGCCAGCACCCTGGACAGCAGGAAGGGGTGATTTCAGCACGTTGAAGCTCGACTCCCTCCCAGGCTTATAGATTCGAATCTCTCTGCCAGATGCCACCCACAGGGTATCCTCGACAACCATCGCATAGGTAGGTTTAGCCAAGAGCTTGTGAGAAATGGGGCTGTACTTCATGTTTGGCACACCTGACTCATCGGCGGGCCAAACGAACAGCCTACCAGCTTCATCCAACGTCCACAACTCCTTGTGATGTCGAAGGATTTTATGGATCTCTGTTCGGTTATGCGCCGAGCTTTGTGCTATTGTAACGCGTGTCTCCAGATCGATTTCTTGCAGGTCACCAATATTATTACCAATCCAGATCCTCTTGCCCTCTGAATTGATGTCGTTGCCGGGCTTGAATACCACAGAAGTAGACTTGACCGTCTCACCATGGTTGAGATCGAGAATCTCTTCGCCGGTCCCCAGGTCGAAGATCCGGGTATGATAACTCCCTGTACACAACAACTTCCCACAGATATCGAAGGCCTTTCCATCCGTCCTGCCATTGACTTGCCATCTATCTGGGTCGAGTATGGGAGGTCTTCGGTTAGTGTGGCTGCTGTCAGGATAATCGTGGCGGATGGTGGTTGGCTCTGGCAGAAACTCTTCAGCTTCGTCTGAACTTTCAGCCAGACGGACGTTGGCATTGGCATCAGCCGAGCTCCTCCTTGTCGTGGATGACGCTGGCACACTTAACGGCCCCTGCTTACGGGGATCCCCTTCGTTGAACGTGCCTCGCTTGGGAGGTGGAAGAAATCCAAGATCTGCCGGAGCAGGAATGTTGTGCCGAGGAATGTCGTCTGATCTTCTTGCTTGGTCGTTTGTTGTAGCCTGGTTGGGTATTCGAGGCGCTGGACGCATGATTCCTGGGGAATATGCGGATCGCTTCGCGTCTTCTGAAGGACGAGGTGGCGGCATTTTAGGCGTCGAGCGTTGCGAGGGCTCTGGTAAAGTGGTATCGATTGGTGTGCTTGCGACACTGGCAGCATTCGAGAAGCCATACTGCCGAGGGTCTCGCACAGGTGTCGATCTAGCTGGTAGCTCTTGTCTCGGTGGGGCAGGCCGTGCTTGCGGAGGTAGTGGTGATGCTTGACGTGATGTAGGTGTAGTTGCACCAAAGCCTAGGTCTCGGGCATCCCTCATAGGAACTCTTGCAATTGGTGCAATGCGCGATGGTGAAGGCGTGTTCCTAGCACTAGGGACCGACTGAGATTGGCCCGGGGTGGAAGAGAGGCCTAGTTGGCGCGGATCTCGCCTCTCGCCCGTGGGTTTGGGTGCACTGAAACCCATGAACCTCGGATCAATGGTACGAAGAGGCTCATGGCTGGTTCCTGTTCCCTCCGGGCTGACTTCAGCGCTGCGATTAAGTAGGTCCACAGAGCGTCTCCCTGATGGCTGAGCGTCAGAGCCTTTCCTGCTTATTTGCTCCTCGGGACTACTGGGAGGCGTGCTGAACGGGGAGACCCTTCTTTCATTCTGGAAGGCTAGGGGTCTCGCGTCCAAGGCGGTGTCTGGGATGGCGCTGATGCTCTGTGGCTTTGCTGGTACCTTTGGCTTCTCTGCTCGATTGATAGGAGGAGGAAGGGGTGACTTTGGCCGAAGGATTGCAGTGGCCGGGCCGGCGCTCACCGTAGACGTATCGGGTTTCTTGGGAGCAATATTTGCGCGCTCCAGACCTGGGGTGGCTGATCTTGTTGGTGAAGTGCTGCTATGCTGTGAAACCAACCCTTGCACCTTTCCGACAGCGGAGGTATCTATTCTTTCCGGTGAATGAGAGGGGCTGCGGGCAAAGAACCCTCTTGGTGGAGAACGAGGCGAGTCGACTTGCACAGCAGGTGGGAGCTGTGGAGAGGAACCAACCAGCATGGACAGGGGCCGCCTGGGGGTCGCTCTTGATGGGGACCCAGCGCCTCTGTTTGCTGAGCCCGGCGTCCGAGGGGCACTGCCAGAGCTGGAATGCTGGGCTGACCAAGGAGATGATGGACGAGGCAAGTCTAAGGACGCGCGGACAAGAGAGGCTTTATCTGGTTCGGCAGGCTTGAGCCCAGGCTGGGTGGGTCTCGTGGGGAGTGCATCGTTGTCGGCAGGCTTCCTGTTCTGCAGACTCTCGAACTTGGCCCTCAGGGCGGAAACAGGCTTCTAGCGGGATTGTTAGGCAGAAAAAGTGCAACAGCAGATGTAGACGTACAACAGAAGCAGCGCCTGGACCTTGGTCTCCATCTCTTTCCATGGCCGTCTTGCATGGTCAGTCTTCCAGGGGTATGGCTATTGTCCTGCATGCAGCATGAAGACTGTCACCGCAGAAACATACTATTGCGCTGTGTTGAAGCAGAGGCCAGAGTGGAGATTCGGACTTGGGAGTGCTTGGTAGCCGTGGACTCGGTAGGACTCGACGAGGCGTCTGTGCTTGTTCGTACGGTTTCGTGATCAGATGCGGAGTGCGCGCGTCGGCGAAGGTTTCGGCGGGTAGACTACTGTTGCACGAGGAAGATGTGGTGTCAGCCTGATTTTCTCGTTGGGGAGTCGTTGTATTTGCTTGTTTGCGAGCACACGCGGCAGGTGCATTGGGGCAGTGGGGCCCTCCAGGTAATCCGCAAGTTCCGCCGGTGCCTGAAATTCACTTCCAGTTGACCCCGAGGCTCCGCCGTTGGCCCCTCCCTTAGCCTCATAAACTTCTTTCCGCCCCTACGACCCGTGTCTTGGTACCAGTATAAGGGTGCACCAACGCTAGCTACTCTTCACGATCTCGAGGGTCACCAAACTTTGTTGACAAGCATATTCGATATGTGGTAAGTAGACGATGGACGACTACGCGAACGCCAACTTATCTCGTCTAGCAAGCACATTCTCAACGCTCAAGTCTCCATCAGATCTCCCTGTTGTGAGTCCATTCCTATAAACATGACGACCCGCGCTGATGTGGCAAGGTCGCAAATGGTTTGATTGTGCACAGTGCCATGGCGAGCAAGAAAACCACGAACTCATGCGGACCATGGAGATGACTTTTGTGTGCAAGAAATGTAAGAAAGCGTTTCGCAAGAACATGGATGAGTTTGAAGACAGGTGATTGATTGTGGTTCAATTCGACTGTGATTCCTGCTGATGCTTGACTAGCGACGAATACTGCCCACACTGTGACAACCACTTTGTCCTCGAGGCTAAGACGCCACAAGCAGCACTCAAGGTCGAAAGCGAGGACACTCGGGTTGATGCCAGGTAAGTCAGTGGCATCGCCGCATGATTCATGGTGCTAAGACACGTAGAATGATCAAGGATGAGCGGGCGCGGCAGAAGGAGTACAGCTCCATCTTTGACGTGGGAGAGTCCGCCGACAGACTTGGCTGAGAAGGGACCACCAAAAGTGGCGACACCTGTTGATGGCCTACGGACACCTCAAACAGGGACAACAGCATGCTAATTAGATGCATCGGATGATACGCTAAGACCTGGGTTCTACGTAGAACGCCACCAGATGCTATGGCATTCTGAGAGGCTCGACGTTCGCTGGAAGCAGGCCACGTGCCAGCTGGTAGAGATGAAGGCTGCTTCATTGAATACTCGGCGCAGCATCTGCCAGGCTACCCATGATTCGGGCTCCACCCGCCTGCAAAACAGGTACGAAGTCCAAGCACACGACTGCAACACCGAAGCGCCCCGGAAGCGGAGTCCTTTGGTCCTGCTGTCACCAAGGCCGCAGAATGACGGTTGTGCCAGGCTGTCACGAAGAACGTGCTTGTTAGGGGCGGATCGGCACGAGATAGAGAGAGAAGGTCGAAGATGCTGAAGGAGCAACTAGAGGAGGGACTGGTAGAAAAGTCGCTCACCAAGACCATTAATTTCGCCTCTTGCTCCGGTCGCTTATGCAGAACAGTCGGATCTATTTTAGACGCCGGCAGAGCCTTCGCCTTCTGCCGCCGGTCTCGTTGGCAAGGAGGATGCACCCGCCGCAGCACCTCGACCAGGCTTCTTCTTTGCTTGTTCTTCCTGCTTCTCGGCCTCGATGGTCTTGACATATTGCTCTATCTGCTCGGCCGGTAGCATCTCTATTGTCTTGCCCGGGGCCATGATGGCGATCTCGATGTTCTTTGCGCCCGTCTGAACGACCTCTAGTAATGATTTGACCGTCAAGGAGATGGTTGCTTCTCTGTCCATGTCGTCTTTGTGGTTGCGTTCGAGGAACTCTCTGACGGTCTTGCTCGAGCGTCCGATGGCGTTTGCTTTCCTGTCACTCGTTAGCTCACGTATTGACTCGGCTCTGACGGTGATGCTTACCACGCCGAGTAGATGCCCGATGGCTCCGTCTGGTAGAGCTTGGGATCCGTCTCGCCCTTGTCGAAGCCAATGATCAGCGTACTGATTCCAAAAGGCCTGACACCACCACTCTGAGTGTATCTCTGCTGAACACCAGCAACGTATTTGGTGATGTATTCTATGGTGACGGGGTCTTCGACGGTCAGACGATGCGACTGCGCCTCCAGTCGGGCTTTGTCGATGAGAATGCGGGCGTCGGCGTTCAGGCCGGCAAAGGCAAGACAGACATGTGTATCGACCAGGCCGATCTTGGACGGCGTTATCCTCGTATCCTGTAGCTTCATGGCCGATCTCTTCTCGCATCCCAGCACCACAATGTCCTTGCCTTTGACGCCGACTGCGCATGTTCCTCGCTTGACTGCTTCCAAGGCATATTCGACTTGGAAGACGTGGCCATCAGGACTGAACACTGTACTGGTTAGTCGGCCAGCAGAGGCAGTAGCAGCGTGGTTGCGTTACCTGAAAGTGCTCGATCGTAGCCTGAAGCCATTGCTCAATGGGTAGTGGAGGAGGTGTATGGTAGAGGTGTAATTAGCGCAACACGTCTGATGAGCGATCGGTTGAATGTGACGAGGCAGCAGAGGTGTTGGTAGGGTGAAGGTTGGGGTTTGGACTAATGGATCAGGGCAGTCGTCACTTCCGCCGCGTCTGCATGCGATTGCCTTGCTGCTTCCTACGACGCCCCGGCGCACCTGCCTTGCTGGGGTCACTTTCCTGGAGCACTCCGATTGGCCGGCAGCTCGACCTCCACGTCTCTACCTGAACATCTCCCACTGCTACGAACGCTCACGAGGCTCACGAGGCCGATTCCGCTCACCAACCCTACACCATGTCGGCCCCCGTATCTCTCGTACGAGCGCGCTTGTCGGGTGTAGCTCGTCGAGTCCCGCGACAGGCAGTCCGATCCTTCGCCTCGACTAACGTAGCTGCAAGCCAGAGTCCTGGAAACCCAAGCGAGAACCTCACCCCAGTCAATGACCCCAACCCGGCAAGAGGGCAGACTCCCAATGTCTCGAAAACGAACGAGCTGGCCATCGACAACATGGGTGTGGGCGACCACCCTCTACAAGAGTACGCCTCCGACGCCGAGAAGATGAGAGTCATGCAAGCTCCGAACCGAAAAGATGTCTGGTCCAGGAGCCAGATGCCGCGAGAGTTAGCCATGTCGGGTCCTCGATTTGAACAAACCATCATGGAAGTCCAGGTATGGCACATGTTCGTTCCATGGTAGAGTCCGCGTCTGACCCGCCTAGCCACGCCCACAAGCTGCCATTGAGCTCATCCACAAGCAGCCGGTCAGGTGGACAGACCAGAGGATCATCGCTTGTGACGGAGGTGGTGGTCCTCTGGGTCATCCCAGGATCTTCATCAACCTCGACAAGCCCCAGATCTGCTGGTGTACCTACTGCGGCTTGCCCTACGTAAGTCGCTCATCTGGTCTCCCCGTGTGCTGAGCTGACAACTACAGGCGCATACACATCACAAGAAGTACCTCCAGTCACTGGCGACAAATCCGTATCCACTGGAGCCTACGGACGACCCCGCTGTGGTCAAGATGCCGAGGACGCCGACCCAGCAGGGCGAGATACAAGGCCAATATACTCATCTTAAAGGTGAGATCGAATCCGAAGCTGTGCCAACGGGCGAACCCTTTTCTCAGCGATGATCTGGTGAACTGCTCCTCGACCAGAGCGAGATGGCGTTCAATGTACATAGGCAGATGTTCACGAACAAGCAAATTACTCCTTCCGTGCCTTCCTCACGCCTTCCTCACGCCTTCTCTCCTTGGATGGTGGCAACCACTTTCCTACTGTGCCTCGAAGCCCGAAACTCCAAGTACCAAATGCCCTGCCAGGTGCCAGTGTTGAGCTTGCCATTGGAGATGGGCACTGTCACGCTGGCGCCAATCAAGGCTGACTTGATGTGTGCCTGGGACCGTCAGTGTTCGTGTTCTGCGTACCTTGCGGTGTGTTCTAGCAGTGTACTTACTGGCATGTCGTCCAAGCCCTCGGCGGAATGCCTATACAGATTCCCCTTCTTGTCTTCGGGCGCAATCCTGTCCAAGGCATCGCTCATGTCTTCGCGCACCTCACTATCCCAGTTCTCGTTCAATGACAGCGCGCATGAGGTATGCTGCACAAAGAGGTTGAGCAGGCCCACCTTGTAGTCCTTGATCTCGGGCAGATTCTTCACCACCTCATCTGTGACCAAGTAGGAGCCTCGCGACTTGGAGGGAAGCGTAAAGGTCTTCTGGGACCAGGCCATCTTCGGGATGTCGGGGGTGCAGCCGGGCGGACAGGTAGTGGCGGGGATGGGGTTCGAGGTGCTCGTCCACGAAGGTAGTAGGCGTAGGGGAAACAGTAGCAGGTATTGAGGTAGGCCGGGAAATACGGCGATCAAGATTAGTATGAGCAGGACGGTGTTCCAAGTATAGCCTTGTGTGGTATTATTTCCGGGCATGGTCCAAAAGATCAATTGTACTAGGATGGGATTCAGTTGAAGTTCCACCACTGCCAGACGTCATAGCAGGAAAGAGGAAACCACTGTGCTATGAGGAGCAGTCAGTGGGCTGCCTGACTGCGCATTCACAACACAACTGTCACCAAATATACAAACAGACGTGCTCAAGCTTGGCCGCAGATGGTGGCTCGTGTTCTTTGTCCTACAGGTGTCGCATGGAGCTCAAATCATCCCACATCGATACCTTGTGGCTTGAAGATGTTCGTGGCCGCCGCAGCCATTCGGCATTCGGGCAAATCATGGCCGACCATTTTTCAGAGTCTACGTATCTTTCCCTGTACGTCTCTTGGGCAAGGCCGCAATCACCATCTACCATAGATTGTATTGCAGTTGGCAATATAGCACCATCCTTCCATAGCACCACTGCGCAAACACATCACCAGAATGTACAGTCCTCTTGCGCCCCGTCCAGGCGCGCAGGCTCAACCACCCAAGCAGATGTCTTCGCGACTGCTGACGATGAAGGTAAGACGACATTCGCACGCCCAGGCCAGCCGTGTCGTGGGCTAGCTACGGTACGTACCTGCTGACAGGCCTAGTTCATGCAAAACGCCTCCAACGCCACTCGTAAACCCACCACGCCATCCTCGGAGCCCTCGCTGAAGAGGCGCAAAACCGACCACACCCCAGACTCCTCCGCCCCAACCACCCCAGCAAGCGAGCCAAGAGCCTTCGTTGACCGTTCAGAAGTGCGCGCCGCTCTCAAAGCCGAATCAGCATACGAAGCCCTCGTCGCCAGCAGAAGAGCAGAGTCAGGCTTTGGCGCCAACGAACACGAGACGCAGTGGGTCTTGGATCTCAACGTCCCCGTGCAGACCGGTGGGGAAACCTCAGAGGAAGACGCGGACTCCACGCAAGACGAAGAAGACGAATGGGCCGAATCTATCGGCAGACAGACATACGGCGCATTCAAGCGCAAGAAGAACACAGGCCCAGCCTCGTCCACGGCCAACACCCCTGCTCGTGATGGGCCCGCCATAGATCTCATCTCCGACGAAGAAGAAGACGACGACGGCGAGGATGGCGAACTTTCTGACTCCGACGAGGACGCCAGAAAAACACCCTCGCAATCAAAGAAGAGGACAGCCGCGGCCACGGATCTGAATGACGACGCTGCAATGTCAGCCCTCGATACCGTCGACCTGTCCCGTTCGAGCTACGCCAGATCAAAGGGCGCCCACGGTGCACCCGCTCGACCCTTCCAACGCGATCGTGGCAGCCATCCCAAGGACCGACGAGGCGAGAAACACCCGAAGAAGAACAAGAACAGCAACAAGAGCAGAAAGAGATAACGAAGCCAACAACGCGCCGACCGTTTCCAGGTATGTACCCGTACATCCGACTGTGCGACCCTGCTTTCTCGTCTCGTGTACTTCACCGGCAGCTCCCTGGGCAGATACGGCCCAGCGACACGGGAACAGAGCGCTGTTTGAGCATGAGTTAGCCAGGACACTGCACCCAAGAAGAATACGCAGCTACGAACGTAGACATATGGTGCAGATCCTCGTGCTGCGTTCCTACATAAGCGCGCCTTGGGAGCCAGAACGCAATCAACGCCCATCTTATCTTGCCTTACCTCTCTACACGTCGTTCGCACGCGTGCGTGCATGTGCCATCCATGACCGCGCCCTCAGTGAGTGGGTGCTGCAGCATCCGCTTGGTTCTTTGCTACTACTACTACTACTACTACTACTACCACCACCACCACCTCGCCCTCTCGGAACCAAAACCCCCATCATGCCAACAGAGCTAGTCGTACATGCCACATGCCACTCGAAGCCAAATCACATCTCCCAGGCGTCTCTCCGTGTGCACATGCTCGACAGCAGTGCTTTTGTTCTATGTTATCGCTAACGCCGGCCCAATCAGTCAGTCAGTCAGTCAGGTTGTGGGTACAACGCGTTCCACCCTACAGTGTAAAAAGCCGGAAAATAAAAACCGAAGCCGAAAGATGCTTCTTCTATGTCGTCGATTGAATCGATGGGCCGCTGGAGCAGAGCAGAGCAGAGCAGAGCAGAGCAGAGCAGAGCAGAGCAGAGCAGAGCAGAGCA